>Ga0315908_10001720_pt1 | contig 16289 bp, 13 predicted proteins | sample LakEriMetagenome_12_FD_203520 | JGI IMG/M metagenome (GOLD analysis project Ga0315908, IMG submission 203520) | Freshwater fungal communities from buoy surface, Lake Erie, Ohio, United States - Buoy 4 MA124 | ecosystem: Environmental > Aquatic > Freshwater > Lake > Lake biofilm | place: USA... | reverse complement strand
TGTTCGGTGTAGCAGTCTTAAATGGAATAGTGCTGATTGGAACTTTCAACCAGTTGGAAAAAGATGGAATGACAGACATAATCCAACGCATAAAAGAAGGAACTAAAATCCGTTTGCGACCTGTGTTAATGACTGCCACCGTTGCATCATTGGGATTTTTACCAATGGCACTTTCACACGGTGCAGGAGCAGAAGTGCAAAAACCATTGGCAACCGTTGTAATAGGCGGTTTGCTTACAGCAACTTTCTTAACTCTATTTGTTTTGCCTTTGTTGTATGTTCTATTTTCATCTAAAAGAAAAATCAATATTTCAACGGCAAGCATTTTAGTTTTTGCTTTGCTTTCTTTTAATGCTGCCAATGCACAATCGCCAACAACAAAGAGCATTTCTGTTGATGATGCAATAACCACAGCATTGAAAAATAATTTGGAATTACAATCGCAACAACTAAATGTACAATCTTCTACCATCTTGAAAAAATCAGTGTTTGAATTACCTAAAACAAATGTCAATTTCCAGTTTGGGCAATACAACAGCATTAATCAGGACAAGGCTTTTCAGGTTTCGCAAAGTATTCCATTCCCTACTTACTATTCCGCAAAATCAAGTTTGTATAAAGCAGAATTGCAAGGTAGCCAATTGCAACAGCAAGCCACAGTCAACGAAATAAAAGCACAGGTTCAATATTGGTTTTATCAGTTGCAGTATTTGCAAACAACTAAAAAGCAACTGCAAGACTTAGATAGTTTGTATAATGATTTTGTGAATGCAGCGGCATTGCGATACAAAACAGGTGAAACAAATTTGTTGGAGAAAACCACAGCCGAAACCAAGCGGGGACAACTTTCACAGTTGCTCAAACAAAACGAAACAGATTTTGCAACGGCTTACAATTCCCTTAAAACACTAATGAATACAAGCGAAGATTTTACAATAACCGTAAATGAAAATTGGCAACCGCTTGTTTTAAGCAGTTCGTTTGACACAACCCTAATTGCAAATAATCCATCGCTTAAAGTATTGTATCAGCAATCAGTAATTGCAGAACAAAACAAAAAGTTAGAAACGGCTTCTACATTGCCCGATTTTAATGTGGGTTATTTCAACCAGTCGTTAATCGGAGTGCAAAACATCAATGGAGCAGATGTAAATTTTGACGGTAGCAAACGCTTTCAAGGTTTTAATGTAGGTATCAGTATTCCAATTACTTTTTTCAGCAACACTTCAAAAATAAAATCGCTTGACTATAAACAGCAAGCATTGCAGAAAGAAGCAGACAACGGAAAACTGATTTTACAAAACCAGTTGCAAAATGCCTTTCAGCAATACAACCAGAATTTGTCGCAATACAATTATTACAAATCAACCGCTTTGCCCAATGCTGAAATAATTATCAGCACCGCAAAAGTTGGTTTCAAAAGTGGCGACATTGGCTACATTGAATACTTGCAAGCCTTACAAACCGCTACCGATGTGCAGTTAAATTATCTGCAATCCATCAATCTAATTAACCAATCCATTGTCAACATCAATTTCTTAATCAATAAATAAAATTTCGCAAAAATGAAAAATATAATCTTCATAGCAGCCCTTGCAACATCCATAGTATTTGCATCCTGCAACAGCAATAAAACGGAAACTCACGGTGAAGAAACAGAGCATCACGATGAACACGAAAACACCAACACGGCAATGCTTACAGCCGAGCAAATGAAATCTATAAAAATAGAATTAGGCAGCATTGAGAAAAAGCAACTCACCGCCTCACTTAAAGCCAACGGAATTTTAAAAGTGCCAAATCAAAACAGAGCAAATGCCACAGCATCATTGGGTGGTGTAATAAAATCTATTTTGGTTCAAACAGGAAATTCGGTTAGTAAAGGACAAACCATTGCCACCATTTCAAACAATTCTTTTATCACAATGCAAGAGGAATTTTTAAGTGTTTCTTCAAAAACAGAATTGGCACAATTGGAATTTTCCCGACAAAAAGAATTGCAACAAGGCAATGCAGGAGCATTGAAAAATTTGCAGTCAGCCGATGCAGAACTGAAAACTTTAAAAGCCCGAAAAGCGAGTTTGCAAAAGCAGTTAGAACTTATTGGTATCAAAACCGCTTCACTCACAAGCGAAAATATCCAATCAGTTGTAAATATTTCAAGCCCCATAAACGGCACAATAAGCAATGTAATGGTAAACATCGGCAGCTATGTAGATGCAAACAATCCTATTGCCGAAATAGTGGACAACAGCCAACTACATTTGGATTTGTATGTGTATGAAAAGGATTTACAAAAACTAAAAGTTGGGCAAACCATACATTTTACACTAACCAATAATCCTGGAAAAGAATACGATGCAGATGTTTACGCCATTAGTAACACCTTTGAGCAAAACACAAAAGCCATTTCAGTTCACGCAATGGTAAAAGGAAACAAGCAAGGCTTGATTGATGGAATGAGCATTACCGCCTTAGTAAGTTTAGAAAATGCTACTGTTGATGCAGTGCCTACCAACGCTATTGTAAACCACGAAGGACAGGACTATATTTTTATTGTTACCGATGCTCACAGTGAAGATGAACACCACAACGAAACCGAAACAGCCGAACACAAACACGATGAAAGCGGACATCAGCATAGCGAAAAAGAAGAACCCGAACACAAGGAAGAAGGAACAACTTTTGAAAAAATTCCAGTTCGCAAAGGTACTACCGATATAGGTTACAGTGAAATTACTTTGCTCAAAGAAATTCCTGCCAACAGCAAAGTAGTTGTGAATGGAGCATTTTTCATTTTAGCTAAAATGAATAACAAAGGCGAGGCACACGCACATTAAAATTTAAAACAATGAAATTCAACACATCAATGCCAACAGCACTAAAACCACATTTTCAAAAGGAACTAACCGAAGCTGAAAACACCTTTACCAAAAGGCATTTTCAGCAAAGTTGGCGACACTTAGAACGGGCACACATTTTAGGACAGCCTTACCCAATTGAACATTCTTATGTTCATTGGAAAATGTTGTTGTTTGGTATTAAAATAAAAAATGCAAAAGAAGTTATTGGGCAAATACCAAGGCTTTTAGTTGGTGGCGTTAAATCATTTGTAGGTCATATACCTGTTGGTAATACAGGTGGTGCCAATGTACCACCATTGAAGCCAATGGAAATTCCACAGGATTTGCTAACAATCATTAATCAAAATAAATAAAATGGCACATCAACATAAATACGACAAAAACGTCAAGCAACTTTGTTGTACACAGCAAGAAAAAATTTACACCAATGCTGGTGCAAAACATTTATTAAAAGAAGGACATACCGAACATGATGGACACGACCATGACCATGAAGAAGGTGATGGACACGACCACGAAAACAGAAAGCAAACAACGCTGCAAATGTTTCTGCCTGCAATCATAAGTTTTGCTTTGCTCATTGTAGCAATAGCTTTTGATAATTGGATAACGCAAACATGGTTTACAGGTTGGATACGCATTGCATGGTATGCGGTTGCTTATTTGCCTGTTGGTTTTCCTGTAATGAAAGAAGCATTTGAAAGCATTACCAAAGGAGAAATATTTTCAGAGTTTTTATTAATGACCATTGCAACAGTTGGTGCATTTTCCATTGGCGAATATCCCGAAGGCGTGGCAGTAATGTTGTTCTATGCAGTTGGCGAAGTGTTTCAAACATTAGCAGTAAAAAGAGCAAAAGCAAATATTAAAACACTACTTGACCAGCGACCCGATGAAGTAACCATTTTAGAAAACAACCAACCCAAAACCGTTAAAGCCGAAGGCGTAAACATTGGCGACATCATACAATTAAAGTCAGGCGAAAAATTAGGATTGGATGGTGAGTTAATTTCCGAAACAGCATCCTTCAACACCGCAGCACTCACAGGCGAAAGCAAACCCGATACAAAAGCAAAAGGCGAAACCGTTTTGGCAGGTATGATAAACTTGAACACAGTTGCACAAGTAAAAGTTACCACCGCTTACACTGATAGTAAGTTAAGTAAGATTTTAGAATTGGTACAAAACGCTACTGCACAAAAAGCACCAACTGAATTATTTATCCGAAAATTTGCAAAAATTTACACCCCAATTGTAGTTGCTTTAGCTATTCTAATAACAGTACTTCCTTACTTTTTTGTAGATAATTATGTTTTTAGTCAATGGTTATACAGAGCTTTGGTTTTCTTGGTGATTTCTTGTCCTTGTGCATTAGTAATTAGTATTCCTTTAGGTTATTTTGGTGGTATCGGTTCTGCAAGCAGAAATGGCATTCTTTTCAAGGGCAGTAATTTTTTAGACATAATAGCCAATATTCAAAATGTAGTAATGGATAAAACAGGCACTATGACCGAAGGCGTTTTCAAAGTTCAAGAAGTAATATTTAAACCCGAATTTAATAAAGACGAAATCTTACAAATGGTCAATGCTTTGGAAAGTCAAAGTACACACCCAGTTGCTACTGCCATTCATAATTATGTTGGAAAAATTGATAGCAATATCAAGTTAGAAAATGTAGAAGAAATATCAGGACACGGATTAAAAGCTATTGTAGATGATAAGGAATTATTAGTGGGGAATTTTAAGTTAATGGACAAATTTAATATTGCTTATGATATTGATCCAGCAAGCATAGTTTACACATTAATTGCAGTGGCTTATGATAAAAAGTTTGTTGGATATTTGACCATTGCCGATAGCATTAAAGAAGATGCACAAATAACTATTGATAAATTAAAAGCATTAGGTGTAAAAACTACAATGTTAAGTGGGGATAAAAGTACAGTAGTAAAATTTGTAGCCGATAAATTAGGCATTACAAACGCCTATGGCGATTTATTGCCAGAAGACAAAGTAAATAAAGTCAAAGAACTCATTGCTAAAAATAAAACTGTTTGTTTTGTAGGAGATGGTGTAAATGATGCACCAGTAGTAGCATTGAGTAATGTAGGAGTAGCAATGGGTGGTTTAGGTAGTGATGCTACTATAGAAACAGCAGATGTAGTAATACAAGACGATATGCCTTCAAAAATTCCAATGGCAATAAATATAGGCAAACAAACCAAAAAAATTGTTTGGCAAAATATTACGTTGGCATTTGTTGTTAAAGCCATTGTTCTTATTTTAGGTGCAGGTGGTTTAGCTTCAATGTGGGAAGCTGTATTTGCAGATGTTGGAGTAGCATTATTAGCAATTCTAAATGCAGTACGAATACAGCGAATGAAGTTTTAACCCCCAAGCCAACCCACAAATATTAATTTAACAGTATTTAGATAAAATAAAAACAGTAAATTTGCGTTTTAAATTATGATGTCAAGATTATTTTACATAGTATTAATATCTGTTTTTGGTTTCTTTGCGACACCAACGCTGTCTTATGCTTGTGGAACAAAAAATACCAATACAGAAAAATCTTGTTGTAAAAAATCTAAAACCGAAAAAAACTCAAAAAAAGACTGTTGTAAGAGAAACAATTCCAAAAGCGACAAAGATAATAGTGGTTGTGACGGAAAATGCAACAACTCAAATTGCAGTTGCCCAACTGTACATTTTGCATTTGCATTAACCTTTTATGCTGAAATAAAAGCTAAAACTTATTTTACAGAAAGTAAAAAAACTAAATTATACTACAACGAAAACTGTCTTTCTGATGGTTTTACTTCCATTTGGACACCACCTAATATAGGCTAAATTCCTATCTTGACAGCCATAGGTTCGTCTAATCGAAAGCAAATTCCTTGCTTTCAAATTCAATTATTTAAAAAATTTAAATTTTCAAAAAATGAAATCAATAAAAATATTGATGGCAATTACTGTATTGCTATCGTTTACAGCTTGTAATGCTCAAATCAAAAACGCTAAAACTGAAAGCGTAAAAATATATGGTAACTGTGGTATGTGTGAAACTACCATTGAAAAAGCAGGAAATCTTAAAAAGATAGCCAAAGTAGATTGGAACGTAGATACGAAAATGGCAACTTTAACTTACGATAGTAAAAAAATCAATCAAGATGCAATTTTAAAACGTATTGCATTAAGTGGTTACGATAGCGACAAATTTCTTGCACCGGACGATGTTTACGCAAAACTTCCAGGATGTTGCCAATATGACCGTGTAAAAAAAGTAGTTGCTAAAACCGAAACGCCAAAAGTAGAAGCAAAAGCTGATGACCATTCAGGACATAATCAATCTACAACTGCAACAACAACCGAAAAACCAGCAGAAGTAAAGCAAGAAATTCCACAACTAAAAGCTGTTTTTGATGGCTATTTTGCAGTAAAAGATGCGTTAGTAAAAACAGACGGAAATACTGCATCAACAAAAGCAACAGATTTAGCAAAGGCAATTAGTGTCGTAAAAATGGATAAATTGGCAATGGACGAACACATGGTTTGGATGAAAGTAATGAAAGATTTAGCTTTTGATGCTGAACACATTGCCGAAACAAAAGATGCCTCACACCAAAGAGACCATTTTATGTCGCTTTCGAAAAAGATGTACGCTTTAATGAAAGTTTCAAAACAAGAAACGCAAACTTATTATCAATTTTGCCCAATGGCAAACGATGGAAAAGGGGCTAATTGGTTAAGCAAAGAAAATGCTGTAAAAAATCCATATTATGGTAACCAAATGCTTACTTGTGGTAAAGTGGTAGAAACTCTTAATTAATAAAAAAAATGAAAAGAAACACTTTTTTGAAAAATTTAGGCTTTGGTACTATTGCCGTTGCTACGAGCGAAACTATACTTTCGTCATGCATGAAAAATATGGATATGAGTGTAACACCTCAAATTATTATAGACAGTGAATTTAAAACTGCACTCGAAATTCCCGAAACTATTAACGGAACAACTGCATTAACAGCACAAAGTGGGCAAGACACTTTAATGAGTTCGGCAAAAGTTAATGTTTTGGGCTATCGAAATGGCTTATTAGGCCCAACTATTCGGGTACAAAAGGGAACATCAGTAAGCATTCCATTTCAAAATAAAATGGCAGAGCATACAAACCTGCATTGGCACGGTTTGGTAGTACCTGCCAACATGGACGGACACCCAGACCAAATGGTTATGCCAAACGAAAGTTTCAATTTTCAATTTGCGGTCAATCAACAGGCTGGAACAAATTGGTATCACCCACATTTGCACCAACTTACAGGAAAACAAGTTACACAAGGTTTGGCAGGGCTTTTTATTGTGGAAAGCCCCGAAGAAAAAGCCTTAAACTTGCCGAGTGGAAATTATGAAATTCCGTTAATCATTCAAGACAAACGCTTTAATACTGACGGTACAATAAAATATAGCCCTACAATGATGGAAGTAATGACAGGCTATATGGGCGACAATATTTTGGTAAATGGCACAAACAAACCATATCTTGAAGTTGCAACTCGATTCTATCGCTTTCGTGTTTTAAATGGCTCATCAGCAAGAATTTATAATTTAGCAGTGAGTAATGGTGCAGATTTTTATGTAATTGGTTCAGATAATGGACTTTTACCACAACCCGAAAAAGTTAAAAATTTAATGCTTGGAACAGGCGAACGTGCCGATATTTTGATAGACTTTTCGACTGTAAAAGTTGGCGAAATGATTTATTTGACCAATGAAACATTTAGCACTATGGGAACTTCGCAAGGCACTCAGGCATTTAAATTGATGAGTTTTAACGCTACAAAACAAGAAACAGATACTTTTAAAATGCCAACTTCATTAATTCCATTCAATAAACTTACGGGTGCAACTAAAACCCGAACATTTGCATTAACGATGGTAATGAATATGAGTGGTGGAATGCACCGTATTAACAATAAACTGTTTGATTCAGTACGCATTGACGAAACAGTTAATTTTGGTGCGACAGAAATTTGGGAGTTCGACAATTCAACAGGCGATGAAGCTCACCCAATGCACGTTCATGGTGTCCAATTTCAAGTAGTTTCTCGTAAAAATGGCAGAAACACTCTTTTATCTTACGAAAAAGCATGGAAAGACACGGTTTTGGTAGCACCAAAGGAAAAAGTACAAGTAATTATGAAGTTTGAACAAAAAGGTAAATTCGTTTTTCATTGCCATAACCTCGAACACGAAGATGATGGAATGATGCTCAATTTTGAAGTAAAATAACAAATATTACTTGGCTTAGCTGTGAAAAATGGCTACAACTTTTAAACAAAAATACAAAATGAAAAAACATTTTTTAATAGCACTTTTTATATTTACTCAAACTGCTTATGCCCAACATGAGCATCATCAATCAACAATTGATACAACCAAAGCCAAACCTAAAAGCCCTCGACAAGTGGCAATGGCAATGGTTGGTACTAATCACGTTCACATTGACTATGGTTCGCCGAGTGTGCGAGGCAGACAAATTTGGAACGGCTTGGTAGCTTATGGGCAAGTATGGGCAACGGGTGCTCACAAAGCTACATGGATAGAATTTTCAGATGATGTGAAAATCAATTCACAGGTCGTTCCAAAAGGGAAATACGGTTTTTTTACTATTCCTGATAAAAAAACGTGGGTATTAATATTGAGTAAAACTTGGGATATGCACTTGGCAGATGATTACAAAGCAGAAAATGACGTGATTAGAATCAAAGTCAAGCCAAAGAAAACAAAAAAGCTAACCGAAGCACTTACTTATGAAGTAAAAGGATTTGATAAAAACAAAGGGCAGATTAGCCTGTCGTGGGAATATATCAATGTAAATATTAATTTTGAAAATTTGAAAAAATAATAATATGACACATACATATAAACTCACAGGAATGACCTGTACCAGTTGCGAAGCCAAAGTGAAATCGGCTTTGCTAATGGTAGAAAATGTAACAAATGTAGAAGTTTCAAAAGACATAAATTCTGCCACTATTACAATGGAAAAACACATTGCATTGGATAAATTTCAAAAAGCATTAGACACAAAATATCAGATTTCGGCAACACACCACAACGAAACGGCTGAGCAAACCAAATTTTGGTTTGAAACCTATAAACCCATTTTATTGATATTTTTTTATATCAGTTTGGTAACGGTTTTGATTCAACTAAAAAATGAAAATTTCAATTGGATGCAAGCAATGCAATACTTTATGGCAGGTTTCTTTTTGGTGTTTTCATTCTTCAAATTACTTAATCTAAAAGGCTTTGCCGAAAGTTATGTAATGTACGATGTGTTGGCAAAACGTATTCCAGTTTGGGCGTACATATATGCTTTTGTAGAATTAGGATTAGGTATTGCATATCTCATCAATTTCAATCCATTCATTACCAATTCAATTACATTCATTGTAATGAGCATCAGCATTGTTGGCGTTTTGCAAAGTGTTCTCAACAAAAAGAAAATACAATGTGCTTGTTTAGGTGCCGTTTTCAATTTGCCTATGAGTACCGTTACCATTATTGAAGATGCTTTAATGATTGCAATGAGTGGCATAATGATTTTAAAAATGATATAAAAAATAAAATTCTTCAAATGGATTATCAAAAAAAATATACCCCAGCATTGGGCTACGATTTTTTAACAGCCTATTACGATATGGCAATAAAAATCACTATGCCCGAAAAGAAATTTAGAAAGCTTTTAGTTGATGAAACTTACCCACAAGCAAACGAACAGATTTTAGAATTTGGTTTTGGCACAGGACAAAACTTAATTTTGATGCAAAAAGAAAATCCAAGTTCAAAACTACAAGGATTAGATATTGACCCAAAAGTTAAAGCTATTGCCGAACATAAATTGGCAAAAAATAACATTAAAATTCCACTAAATTTATATGAAGGTAAAATGTTTCCTTTTGCTGAAAACAGTTTTGACAAAGTTTACAGTTGCTTGGTTTTCCATCAATTAGATGCTGAAACAAAATTGCATTGTTTAATAGAATTAAACAGAATCTTAAAACCAAAAGGCAAACTAATTATTGCTGATTGGGGCAAAGCACAAAATAGTTTGATGCGTTTTACTTTTGGTTTTGTACAACTATTGGATGGTTTCAAAACTACAAATGATAATGTTAAGGGCTTTATGCCAAGTTTTATTGAAAAAGCAGGTTTTGAAAATGTTGTGGTTACAAAATCTATCAATACTATGATTGGCACATTCTCTTATTTTAAAGCAAACAAAAAATGAAATTCTTAAAATGGATAATCAAAAAAATATTTATAAAAAAATGTTGCCAATAGTTCTTTTACTATTATCAACTCAAATAATTTATGCTCAAAAAACAATTCGTTACAACCTTTATGTAAAAGACACTTTGGTTAATTTTGCAGGAAAAGAAAAACGAGCCATTGCAGTAAACGGACAAATTCCAATGCCTACGCTAACTTTTACCGAAGGCGACACGGCAGAAATCTACGTTCATAATTTGCTCAAAGAAGAAACCTCTTTGCATTGGCACGGCTTATTTTTGCCAAACAAAGAAGATGGTGTTCCTAATCTTACGCAAATGCCTATCAAGCCAAACACCACTCATATTTACCGTTTTCCTATCATTCAAAATGGGACACATTGGTATCACAGCCATTCGGGTTTACAAGAACAAATAGGTATGTATGGAAATTTTGTAATGCTGAAAAAACAAGACGATAAATCGTTTAGAAAAGGTATTGACGACCTGCCGACCTTGCCAATAGTATTAAGTGAATGGACGAACATTAAGCCCGAAAATATTCACAGAATGTTGCACAATGCCAACGATTACCCAGCATTGAAAAAAAATTCTGTTCAGAGTTATGGCGAAGCTATCAAAGCTGGGCATTTTAAAACCAAACTCAAAAACGAATGGAAACGAATGTTGGCAATGGACGTAAGCGATGTATATTACGAAAAAATATTTATGAACGGCAAACCAAGTACAGACCTTAAAGGTATTGACGGTAAAGAATTAAAAGCAGGCGATAAAGTTCGTTTACGAATTTCAAACGGTGGTGCATCCTCTTATTTTTGGCTCACTTATGCAGGTGGCAAAATTACAGTAGTAGCCAACGATGGCAATGATGTAGAACCTGTGGAAGTGGATAGATTAATTATTGCCGTTTCTGAAACTTACGATATTATCGTAACTATTCCAGCAGAGAATACAGCCTTTGAATTTTTGGCAACTACCGAAGACCGTACTAATTCAGCATCACTTTATATTGGTAATGGCATAAAACAATTGAAATCGCCACAACCAAGATTGAAATATTTTGAAGGGATGAAGATGATGAACGATATGATGAAAATGAATGGCGACCTTGACGATATGGGAATGAATATGAGCCTTAATCAAATGGATATGAACGTAGTAATGTACCCAGAAATTACAGGCGACAGTAAACCAAAACAAAGCGACAACGACCCAAACCGATATAATGCAAACGCTTTGGCAGACATTGTAACACTGAACTATGCAATGCTAAAATCGCCTATTAACACTTCTTTGCCAAAAAATGCACCAGTAAAGGAATTGAAGTTTACGCTAACAGGAAATATGAACCGTTATGTGTGGAGTATTGATAACAAAGTGGTTTCTGAAACGGATAAAATCCTCATCAAAAAAGGCGAAAATATACGCATTACTATTTACAATAATTCAATGATGCGACACCCAATGCACCTACACGGACACGACTTTCGTTTGCTCAACGGACAAGGCGAAAATGCACCACTAAAAAACATTGTGGATATTATGCCAATGGAAACCGACACTTTGGAATTTAATGCAAATGTAGAGGGTGATTGGTTTTTTCATTGTCATATTTTGTACCATATGATGAGCGGAATGGGTAGAGTTTTGAGTTACGAAAATCAAGCACAAAACCCCTTAATTCCTAACCCTAAATTAGCCAAACGAAAGTTATTTGCTGATGATAGAAAATTTCATTTTATGGCGGAGAATGACTTTGCCACTAACGGAAACGATGGGATGGCGATGTATCAAGGCACACGTTGGAGCATTGGTACAGAGTGGCGTTTGGGTTACCACGATATGCACGGCTACGAAACAGAAACACATATTGGACGATATATTGGAAAAATGCAATGGCTAATGCCTTTTGTAGGTTTTGATTGGCGTTACAGAAAATTAGAAACCGATGTAATGGGAAATATTGAAGGAGAAAAAAACTTGTTTGGACAAACCAATACCAAAGACAACAGACGACAATTTAGTTTAGGTGTTGCATACACTTTGCCAATGATGGTAATATTACAAACTGAAATTTACCACGATGGAAATTTACGAGTGCAATTAATGAGAGAAGATATTCCAATTTCAAAAAGAGTTAGAGCCTCATTTATGGTAAATACGGACAAAGAATATATGGCAGGTTTTCGTTACATTGTAAACAAAAATATAGGACTTACAACCCATTACGACAGCGATATGGGCTTGGGCTTCGGCCTAAATGTGACTTATTAGTGAAAAATATTAGCCATACAATATGCCAAATAACTGTATTTAGTTTATTTACATTTAATGGGTAAAATGTGTGGCTTTGCTTTCTATAAATTGCAGTTTAACTAATATTTCTCAAAGTACAAGTACTATTCATTGTATTACCTGAGTGTTCATATTTACTTTTGTTACCTTTCGTTTTCGTAAATTATTAAACCAACGCACAGAAAATACGGCTTTGGGCTTTGCCAGAACACAATGCCAATGCTTAAAGCCCTCTATGGTATTGCAGTCAGTTTTTAACTTTCATACTTTTTGTGGCTATGCTTCCAAAGCTATTGGCACATTGCCTGTTCCACTTTGTTACACAGCCAAAGAGCCAAACCAACCCAAAGCATAGCAACAAAAAGACGTTTCGTTCCAACCACCACCACCACTTCACTTATGCCAGTATAAAAACTGCCTGAAGCTAAATAACATAATGTGGCATTATAGTACAGCCTAAATCCAACACTTATGCAAGCATCCAACCGCACAGGCTGTCCTATAATAACATTATGTAAAATAGCCAATACCATAGGCATTCCAAAAAGCTATTTATCTCTTATATTTTTAGTTGTATAGCTTTTTGTAATGCAAGCCGTCTTTTCTCCCACCGCACAGAAAACCATCCCTACGCCCCACCCACCCTTTTTCAGCGGTTGCAGCAAAAAATAAAGCATTTGTTTATTGATTGTCGAACTCAGAATGCCACAATGCTGTAAAAGAACAAAAATCACAAGGTCATAGCGCAGCTATCTTCATACCAAAAGCTGAGCGTTACGATTAACCGTATTTTACAAGATGGATTAAAAAAAATCTCCAACACATTTGTGGTGGAGATTCTTTTTATTAATCCATGTATGATTTTTAGACAGCCTTTTACTTTTGATAAAAAATTATCGAACTTAATCTTTTTAATTCATATCCATATTATGGAAAACATTCAGGACATCCTCGTCTTCTTCCATTTTTTCAATTAGATTAACTACGTCTTCCACTTGTTCGTCGGTTAATGACTTTGTATGACTTGGAATCCTGTAAAATTCTGATTGCTCTGGTTCAATTTGTTTATTTTCCAACGCCTTTTGAAGTTTTCCAAAATCTTCGAACTCGGTGATCAGTACAATCTGGTCGTCTTCAATTTTTATTTCCTCTAAGCCATGATCGATTAATTCCAGTTCCAGTTCTTCTAAATCGAAACCCGAATTTTTAATTCTGAACACCCCTTTTCTATCGAACATAAAACTGACAGAACCAGAAACACCGAGAGAACCACCGAATTTTGAGAAAACGTGTCTTATATTGGCAACGGTTCTATTCAAATTATTAGTAGCAGCCTCCACAACAATAGCCACCCCGTGAGAAGCATAACCTTCATAAACTACCTCATCATAACTTTCCGCTTCTTTGGACGTAGCTTTCTTAATAGCGTTTTCCACATTTACCTTAGGCATATTGGCAGCCTTAGCATTTTGAATGGCCATTCTAAGGCGAGAATTATATTCAGGATCTGCACCACCACTTTTAATAGCGATAGCAATTTCCCGTCCAATTTTAGTGAAGGTTTTCGCCATATTGGCCCAACGCTTCATCTTTCTATTTTTTCTATACTCAAAGGCACGTCCCATATATAATTATTTAGGGCTGCAAAATAAGGAGAAATTTGTTCAATTTAAAATCCAACCTCTATTAATACAACTTTTACAACATTGTGACGATTAATTATGTAATAGTAATGTATTGAGGTTAACTTTGCAAAGAAAAATTCTAGCTTATGAAGAGGATGTATATTTTAGCGATGGTCTTGATTGGTGTGTCCATCTTTTTATTGTTCAATGCGGCGGAAGATTTAAGTACTTATGCTACATTTTCTGAGGCAATTCAGAATGAAAGCACGGTGAAAATTGCTGGTAACCTGTCCAAGGATAAAAAAATGGACTATAACCCGGAAAAAGATCCTAACTACTTTAGTTTTTTTATCAAAGATTCTAAAGGAATGGAAAAAAAAGTTATTTTATTTGCCGCAAAGCCTCAGGATTTTGAATTATCAGAACAAATCGTTGTCACGGGGCAGATGAAAGGGGAGGTTTTTTACGCTTCAGATTTGCTTATGAAGTGCCCGTCAAAGTATAAAGACGAAGAAATTTACATTAAAAGCGAAAAAAGGAGCTAATTATAATGGATCAAATCAACTATGTTGGAGAACATTTATGGGCAGGAAAACTTGGTCATTTTATTGTTCTTGCTACTTTTATTAGTAGTATTTTAAGTGCTGTTTCCTACTATTTCTTTGTGAAAAAAGAGGAAAAGGGATGGTTAATACTTGGCAGAAGTGCCTTTATCACTCATTCAATAGCTGTTTTTTCTGTGATTGGATTAATCTTTTTTATTATGATAAAAAAGTATTATGAATATCAGTATGTATGGACGCACGTTTCTGACGAGCTTCCTATGCAATATATTTTTGCCGCTTTCTGGGAAGGTCAGGAAGGAAGTTTTCTGCTTTGGATGTTCTGGAATGCCATTTTAGGTTTAATTATTCTTAGCAGAAGAAATCAGTGGGAAAGTTCTGTACTGGCTATTTTTGCCGTGATCCAAGCGGTTCTCAGCAGCATGATTTTAGGTATTTACGTTGGCTGGGATACCTTTAGTATAAAATTGGGCAGTAGCCCCTTTCAGTTATTGAGGGACACGATGGATGCCCCTATTTTTGGGCAGGCCGATTATTTAGAACTCATTAAGGGTAACGGTTTAAGTCCACTTTTGCAAAATTATTGGATGACTATCCACCCTCCTACCCTTTTTCTTGGTTTTTCATCTACCCTGGTACCCTTTGCTTTTGCATTGGCCGGATTATGGGTTAAAGATCATCAAAACTGGCTAAAACCTGCTTTTCCCTGGGCATTGTTTAGTGCCGGAATTTTGGGTATTGGCATTTTAATGGGTGGCGCGTGGGCTTATGAAGCATTAAGTTTTGGTGGTTATTGGGCCTGGGATCCAGTGGAGAATATGTCTCTGGTTCCCTGGTTGATTCTCATTGCAGGTATTCATACCCACCTAATAACTCAGAGTACGGGACAATCTCTTAAGAGTACTTATTTCTTTTATTTGTTAAGCTTTGCCCTGGTGGTTTATTCCACCTTTTTGACCAGAAGTGGTATTTTAGGAGAGACATCGGTACACGCCTTTACAGAAATGGGATTAGAAGCCCAACTCCTTTTCTTCTTAGGTATCGTTTTTGTTTTCCCATTTTTATTACTGTTATTCAGGTATAAAACGATTCCTACCCCCGAAAAAGAAGAGGCACTTAGCTCTAAGGAATTCTGGATTTTTATGGGTAGTTTGGTTCTTTTCTTTTCCAGTGTTTTGATTGCTGGCTCCACTTCTTTGCCTGTTTTTAACAAAATACGTCAGATTTTTGAACCTACCTATCTGGGAAGTGTCATTACAGACCCCATTCCCCATTATAATAAGTATCAAATATGGATTGCCTTATTTGTCATCATTCTTTCAAGTGCTGCCCAATATTTAAGATTCAGAGAAATAAACTGGGCAAAAAACAGAAATAAATTTCTGATCAATACGGGTATTCATCTTTTGATAAGTTTAGTCCTGTTCTACCCATCTTATCAGTGGCTTCAACTTACTGCATGGCAATATAATCTTTTACTTTTTGCCAGTTTATATGGCGTAGTTGCAAATCTTGCAGTCTTAGTTTCCTACTTTCAAACCAAGACAAAATGGGTGAGTTCTGTCATTAGTCACACAGGCTTTGGTTTAATGATCATAGGTATTCTTTCATCTGGATTAAATCAGAAAATTATTTCAAATAATCCTTTCA
>Ga0315908_10001718_pt1 | contig 16302 bp, 12 predicted proteins | sample LakEriMetagenome_12_FD_203520 | JGI IMG/M metagenome (GOLD analysis project Ga0315908, IMG submission 203520) | Freshwater fungal communities from buoy surface, Lake Erie, Ohio, United States - Buoy 4 MA124 | ecosystem: Environmental > Aquatic > Freshwater > Lake > Lake biofilm | place: USA... | reverse complement strand
AAAAATTGCCGAGTTAAGCGAATTATATCGATCTGAACAACGAGAGCGTTTAATCTCTATGCAAGCCGATTCTATTGAACGTCAGCGCCAAGAACGTGTAATTACTTCTACAAAATTAGAGAATACAGAATTAAGAAATAGCTTTCAAACCTATATTATTATTGGTTTTATCATCATTATTATTTTGGCGGGTGTAATCATAATTTCGCGTCAAAATCAAAACAAAATTCGTCAGCAACAAAAAGAAGCTGAAATGTCGCAAACCTTACTTCGTACACAAATGAATCCGCATTTTATTTTTAATGCGATGTCAGTGATTCAAAGTTATATCTATGATAATGACACAAAAAACTCGACAAAATTTTTGGTTAATTTTTCCCGTTTGATTCGTTTGATTCTTGAAAATTCACCGAAAGAATTTATTCCGATTACAACCGAAATGGAAATTCTTCAAAAATACCTTGAGACACAGAAATTACGTTTTGAAGATCGATTTGAATTTGATATTGAAATGGATGAGAATATGATGTTGGATCACGCGATGATTCCTCCGATGATCACTCAGCCATTTATTGAAAATGCGATTGAACATGGTCAATTACATACAGTTGAAGGTGGATTCATTAAAATTATCTTCAAACGAGAAAAAGACATGTTGCATATTGAAATCATGGACAATGGTATAGGTCGATCAAATTCCGAAAAGAATAAAAAACGTAAAGATCATACAAGTATGGCTTTAAATATTACAAAAGAAAGAATCAATAATTTAAATATGAAATACAAAACAGACGGGTATTTAATTATTGATGATTACAATAAAGAGTTGCAAACTGGAACAAAAATATTAATTTCGTTACCTTATCAGGTTGACACAAACCCTCCCAAAAACTAGAAAAATGAAGAAGGCAATTATAATTGATGATGAAAACAGGACAAGAGATTTAATCGCTAAAATGATTAATTCTTTTGGTTTAGACATTGAAGCAATTCCAGCTGGAGAAAGCGTTGAAACTGGAATCAAAGCGATTGAAGAACACAAACCAGATATTGTTTTCTTAGATATTAAAATGCCAGATGGAACGGGATTTGATTTATTAAAAGCAATTCCAAATAAAAATTTCGAAGTTATTTTTGTTACTGCACACGAAGAATTTGCAATCAAAGCAATAAAATTTAGTGCATTGGATTATATTTTAAAACCAGTTGATCCTGAAGAATTGAAAGCTGCTGTAGTTCACGCAATGGAAACATTAGGAACGAAGAAAGAAGAAAGTCAATTCGATGCATTGCAATTAAACATTCAACCAAATCAAAAACGTAGATTGGTTTTAAAAACACAAGAAAGCGTTCATATCGTTGAATTAGACCATATTATTCGTTGTGAAGCTGATAGAAATTATACTTCTTTCTATTTAACAGAAGGAAAGAAAATTTTGGTATCTAAAACGTTGAAAGATTATGAAACATTATTATCTGCTCATAATTTTTTACGTGTACAGCAATCTCATTTAATTAATTTAGATTTCGTTGCACGATATGACAAAGGGAATGGTGGTTCTGTAGTTATGAAAGATGGTTCTGAAGTTCCATTATCACCTGCAAAAAGAGATTTATTCTTTAAAATATTAGATAATTTGTTGTAAAATCAGATTCTATTAAATTTTGAAAAGCTACTCAATACCGGGTAGCTTTTCTTTTTGAACGTTATTTTATTCAACAAAATGTTAAAAATATTCATTCAGAAATATTAAAATTAACTCAAAACTTAGTTTTGAAAGATGAATATCCCGAAATCTTCATTCTCTTCATTTGGTTAAAATGAAGTTCCTATATTTGTTTTAGAAATAAGGAGAAAAACACAGGTTATTATCTTTCAGTTTCACTTTGACATTTTGATAAAAGAGGAGCACTGCTTGGAGAGGCGGTTTTCATTTTCTAGTTTGATTATAGAGTTTAACAGTTCTAATTTTCCTCTTTTAAAAAATTCACGGTAGTAATTAAGTTTACAGAAAATGGAAGATGTAACCTGTTTTTTAAAACGAATTAAAGAAAGAAATTTCTTCAAGATACATACAACTACTACTAATTGCAGAAAAGGTTAACCATTACGGTTAACCTTTTCTGTTTTAATGTATTTTGTATACAACGGGTCTACTTGGTGTCGCATCATTTTCAAATGGAGCCGTCTGTAGATTTAAGATATAACTTCCATCTTCAATTTCATTTTTAACATAAACAAATTCTGTAATCGTTTTATCGAATTGAGGATTTTCTGGTACTTGCCAAAAAGCATGATGAAATACTAATTTTCCACCATCAGATTCTCGGTCAACTGAAGGCAAGTCAATTAATAAATGTTTCACTCCCAAATCATTCATTAATTGTATACACTTTATGGATATATATGGAGGATTTGTTTCTGAATAATTTCGATGTTGTTTTTCAGAATCATTTGGCAATGTTCTAATAATTAATGCCTCAGTTTGATTTGTAAACTTTTCTTTTAGTAATTCTTCAGTTATTACTAAATCAATTTCACCAGTTTCTAATGCAACAACTTCAGGTGTAATGGTAATTATTTCAGCTTTAAAAAAATATGTTTTTAGAGATTGATTGACAGAATGAATAACTGGTGTTATATGACCTAAGCATTCTGTATGCGTCCCATGACCATGAGGATTAAAAAAGATATTTCTAAAATTCACACCAGCACCTTCTGTTACTAATCCAACAAAACTTTCATTTCTGACAGGTTCAATTACTGGCGCATCCACATACCAAGCTCTTAAATTATCGTTAGTATTTGACAATGGAATCGATAAATCAATCGGTTCATTTGTATCGATGTAGTTTGTAGAATTTAGAAATAATTTCATTTTTTCATTTTTTAACGAAGATAGAGATAATCCGACAAATAAATTTAAATAGAGCATCAACCAAATCAAAATCTAATTTTATCTTTGATTTTATGAATACAAATGTTGACACAATTATTTTTGATCTAGGAGGTGTAATCTTGAATTTAGATTATTCATTAACGACAAAAGCTTTTCAAGATTTAGGTTTAACCAATTTTGAAGAAATGTATGCTCAAGCAAATCAAACATCGATTTTTGATGATCTTGAAATAGGAAAAATTTCTGCTCAACATTTTATTAATTTAGTATTACCTTATTTACCTGTTGGAACTACAGCCAACAAAGTAGTTCACGCATGGAATGCTATGATATTAGATTTTCCAAAAGAACATTTAGAATTGTTAATGGAATTGAAAAAAACAAAGAAGCTTTATTTACTAAGTAACACAAATGAAATTCATATTCAAGCTGTAAATCGCTCTTTGGCTAAAACAACAGATAAAAAGTTGAATTCTTTTTTCGATAAAGTCTATTTATCTCATGAAATAGGAATGAGAAAACCAAATGCAGAAATTTTCGATTTTGTATGTAAAGACCAATCGATTAATCCAACTTCAGCGTTATTTATTGATGATACAATTCGCCATGTAGAAGGAGCTAAATCTTCGGGATTAAATACTTATCATATAACTGGAGGAGAAACTATTTTGGATTTATTTAATCTCTAAAAAGCAAAAACGGTTTTAATTTATTCTTTTTTGCTGTTCACTATAAGTGATTGTTTTTTCTAATCTTGAAACTCTTGTTTTTTCTTGCTTTGCACTCATTATCCAAGAAGGTGCTTGTTGATTGAAAAAATCCCATGCAGTATTGTTTGTTTTAAATTGATTTTCTAAATCTGAAGATAAGGCTAACTCATTTTCATGAGAATATACATTTGATTTATTTTCTGTTCTAAAACTAAAACTTTTTAATCCTTCAGGGGTCATTAATCCATTGCTAATTAGGTTTTCAACTTTGGAAATATTAATAGCACTCCAAATACTATCTTTTCGTCTTGGCGTAAAACGGATGCAGTAACTTTCTTCATTTATAGATCTTCTCACACCATCTATCCATCCAAAACAAAGAGCTTGATCAACTGATTGTGACCAAGTCATGGAGGACTTTTTAGATTTTACTTTATAATAACCAACAATTAATTCTGAGCAAACCTTATGATTCTTTTCGAGCCAATTTCTAAATTCTAATTCAGTTTTAAAAAATTTAGCTTCCATTAAATTACTTGTCTTGACAAAGTTCGACCAATATACCTTCTGTAGATTTAGGATGTAAGAATGCTATTATTTTTCCATCAGCTCCATCTTTTGGTGTTTTATGAATCAATTCAAATCCTTCTTTAGTTAAACGTTCAATTTCTTTTTCAATGTCAGAAGTATCAAAAGCAATATGATGAATTCCTCTTCCTTTTTTTTCTAAAAACTTAGCAATCGGTGAATCTGGATTTGTTGCTTCAAGCAATTCAATTTTCGATTCTCCAACCTGTAAAAATGCTGTTTTAACTCCTTCAGAAGCAACTTCTTCAATTTTATAACAATTTGTACCAAGTAAAGTTTCAAATGTTTTAATTGACTCTTCAATACTATTTACCGCAATTCCTAAATGTTCAATTTTTTTAATCATAATTTTAGTCAAAAAAAAACCCCGAAGAAAACTTCAGGGTTTATATATTTAATAAGTTAATTAGCTTTTAATAAACTGCTCAGTGATGTTGTCATAACTGATATAGTACAAACCTTTCACTAAGTTTTCACAGTTAACAGAAGATCCTACACCTTTTTTCACAATACTTCCATATGCATCGTGAATTTCATATCTAGTTTCGATTGCTTTACCATTTGTAGTGAAGTTGATAACACTCTTAACTTTTACAGGACTTTTAGCTACTGGCGCAATAGTCGAAGTAAATTTAACATTAGCAGATGTTTTTTTAGCACCTGAATGGTCAATTTGAATTACGCGAACCATATTTTCACCTGAATGAGGAGAAACTTGGAATTCATAAGAATTTAAAGAAGGTGTTCCTTTTCCTTGAACTTCTCCAACAGTTACCCATTTGTTCCATCTGTATTGTTCGATGATAAAAGGTAATTTTCCGTGCTCATCAGTTGTTTTCCAAGTAAGTAAACCATTTTGATTCACTTCAATTGTAGAAACTTTGAAAGTACTTCTAGGTAATAAAACCTCAGGATTTAAAATTTTTGGCTTACAACCGTCATTGTGTTCAATTACAATAAAAACAGGTTCTCCAATCTCAATATTAAAGATTGAAAAATCAATTTCGAAAGCTCCCATACTCGTACCTCCAGGTAAGATATCTCCGTTAACTGTAACTTTCGTAGCACAGTAACCAAATCCGTCATCATCCATAGGGTTCTGAACATATAAGTTCTTACCTTGATAACTTCCTTCAATAGAGAGAGAACCAAATGCAACTGCACCAGTTAAGCTAAAGATCAGTGAAATAAGAAAAATTTTCATCTATTTACGTTGTATTATTGTAATAGCAAGAAGTTTTACAATTTTTTAATGAAAGCAAATATAACATTTTTTTCATTCAATTAACAATTTTCATAAAAAAATTAACAATTTTCAAATCATTGATATTTTAATGATATTTTTTAGTATGTAAATATTGTTTTTAGTTACATATTTTGATTACAATCAAAAGAAAAACAACTAAATAGAAACAATTTCATTTCACAAATTGGTCACCTAATTTTTTTTACTCAAAGAAACTTTTTAGTCAGAGGACATTAACTATTACTAAAATTTGTTAACCTTGTGTATAAATTTTATTTGAAATTCAGAAGAACACTTTTTAAATCGGTTCAGGTTAAATGGATATATAAAATTAAGATGAATAAAAATTGACAATTAAAAACAATCATAAGTATGAGCAAATTAGTCTTGATTTTCAGTATATTTTTTATTTTATATTCATGCGGTGATGCAACGAAATCTTCTTTTGAGTTTGCAGGTGGAACGTTTAAAATGGCCTTAAACAATGGGCCATCAACATATGTGTCAAGAGAAATTAGAGATATTTATTCTTCAACTGTTTTAACGCAAGTAATGGAAGGATTAGTTTCTTTAAACCCTAAAGACTTGAAAGTTCAACCTCAATTGGCAGAATCTTGGAAAATTAGTCCTGATGGGTTAACTTATGAATTTAAGCTTAGATCAGATGTAAAATTTCACCCACATACTATTTTTACAAATGAAGAAGAACGTATTTTAACCGTTGAGGATGTAAAATCTACAATTGAATTGATTTGTAAAAAAAATGCTGAAGGTTTAGCTTCTCCAGGTTACAATTTAGTTTTTGAAGGAAATTTACAAGGGGTAGAAGAATATCACAATGGTAAGTCTTTATCTATAAGTGGTCTTAATGTTGAAGGTGATAAAGTGATGTTCAAATTAAAAGAAAAGGACAATAACTTCTTAAATAAATTAGCTCACATAACATGTGCTATTTCGTCAAAGAAAATTTATGAAGCTAATTTAGAGCATGATATGATTGGCACAGGACCATTTAAGTTTAAAGAATACAGACAAGATGAGATTAATGCAATCATTTTAACTCGAAATGAAGACTATTATTTAACAGATGATGAAGGAAATAGTTTACCTTATTTAGATGGCATAGAGTTTATAATTGAGAATAAAAAATTAGCTCAATTAGATCTGTTTGAAAAACATGAAACAGATTTTATTGCAGGTTTACCTACAAGTAGAATTACAAAAATGTTAGAAGGTAGATTACAAGATTTTAATTCTGTTCCACCAGTTTTAATTTTGTCGAACAATCCATTTTTAAATACAAGTTTTTTTCTATTTAATCTTACAGATGAACGTTTTAAAAATCCAAAAGTTCGTCAAGCTTTCAGCTATGCAATTGACAGAGAGAAAATAGGTAGAGAAATTCTAAAAAACCAATATTATGAATTAGGATATTATGGAATTGTCCCTCCATTGCAAGATGAATTTAGGGGCTATGATTTTAAAGGTGTAAAAGAAAATGGGTACACTTTTAATCCTGAGAAAGCTCGTCAATTATTAGCTGAAGCAGGTTATCCTGGAGGAAAAGGTTTTGGTTCAGTTAATTTAAGATTCACGATTGATGACATACAATCTTCACTATGTGATGAATTTTCTAAACAAATCTTTCAAGTTTTAGGAATTAATGTAAATATTGATGGTTCAACTTTTGAACAAACAGAGAAAGATGCTGATTATGCAAAATCCGAAATGTTTAGATCTGGTTGGGGAGCAGATTATCCAAGTCCTGAGTCCTTTTTAAGTTTATTTTATGGTAAAAATGTACCAACATCAAAAGAAATTCCTTCTCTATATAATAAATCACGTTATGTAAATCCAGAATTTGATAAATTATTTGAGCAAGGTAAAAAAGCGACTAAATTGTCAAGTCAAATGGATTATTTTTCTGCTGCAGAAAAACTTTTAATGAAAGATCCTCCTTTCATTCCGTTATGGTACAAAGGTGATTACGAAATAACATATTCGAATATCAGAAATTTCTTTTTGAATTCATTAAATGTTTACAATTTTACTTTCGTTTATAAAAAAGATTGGACAAAAGAGGAATTTTCTCAAAAAGCTAAATAGACCATTAGCTAAAATTTTATTATCAATTTTCGTTTTAGTTTATTATTTTCGCGACTTTTAAAGTTCATCAAAATGAAAACACTATTCACGATTGGTTTTATTATATCATCATTTTTTGTTTTAGCACAACCTTCACAAACTGTTAGGGGAAAGGTCGTTGACAATGAAACAAATTTCCCTTTAATAAGTGCTAAAATTGAAATTTTCACGGGAGATTCTACTAAAAAATTTAGAGCATTATCAGATTTAGAAGGTTCTTTTGAAATCAATAATGTACCAGTTGGAAAATATTCAATGACAATAACACTTTCAACTTATGAAACAAACACACAAACAGTTGAAGTAAATTCTGGAAAAGAAACGGTTTTACAAATTAGTTTATTAGAGGCATACGTTGATCAACCTGAAGTTAAAATTGTTGCAAGAAAGAAGGGTGAAGTAATCAATGAAATGGCACTTTTATCTGCTCAACAATTTAGTGTGGAAGAAACGAATCGTTATCCTGGTTCACGTTCAGATCCTGCTCGAATGGCTTCTAATTTTGCAGGTGTTCAAGGAGCTGATGATTCAAGAAATGACATTATTATTCGTGGAAATTCACCTCTAGGTGTTGTTTGGAAAGTAGAAGGCATCGATATTCCAAATCCTTCTCATTTTGCTATTTCTGGAAGTACTGGTGGACCTGTAACGATTCTTAACAATAAAATTTTAGGCAATTCTGATTTTTTCATGAGTGCTTTTCCTGCTCAATATGGAAATAGTACTTCTGGAATTTTTGATTTAAAATTAAGAAATGGGAATAATAACAATTATGAGTTTACTGGACAATTTGGTTTTTTAGGAACTGAATTCTTATCTGAAGGACCATTAAGTAAAAAAAGAAAATCTAGTTTCCTAGTAATGGGAAGATATTCAACTTTAAGTTTATTTAAATCTTTTGGAATTAGTATAGGCACTGATGCCGTCCCCGTTTATGGAGATTTTGCCTATAAGTTTAATTGGACTTTAAAAAAAGGAGGGACACTTTCATTTTTTGGAATAGGTGGAAAAAGTCAAATTTCAATTTTAATTTCTGATCAAAAAAAGTTTACCTCAGAATTATATGGTGAAAGCGATAGAGATCAATATTTTGGAACGGCAATGGGTGTTACAGGTTTCGTTTATAAAAAAACATTAAGTGAAAAAACATTCTTTACTTCCACAATTGCAATAAGTCAAGAAAATCAACATGCAAACCATAACTATGTTGTAAGACATTTAGATTCTTCAAAAACAAATATTATTTTAGATTCTGTTTATCCTTTGATGGGATATTCTTTTAAAACATCTAAGTCATCTTTGTTCTTGAGCTTAAACCACAAAATAGATAAAAAACATTTGATTAAAACAGGTATTAATTTAGATGGTTTCATTTTCAGTATGATTGATTCCGTTTTAACAGATGATCATTCTCATTTCATTAATCGTTGGAATTATAAAGGTGCTGCAATGTTGATTCAGCCTTTTATTCAATGGAAATGGAGAATGAAAGAAAACATGGATTTTACGTTTGGTCTTCATAATCAGTATTTTTCATTGAGCAATTCGTTTAGTCAGATTGAACCTAGAATGGGTTGGAAAATGCGCCTTAAGAAGGATAAAGCAATTTTTGCTGGTTTAGGATTACATAGTCAAACACAGCCCATGTATACTTACATGTATCATTTACAAGGAACAACAGATTTACACAATAAAAAAATGGACTTTACCCAAAGTTTTCATTCTGGAATAGGATTTGAAAAGGCATTTAAAAATCAATTGAATTTTAGGACAGAAGCTTATTATCAATATTTGTATAGAATTCCTGTAACAGTTGCGCCATCTTCTTTTTCATTAATTAATATGGGAAGTGGATTTTCTAGATTTTTTCCAGATCAACTTCAAAATACTGGAACAGGATATAATTATGGTATTGAATTAACAGTTCAAAAATATTTTGATAAATCATTTTTCTTTATGTTGTCTTCTACTTTGTATGAATCTAAATACAAAGGAAGTGATGGTATTTTAAGAAACACTTCTTACAATGGAAATCATGTATCAAATATTCTAGCTGGAAAAGAATTTAAGTTGAATTCTAAACAGTCAATTACTTTAGGGATTAAAATTACCTATGCGGGTGGTAAAAGATACGGTCTAGTTGATATTACAAAATCAAAAGATGTAAATGATTTGATCTATTTAGATTCAGCATTTAACGAGAAACAATTTAAAGATTATTTTAGAACCGATTTAAAACTTAATTGGAAATTAAATACGAAGAAAATGACTCATGAAATAGGTATTGATTTAGTAAATATTTTTAATACAAAAAACATTTTGAGCCTTGCATATTCTCCAAGTCTAATTGACCCAACTAAAGAACCGTATGCAACAAAATACCAACTTGGTTTTTTACCTCTATTTTATTACAAAATTGATTTTAAAGCAGGAAAGAAGGAAGATAAAAAGTAAATCGTAAAATGTTTACGACATAAAAAAACCTCATTATAGAATGAGGTTTTTTTATATATTATGAGTTTTATATTTTACCATTCTGGACAAGTGTCACATCCATTTACTGATCTTCCATAAAGGAAAAGGCCAATTGCAAAATTTACAGAAGCAAATCCAAAATTTTGACTAGAATAAGATGAATTATCAACCGCTCTTGTTCTAACTCTAGATTGATTTATAAAACCAGCACTTAGGTTCAATTGAAAGAAGATACGGTTATAAAATTCTAATCGATTCCCAATATTTAAAGAACCACCAAACCCTGAAACCGATACAGTTTCAATATCTTTTTTACCTGCAAAAAGGAAGGTGTTTTTAGATATAACTGGCCCGAATCCAATTCCAAAATCGGTAGAAAAATTCAATTTATTTTTCTTTTTACTTCGATACCAAGGAGTCGTCCAATCTAATTCCAAACGCAGATAATTCATCCCGCAATTTTGATAATTAAAAACTGCCGTATCAACAATGTGTTCCGCTCCATCAAAGTTTCCATAATTAGTAGAATCAGCTTGAACTCCAACAACTCCCGCTAAAAACACTCTTGAACGATTTTCTAAGTTGTAAGTAAATTTATCATATCCTACAGAAAGGCATAAATTATTTTTCACATAACAACCAAAACGGGCACTTATTTGTGGACTAATGGTTGGATATTTTGTAAAGTAATTTTTATACTTTAAAGGTGCTGGCTGATCTGTAGCTAAAGCATCTTTTAGAGTTAAATCATAATTTGGACCTGAAACTCTTAAATCTGTTTTAGAGTAGTAAGCTCTATTTAAACCAATGTAACCGATGTACGTGTTTTTTCCGTAAGTAAGTTTAGTCTTCTTAAATTTTTTGTATTGAGCTTCAACTGTAAATGAAAACACCAATATTAGGATTGTAAATACGAACCTCATAGGACAACGGTTTAAAATAAACAACTGATTATGACATTTTTAAAAATGCAATTTCCTTTTCTGTTAAATGACGATAATGACCTCTTGGTAAATCCTTTTTAGTTAAACCCGCAAATTGAACACGGTCTAATCTTACCACATCGTATCCCATTGCTTCAAATGATCTTCGAACTATTCGATTTTTACCAGAATGTAATTCAACACCAATCTCTCTTGGATTATCTTTTACATATTCAGCTTTATCAAATATTATTTTCCCATCTTCTAACTCTAAACCTGAAGTAAGACGATTTACATCTTCTAATTTCACAGGTTTATTCAATTCTACATGGTAAATTTTACTGCATTTGTGACGAGGATGTGTTAATTTTTTTGACATATCTCCATCGTTTGTAAACAATAATAAACCTGTAGTTTCACGGTCTAATCGTCCAACAGGATAAACTCTTTCTTTACATGCTTTAGCTACTAAACTCATTACCGTTTTTCTGCCCCAAGGATCATCCATTGTGGTGATAAAATCTTTTGGTTTGTTTAGTAAAACATATTGTTTTTTCTCCGCGTTGATAGTTTCTCCATCATATCGTACTCGGTCACCAGGTTTTACTTTATAACCTAATTCTAAAATGATTTCATCATTAACAGTAACAACACCTGTTTGGATCAATACATCCGCTTCACGTCTTGAACAAATACCAGCATTCGATAAATATTTATTTAATCGTATATCAACTGCATTCACATTTGGCATTGGATCACCTTTGGCAACACGTTTTTTATTATCAATAAAACGAGTTCCTTTTGGTGCACCTTTTTCTTTAGGGGAAGAAGTTTCTTTTCCTATAATTGATTTAAACTTAAAGTCATTTGCTTTTTTTTCAGCTTTACTTTTTTCTCCTTTTTTAGAAGTCGTTTTTTTAGCTGTAGTTGAAGTAGATCTAGATTTTTTTCTTCCTTCGTTTTCTTTTTTTGTGTTCATCGCGAGCATAAATATTTGTACAAAGATAGACCAAAATTAGCTATCTTCAATGTTTTTAATACTTTAACGCAAAAATTCAAAAATAGATACACTATTATAATTATATAATTTGCAATCTGTTAATGTGTAATTTGCTAATCTAGAAATCTTAACAACTGAATGCATCTTCAATATGTTCAATATCTGTTCGAAATCCATTATGAACTATGGAGATAATATCAAAGCGTGTTTCGAAATGTATATTCTCTTTAAAAATATAATCATTTGTAACTTGAATGATTGATTTTTGTTTTGATCTTGTAACTGCTCTCCAAGGTTCACCTATTTCTGCTGTTTGTCGCGTCTTAACTTCAACTATGACTAATTGATTTTCAAAAGTTGCAATTATGTCGATTTCATTTTTTCGATAATGATAATTACGTATGAGTATTGTATATCCTTTCTTTATTAAGAAATTACATGCTAAATTTTCTCCATAAATACCCAATTCTTGTTGATTCATGATAATTAGATTTGATTTTTATCTCCCATTAAGATAATAAAAAAGTTCATTTATTATAAACAATTTTGGAATTCTAAGTTTAATATTATTTTTTATTTTACTTTCAAAAAATAAACTTAATCATAAGAAAATCAATAATTTGAATCATCACTATTACTTTTAATAAATAATTACTAAAACGTCCTACCTTAATTTTTTAAGGTAATAAAGTGGCAACTTGATTTAATTAGATATTTGTATTTGAACATTTTGATCTTCATATCTTTTGACTTTAATAAATTATTTCCTTAATTTTTAGAAAGATTTGTCATATATTTACAAACAATTTTGGTAACTTATCAACAATTTTCAACTATAAAATAGATGAAAGTTGTGTTTTTTTGTATAAAGAATTTTAAATAAATTGAATGTAAACACTATTGGAATTAAGTATAAAGGTTTTAAAAAGAAACTTTTATTGCTTGTTTTCGTAAAGACTGAAATTAAACCAATTCTTTTTTTTAAAAGAGATTGGAAAGAAATGTTTAACAACTACGAAATGAAGAAACTTTATTTTGAACTATTCACGCCATTTGTCTTGATGATTTCATTCAAGCCTTTTTCTTTTTTCATTAGTGGTCTAAACAAAACATTTCAAATCAATCAAAAGTTGAATCATATATTCAAACAACTTTTTTCATTCAAATTTCGTTTAGTAAGTATAGAAGAAAAGAATACTTCGAATACTACTACAATACATAATAGCTGTAATAATATTAACACTAATTTTTTTGAAAATTTTCAATCAAAAAGAGTTAGTTATTTAAATACATTAATCATTAATAATTGATTATGAAGAAAAAGTTACTTTTAATTTTAACGGTTTTTATCCTGGGTATTCAGTTTTCTGGATGGTCTCAATGTGCACCAGATGTTACGAAACCAACATTTACATTTTGTCCAGGTAATCAAAGTGTAGGGACAAATTCAGCGTGTGATTATATTCATCCCAATACTTCTTGGGATCCAATAGCAACAGATAATTGTGCTGGAATTGTATCCTATTCATATTTGGTTACTAATCCTGGTTATGGACCACCTTTTCAAGCGCCAACAACTTTAAATGGTTTTACTTTTCCTAAAGGAACTAAATGGGTAACTGTTACGGCAACAGATGCGGCAGGAAATAGTTCTGATCCTTGTTTTTTTATAGTAACTGTTTCAGATGATGATGCACCTGCAATTGTTTGTCCTTCTAATATTAATATAGCTAATAACGATCCAACATTTTGTGGAGCTGTTGCAACATATGTAGCTCCAGTAGGAACGGATAATTGTCCATCACCATCAACATCATTGATAGCTGGTTTTTCATCAGGTTCATTATTTCCAGTTGGTACTACAACAAATACTTTTCGTGTAACAGATGGTGCTGGTTTAACTGCACAATGTAGTTTTACAGTTACTGTTGCAGATACTGAAGACCCAGTAATTTCTTGTCCAGCTAATGCATCGGCAAATACAGATGCTGGAGTTTGCAGTCATACAAAAGCAGGAACAAGCTGGAACGCAACAGCGGTAGATAATTGTTCTAATTTAACTTTTACTTATATTTTAACTGGTGTTACTACAGGTTCTGGTTCGTCTTTAAATGGGGTTACCTTTAATAAAGGTGTAACTACGGTTACATGGGAAGTTGACGATGGATCAGGACATACTGATGCATGTTCAAATACAATAACTATTATAGATAATGAAGCACCACAAATTACATGTGTTGCTAATCAGTCAGTAAATACGGGAGTTGGAGTTTGTACTTATACTAAAGTTGGTACTGATTGGAATGCAACAGGAACAGATAACTGTTTAACGGTAAATTTTGCCTATGCATTAACAGGTGCTACTATAGGAGCAGGAACAAATTTAAATGGAGTTGTTTTTAATAAAGGAGTAACAACAGTTACATGGACAGCAACTGACGGAGCTGGATTAACTTCTACTTGTTTTTATACAGTTACAGTAATAGACAACCAAGTTCCTACATTCGTAATTTGTACCACAAATAAAACTGCAAATACTGATGCTGGGCTATGTACATTCACAAAAGTTTCAACAAGTTGGAATCCATCAGTTTCTGATAACTGTCCAACAACTTTAACATATGCTCTAACGGGTGCTACTTCAGGTTCAGGTTCAAATTCACTTGCAGGAGTTGTTTTTAATAAAGGAGTAACAACGGTTACATGGACTGTAGATGATGGTTCAGGAAATACAGCAACATGTATTCATACAGTAACGGTTAATGATAACCAATCTCCTACAATTTCATGTGTAGCAAATCAAACCGTAAATACAGATTTAGGAGTATGTACTTATACAAAATCTGGTGCTAGTTGGAATCCAACAGCTGCAGATAATTGTCCATATACTTTAACCTATGCATTAACAGGTGCTACTACTGGATCAGGATCTAATACTTTAAATGGTGTTTCTTTTAACAAAGGAGTAACTACAGTAACTTGGACAATTGATGATGGGACTAATCCTGTAGTTACTTGTTCTAATACTATAACAGTTATAGATAATCAAGTTCCAACTATTTCATGTACTACAAATAAAACAGTAAATACGGATTTAGGTGTTTGTACATTTACTCAATCTGGAATTGTTTGGGACCCTGCAGTTTCTGATAATTGTACTACAACATTAACTTATACATTAACAGGTGTAACTACTGGAACAGGATCTTCTTTAGCAGGTGTTGCGTTTAATAAAGGTGTTACTACTGTATCTTGGAGTGTAACAGATGGAGTTAATCCAGCTCAAACATGTAGTTATACAGTAACTGTAGTAGATAATGAATTACCAGTTATATCATGTGTAGCAGTAGGAAATCAATCTGTTAATACTGATGCAGGACTTTGTAATTACACTAAAGTTGGAATTGATTGGGATGTTGCAGGAACAGATAATTGTAGTGCAACAACAACTTATGCTCTAACAGGAGCAACTACAGGAACAGGTACATCATTAGCAGGAGTTGTTTTCAACCAAGGAATCACAACTGTAACTTGGAGAGTAACTGATGGAGTGAATCCAGTTCAAACATGTAGTTATACAGTAACAGTTACTGATGATGAAGATCCAACGATTGTATGTCCATCAAACGTAACACAAACAGCTGATGCAACAGTATGTGAAGCAGCAGTAACGATTGCAGTACCAGCAACAACTGATAACTGTGGTGTATTGAGTGTAGTAAATGATTACAACACAACAAATAACGCAAGTGATGTTTACCCAGTAGGAACAACAACAGTAAACTACACGGTAACAGATATTCATACCAATACAAATACAACATGTTCATTCACAGTAACAATTACTGATGATGAAGATCCAACGATTGTATGTCCATCAAACGTAACACAAACAGCTGATGCAACAGTATGTGAGGCAGCAGTAACGATTGCAGTACCAGCAACAACTGATAACTGTGGTGTATTGAGTGTAGTAAATGATTACAACACAACAAGTAACGCAAGTGATGTTTACCCAGTAGGAACAACAACAGTAAACTACTCGGTAACAGATATTCATACCAATACCAACACAACATGTTCATTCACAGTAACAATTACTGATGATGAAGATCCAACGATTGTATGTCCATCAAACGTAACACAAACAGCTGATGCAACAGTATGTGAGGCAGCAGTAACGATTGCAGTACCAGCAACAACTGATAACTGTGGTGTATTGAGCGTAGTAAATGATTACAATACAACGAATGATGCAAGTGATGTTTACCCAGTAGGAACAACAACAGTTAACTACACGGTAACAGATATTCAT
>Ga0315908_10001717_pt1 | contig 16305 bp, 5 predicted proteins | sample LakEriMetagenome_12_FD_203520 | JGI IMG/M metagenome (GOLD analysis project Ga0315908, IMG submission 203520) | Freshwater fungal communities from buoy surface, Lake Erie, Ohio, United States - Buoy 4 MA124 | ecosystem: Environmental > Aquatic > Freshwater > Lake > Lake biofilm | place: USA... | reverse complement strand
AATTTTAAATTTGTAAAATTTGTTTATAATTTTTAAACATATTAAAAAATTAATTTAATATTTAATTTATAAAATTATGTATTTTATTTATTATAAAAATTTAAATTATATCATAATATAATTTAATGATTTAAACATTAATATTAAAATAATTTAAATTTATTTATAATTAAAGAATTATAAATTTATAATTTAAATTTTAAATAAAATTTATATTATTATATCTAAAAATTATATCCTTATTTTATATATTATCTTTTAAATCAGGCTATAGCTATGATTTATGATTAACTTAAATTAAGTTGTGATTATTATTCTATTTTCTTATTAATAGAAAGATTTTTAACTGCCCCAATATTGACTATATTTACTTTTTTTTAAACAGAAGTTTTATTTATATCTACATTTGAATTTAATTTATTTGAAGTTTTTAAAATTGTGTTTTTAATTATTTGATTAGATTAAAATAAATCATTTTAATTTTTTATAAGATGTTCATTTTTTAAATTATTTTAATAATTATTTCCTTATTTTAATTTTTAAAACTTATTAATAGATAAATTTTTATTGAGTTTATTTAATTTATTAGTTTAATCTTATTATAAACTCTAAACTCTACTCATATTTGTATGATTTCTAGAATTTTTTGAAAAATTTGTTTATGTTTCACTAAATATATTTTTCTTATTATTTGCAATTTTTTCTTAAACAGTATCATAAAATGTAGGATATAACTGTCTAAATTATTATGTGCTTAGACATCTTGCATTTATAAGAAGTTTTTATTATTATTCTTAAATTACTGTAGCTTCCTAATTAAAATATTAATTATTAATAATTTTAAATAAAATTTATATTTTTACTTTTAATTATTCTTTTAATTTTGTTTCTTTGTCTATTAATTATTTTTACACATTTAGTTGTTATTTTTTACTTTTAATTTATTCAAAAATCATTTTTTTTTTTTGAATTTCATTTGCTTTAATTTTTATATCCCAATATCTATAAATATTATTTTTCCTAGCTTAGTCTTATTATTTAACTTGATATGAAATAAATTTATTTTCTAGTAAATCCTTTTATTTAATCATTTCTATTTAATCATCAATATATTTATTCTCGACTTATATTTAGTCGTGATTTTCTTTTTTTATTTATTTTATCTTTCTATTTATTTCGTATAAGCTATTAAATAAATTAAGTCTATTAATTCTACATAAACTTTTTTATTAATCTAATTTTTTATTGTTCAAATCAGTTTAATATTTTTTCTAAAATTATTATATTAATTGTATTTACTTATGCCTCAGCTTTTTCTTTTAATAACTTTTATTTTAAAGTTTAAAATGTTTATTCAGAGGTAATATTTGCTCGTTATTTTGTTTTATCTTGTTATATTTGTAACGAACTTACTCAATTATTCAATGAATTATTATTCTATTAAAACATAAATCTTTCTTTTCTTGCTTTGTTTAAACTAACTAATTCAGGTAAATTAGTATTTTTTTGTTAAAATTCATATTATGTCGTAAAAAATACTTACATTTTTTATATTTAATAAATTTTTATTAATAATTGTTACGAATTTATCTTAATAAAATTAATTTTGATATTCGATATAATAATAATATAATTTTATTATTTAATAATTTTTTCAAAATTAATCATAATAAATTAACAATAATTTAAATCAAATAAATTTTATCCAAATTGATAATAAATATATAATTTTATTTTCCAATCAATTTAAATAATGATATAATATTTATTAATTAAAAATATAAAATTTATAATTTTTATATATTAATATAAATCAATTATATTAATATCTTAATAATTAATAAAAAAAAATGGGCATATTTAAAGAGTTATTATTTTGGATATGTTTAGGAATTCAAAGTTATTACTTCTATTACTTTTTATCTATTAAAATTAGACCATAAGAAAGTTATTTTAGAAGGTTCTTTTATCTTACAAGTATAAATAATGTTTTAACAATGATATATTTTTTAAGAGCATTCATATTAAGATTAAGAAATTTATTTTAAAAGAAATAAGTTAAATATGAATTATTATAGTATTTGATAACAAACCTATCTATTTCAACTACTGTAACAGTTTGTTATTGGTAATTAATGTTAACAAATGAAGATCTACTATTTAGAGATCACAAAGAATTAAATCCTTACAGCTATTATTAAATTTACATTCATGGAGGAAATACAATTTTTTTGATTTTTGAGATTCTTCAAAATTCTCAAGAAATTAATAAATTAGTTAACATTGGTATTTTGAATAGAACTTTATTTTATTCATAACTCTTTTTCATTTATTGTTGTTTATAGTATTTACACGTTTGTTTATGGAAAATTCAAGTTTATCCTTTCATGTCCATGTTTTAATGGTCAGAATTTGTGACTTTCTATCTCCAAGTATTTATAATTACTATTATTTTTGACTTTATTGTAATAAGAACTCTTAAACAGTTAAGTTAGAACTAAATTAATGTAAAAAAAAAATGATTTTATATTTTATTATAAATTATTTCTTTCTAATAAATTATATATACAATTTAGTATAATATTATATTGCATCATTATTTCTGAATATTTCTCTCTATTTTATGATTTATATTATTTGCTATTCCTGCTCCTACTGTGATTCCTCCCATTCCTGCAACTGTTCCACCCAAAGTGCCACCAAATATCTTACCTACTACAGCTCCTATAGCTCCAAAAAAAGCTTTTATTTTCAATCTTCTCGTTTTAGATACTATTTTTTCTGTTTCTTTTAATGTTTAAACTAGATTTTCTGTATTTTTTACTGTTTAATTTACTTATTCTTAAGTTTAATTTATTTTTTATCCTTATTCAACAATTAATTCTTGCATTTAATTTGTTAGTTCTGAAGTTATTTAAATATCTTAAATTAGTTAATTTATTTCATTGTTTTAAATTTTGTATGATTAAAATGTTAATTGTATTTAATCATCTTAATATTATTATTATTCTTGGTTTATATCATCTTATTCATTTTTAGAAAATAATTATTATTATGTAAGTTAATTTTATTTATTTATTCTTTTTTCAATATTATTAATTACTTTTTTGATTTAAACTATTTAAGAATTATATTTTAATTCTGAAGGTAATTATTTAATTTAATCTAAAATAAAAATACATTAAGATTATTATTTTTCATTTTAATAATTTAATTACTCATCATTCAATTTTTTTTGTTTGATTTTATGTTCATTATCTATTAATTATTCTGAATTTTTAAGAATATTTTAAAATAATTAATCTGAATTATTTTCCATAATAATAAAAAAGGTATTATATAATATTATGATAGAATTTTCGGAAAAAAATTATAATAATATGATAATAATGTATATAATATAATATGATAATGAAGATGATAATAATTATATAAAATAAATGATAATTTATGATATAATTATATGATGATCAGTATTCATCTAATGTTTTTTCTCCATTAAATCTTATCTTCATATCAGTAACTAGAGCATCGGCTCCATAATGAAAACTAAAAGATAAAAAGAAAATAATTACCTTACAGGTTTAACAAACAAATCATCAATAGTTTTAGTGTCTTTTTCCTTCAAAGTAACATGATTATCGATTCCATGCTTTACAATCTACTCCATACTAAACCACTCATAATTTCTTACTTTTTAAGCTATTTTCAATACAAAGTCCTTATTCACAGCCACTAACTTAGGTTCTCTTCCCATCAAATTATACCTAATATAAATAAACTAAAAATTTTTACAATATTTCATAGCACTCCAAATTAGTTAAAACATTGGGTCCTCCTAATTCGAAAGTCTGTCCTTTTGTATTAGAAATTTTAAGGGCATTTAATACACATAAAGCAATATCACTTACATGAATAGGTTACCTCTTGGCCATACAATCATCTGGAACAGGAATATAATTATAAAAATGTTTATAATAATCAAAGAAAATCCTAGAGAAATAATCCTCAGGTCCAAAGACAGTACTTGGCCTGAAAATAGTAGCAGAGTTAAACCTATTTCTGACTTCCTACTCTCCAAAATACTTGGTCCTATAATCAAGACTATCACTATGCTAATCTTAACCTAAAGCACTCATATGAATAAGTCTAATAACATTTTCGTTCCTTTAACATGCATCAGCAATTCTACTGGCTACTTTGATATTAGCAGCCTCATGTTGATGTAAGAACTTGGAGTGTTTCCTTGGTCCTACCAAATTAATAACCACATTAGAATTTTTAACAACTCTATCAATCATATCCAGATCATCAAAATCCATTCCTCTTTAAATAAACGCCATACCCGATACTGCACATAATTTAAGTTCTTTTACTTCATCATTATATAGATGAGGATTCTTATGAGGGAAAACTAGGTCTGATCCAATCATACCTAGTTTCTAACCAATGTATGGACCCATGAAACCAGTTGCTCCGAATATTGTAGCACGAATTCCAGAGATGCTATTTAAAGATCTTTGATCGTAGATATGTAGGATCTGAGTCCGCATACATTATTTTTATTTCAATACTAGTCTGCTCATAATATTTTTATGTTTTTTTATTTAATTATATGTTTATTCTTAATTTATATAAAATTTTAATATTATAATAAGGATTTATTTCATGTTTATCTTATTTCAATTAATCATTAAGCATTTTTTTTAAATAAATTAGAAATTAATTTAGAATGATCAATAAAATCGTCTTAAAATAAATTATCTTCTGAGTTCTTACATAATTATGCTTCAACTTTTTATGAATTTTACAAGTATTTATTAATATTAGGTTCTTAGTATTAATAATAAATTTTGATTTGTCTAAATATTTCAATAGTTTACTACTAATTAATGGAATAGATAATATTTAATTTAGGAAACTAATAAGCAATTTTAGCAAGTAAATATTGAATATTAGTTTGATTATATGAAGAATCAAAATGATTTTTAACTTGATAATTAACTTGATTAAAATGCTATATAGAGTCAAATTCAACAAGAAGCACAACATTCTGAAAATGATTGAACATCCTTTTGATTTACTCATTTAATCTATTAGATTTTAAAGACTGCATCAAATCTCCTGAAGCTACTGATTTCCTTTCAATTACCAAATTATCATTGAGAATATAATCTCCTACTTCTAAAAACATTGCGCATATTTTAAATCCACTATAATATAAATATGCTGGTAATTTACTCTTCAATTCTCTTTTGTCTACCACTATTCTTGGATTATTTTATTTGTATTCTATTGGTTTTATAAATTATTTTGTATCCCAATCTATTTTCTATATTTTCTCTCTTTCTTCTATTATGTATTCGTAACTTTTCTGTTCTTCTACTGCTTCTTCTAATTCTTAGTTTGATTCTTTTGAGTGTTGATAAAGTAATTAGTATAATTCTTTAATATTATTCTTATTATCTTTTTTTTTACTTTCAGATTAATTTGTTAAAATTTCTCTTATAGTTGTACTATCACTTTCATAACAAATAATAAAATTTGGTTAATAGTTTTAGAGTATTTATTCTAGTTTTTTTGAGTTCTCTATTTATTATACTTAAATATCAAAATTAGTTATTATTTTATCACTAAAGTATATTAATTAGCCTTAATCATCATACTCTTATTTGTTTTTATAATTACTTATATTTTAATCATTTATATAAGTTTAATAATCTTCTTATATTTTTTTATCACTATTTATACTAATTTTTACTTTTTTTTATGATTCATCTAAAAAATTTCATAAAATTTATTAGTCAATTTCTTCGAATTCTTTTTTATATATCTGATATTAATTTTCTAATAATATATCTATGGAAATTTATTTTTAATTTTTATCTAATATAAATTCTCATTAATTTTATTTAATATTATCTTAATACTATTTAGAATTTTATTTTTTATTTATAAATTAATGTATTCTTTTTAATCTATTGTTTCTTTCAGTATTTTTAGAAAGAAATCAATAAAAATTTCTTTAAAGTTATTATTAAATTTAATTTTTAAAATTATATTATTAAAAAATAAATTATTTTAAATCATTAACGATAAATTAATTAATAGATATTATTAATATTTTTTGTTAATTTATATCTTAATTCTAAGACCTAATTCTTTCTATTATTTCAATGATTTTTAAAAACTTTAAATTAAAATGTTAATTTATATTTAATTTGTATTTTAATAAAAAATTATATTTTATCTAATTTGATTAAATATCCATTATCTAATTTTATTATTAATTTAACATTATTTATTCTTCTTAATCATTTTGATATTGCAAATTTAAATCTAAATTAACTTAAATTAAAATATCATTTAAATATTCTATTTGATAAATATTTTCAAGTAAAATTTGTTCTAAATTTCTAAGCAATTTTTAAGTTTCATCATCTGAAATATAAAAAATAGATTCATTATTATTTTAATCTTTAAATTAAATAAACTTCAAATAAAGCTAAATATTATTAATATTAGTTAAATCTTAATGAAAATATAAAAAAAATATAAAATTTTCTATCAATGGATGCTCAAGCAAATTAGGATAGTCCTATGAAATAGATTTGAGCTTATTCTTTAATTGCCTTACAGTTAAAATGAATAAGTTTTAATATTAAAAAAGAGGCATAGAATTTGCTTTAGATTTAAACTTTTTATTGATTTCAAGCATAATGTTATGAATAATAATAAGCAATATTTTTTAGATTAGATTCTAAGTTTATGTTAGTTTTATAAATATTGAATAGCTAGTAAAATTTATAAATGATTTATTAGAAGAAAGCAAATCTGTTTGAATTTCCAACCTAAAAATAGGCCAAATATCAACTTTATCTAGCAATAAGCACTCATAAAGTTATCTAAGTGATTTATTTTAAAAAATAACTTGACAATTTTGGCTAAAACTTGTTATTTAAGCATTTTTATTAGTGCTTTTTACTAAATGCACAACTAAACTTACACTATCTTAAATTATTTTTATTTTTTCAGATCTATTTATTATTATATGATTAATTATTGATCCACTTATCACATTATTAAATAGATCTATAATCATCAATTAACTTGTAGTTAAATAAATACCTCCTTTCAAGTAATTTAATTTACGTTTTTATTGACTTTCTCCTTAAAGATCAATTACTTATTATATTTTATTTTCATTTTCAAATTATATTTCTTAAAAATCTTACTATTTTAAATCTATCAACAATACCAAACTGTTTATTTGGTTTTTTGTAATATTTTATAATAATAATTTTATTGCTTTTAAATATTATAATCCTTTTGATATTAATATAAGTTAAGATTTGTTTTTATTATTATTTATTGATTCAACTATTTAATAATGAAATTATGACATATTATACTTTAATTTAGATGAAAAATACCTTTTATAACAAAATAAAATAAAAATAATTCTATATATTATTAAAATTTATATATAAATGAAAAGAATAGATAATGAAGAAAAAGATTTATTTGAAAATCATATATAAAAAACATAATAATTTGAAAAATTATTTAAAAAATCATTTATTTTACAATAAATAGATGAAGATGATATAGATATTTAAAAAAAAGAAGAAAAACTAGGATTATAAGAATTAAAGAGATAATTAAGAATTTAATAATAACATTAACAAAATAAATAACAGCCAATATACTCTTTAAGATTTTGGCAAACTATAATAGTATAAAACATTGATTTATTCAGCTCATTATTTTTGGAATTAAATGGATTATTAATTTTATATCCTTTTAATACTATAAAAACTAGAATTTAATCCAAACATAAAACATAAGATATTGCTTATTTTCTAAGAAATAAAGTGGCAAATTAACGTATTGCATTTTTAATTATTATATTAATAATTTAGCTATTTATAGTGGGCTTGGTTATGGATTATTATCAAATGTTATATAAAATGTAATGACTTTCAGTTTAACTTAAATGATTTAGATAAAACTAGATGAAAAATATAAAAATTTAAGTGAAATTCAAAAAAGAATAATAGCATTTATGATAGCTGATTCAATCAGCACTCCAATGAGAATGACAATAGAAACTCACAAATAACTAATCCAAATAAACTCAAGCGATGTTTCATTTAAGAATATATTGAAGAAATCTAGAATGGCTTTTATGCCTACTTTATTAAGAGAAATTAGTTTTAGATTAACTTTCCTAAGTGCCTTCAATTATTTACTGAATAATAATATGATAATTTAAGAAAAAAAAACATTTAATAAGAGATATGATAGTCTGACAATAGCCACTCTTTTGGGCTTAATTTTAAGCAATCCTTTTGATGTAATAGCTACTAAAATCACTACTCAATAAATTCCTAAATATAGTGGACTTATCAATTGTTTTTAACAGGTTTATATGGAAGAAGGTAATTTCTAATTTATATTTAGGCATTTCTAAATTAATGTTCAGTGGATTGTGGCCAAGGACAGTATAATTAATGATCAATGGCACTATATTTTTTCATTTTTATGATTCATTTAGAACTAACTCATTAGAAGCATTTTAACTTTAATGATTATTTTTTATTTAATTTAATCTTTATTTATTTAATTTATTTTTATGTATTTATTAAATTTTATTTTATTTATATTTTTATATTGATTATTATAATTATAGTTTTTAATTAAATGAAAAACTTAGGAAGATTAAATAAAAATACTACTTTATTTTTATTATGTGATGTTCAAAAGATATTTGAACCTATAATTTATAAAATGCCTGCAGTTATTAATACTTCTATATTAATGATAAATACAGCCAGAATTTTTGATATTCCTCTCGTAGTTACTGAACATTATAATAAAGTATTTGGAAATACTTTGCCATAAATATCAACAAATTTTGATGAATTTCAAAAAATATATCATAAAACAAAGTTTAGCATGATAAACCAAGAAATAATAAGTGATTTTTAGATAAACAAATAAAAACAAATCGTTTTATTTGGAATAGAAGCTCATATTTGTATTTAGTAAACTTGCTTAGACTTACTTTAAATGGGGTAAATATAAATAAAATAATTAAAAGATGTGAAGTTCATTTAGTAGGAGATGGAATTTCTAGTCAAAATAGCATAGATAGAGAGTATGCATTTTAAAGACTAAAAAATGCTGGAGCTTTTATTTCCAGTGCAGAAAGCATTATTTTTGAATTAGTTTAAGACTCTTAAAATCCTAGATTCAAAGAATTATTGCCTTTAATAAAAAAAACCAGAGAAAGAATATGATATTTAAAATATATTCTTAATTTTATTATTTTAAATATAAATTTCATAGATTTATAAACTTAATATACTCTAAAAATTCTGAAGCTTTATCCGAATTTGAAAATTTTATAATGGCTTTTTTTTTATCGTTAAATAAGAATCCTTAATTAATCTAAATTATTTCAATAATATATAAATGTGGTGTCTTTACATTAATTTATATTTTACTCGCTTGCATTTCCAAATCATATGAATAAGGACTTTAATTCGAATCAATTTTATAGGATTTATCAGAAACGTTTTGAAAATATAAATTTTTATCTATCGTAATTACTATTCTATATTTCTAAAAATTGGTTGTAATTGTATTAATATCTCTTTCTACATAATATATTTTCATAATCAAATTTTGATTGTCCTTTATTTCATCAGGAATTATATTAATTTTACTTAAAAATTATTCAATATCTTCTTGGCTTAAATTTCTATCATTAATATTTAAACTTTTTTTTATTTCAATTTAATATTCTATAGAAAGTATATTTTCAAATGAAAATGTTTCCTTAGTTTATTATAAATTATTTATTTCTATTTAAATTTTTTATATTTTTTAAATAAAAGTTTCGTTACCAAATAATTCTTTTTATTTATTTAAAAATTTATCAAATAGTCTATATATTACAATTTAATTATTTTTTACATTTTTTAAAGCTCTAGCCTTTTAAATTCCATATTTGATATATTTTACTATTAATTCATGACTAAATTACCAAATTATTAGTTTTATTATTATTATTTATAACATAAATGTAAATATTTTTAAGATTCATAGAATTAATCTTTCTAAAATTAAATATAAATTTTTACGCCATAGTTATTAATGGAAGTATGAAAATTTTAATTGAATTCTTAAAATGAAGTAATTAATTTAATTGATTAATTATTTATTTTCTTTCGAATATTAATTATTTCACTTTCGTTTTGATTTTTTATTTTTCTATATTGATTTTAATCATTATTTAATTATTCTATTAATTCTTATTCTATATATTTTAGAAATAATAATTATTATTTATTTTAATATTCAAAAGACTCATTTAATTAACTAAAAAATTATTAGGTTTAAGGATAAATCATATTTTAAATTTGATTTTTTTATTCTTATTTATTAAGATAAAAACTATTCTGAAGTTTATTTAGATACTTGTTTTAATTCTTATTTATCAATTCTTTATCAATTTTTATTTTTTATCTCAAATATTTTACTATATTTTTGTTGATCTATTACATATTTATTAAATATTTTTTACCTTTATAGAGGTATTTTAAATGTTTTCTAATTTTTCAAATATCTTCATACAAATATTTTAATGTAAATTATAAAATTAATTAAACTAAAGATTTATTATTTCAATATTATGGTAGCTTTTTTTTTTAAAGTCATTAAAAGCTTGCTCAATTAAATTTTAGTTTACTTATGTTTAGAGTTTATGATTAATATTATTAGAATTCAAAAGTAAGCTTGGAAGAATTATATTATTATTTTCCTCTTTTATATCATCAACATCAGATTAACTAACTTGCTTAATAGTATATTATTATTCTTAATAATTTAAATTCATTTCTAATAATCCCAAATTATATTAAATGAATAAATATTTCAAGAATAATATAAAAGTTAAAATAAATAATAATAAAAATATACTATTTATTTTAATAACTGTAAAATTCAATGTTTTTAACCAATATGTATTCCTATTCCAAATTTATATTTATTTTTAATTAAATTAGCAACTGCGCATAATTTAAGTCCTATAATAGCATTAGTACTAAAAATACTAGAAATTTTTCCTTTGGAGTTAACAGTACTAGTAACTTCATTAAGCTAAAATTTCTATTTGTATCCTAAAGTAAACAAACTTTCATTAGTGGCTGTATTAAACTCTAAGTTAGAAATCATGGTTGTAGTTTTATTTAACTAAATTATAATGAATAGAAATATACATTGTGTTAAAAAGCAAGTGATAGTTCTGCTTAAGACGCATGATATTATGCATAATAGATAGAATTGTTATAAGAATATTTTAAAGCATAATTGAATAAAGTCATAGCCCTTTACTAAATATTAAAAAGCTCAAAGCCGAGAGATAAGCCCTTACCAATCTTCTAAGAGAAATTAAGAATTTAATAATTATCATTATATTTAAAGTTGGAATTAAAATCAGAGCCATGATAATCAGCTTCATAAGTGACATGAGCATTTTCTATTTGATGATTAGGGAACTAAGTAATAAGTTTAAGATGCAGATTATCAGTGACTTACTTAATAATTTGAGCATCTAATCTTCCACTATTAATCTCAGTATTAGCAGTCATGATAATTGAAGGTCTATCATAAGGAGTACGAATGTCTCCACCTACATACTATCCCATGAACCCAAAGTGAGCATCATTCACATGAGGGTTCATCTTCAGTTTCTGTTTATTCTATGTCTAATGAGGGAATGTAAATGCTCCACTGTAAAAAGCATTCTAAGATACTCCAGCTGACCCTTCGATTCTTACTCCTTTTACCATGTCTACTTTTTTAACAATCGATTTTACAAATGCTTGCATTTATTCAAATTAAGGAGGTCTTCGTTTGTGGTTTTGCATTTCATACATTTGTTGGATTTGCTCTTATTCTGAAAGTTCATGCCCTTTTTCATCAAACATCTCGTCACTTTCTATTGTCTACATTAATTAAGATTCTATATTCTTTATTAATATCTATATATCATCTATTTATGGTCTATATTTATCGATATATTTAATTTCTAATATATTTACATTAATTTTTTATATTAATATCTTACTTATCTAAATATAATTTCAATATTATAAATCACTTTTGATACATTTTTTTTTCACTTTTATATTAATACAATAAATTAATATAGTAATACATAAATAAACTCCTATATCAACAAAATTAATTATAAGTATATTTTTAAAAATTGGGCTATTCTAATCATATTATTTATTGTTGTTGATGATATTAAAATTCATATAAAGCTAAAAAAATATTTCAACAGATTTGTAAATAAAACTAGTAAGATTGAGGATTTGGAAATAAAACAAATAAAAGGATTTTTTTTAATTCGTTTTCTATTTAAAGATAATAAAGAAGATAAACTGAATTTCAAAAGGAACAAGTAAAATGAGGATTCTTTTTAAAATAGGTTTGATAAGTTGAATAGAATAAGAAGGTAGCTTTATTCTTTGTCTGAATTAAGAAGCGTCTAAAGCTAGTGGATTTAAACTGATCATAAGAGCTCTTTCTATTCTTTTAGAAGAAAAAAGAATATTATCTATTTTATTTAGTTTGTGAGAAATTCTTTCCACTTCCCAATTAATATTTCGATGTTAGAAGATTAATTTGAATATTATCATTTTGTATATTAATTGTTGGAACAGTTGATGATCTACAAATGCCTATTGAATATCATCCAATTATTTAAGATTATTCTTGTCTTTTAAGTAATTTATTATTACTTGTAAATTATTAAATATATTAAAAATCATTAAAATTTTATAGAACCCTTAAAAACAGTATATATATAATCAATATATTATTGGCATAATATACAATCCAAAAACTAATATTAATCGAATTAAAAAATTTTTTTTTGTTAATTACCATATTTTGTTAGAAATGTCTGATTTTTTTATTTTTACTGTTTTTTGTTATTTTTCTTAAATAATTTATTCTTTCTTTTTTTTTTATATATTATTTGATATTTATATTTATTTTGTTAAAGGACTAGAATTTATTTCAATATTTTAAAAAGAATATTTATGTGGTACCAATTCAGATTATGATCAAACATTTCTTTATGATATATCATCATGTGATTTAAATGTAATAGAATTTAAATGTTTATTCTATTATTTTGATATTTAATTTTTATTATTTACACTTAGAAATGGATCATTTAGATTTTAATTATTATTAATAAAATAATTTTCCATTAAAAATATAAAATAATATAATTAAAAATAGAAAAATTATTTTAATTTAATTCTATTTAAATAATAGATTTATAAAATATTAAGAATATTAAAACAACTTTTATAATCAAATTTTACTTATTTATTTTATAATAGATTTAGTTTTTTTTGTGTCAATATTGAAATCTTTAGTTACAATACACCTGTCTAAAGTATAAAAATATAATTGTACTGAGATTAAGATTGGCAGCTGTATTTTTGAATTGTTTATATTTTTAATTGAGATCTTAAACACTAAAAATCCAATTTTTAGTTAATTGATTATTTTGAGAATCACTGTCAGTTACTCCAAAAGTTAAATAATAGAGTGATTCTAATACTTTATCATCGCTCATAAAGGTTAATAATAATTTCCTTTTATCTGTGTTCTGGAATTAATGTTATCCTAAATCCAATAAATTTTATTTATATTTTAGGACTGTGTTTTTGTCTTACTGATTTCTTTTTATTATATCTTTTTTAGCTTAATCAATACAATTTAATAAAATTTCTTCTAATTCTGAACGATGAGTAATTAATTTACTATAATTAATTTAATATTTTTTCATTTTCTATTTATCTAATTCCTAATTTTATTTTAATTATTATATTATTTCTTAATTTTTTTTTTCACTATATTTTAAAATTTATATTTTTTCATTTAATTAATTTAACTTTATTGTAGATTAATGTTTCAAATTTTCTTTTGCAATAAATCCAGTAGGTTATGTGCTAAAAAATTGGTTTTTATTTTTTTGACTTAATGAATCCATTTAAAGTTGTTTAATATTTTACAGACTTTATATTTTATATTCATTTTCTTCACTTTCTTGATTAGCTATTTAATTCCCTTTTTTTCCAATTTACTAATTATTTAATCTATATTAAAATAATTAAAATTAATAAAAATTAATGAAAATAATAATTACTAATTAATTCTATTTTTAGCGAGTAAAGGATCATTAAAAGTTGAATGACTATATAAATTAATAAGTTCAGTTTTTAATGAGTTATTTTCTTTTTTTGTTTCAATTACAAATCCTTCATAAAAACCTTTTTCCTCTTACGATAATTTAATTTTAAATTTAAAATCTTCAATTTACTAACCCTATTCTTTACATAATTTATCTAATCTTATAGCTTCTGCTCTAAAATAGTCCCTTTCTTCTTCTAATATTTTTAACTTTTCATCATTTTTTTATTTTAATGTCTCTTCATCTATCTTTAATATGATTTGAATTATTTATAAAATTTATTTAAATGATATTCAGTATAATTATTTATAATAATTAATATTTACTTTATTTTTAAGAACTCTTAATTCTGCTTAAACTTATGTCATTTAATCTTTATAAGCTATCATAAATTCTTTTTCATTAGTTTCTAATAATTTTTTGATTTTTTTATCGAATTTCTAAATTATAAATATAGTTTTACACTGAGAATATCATTAATTTGGACATATGTATTACAAATATCTCTGGTTTTAGCAATATCATCAAATCTCTTTACAAATGAGTTTTTACTACTAAAATCTTTACTGTTTTCCTAGATCGTTTGAGAACCTAAATGCTATCTATATTCAATATTTTCCATAGTAAAATTAAGAATATCATTATTTATATATTCTTAATTTTCTTCCACTAAATTCATTTATTTTAGACTAGTTATATATTTTATATTAAACAAAATATTTTAATTATATATTTTAATTAAGATATCATAAATTAATTTATTAGTTTATTAATTTTTTTATAACTAATATTATCAAATTTAATTCAATATCAATTTAATAATTTTAATATAAATTTTGATAATTCTTTATTTTCAAAAGCTGCTTTTACTCTTTCTTTATCATTAATTTATTTATCAACTAATAATATTTATAAATGCTAATTTACGGCTAATTTTATCTTTGTGTTTTTCTTTTTGAATAATAATATCATATTTAAATAAATTAAAATAAGGAAAATCAAGTTCCAACTTTTTACTGCATTTAATTTTACTTATTAACTATAAAATTTTACATAATACATAATCCTATTTATGAAGCATAAGAACATACAGCAATTGTTGGAACCCAAGTAATTTTTATAATTTTACATTCATCCTTTTCTCTTATTTATATATTTTCTAAACTTATTACTTTTAATTCTCCTAAAGTATTTGGAAATTCAGGATCTTAAATAGAAATAAGTAAATCTTTAATTAAAATATTTTATTTATTTTATATAAATTTTATTAACAAAATATTATCAATAAATACTGAATTACCAAATATTTCTAAAATAATGTTTTTATATTTTGGATTTTAATAGTCATAATCTATAAAAAGTTTTTCCATTTATATATTATTATATAAAATATAAATTTATAAATAAAATCTATATGAATAAAATAAATTAATTTCATTTATTATTTTTTTTTAATTAAAAATATAAATAATAAATAGTAAATTTCAATTAAAATTATTATGAGTTTAATTAAATTATAATAAATATATAAAATTAATTAATATAAATAATTTATTTAATTCAAAATGAAGAAAAACATATTTGAAAACTTATGCCTATTTAAGGATCAAACTTTTGAAAAGGAGCTTAATTCTTTATAAAACTAGCTTTTATAAACAAAAATAAAAGAAAGCAAAAAATTAAATAATTATATTGATAATACATATAAAGATTTTCAAAAATAATATAAAGAATTTCAAAATCAAAGTGAAATTCATGAAAAAAATAATAAATTATTGAAATAAATCTGGAAAAAAGATTAGAAAGGAATATTTAAAGAAAATAATTATTTACAAGATTTTTTAATTTTATCTTGTGAATCAGAATGGTAAAATAAATATTTAGAAGATAACGCTAAAATATAAATTTAAAAAATAAATTAATAGTTTTTAATAGAATATAAAAATGAAAAAAATAGATTAAAAGAGAGTAAAAAATAATAAAAATAGTTAAAAGATTAAATTGAAAAATATTATGAAAAT
>Ga0315908_10001712_pt1 | contig 16332 bp, 28 predicted proteins | sample LakEriMetagenome_12_FD_203520 | JGI IMG/M metagenome (GOLD analysis project Ga0315908, IMG submission 203520) | Freshwater fungal communities from buoy surface, Lake Erie, Ohio, United States - Buoy 4 MA124 | ecosystem: Environmental > Aquatic > Freshwater > Lake > Lake biofilm | place: USA... | reverse complement strand
ATTCTGATCTGCCATGCAACACGCGGTTGATGCCAACATGCCAACACTGGCCTGGGACGCTGCTGGTCTGCAGGTCAACGAGAGATTTGCCTGGGACTGCTACCGCCGCCTCCTCCAGGTGCGGTCTGGCGCTGCGTTTGTGGGCGCTGCGTGCCAGCAGCAGCCAGCTGCAGGCGGTGCCCTGACCTCCCAGCACCCCTGCATGGCTGCCCACTGAGTGGCCACACCCGCACAGTGTGCGCATGATCTGGTGCGTTCAGCGCCTGAGATGTACGCCCACCCTGCCCTGTGTGCGTGCAGATGTTCGGAGATGTCGTCCTGGGCATCGAGCACGAGCACTTTGAGCACGAGCTGCAGACGTGAGGGCGTGTTTATGCCTGCCCCTTGCCCCTGTCCTGCTTGCCCACACCAGGCTTGCTGCCTCACGCGCACCAGGCTTGCTGCCTCACGCGCGCCAGGCTGGATGCCACGTGCTCCGCGCCACCCACACCCAGCATTGCGCGTGCACCCGTCCCGCTGCCGTGCAGCCTGAAGACCAAGGCGGGCGCCAAGTTTGACATTGAGCTCAACGCCGCCCACCTCAAGGAGCTGGTGACCGCGTACAAGCAGGCAAGCAGCGCGCCCCCGCGCCACTCCCGTCAGCTGCTGTGCTTCATGAGCCTGCGCCCAGCCTGCCCCAGGGTCAGCAGGCTGCTGCAAATGCAGCCCAGCCGCTCATCCACACAGCCCTGCACCCGTGCGCCCTGCAGGTGTACGTCAAGGCCGGCAAGCAGCTGCCCACCGACCCCTGGGAGCAGCTGCGCATGGGCGTGGACGCCGTCTTCCGCTCCTGGAACATCCCCCGCGCCGTCAAGTACAGGTCTGTACATGGGGGTGGGGTGTGTGGAGGGGGCGAGGGCGAGGGCGGCGACTGCTGCGGTCAGCTGCAGTCAGTCAGCTTGCCGCCCAGCACATGGATTGCCTCGCGCAGCCCCCTGGCGTGCTGTGCGCCTCCTCCAGCTTGCAGCAAGCAGAGTGGTGTGCTTGCTACCTGCTCACAGCTGCCGCCTGGGCGGTGGCTGCAGGGAGATCAACAAGATCAGTGGCCTGAAGGGCACTGCCGTCAATGTGCAGTCCATGGTGTACGGCAACGTGAACGACAACTCAGGCACTGGCGTGCTGTTCACGCGCAACCCCGCCACCGGCGCCAACGAGCTGTTTGGCGAGTTCCTGATCAACGCACAGGGAGAGGATGTGGTGGCAGGTGGGCCGGCTTCCCTGGCTGCAGGTTCCCTGCTGACGGCTCGCCCCCGGTGTTTTGGGCTGTGCATGCAGCTGATCATCTAACACCTTGGGGGGCCGTGCACTGGCAGCGGCAGCACCACAGCTCGCAGCCTGAGACGGCATGTGCCGTCTTTGACCACCCTGTGCAGGCATCCGCACGCCAATGCCCATTGCCCTGCTGAAGGAGAAGATGCCCCCCGTGTACACGGAGCTGCACGACACGGTCAAGATGCTGGAGAAGCATATGCACGACATGCAGGCAAGCAGGCTCCTCCAAACCACATGTTTGCCTTGCTTACAGATGGGAGCAGGGCAGCTGCCAGCTGCTGCAGCACGCCTGGTTGTGGGGGCGTTGCCACGTTGCAGGCTGCAGCCTCAGCCCCGGGAGCCTGCGTACAAATTGCTGTCACCTGACGCACACGGGCCGCCGCACTCAGCCCCCAGGATTTTGTGTCAGGGGCACGCTTTGCTGACTGGTCGCTGCTGCTGCCGCTGCCACCTGCAGGACACTGAGTTCACGGTGCAGGATGGGCGCCTGTTCATGCTGCAGACGCGCAACGGCAAGCGCACCGGCCCTGCTGCTCTCAGGATTGCGCTGGACATGGAGCGCGAGGTGCGTTGTCCCCAGCATCCAACACAGCCACGCACACAGGAAAGGTGTCCCACATTGGGATGCGCTCAGTGTTTTGTAGTGCAGCCATGCCAAGGCTGTGGCCCCGTGTGTGCCTGCAGGGCCTGTGCACCGCTGACCAGGCTGTCCTGATGGTGGAGCCCCGCCACCTGGACCAGCTGCTGCATCCCATGTTTGAGAATGAGAAGGTGAGGCGGCAGCAGGCAGCAGCTGGCTGAAGGAGCAGTGGCTTCAGCCTTGGGCGTGTCTGCAGCGCGTGTGAGAGTGCACAAGTTGCAGGTCCAGACCTGCCGGTTACTGCGCACTGCTGCTGCATCCTCGCTGCTTCCCAGCTCCCTTGCCCACAGCAGGGGCCCAGTGCTTGGTGCCGGCTCGCGTGTGCCGCCTTGCAGGCGTACCAGAGGGACGTCCTCACCAAGGGCCTGGCCGCCTCCCCCGGTGCTGCTGTGGGCCGCCTGGTGTTCACTGCTGACGAGGCCGAGGCCTGGAAGGCACGCGGTGGGTGTCTCCCTCATGCAGCTGCGCTGAGGCGCAGGTGCCTGATGCAGGGCCCTAGAATCATGCATGTGCCCTGGCGTAGTCCCCAGCACGCCGCCTGCATCACAGCGCAGCCCTGGTGGTGCTCTCGGAGGCACGCCTGTCACCACTGTGTTGACGCCCAACCTGCAGGCGAGATGGTGATCCTGTGCCGTCAGGAGACCTCCCCCGAGGATGTGGGCGGCATGCATGCAGCAGAGGGCATCCTCACCAGCCGCGGCGGCATGACCAGCCATGCTGCAGGTGCGCTCGCGGGGCCGTGGGCGCGGTTGGCATGCACCTGCTGCCGGGGCCCGCCAGCCAGGCCGGCAGCGTTTCAGGTCAGCGGTAGCGTGCCGGCTTCCCTGCGGATGGGCACCTACTGCTTGACACCCGACCGCTCCCGCCTGCCTCCTGCTGTGCAGTGGTGGCTCGTGGCTGGGGCAAGCCCTGCGTGTGCGGCGCAGAGACGGTGCTGGTGGACGCCAAGAAGAAGAGCCTGACGGCCCCCGTGAGTGCACTGCCAGTCATGCCTGTACTCTCCGGCTGTGTGTGCGACCAGGCAGCAATCGTGGCACCCACCGCCTGGGCCCCTTACTCTGAGCTGGGACCGCACGTTGCTGCAGTTGCGCCCTGCTGCTCACCCCGCGCTCCCATGTCGCCCGCTGCAGGATGGCACCATCCTGCGCGAGGGTGACTGGGTGTCCCTGAACGGCACCACCGGCGAGGTCATCCGCGGCCAGAAGGCCGTGAAGAAGCCCGCCATGACGGGCGACCTGGGCCAGTTCATGCAGGTGGGTGCAGCTGTGTCCCAGTGCGCGGCAGGGCTGCATGAATGGCACCCGCTGCGGCAGCTGCTGACACGGCCCTGCTCTGCAGTGGGTGGATGCCAGGCGCCGCCTGAAGGTGCTGACCAACGCCGACACCCCTGAGGACGCCAAGGTGGCCATTGCCAACGGCGCTCAGGTAAGATCAGGCTGCAGGGCGTGCATGCCGCGCCTGCCTGCAGGCAGGCCTGGGAGTGCTGCGTGCAATCCAGCCACCTGGGGCCCACCTGGCAATCGAGGCGGCGACCCTAAACCTTCATCACCTGCCCCCTGCTTCCCCCCTGATGTGCGCAGGGCATTGGGCTGTGCCGCACGGAGCACATGTTCTTCTCCACCGCCCAGCGCATTGCTGCTGTGCGCCGCATGATCGCCGCTGTGGAGCTGGGCTCCCCTGCTGCCGCGGACGCGCTGCGGGAGCTGCAGACCTACCAGACGCAGGTGCGCTGCCCCCACGGTCCATGTTGACTCAGCCCGCAGGGAGCTGCGGAGTGTCAAGAGGGCACTGGTGGACAGCTGGTCCCCCGTTGGCAACTGGAGACCACGCCGCCGGATCCAAGCAGCCCCCGTGCCGTGCAGCCCACCTCTGCCTTGTCCTCGCTGCCTGTGCAGGACTTCGAGGGCATCTTCCGCGCCATGGACGGCCTGCCCGTCACCATCCGCCTGCTGGACCCCCCGCTGCACGAGTTCCTGCCCCAGGTGTGACTGGCAGGGGGGGGTGCGGGGGGTGCGGGGCACCTGGTGCACCAGCAGCACGGTATTGCTGCTGCGGGTTGTGCCTGCATCGCCTGCCCTGCTGTGGTGGCCCCCAGGGCCTGGCCCCTCAGCCGCTGGGCCCGTGATTTGTGTGCGTGCTGCAGGAGGGCCCTGCCCTGGAGCGCCTGTGCCAGCAGCTGGCCAAGGAGCTTGGCGCGCCCGTGGAGGAGGTGACCCGCAGGTGCGCAGGATGCGGGGCCGCTCTGGCACGGATCGAGGGGCGGCAGCAGCTAGGAACCTGTGACACCAAAGCAGGCACTGGGTGGAAACGCCAGCAGAGTCGCATGCTTGCAGGGCCACCTTTTTTGCAGGGCTCACACCATATCAGCTGCCCCCCCAACCAGCACCAGCAGCCAAGAGCCCTGCCCTTGGCCGCACCGCTGCATGGCGCGGCAGCTGCTGACCGTGAGGCATGGCCAATCTCTGCAGGCTGGAGGGCCTGCATGAGTCCAACCCCATGATGGGCCTGCGTGGCTGCCGCCTGGGCACCGTGCACCCCGAGATCACCACCATGCAGGCAAGCATGGCAGGCTGCATGGTTGCAGCTGGGCTCACATGCAGCGTGGGGTGTGGCGTGTTGGTTAGCATGCGGGACGCAGCCATGTTGTGAGCCATAGCTGACCAGCCAGCTTGCCAGGCAGGACGGCGCATGGAGCGGCAGCAAGGCTGTTCTGTGGCGCCTGCTGCCAGCCTGGTTGACGTCCCGCCCCTCCGTCTTGCGCCTCGGCAGGCTCGCGCCATCCTGGAGGCGGCTGTGCACGTGGCCAAGGAGGGCATCCGCGTGCACCCCCACATCATGATTCCTCTGGTGAGGCGCGGCCCCTGGGGGCTGCCTTTGGACCATTGCAGCTCTGCCACGATGTCTGTGTTGTTTGGTTTTGCGTGGTGCATTGCAGGCGGCAGTGCCAGCCGAGCTTGCTCTGCGCCTGCAGCTCGGCGCCCTGCCTTGGGTGCCCAGCCCCCCTGCTGATGACCGCGCTGCCATGAGCACTGCAGGTGGGCATTGAGGACGAGCTGATCAACCAGGCCAAGCTGGTGCGTGAGACAGCTGACAGTGTGTTTGCTGAGAACAAGAGGACTGTGGACTACAAGGTGCGCCGAGTGTGTGGGGCATGTGTACAGGGTGCAGAAAGCGGCAGCTGCAACAGCCCGCGGTGCCGCTGCGCTGAGCGCGGCTGCCATGCGCCAGCTTTGGTTGCGCGGCCTGGGTTATGCAGCTGCATGCATGCTCATGCTCTCATGTCGCTGGCTGCGTGTGCAGGTGGGCACCATGATTGAGGTGCCCCGTGGTGCGCTGCGCGCTGGTGACCTGGCCAAGACCGCCGAGTTCTTCTCCTTTGGAACCAACGACCTCACCCAGATGTGAGTGAGCGCATCCAACTCCCCTGCTGACCTCGCAGCAGACTGCTGCTGTGCTCTCCAGCATGCTGCGATTGGAAGCGCGGCCGGGCTGCAGCCTTATATTTCGTGTGATGTTGGGCACGCTGCTCACGTGCATGACCCGTGATTGCTCAACCGGTCTGTGCTGCGGACACCCGCAGGACCATGGGCATCAGCCGCGATGATGCACAGGCTAAGTTCCTGCAGTTCTACATGAAGGAGGTGGGCAGGGGCAAGGGCGGTGTGGCTGTGCAGTGCAGATGCCAGAGAGCGCTGCCTGCAGGGAGCCAGCTGGCGCCGCTTGTATTGCCTCCCAACATGCCCATGGCTGCCCAACTGCTCATGCCAGCTTGAGTTGACGTCACCCACCCCCGTCGTCACCTCTGCGCAGGGCCTGCTGGCCCAGGACCCCTTTGACACCCTGGACACGGTGGGCGTGGGCGAGCTGGTGCGCCTGGCGGTGCAGCGTGGCCGCGAGACCCGCCCCGACATTGAGTTGGTGCGTGGACTGGCATGCGTGGCGAGATGGCAGGCGCATGCGCATTGTTGGGGCTTGTTGCATGGACTGCCAGCACTGGATGCAGCCGTTGGCAGCAGTTTGAGTTGCCTGTTGCTGTCCCTTCTGCTGCAGGGCATCTGCGGCGAGCATGGTGGCGACCCCGCCTCCATTGCTTTCTTTGAAGAAGTTGGGCTGGCGTATGTGTCCTGCAGCCCCCTGAGGGTGCCCATTGCTCGCTTGGTGAGTGGATAGAAATGCAGAATGCACAATCCGCTGCCTCGCGGCCCGAGTTTTGATCACAAGGGAGGCAGCTGCCCCTCCCCCTGCACATGCCTGAGCCCCTGCCCTGCTGGCGCGGCGCCCTCGCAGGCTGCTGCCCAGGCCATCATTAAGAAGAGCACATGAGCTGACAACCGGCGCTGTGAGCTGCAGTGCGGGAGGAGCGGCTGCAAGCCAGGTGCTGGCTGTTGCCATGCAGCAGCGGGCGTTCTAGCAGCAGCCCCCGCGTGTGCACTGGCTGCCGCTTTGTTCATGCTTGGTGCAGCTCTTCTGTCCAGTATGTTGGCATGCACGTGTTTGTGTGTTGGCATGCAGTGTTCGGCTGCAGTGGTGGCAGCGGCACCCAGCCATGCCTGCCCATCAGCCGGACACAACAGCAGAAGGCGTTTCGATGCACAAAGGATCGCACCCTTTTTTGAAGACAACAATTGTAGTACTGCCGTGCAGATGGTCAACATGACAAAGTCATATTGACATACATGTATCACGCAGCAACTGCTGTAAACATAGCAGTTGCGATCACCGATTGCGGATGGTGATGATTGCGGGCGCTTGCCGGGGGGCGGGGCCAACACGACCCCCACCCCGGAGCTGGACTACTCCCGGCACGCAGCTAACCCAGCAGCTGCAGCCACAACAGGCACGCCCTGCATTGTCGCTGCCGTTGTTGCAATCAAGTGTCTCCGCCGCGTGCACCCTGCTCGGCCGTGGCGGGCATGTGTTGACCAGCCGACGGGGACCTTGTGCCGGCGCCGGCAGCTATCAGGAGCATACCTGACCATGTCGGGTCCCACAATCAAGGTCATTGGCCGCCTTCGGCCCGGCGACCGGGCCGACATCACAAAAAAGCCCGTGCTCCCGGTCAAGGGTCAGTTTGGCAGCTTCACGCTTGATGGAATGCTGGACGAGGATGCAGCCCAGGTGAGTGCATGCAGCAGGCAGTGCTCAGCGGCGGCGTGTGCATGTTGGGGTGCGGGCTCGTGCTCATGGGCTTCGATCCGGCGCCTCCTTGCAGTCCCAGGCCTTCGGCGCGGTGGTGCACGCCGTCAGCGACTTCCTTCAGGTGATTGCCTGCTTGATGTGTCGAGGGTGTGCTGCTGCCCAAGGTGGTGCCCGCACAGGAACAGGGTTGGTGTTTGCCACGGCGCCTGCACACCTGCTGTGCCCCCGGGCGCAGGGGGAGAATGCGGTCATCTTGGCCTACGGCGCGCCCCGCACGGGCAAGAGCTACACCCTGGAGGGCGCAGGCGGTGCCACCCATGATAGGGCAGGCGTGATCATGCGATCCATCAAGGCAATCCACAGCCACCTGACCATCGTGCCGCGCGAGAAGTATCGCCTGTACGCCACGTGCTGCGGTGCGTCCCCCGCCACGCAAGCGGTCCACACTGCACAGCAGGATGGCACGCAGCTGGGGCCTGGCTTGTGCTGCAGCACCGGGCTTGGCTGCTCACCTGATTCTTCCCAGGCTGCTTGTGGGCAGTCAGTCAATGGCACAATCTGCTCCTGCTGTTGCCAGGTCTGAGCTCCGGCGTGGAGGCGCTGATGTTTGACCTGGCGTCTCCTGGAGTGTCACCTGTCAGCCTGCGGGACACAGCAGCCACCATTGCACTGCAGCGGCTGGCACGCTGTGACATCGAGACCCCAGAAGACATGATGGAGGTGAATGCTGCTGCTGTGCTGCTGCTGGCGGGCAGTCCGTCCGCACCCCAGCTGGCACCCTGGCAGTGTGCAGGGTCGGCCGGGCGGGCGAGCAGACATATGGGTGGCGATTGCCTGCTGCCCTGCCGCACCCAGGACGCTGCCCCATGCCCTGCCCCTGCAGGTGCTGAATGCTGCTCGGAGCATGCGCAGTGCTCTTGCAGCGCTGCAGCCCAGAGCCAGCAAGGCTGCGCCTGGCGCCATGCACACCATGTACACCATCCACCTGGAGGCGCCCGGCTTGGGGCGCACAGGCGATGATGCAGCCACACTCACCTTTGTGGAGCTGGCCGCGCCCGAGCAGAAGGTGAGGGCATGCGCAGGCGAAGCTGGGCGTGGGTCGGGCGCAGCATGCTCCAACTGGTTGTGCGACCATTCGCTGTGCCACTCTGCTAATGAGGGCCTGGCCTGCTCCACTGCAGAGCGTTCTGGGCGGCGCCTCGCTGGCGGGCGCGGAGCTGTCCACAGCACGGCACCTGGCCACCAGCTATGCCAACATGCAGCATGTGCTGTCAGCGCTCAGGCAGGGCATGTCAGCAGATGCACGCATGGCAGCCCCAGCTGCGGCAGAGGCCGCCAGCAGGAGCCTGCCTGTGAAGTGGCGCGACAGCAGCCTCACGCGATGGCTGCAGCCACGGCTGCAGCAGGCAGTCCATGTGGTGGTGTTTGCTGCTCTGCTGGCTTCCCCTGAAGCTGCGGCAGACACACTGTCCACGCTCAGCTATGTCAGCCGCATGCGCAGCGCCAGCGCGTCTGAGGGTGTGGTCGTCAGCGCCACCTGGGAGGACGCTTCTCTGGCAGCAGCAGCGCCACCATCGCTGCAGGGCAGCAAGCTGCGCAGGACCATCCTGCAGATACAGCGACGGCACGGGGGCGGCTGGGCGCAGATCGGGGGCTTGCCCGGCGTGCTGCTCGGCAAGCCACGGCGCAAGAGCACCGGCAGCGCCATCGACCCGGCGTCGCCCGTCCTGGACGCCTTCAAGCAGGGCATGCTGGACAGCTGGTTCCAGGTGCAGCCAGCTGCAGCAGGGACCGCAGCTGTCTGCGCTTCAGATGATGATACCGAACTCAGCAGCAGCCTGCCAGCTATGGCTGCACAGGGCTTGGCTGCAGTCAGTGGGGCAACAGCACAGCACAGGGGTGGCCTGCCCAATGCCGCCAGCGCACGAGGAGCAGCAGAGGGCTGGCCGGGGCAGCTGGCTGCGGACATCCGCGCGCTTGGCAGCCAAGTGGAGGCGGGCGTGCCGGATCACCGGGATTACCTGCAGCCGACAATCGACGAGGCAGCAGTGGCCAAGGTGGGGGCGTCAGCAGCGCCGTGATGCTTGCTTGCGTCCGATGCAAGCAACGCCGTGCACAGGCACAGCAGGCTCACCTGCCATGCAAAGCAGGCGCGCGACCCCAGTTTTGCCAGCCGCATGCATGCATATGCGTCCTTTGGCTACAATGGTGCCTGCTGCCGTGCAGGAGCTGGGGAAGATGCTGCGAGCTAGCCCTGGCGGGGGCCTGCGTGGCGGCGCCCTGCTGGAGCAGCTGGTGGCGGAAGTGACAGCTGTCCGGTGGGGTCCCAGCAGCATTGCTGCTGACCGCCCGCCGTTGCAGCATGCGGGCACGGCGGTGCTTATGTTTGCATGCCTGCCCCGGGGGGGGGGGTGTCAAAGCAATCCAGCCCTGGCCCACACTCCTTTCCAGCGCTCGTCGGTGCAGGACGGCCTACACTGCTGAGCATTCGCAACGCTCTGCGGTTGAGGATGCGTTGCTGTCCCTGCAAGAGGAGAACAGCACCCTGGCAGCCAGCAATCAGCAAGCGGAAGCAGCTGCTGCAGAGCTGCAGCAGGCTCTGGAGGAAGCACAGAAGCAAGTGGCATGGCTGATGCTGCATTGGGCACACTGCTGCAAGCAGATGCCCCAGCCGACTGTTGGAAGCCTGACCTGTGCCTGCGCCTGAGGGGCTGTGTAGCATGCAATGCACTTGTTTGAGTGCACGCCATGGCCGCCAATAAAGGCTGCTAGCCAATCAGCAAGCATCCGTGTCCTGACTTGATGGTCCACCTGCTGTGCAGGCTGATCGAGGACACTACTGCCGACCGCAACATGCTGTGCAAGCAAGTGCAAGAGCTGGCCGCTGAGAAGCAGCAGCTGCTCACCCAGCTGGAGGGTCAACAGCAGCTGACGGAACAGCTGGCACAGGAGAACGACGACTACCAGGTGAGCTTGTGCTGCTGATGACCAGCCAACAACTCCACCAACAAAAACACACCCTGCTCCGCATGCAATTCTGACATCTTGTCTCACATGTTGTGACGGCCACCAATGCATGTGCAGGAAGCTGTGCACCTGCTGGAGCCCAAGGTGCAGCAGGCAGAGCAGGATGCACAGGAGGCTGCAGCATCCACCGAGGAGCTCAGGGAGATGCTGATGCAGGTAGGGGGGTTGCATGCGTGGCGTTGCAGTTGCTGTTGCCTCCGATAGGTTTGCAGCCCTGCGCCTGTGCTGGCAGGCTCTGGGATGCACCGTTCGTGTCGGCTCCCCGTGCACTGCAGGAGCGGTTGCGCGTGGAGGCGGCCTACACAGAGCTGCAAAGCGTCACTGCAGCGCGCCAGCAGCTGTCGACGGAGCTTGCAACTGCCAACGAGAGTGTAGATGCGTTGGCAGCAGAGCTGGAGGAGCGACTGGAGCTACAGCAGCAGCTGCAGGATCAGGTACGTTGAGGTGCTCCGAGGAGCAGTGCCAGTTGACCCCCTGCTCTGCAGCGCTTTGATGCATGGTGTCGGTTGCCCTGCCTGATCTGCATGGCATGCAACTAAGTGTTGCGGCTTCTCCTCACTCTGCGTGCAGGTCGATTTGCTGCAACACCGAGTTGCCAGGATGCAGGGCAGCACAGTACAGGCGCAAGAAGCCAGCCTGGCGACAGCAAGTGATGCAGCACAGGCTGAAATGCTGGGCACGCAGGTGGCAGGTGAGTCTATCGGACTCACGTTTGCGTGTGCACTGCATCACGTCGTTGTGTGAGGAGGGGATAGCTCGAGCGCGCGGCTGTGTGCAGGATGCTGTGGCAGAGCAGGCGCTGTCTGATTCATGCTGGCTGCAGAGCTGGAGCGGCTGCTGTCGAGCTTTGAGTCCCAGCTGACATCGGCTCTACCTGATGAATGGAGACAGGTCCTCGAGACGTCTGTCGCTGCTGGAACGCGGCGCAGTGGTGCGCACAGTCGCGGCATGCAGCAGGGCCGATGGCATGATGATCGCCTGCGCTGCCGCATTCCAGCCGTGGTGTGCTGCACGCTGAGATTCATAGCGGACTCACACGCATGGTGTGCTTGTGATGTGCAGGGCTCTCTCGCACAGCCAGCCGCAGCCTGGTGCGAGCAGAGTCTGCGCTCAGCAGTGATGGCGCCTTGACGGCCAGCCCCCGCAAGCTGCTGACGCAGCAGCTGGCGCACTGGGCTGCTGTACTGGACGCTGTCACGGAGACTGTGAGGCAGGCAGTGCAGCAGCCAGCCGCAGAAAGCAGCAACCAGCAAGTGGCATGGGAGCAGCAAGCTTATCAGGCGCAGCAGCAATTGAAGCAGGTGTGACACCACAGCCCTGCAGTGTGCCCAGCGTTGTTGCTTGGCAGAAGCTGGCTGTAGCGTGAGACAACGCATGATCTTGCATGGCGGCTGCGTGAAGTATGTTACGTAATGCTGTGAACACGCATTACTATGACACGGCCTAGGGTGGGGTGGGGTGGGGTGGGGTGCCGGCTTGCGAGCGACTGGTGGCATTGTAGTCAGCCTGAAGCTGTGGACATGCTTCAATGGTGCCGTCAGCAGCTGTGTAAGAAGTAGTCCAGCGGCCTCCGGCGGCGGCTTCAGCTGAAGCTAGTCCCCCCCTGCCCTTGCGACTGCTTGCAGCTTCAAGCACAGATTGCAGAGCAGAGTCACATCGAGCAGCAACTGGCAGATGAAGTGTCCAGCCAGCAAGCAGCTCGACAGCAGGCAGAGGCAGACGCTGGCGAGGCACAGGATGCGGTGGCAGCCCTGGCAGAGGAGGTGCAGGCGCTGCAGCAGCAGCTCGCCAGCGCAAGTGCAGAGCAGCACTTGATGAGCACAGACCTGCTGCAAGCGCAGCAGCAGGCTGCTGCAGCTGAGACGCTGCTCAACCAAGTTGAGGCGCAGCTCAGTGGGGGCAGCAGCTCTGAGGACGTGGGGCTCGCCACAAGCAGCTCCGGCCAGCTGGAGGCTTCCGGGCGGCCGTCGCTCCCCGTCGCCAAAGGCAAGCCGCTGTCAGCAGCAGGGGAGCAGCGCCGAGGAACCAGTCGGCGCCTGCACACCCTGCTGGCAGGCAGGAAGCAGCAGCAGCAGCAGCACCAGCAGCAGCATTACGTGAGTGGTGCAGCCCTGCCTGTTGCCATGCGTACCGCTGACGGAGCCACTGCCAGCGTGGTACATGGCGTGGTGGAGCTTCAGCAGCAGGTGGCTGGTTTGGAGCAGCGGCTGCAATCCGCCAACGTACAGCTAGCGGACGCCCGTCAGGCGCAGCAGCAGGCAGCCGCCGAGGCCGGCGCCCTGCGCAGGCAGCTGCTCAGCGATTGCGATGCAGCAGAGCAGCTGCGCCACATGCTGGCAGCAGCGCAGGCAGCTGAAGCCACCGCTGCCAAGCAGGTGGAAGCCATCAAGGCTGCAGCAGCCACAGCGGAGCGAGCCGCCGAAGACAGGCTGGCAGCTGCTGCACGGCGTCACCAGGCGCTGCAGGTGGGCTGCACTGCAAAGCATGCCATACCTGCAAGCAAGAGCCGCCAGGCGTCCATGCCAGTGCATCTGGGGTGTGGGCGCCTGCGTCTGAGTCCCCAAGCACGCCCTCCTCACGCGCAGGCTCAGCTGGAGGGGATGCAGCAAACCCACGCCAGCCTGCAGCAAGCACTGTCATCTGAACGCACCTTGCGGGAGGCGTCGCTGGAAGACCAGCGCAGCAGTGCGCAGCAGGCTCAGTCGCTGGCATCTGCGCAGGTTGGTGGAGTAGTCACGGGCTGCTGCAGCCGATGGCGCAGCTGCCGTGTGCCTGCTCTACAGATATAGCGTGCTGCTCCTGCTGGCATGCAACGTCAGCGGACATGCACGATACTGCAGCGCGTGCGCAGCTGATCTTGTGCCTGTGCTGCCTTCATTGCCAGGAGCTCATGCATCAACTGAAGAAGCAGCTGTCTGTTGCTCACACGGAGCAGGAGCGCTTGACACAGGAGGTGTCGGTGGTAGCTACAGCTCGAGATGCGTGGCGGGTGCGTGAGTGGTGCACGTACAGCTGCTGCTTCACTCCAGGTCAACATGCAGTTGCTGCACACGACTGGGCTTGCATCTCATGACGGTGTCTGCTGCACATGTTGCACTGCGTGCGGGCTCCTTGGGATGCGGGGCTGCCATGTGTGCCTGTGCAAGGGCTGACACGTCCCTGGTGCGCCTGCTTGGCAGGACACTGCCCTGCGCCATGAGAAGCGGCTGTCTGAGTCGGACACGACAGCAGACACACAGCAGGCCGAGGTCGATGCAGCCAATGCAGAGGCACTGGCCTTGCGCAGCGAGCTGGCGGCTGTCAAGGTGACCCGTGATGTCCTGCTGCTGCCACCCACCGCTCTGCTGTGTCAGGCACCGGTGCGTGCTGCCGCTGGGTGGGGTCAGGAGCGTGGCAATGAACGCCGTGGCATGCAATCGCTGCTCCTCTGCTCTGCTGCTGCAGGAGCAAGCCGCGGCTCTGCTCAAGCAGGTGGCGCGCAGCGAAGCTGCGCACAGGGCGCACGCGGCTGAGGAAGCCGCCCGCCTGGCAGCGGAGCATGACCGGGACAGGCTGCTGCAGCAGTGCAGCGGATTGCAGCAGGAGCGGGACCAGCTGGTGCAAGCAGCCGCACAGGCGGCTGCACTGCAGCAGCAGCTCTTGGACCAGACTGCTCTGAACGCGACCCTGAACCGCGACAGGACGGCGCTGAAAGCCAAGCTGGAGGGCGCACGCATCCAGGCTCTGATGGCCTCCGCCCAGCAGCGGAGCCAGCAACCCTCACCAGCCGGCGCCACCCCCTCCAGGACGCCACGCGCCAGCACGGACTCGCCTTTTGCGGGCACGCCAGAGTGGGTGGCCAGGCAGCAGCACTGACCCACTGCACGCGGGCTGGTGCGTGTGCAGCCTGGTGCGTGCGTGCCTGCCTGCCTGCCTGCGTGAGACGCCTGCCTCCGACCGACGGTGCCGCCCGCCCTGCAGGATGCGGTTTGCTGGCCTATTTGTGGGTGCGACTGCAGTCGCAACCTACCTCAGGCAGAGGAGCAGCAACGGCAGGGCCTGGGGCCCTGGCAGCCGGTCTCCCAGCAGCCGAGCGCGCAGCAGGCGCAACACGGGCGAGAGTGTGGCGCGCGCGCCGCCCGCGGGTGTTGCCGGCTTCGGCAGCCTGGACCTGCAGAAGCAGCCACTGGCGCAGGAACACCAGCCGCCCAGCGAGCCGCACATCCCTGCCTTCCGTCCAGGACATCTGTAAGGGTGCGCTGGCCTGGCCAGGCGGTGGCAGGACAACGCAACAACAGCGCCCCCGGGGGGCGGCCGCAGCCGCACAGCTGCCGCACAGCGGATCAGGGTGGCGCGCCGCCCGCGCCGCGACTCCTGGATTGCGGCGCACCGCAACACACGATCACGAGCCACCGCTGCGTGCCGCCGACGCTGTGCCAATGAGTTTCTTTGCCAAGCTGGCGAATCACTTGCTGAACCAGGTCTTGGTCGAGGGGCTCGCAAACAGGTACCCTTGCACGTCGTTGTGGTGGTGTCGCGCGCGCGCGCCGAGTGGGGGGCTGCCTTTCCCGGTGCTTCTTAGCCTCTCATGCTGCTGGCGCGCTCCCTTTGCCCGCAGTCGCACGTTCCAAAGGTTTGCGGTGTGGTCACATAAAACCGGCAAAGAGCTGGCCGAGAAAGGTGCGGGAGGGCACCCACCAGCCCAGATTGCTTGGCGGAGGAGGTGCATGGAGCTCGATGCTCCGTCCTGCCTGGTACCAGTCGCCGCTGCCGGCGCGCTGCAGGCAAGGAGCACAGCCAGGTCCTGGATCAGCATGTTGGCAAGCTAACAGATCAGGCAAAGGACTTGGCAGCGGAGGTGCGTGGCTGTACTTGCTGGAGCTGGCAGCGGGCGCAGCAGGCGCTGTGCCTGCAGCACCGCCCCCCCCCCCCCCCCCCCCCCCCCCCCAGCGGGCGCGGGGCGGGGGTGTTGGTGGTGGTGGGGGGGGGGGGCGCGGGGGGGGGCGGAGGTGTTGAACACCAGCGGGGCGGGGCGCGCCCCCCCCCCCCCCCCCCCCCCCCCCCGCGCACAGCGCAAGCGCTGACTGTTGTTGTGGTTGCTGCCAGGCTAGTGCCGCGTGGCGCGTCTGAGATGTACACACACCGCGTGCACGTGCAGGTCCGGAAGAACTTTGCGCAGGAGATGAGGAAGCAGCAGCAGGAGATGAAGAAGCGGCAACCGTGACGCAACCACGCGCGGGCTGGCGAGGGCCGGGGGGAGGGGGGGCAGGCAGGAATGCTTCACTGGGTTTGAACTGTGTGTGACCGACAGCCGTGGGCGGCCGGCATGATGTGTGCATTGGTTTTGCTGCGTGTGAACAGTGTGCTGTGGCGCTGTGGCCCTGGGCCAGGGGAGTGAGCGCCTCTTTGGCAGTGCGCTGAGCAGAAAGCCGCGCCGGCGCAGCAGCAGGCTGGCGACGAAGAGCAGCAGCATTGGTGTGCATGCCGCGGGGTGTGCTGGAGATTATTGTGCATGCACATTATACGTGTGGTGGCTGGCGCAATGCCATGACTTGGTGGAGTCTGCTTGACTGAAGGGACCGACGTGCGCATCCGGGCGCCGTGTGAGGGTGAGACGGGGCAGCCTCTGGATCAGCAGGCGCGCAGCTCGGCAGGCAGCCTGCCGGGGGCTGCACGGTGTCGCTGAGCATCCTCAGACACAGACCCTGGATCGCTGACCCTACATGTTGTAAAGCTGAAGGGTGGAGCGTGGTGCAGCGGGGCCGCCGAGGCGCATGCGCCATCAGCAGCGCAAGATATCAGTGGCCTGCATGCAGCGCATGCAGGCAGCCGTCGGCAGCGGCTGCAGCCACACATGGCCAGCACCAGCCCTCAGCAGTGGACGGGAGTCGGCTGACATGCTGGTGCTATGCCGCTAAACCCAGCAGGGGCCTATGCCCCTGGAGCGGGGCACCACGGTGCTGGTCAGCACGCTGGCTGCACCTGCAGCCCCCAACTGCTGTCCACAGCAGCGTCAGCGCCCACGAGGCACCCACAGGGCAGCAGTAGCCGCAGCTGCCTCACCAGCACAAGCGGCTGGTACTAGGCGGTGGCATTGCATGCAGCCACTGCGTACGGTGCATGAGCAGGCTGCCAGCGACCTGCGCTCATCATCAAGGTGCGGCACCCGCTGCGGCAGCCTACACGCGAGGGGGGGGGGGGGGGGGGCGGGCCCCCCACCGAAAAGGCCAATTATA
>Ga0315908_10001709_pt1 | contig 16341 bp, 15 predicted proteins | sample LakEriMetagenome_12_FD_203520 | JGI IMG/M metagenome (GOLD analysis project Ga0315908, IMG submission 203520) | Freshwater fungal communities from buoy surface, Lake Erie, Ohio, United States - Buoy 4 MA124 | ecosystem: Environmental > Aquatic > Freshwater > Lake > Lake biofilm | place: USA... | reverse complement strand
GAAAATCTAAAAAGATAACATTTTTAAGATCTCCCCATATTGATAAAAAATCTAGAGAACAGTTTCAATTACATAATTATAAAAGAACACATATTTTAAGATCTTCAGATAAATATAGTGTTTTATTAATTTTAGAAATTCTTAAACAAATCAAATTACTAGGAGTTGAGCTTGAACTCCAATTGGAATATCTCACATTTTAAGATTTTTAATTTAATTCGAAATTCTTTTCTGTAAGAAAAGAATTTCGAATTAAATTATGTATAAAGCAAAATGTGTTATTAAAAAAACGAATTCAATAAGTCTAAAAAAATAATACTTTAAGTTTTACGGGAGGAATGGGATTCGAACCCATGGTACAAAAAAATTATACGCTGATTTAGCAAACCAGTGCCTTAAGCCTCTCAGCCATCCCCCCTTCTCTTTTTAATAAAAAGTTTTAAATAGATAAAATTAATATGTTCTATTTTTTTTTATGTTTTGTTTCACTCATTAAAAAATGAAACATCTTTTAGCGGATAGTGAGATTCGAACTCACGTCGTTCGCTTGGAAGGCGAAAAATTTACCACTAATCTATATCCGCTAGTGGTCTCTGTTTAGTTTTTGATTCTATCAAAAACTAATAGATGTCATAGAAAATTCATTAAAGACTGGGATTTTTATTTCTGTTATTCAATAAAAAAAATCCAATAAAATTAGTTCCCTTTAAAAACTTTAAAAACTTTAAAAAGAAAAAGACTGGCTCTTTTTCTTAATTTTAACAATTAAGAACTGATTTTTTATTTTTTAATGAAAAACAACCAAATTCAATGATTTTTTTGGACTAAATAAAATTTTTAAAATAAATTACTAGTAAATTTAAAATTATTATATTTCATTTATTTAATAAAGATGTTCTTGAAATTAATTTGAAAACAGAACAAGGCGAATAACGGGACTCGAACCCATGTATTTAGTTCCACAGACTAACGCTTTGACCGCCTAAGCTATATTCGCCATTGAAAAAATTATTTATTTCTTTTTTTTAATTAAAAAAAATAAGAATTCTAATAAAGTTATATTTTTTATAATTTGAGTAAAGTTGTAATTAACATAGAGATTGAACTACTCATAGTGAATCAAGATATTTTAGGATTTTATCTTAAATAAAGGTTTGAACACTTAAACAACTTTTTTTATTCCCAAAATTTTATGAAAATTTTGGGAATAAAAAACAAATTAATTATTAAAAATTTTAATGAAGATTTATCGCATCATTTAAATAAATACAAGTTAAAATTGTAAAAACATATGCTTGAAGACAAGCCACACCAATTTCTAATCCAGTCAATGCAAAAACAATAGAAAATGGAATCACAGAAGCTGCAGCTAAGACACCACCTACAGAAAGCATAGTCCATGCAAATCCACTTAAAATTTTTACTAAAGTATGCCCAGCCATCATATTAGCAAAAAGTCGGACACCTAAACTTACTGCACGAAAACAATAAGAAACTAATTCTAAAACAACTAATAAAGGGGCTAAAATTAAAGGAGCTCCTTTAGGTAGTAAGAAACTAAAAAAATGTAATCCATGAACTTGAAAACCTACAATTGTAATCCCAATAAAAAGAGAGAGAGAAAGTCCGAATGTTACAACAAGATGAGATGTTGCTGTAAAACTATAAGGAATCATACCAATAAGGTTTGTAAATAATAAAAATGTAAAAGTTGTGAAAATTAGAGGAAATGCAAAACGGCCTTTTTTTCCGATTTGTTCATCAACCAAACTCATAACAAATTCATAAATCATTTCTACCAATGATTGCCAACGAGAAGCTACTAAAAAACCTCCATTTTGTGTTACAAGAGAAAATAAAAGTAAAACTAAGCCAGTTGATAGAAATAAATAAAGTGCAGAATTTGTAAAAGATAAATAAATGTTGCCAAAATGAATAGGAATAATACTAACTATGGCAAACTGTTCTAAAGGTGTAAAAATCATAAATTCTAGAACTCAAATAAAATTAATAATTACTGTTCAAAAGAGAGTTGGTTCTTAATTTTTGTTTTTTCTAAAAAACAAAAATTAAGAACCGTTTAGATTTCTTTTCAAATTAAATTTTTATCAATAATTGAAAAAGAATCTAAATCAGATTAAATTAAATTGTTTTGATTACAAATTCTATTTATAATTTAATCTAATTTGATAATTTTGATTTATTTTAATAAAAAAACTAAATAAAAAGTTACAAAGCAACTCCATCGGAAAAAAAAAGTCAAAGACTTTGTTTCCTTAACATAAATTAGAGTAGTTTTTTTATCTATCTGTTTTCATGTACATCATATAGAGAAACAATATATTAATTTAATAATCGAATAAATTTTTATAAAATCTATACATAAAGAAAATCTAAAAAAACTTCTCCAATAGCTCAGGGGTAGAGCAGATGGCTGTTAACCATCTTGTCGTTGGTTCAAATCCAACTTGGGGAGTTGGTCTAGAAAATTATGTTAGCTTTTTTTTTAACCTGGGATGTAGCCAAGCGGTAAGGCATCGGAATTTGGATCCGACATTCAAAGGTTCGAATCCTTTCATCCCAGAAAAATTGAATTATTAAATAATCAAAAAATTCAATGAATTTGGTTGTTTTTCATTGAAAAAAAAAAGACCGATTGTTTTTAAAATAGAAATTTCATTTCTATTTTAAAAACAAATAATATACGATAATATGTTTTTTTATAGATTTTTAATTTTGAAAAAAAAAAAATCGAAAACTTTTTAAAAAGCTTAAACAGGTTTTTTATTTAAACACCTTTGGTGATTTTATATTGGTAATAAAGCCTGTCTAGATAGCTCAGTTGGTAGAGCAAAGGACTGAAAATCCTTGTGTCGGCAGTTCAAATCTGCCTCTAGACATTCAAAATAAAAAACAAAATATATCCTTTAATTCAAGATGAGACCAATTGTTGAATTCTGATAAAAAAAAACATGAAATCAACTTGGTGTTCCTGCGCACCTTTAATTTTTGAAATGAAAATTAGGATGAGTGTCTGAGTGGTTTAAGGTACCGGTCTTGAAAACCGGCATACTGAAGAAGTATCGGGGGTTCGAATCCTCCCTCATCCGTCTTTTTTATTGAGATTTCAAATTTTTTATATTTGAAAAATCTATTAAAAAGTGAGACTACAAATTGCTCACTCCTAGAGAAACTTTGTCTGGGTATTTAGCTCAGTTGGTAGAGCAATTCGCTTACAACGAAAAGGTCAATGGTTCGAGTCCATTACTACCCAAAACATCAGATTTCATAAATTTTCAAGTCTCAAAAATATAATTATTAAGTCAAAACTTTATTTTCTAGTGTTAATGGAATAAAAGGCTTTAATTTTACTTAATAAATTTATTAATTTTTGTTCGATTTAAAATTTTTTTATTTGAATGAAAATCTTATTAAAAAAATAAAGTTTATTATTGAAATTTAATTTGTAAAATAAGAAAGCGGGTGTGGTGAAATTGGTAGACACACCAGGTTTAGGCCCTGGGGCTTTCAAGTCATACAGGTTCGAGTCCTGTCACCCGTAACTAATCATATTTTTATTATTTTTGTGTCCAAATTTTAGTAAAAAAAGCATTTTTAATTTGAAAGTTTATAAAAATCTACTATTTTGGGGACGTAGTTCAGTTGGTAGAACGTATGCTTTGCACGCATAAAGTCATCGGTTCGAGTCCGATCGTTTCCAAATTTTTTTAATCATAGAAAACTCTCTTTTTATTTAATTTTTAATTCTATATTGTTAAAAACACAAAACTTGGAATTTATAAAATCATTGTTTTGGTTTTTAATTTTTTATAAAAAACTTATAAAATTATCCAAGAATCAAAGTGAAATTTTGATTTGATTAAAAAAAACTAAGTTTTGGTTTATTTTCTTTTTCAACTTGTGGAAAAGAAAGCACAAATGAAATTTGGATTTAAAAAAAATAAAAAAGTTCAAAATTTTACTAACCAAAATTTAGAATGTGTCAAATCTTTAAATTTGGCACAGAAAAAATTAGTGTATAAAAACATGGTTTTTATCACAACAAAAAATTTCAAAATTTTGTTTCCAAATTAGAGATAATAACGAAGTTTGAATAAAAAAATGCAAATTTCATTATTATTAAAAAAAATGTGGAATCACAATTTTATCTTTAAAAACTTTTTTTTATGACTGAAAATTTTGCGAAATCTCTTCTTAAAATCGTGCCAAAATGGATTCATTATTATGTTTTTCATAAAAATGAATTAATCTTATACGTGTATCCTGAATATTTAATACCTTTTTTGTATTTTTTGAGAGATCATATGAATACACAATATAAAGTATTAATTGATGTTACAGCCGTAGATTATCCATCTCGCCCTCTTCGATTTGAAGTAGTGTATAATATTTTAAGCGTTCAATACAATGCACGAATTCGAATTAAAACATGTGTAAATGAAATTCAACCTTTAGTATCTTCAACTCAAGTTTACTCTTCAGCTGGTTGGTGGGAACGAGAAGTATGGGATATGTTTGGAATTTTTTTCTCTAATCACCCAGATCTCCGTCGTATTTTAACAGATTATGGGTTTCAAGGCCATCCTCTTCGTAAAGATTTTCCTCTAACAGGTTATGTAGAAGTTCGTTATGATGATTCTGAAAAACGTGTGATTACAGAATCTTTAGAATTAACACAGGAATTTAGATTTTTTGACTTCTCTAGTCCTTGGGAACAATTGGAAAAAACAAGTTAAAAACTTTTAATTTCAAGTGTATTTTTCCGCATAAAATGCGGAAAAATACACTTGAAATTAAAAGAAAAATTCATTAGATTTTTTTGTGATATAAAAATGGGAGCTTATAGTTTAATGGTTAGAACACGTTGCTCATAACAACGCAGTTGTAGGTTCGAATCCTACTAAGCTCATTGTTTTCTATTTAATTTCGTGATTCTCAATTTTTTTCCCAAATTTTAAATAAAAAATTCTTAATTTAGCTTACTCTAATTAAGAACCCAAATCAAATCTTTGATTTTCCTAATAGAAACTTAGTAATTCAATAAAATTTTGAATTAAAAAAGAAACCTAGTTTTTATTCTGAAACGGTTATGTTCTAAATTTTATTTTTTTAATAAAATTTAGAACATAACCAAATCTATGATTTGGTTACCAAAATGTAGTTTCTAATCAAACCAAGTTTGATTAGAAACTACATTTTGGTCTAAAACATTTTTTTATGGTTCTTCTATTTTAATCAAACTTATGGAAGAATCCTGTTAAAAAAGAAATACATAGAATTTTAAATGTTTTCTACGTGTTAATCAATTATAAAAAGCTTTTTTTGTACAAAAAATAAGTGAAAATAAATACCATTAGAAAACCATTTGATTTTATTAAAGATTTGCAAAAAAAACAAAATTTCGCAGAACTTTCTTTTTTAACACTCTGTTTTATTTTTTTTTTATGAAACGACTTTCTATTATAAAACAACCTGTTTTTTCAGTATTAAATGCTCATGTAGTTGATTATCCGTCACCAAGTAATATTAATTATTTTTGGAGTTTTGGGAGTATAGCTGGGATTTGTTTAATAGTTCAAATTGCTACAGGAATTTTTTTAGCAATGCATTATACTCCTCATGTAGATTTAGCTTTTTTAAGTGTAGAACACATTATGAGAGATGTGGAAGGAGGTTGGTTCCTTCGATATATGCACGCAAATGGTGCTAGTATGTTTTTTATCGTTGTATATATTCACATGTTTCGTGGTTTATATTACGGAAGTTATGCAAGCCCTCGCGAACTTTTATGGTGTATTGGAGTAATTATTCTTCTTTTAATGATTATTACAGCTTTCATCGGATATGTTTTACCATGGGGCCAAATGTCTTTTTGGGGGGCTACTGTAATCACTAGTTTGGCAAGTGCAATTCCCGTTGTAGGTAATAGCATTGTGACTTGGTTATGGGGTGGTTTCTCAGTAGATAATGCAACACTTAATCGATTCTTTAGTTTACATTATTTATTACCTTTTGTAATTGTAGGTGCTTCAGTTATTCATTTAGCTGCTTTACATCAATATGGTTCAAATAATCCTTTAGGAACAAATTCAACGGTTGACAAAGTTGGATTATATCCTTATTTTTATGTCAAAGATTTAGTTGCTTGGGTAGCCTTTGCAATTTTCTTTTCAGTGTTTATTTATTTTTATCCTAATGTTTTAGGTCATCCAGATAACTATATTCCAGCAAATCCAATGTCAACTCCGGCACATATTGTTCCAGAATGGTACTTTTTATGGGTTTATGCAATTCTTCGCAGCATTCCTAATAAATTAGCTGGCGTAGCTGCAATTGCTTTAGTATTTATTTCATTATTAGCTTTACCATTTATAAATACTTCACCAATACGTAGTTCTAATTTTAGACCTTTCCATAAAAAATTTTTTTGGTTAATTGTTGCAGATACTCTGCTTTTAAGTTGGATTGGACAACAACCTGTTGAAGATCCTTATATTTTAGTGGGTCAATGTGCTTCAGTTTTTTTCTTTATTTATTTTTTAATTATGGTTCCATTTTTGGGTCGTTTTGAAAATTATTTAATTCATTATAAAACAAAAGCTTATTAAAATATTTAATCAAAAAATTCAATAAATTTGTTTACCGGTTATTTTTAAAACAAGTAGCCCTCTATTTTTAATTAAAATAGAGATGTATTACTTTATTTTTAACACGTGTAAAAACTTTTAAATTTGAGGAACAGGAAACAAGCCTGTCCAAAATTCTTCGAATTTTGGACAAGGCTTGTGTCAGGGTGTAGCGCAGTCTGGTAGCGCGCTTGCTTTGGGAGCAAGATGTCATAGGTTCAAATCCTATTACCCTGATCTTTGAGAAAACAACCTTGTCATCAAAACACCCTGGAATTTATGACTTGGTGAATTTGGTGACAAATTGGTTAATAAATCTTGTAAAAATTCTCAATTAAGGTCTATTTGAACTCTAAACCATTTGTTGAACAAAAAAAATCTATGATTTCTAAAAACTTTCTCTCTCAAAAAAGCTCTTCTCAAAATTCAAAAGTTTCGAGTGCTCTCTATTGTTTTTGCAAACCGAGAACATTTTATAAAAAAAGGTCTGTCAGGAGTCGAATTGGGCCTCATAATCTGGATGTGATTTCCGTTCTGGTTGAAAGTTTATTGGGAGACGGACATGCCGAAAAAAGATGTGGGTCCACTCGAATTCATATTTATATTCATATGTCTCACCGTAATCAAAAATATTTACACTGGTTACATGGTTTTTTTAGTAAAAGAGGCTATTGTAACGCTAGAATCCCAAAAGTGAAACCTTTTCAAAATAAAAACGGACAGATTTTCTATTCGTGTCGATTTGTTACATTTTCTTTTTCTAGTCTTAATTGGCTCTATGATCTTTTTTACCTTAATGGTCGTAAAAAAATTCCCCTTGAAATTAGTGAATTGTTAAATCCACAAGCTCTTTCAATTTGATTTATGGATGATGGCGGCAAGAGTAGAAATGGCGTAGTTTTTTATACCAATTGTTTTTCTCCTCAAGATTTAGATTTATTACAAAATGCTTTGTCAAGTAGATTTGGGTTACAAACAACTCGACAAAAAAGCAAACCCGGTGCTAAACTCTATCTCTCTCCAAAACAAATTCCTCTTTTTTCTCATCTTGTAAAGCCTTTTTTAGTCCCGTCTATGGAATATAAACTTCCCCTGCAAAAAAAAAACCGGAACATAAAAAACAACCAAATTCCACATGGTTTCTTTATTAGATATAAACATACGAGAGTACTGACTTGTTTTTTCAACATTTACTAGATTGTAATTTTTTTTTTTTAAATTCATTTTTTAATGAATTAAAACAACTGATTCCAGATGATAAATTTCATTTTTATTCAAAATTATCAGAATCACATTTGGAATTTTCTGATGAAACGATGAAACAAGAGAATCAGAAAATCCAAAAATTAATAAATTCTTTTCAAATGGAAGTTCCAGACTTTTCAGGTGTTTTAATTAATGCTGATTTTGAAAAAAACACACTCCAAAGTCCAATTTCTCAGATTTCTAATTATCCCATAGAAATTCATTTTTTTTGAAATGCTGCCAAAACGGTTTTAAAAGCCCATTTTGATGGGACTCTAAATTTAACTGATTTTGTAGAGAAATTGACAAATCTTGAATTTGGTTTTTGTATCCCAGGGTTACCAGAAAACAAAGAAATTAAAGCCTTAGCTTATTTTCATTATCAGTTTGGGCAATTTGCCTTGTCTCAAGAATTTATTAATTTTGTATGTATGGAATATCCATTTGATTTTGATAACTTTAAAAGCTCATTGATTCAAAATTTAGAAAAAACCTCGTTAATTTTGGAGTATCATTTGTTTGAAACCTCTCAAGGACGAACTAAATTTGTGATTGATCATAATCTATTAGATCTTTAAATGTTTTTTACTCCCAACGTTGAATATTTAGGTTATTTCGAGAAAGCAATTCTTTCTCGTACGATTTCTTCATTTAATCTTTGTTTTCTTTATGAATTACGACTTAAATTATTTTTTTGTACACTTGTAAAAGATGATTGTGATTTAAGTTGACTTGCAAAAAACACTATGGTAAACTGCATAGATCCTTTGTATCAGCGTTGCAAGACGCCTTGGATCCTAAATAATAGTAGAATGTCAAAAAAGTGAAATTTGAAAAACCCTTTCATTTATGGATTTTTTAAAAAATCGTGATTCAAAATGGTCATTTTAAAGCGATCTATTTTTTTCGATTATATTTTTTTTAAACCAAAGCGTCTGAGAGGTCTCCTGAGACCTCTCAGGGGCATTTATATTTCAACTAGCAATTCGAATTATGACAAAAAAAAATGAATGGAATTTTTTAGATTTAAATTCTGGGGTTTTAAATTATATTGAAATTGATTATCTTTCTTTAACACTTCATGGGGTTTTAACCCAAAATGATTTAGAATCAAAACTGCGTTCAATAAAATCCGATTTAAGAATTTTGGACGTAAATCGAAATGAAAAATTAGTTTCCCTAAAAAAAGAAGAGATTCCTTTTACTTGTGAAGAATTGCAAGTGGTTCAGGGATTAAATTCAAAAAAATTTAGTGAAAATAAGTATATTCATAAAAAATTTGATCTAATTTATTATCGATATTATAATAAAACCTCAGAAGTGTATAAACAATATGTTAGAATCCCGGGTAGTTTATCCCATCAATTGATTTCAGCGGTTCTTTTAGGTGAATTTAAATTAGATGATTATCATTATTCAATTACAAGAATAGATTTCAAAGTGAAAATTCCACAATTTTCTTACAATGGATTTCATTCGGATTTAGGCTTTTTTCTTGATTTCAATGGTAAGCAACCTTTGGAAAGAACAAATTTTGATGAAAGGAAACAATTTGCTCTAGGTTATATTGGTAAAAGAACGTCTCGAAGGATGGTTCGAACATATTTAACGGGTTTAAGGTCAGAAAAAACCTTTGAGTTGGAATGTAAAAAAGAATCTTCAAAATTATATTCAGAATTTCTTTTAAAAGGTGATGCTTTTAATTTTAATAAAACGTTAGTTTTAGAGCTTTTAGAAGTTTTTAAAAAATTAGTAGAATGCCCGTTTACTGAACCACTTCATGACTGGTGTAATTCTTACCTAAAACCAATTAAAACTTCTCAATTTCCAGAATCAAATTATTATCAAAGAATCAGAGTAAAAAAAGATTCTATAATTGACAAACCAAAAAATAAAACAATAAAACAGTTAGTTTCAACAAAAAATTCACTATTAAATTTTAATTTAGCATCTAGTTTTAAAAGTTTAGATAGTAAAACAGCTTTTTATACTTTTATTTTAAGTTTTTTAAGTAAAAAGTTGATTAATAAGTGGTTTCTTATTTATCAAAATTTGCATGTAGTTAGTTCTTTTATTCATCAAAGTTCTTGGAATGATCATCAGATTTTAAACAAGTCTTTTTTAACCGATGAGAGATTTTTTATTGAATTTGAATTAAGTGAACTGCTTCGATTTTTAAACATCACAAATAGAACTGAATCTCGAATTAGAATTATTAATGATTTAAAAAGTTTAACCGAGGTTTCGTTGGAATTTTGGGTGAAAGATAGATTATTTTATCAACCATTTTTATATTCCTTGGAATTGATACATAAACGTGGAGTTCCCACTAGAATTTCTCTTACTTTACATCCCTACGCCGTTTATGAATTGTTAGAATTTGCATTAATTATTAACAATCATGAATTAGGCGATTTGTATAAAATTGTTGAAAAATATAAATCAAATGAACAAAAAAGATCTTTAAGTTCGATGTATTTAGTTTTATTTCAGTGTTTACATGCATTTCACTGTCAAAACTCAAATAGTTTGAAATCAATGCTTGCACTACGTCATTTAAAAAAACCTAATTTAAGGGAAAGGCATATTGACTTATTTTATGAATTATTAGAAAATTATCAAAACAAAACTCAATTAGTCATTGGGGCTTTGTATAAAGGATTAGAAATTATTCCTGTACATAAAAACTTTTTACACCAAATTCTTAGCAGGTCCACAAATAAACATTTAAATCAAACAGAATTTTTCTTCAAACCAAAAAATCAAGTGCTTTTAATCGAAAAATAGAAAAAAAGTCACCTAAACGACTATGTTCGACATAGTCGTTTAGGTGACTTGAAAATACAATTAGGTGACTTTTTTTTTCAACTAGAAGTTGGACTAAACACTAATAGAATAGGTTTTTTTTTATTGTTTTTAAAGAAATTTTTTATGTAACTATAACATGTTATTCGCTTCTTATAGAATAGTTTAATGTTAGATTACTCTCTCTAGTTTGCTAATAAAAAACTACTATTAAAAAATCTGGGGTTAAGTTTTCTAATTTTCTAATTTTATTTATTTGTATTTGTTTTTTTTTGAATTCTAATATTTTAAACTGGAATTTAGCCTCTATTTTCCCAAATCAAAATGGTAAAAAAGCATTACATACATTTATTTTAAGTTTTTTAGCTAAACAATTAATTGATAAATGGTATAATTCTTATAAAAACGTGAATATTTTAAAATCTTTCACTCACCCTGAAAATTGGAATGAATTGCAAATTCAAAAGGAATCGTTTACAAATGAAGATAAATTTTTTATTGAATTTGAATTAATTGAATTGCTTGACTTTTTAAATATTTCAAACAGGACTCAAGCTCGTAACAGAATTATGAAAGAATTTAAGGAGTTAACTCAAATTTCCTTAGAGTTTTGGGTTAAAGAGAAACTTTATTACCAACCATTTGTTTATTCGTTAGAAATTGAACACAAGCGCGGGATTCCAGTTAAAATTGGTTTGATTCTTCACCCTTATGTGGTTTATAATTTAGTAGACATTGCTTTAATCTTAAGTAATAATCAATTACTGGATCTTTATCAAATAATTGAAAAATACAAACTAAATACTCAAAAAAAAATTTTTGATTCGGTTTATTTTACATTGTTACAATTACTGAAAGCTTATCAATTACAAAGTCCTGCAGATTTCAAATTGATGTTGTCCAATCGTCATTTAAGAAAACCAGAACTTAGAAATCGTCAAATCAACATGTTTTTTGATTTAATGTCTAGATATCAAGAAAAATCACAGATGTTTATTGGAGTTTATTATGAAAATCAGAGAATTATTCCAATTCATAAAACTTGTTTTTTTCAGCTTCTCAATCGTTCTACAAATAATCAATTAAATCAGGCGAAATTTTTCTTTGAATCAAAAAATCAACTATTAAAAATTCCAGAATAATTGAATATTTGCAAAATCAAGTCACCCAGACAACTATGTTGGAGATAGTTGTCTGGGTGACTGAAAAATACATTTGGGTGACTTTAAAATCCCCCCTTTTCGAAACTCGAAACCCAATAGAATTGGTTTAATTTTGTAGTTTTTTTTGTTATTTTGTAAAAAGTGAAAATTCACTATTCGCTCCTTAAAACTATAATAGTTTCTATTCTGATTGTTTGTTTTGTTTTGTTTTTGTGTGTTAAAAACGGGTATATTTTGTTTGTTTGCCTCTGTTATTGGAGATTGTGAAGTTGTGTGTTTAATTTCTCTTTTCTCTTTTAATTTGTTTATTTGTATTTTTTGAATTTTCTCTTTTTGTGTTTAATTTTTAATTTTTGAATTTTGTGTTTATGTTTGTGTGTGTGTTTGTTTCTGTGTTTATGTATGTTTGTGTATGTTTGTGTATGTGTGTTTCTGTGTTTGTTTGTTTGTAATTTCTCTTTCTATGTGTGTGTATGTGTGTATGTGTGTGTGTTTATGTGTGTTGACTAAATGTCATGAATGGAGTGTAAGTTCTCTCTCTCATAGATTAGATTCTCTGTAAGTTTATGGATTGGGATTAAAACTCGAAAAATCCAGGAATCTCCTAGAAACTCATGAAGCCCATCCAAAAACCAAGGGGTTCAAATCCTACTACCCTGATAAATTCATCAACAATTTTATTATATATATAAAGTAGACAAGACTAAGGAATTTTGAAAAATTTCTTGTCTACTTAAAAATTCGAACTTTATACACGTCGTTTTTTAGGTGCACGACATCCGTTATGTGCTACTGGTGTTGTTTCTATAATTTGTGTGAGAGTGAGATTAGATTTGTAAAGAGCTCTAATTGCTGAAAGTTTTCCATAACCTAAACCTTTTACTTTTACAATAACTGAATCAAATCCCAAATTTAAAGCTTTAGTTGCTACAATCTCTGCAACTGCTTGAGCAGCATAATTGGTGGATTTTCTAGAATTTTTGAAACCTAGATTACCTGCCGATGACCAAAATTTAGGATTACCTTGTAAATCAGTTAGTGTAAGAATTGTGTTATTACCTGTACTTTGAATATGAACAATACCTTTTTCATTTGATTTTTTTAGAAATTTTGACATAATTTTTTAAAAATTACTCATATTAATTAGATTACTAGAAATTTCTGATCTTGATTTAACATAATCATAAAATCTTGATAGATTTTCATTATACTTGCTTTTTTTTAATAATTTTACAATTAGTTTTTTACAAAATCTAGTTGAATCGCGAGAATTACTTTCAATTTTTATTTATAAATATTGAAAGTTTTTAATTTTCTTCTAGTACGGCTATTTCCATGTGTACGTTGACCACGAACAGGAAGTCCTTCAGCATGTCGAAAACCTCGATAACTTGCAATTTTAATTAATCTCTGTATATTTTTTAGTGTTGAACGTTTCATTTCACCACTTATAGTATAATTTTCATTAACTAATTGCGTTAACTGTTCTAACTTTAATCCAGATAATTGTTTTAGTCGTCGATCTTTACTTACACCTAATAAATCACAAATTTGTTGAGAACTTTTTTTTCCTAACCCAAAAATATCTGTTAAAGCTATTATTAGTTTCTTTCTATTATTTAAGTTGGTATTTAAAACATATAACATATTGAATCTTTTTTTTTTTAATAATTAATTACAAATGGAAAAGCAAAAAGAAAGTTCGGCAAAGTCAATTTATTTGGTTTTTTCCAATAAAACTTTTATTGGAAAAAACCAACATAAAAATAAAATTAAATTTTTCACAAACTCTTTTTAAGTTTTTTTTACAAAATTAAAAATTTTAAAATTATTTCTTTTTACCTTGCTTCAATAAAATTTTTTCATTTATTAAACGAATTCCTTTTCCTTTATAGGCTGATGGTTTTCGTAAATTACGAATTTTTGCCCCTATTTGAGTAACTTGGTTTTTATCCAAACCAAACACACAAATAACTGTAGGATCTACTAGAAATAATTTAATTGATCTAGGAATTTTATAAATAATATCATGGCTATAGCCTAATTTTAGAAATAAATTTTCTTGATGGATAGTTGCCCGATAGCCTATTCCAATAATTTTGAGATAAATTAAAAATCCACGAGTAACACCGATAATTTTATTTTCTATTAATTTTTTAAATAAACCAAAAAAAGATTTACAAGGGCTTATTATATCCAGTTGATTTTTTTCTTGATTAAATTCAAGACCTCCTAAACCTTTTGGATCAATTTTATTCAAATTTAAATACGTGGAACCTAATGGACCAGAAAATTTTAATAAATCGTTTTTTTTTTCAATAATTACCTTTTTAGGAATTTGAAATGAATGATGATAAAATTGAGAGTTCATAAATTTTTTAATTATTTTTTAATATTTACAAGGTTTTTTACAAAATAAAATATCTTAAAATAAGAGTTGAAAATTCTATAAAATTTAGAATCAAATTTTTTAGCAAATTGAATAATGCCTTGTCAATTTTAACTATAATAATTTTTTTAGCTTGACAAAACATAGTTTTGTCAAGCTAGAATAGTGTGATTTAATTAATTTTGAAAAACGCAGAATCTAAAATAAAAAAACATTTCCTAATCTATTTTTTTAAGCAACAGGTAATTGATAACCACTTAAAATTAAAGAGAGATTTGTTGATTTTTGATTGGCATTTTTTAAAACAAAAGTAATATTCATACCTCTAAAAGCATCTACCAATTCGTAATGTTTTTCAAGTTCTGGAAATAGCATAAGATTTTGAAATCCAAACGTAGAAGCTTTTTTATTTAATTGAAGCAATCGTGAATTAGAACTTAAATTATCAGAAAATTCACGAATACGTGGAAACACAATTTTAGAAAGTTTATCTAAAAAAGCATACATTAGATTTTCACGTAAAACAACTTTACACCCTAAAATTTGATCTTGACGAACTTTAAAATTTGCCACAGATTTTCGAGCGAGAGTTAATTGGGGTTTTTGACCAGAAATTAATTCTAACGCAGCTAAAGTGTTAAGAATATGTTTTTTATCATTTACATAAATTTTTGATGTGGTATTCAATACAATTTTATCTAAACGAGGAAGCTGCATTATTGTTGTGTAATTTTGTTTTAATAAAAAGTCATAAATTAAAATTTCTTGAGCCCATTTTTTAGTGGAATTTTCAATAGATATTGTAGAAATATAAATTCCATAATTGTCTAATTTATAATTAGCATCTCCAGAAAATTTTTTTAAATTTTGATAAGTTGATTTTGATGAAGTCATAAGAATTATTTTTTTTTTGTAATTTTAAATTGTATCTTACTAATAAAAAAAGTCAAATGAAAGAAAATTTTTAATTCATAGCTTTTTTTATTAATTCTAGATTCTCAGTTTTATTCAGAGAGTCTAGACTAAGTTGTTGGTTTTTCCAATTTTCGATTAAAAAAGTAATAAAAATTGGTTGTTTTTCAAATTTGATTTTTTTAATGAAAAGTTTATCTTATCCACTAATCAAAAGAGAAAAAATTCAATCAAGATCAAACTAATGTTTTAAAAGGTTTTTCAAAACAAGGCTTTTGGGCTTAAAATACTAGTCTTTAAATAATCAAGATCAAATTGAAAATAGAAAGTAAATTTTTTAAATAAAAATTCTTTGTTTCTCTATATGATATGCAAATAAAATTAAATGAAATTTTTTTCTCCAGTTTTAGTCCCTTTCGTCTAGTGGTCTAGGACATTGCTTTTTCAAGGCAAAAACACGGGTTCAAACCCCGTAAGGGATAATAATAAATTTTTTAAAACTAGAAATTTCTTAGCCTATTGACACATAATCAACCAAAAAAACATATTTTTATGTTAGACGGAGCAAAATTAATCGGAGCTGGTTGTGCTACAATCGCTCTAGCTGGCGCAGGTGCTGGTATTGGAATTGTATTCGGATCATTAATCAATTCTGTTGCACGAAATCCTTCATTAACTAAACAATTATTTGGTTATGCAATTTTAGGATTCGCCTTAACTGAAGCTATTGCTTTATTCGCATTAATGATGGCGTTCTTAATTCTTTTCGTATTCTAAAATGTTGTTTTAGAATATAAAAAAATGAAAGAACAAAAAGAAGGCACTTTCTCTTTTAAAATGAAAAGAGAAAGTGCTTTTGAAATTATGTGAAATTTTTTTCACACATGTTTCTTAATTTTTCAAATTAAGAAAAGGGAATTTTCAAAAAAAAAATTTGTTTACTATATAGATAACTCGCCAAAATTTTTTTTTTGAAAATTAGAGACTTAATGTTTAGTGAGAAAAAAGTTGATTGTTTTTCTTAATTTTTCAAATTAAAAACTGGTCTTTTCTTTTTCTATGAAAAACAACCAAATTCAATGAATTTTATAATTGTCAAATAAAATTTCAATAAAAGAAATGAGTTTTAATTTCTTTGAAAAATAGAAATAAGATTTCATTTTTATTTTCAAAAGGAATA
>Ga0315908_10001707_pt1 | contig 16344 bp, 7 predicted proteins | sample LakEriMetagenome_12_FD_203520 | JGI IMG/M metagenome (GOLD analysis project Ga0315908, IMG submission 203520) | Freshwater fungal communities from buoy surface, Lake Erie, Ohio, United States - Buoy 4 MA124 | ecosystem: Environmental > Aquatic > Freshwater > Lake > Lake biofilm | place: USA... | reverse complement strand
TGTTCCATAAAAAAAAATAAAATTTGACGATATAGAGAAAGAAAAAAAAGAAGAATGAAGAATATATATAATGAAGTTATATTATAGAAAGTTATTTAGGATGTATAAAATGAATATTTAAAATAAAATAATTTTCATTTGTGTTTAATTTTGGGTGATTAGAATGAATGTAATGAATTAGTGAGATAAGCAAATAAATAATAAAAGATAATAATAATGTAAGCACCAAATGAAAGATAGAACTCAGCGGCGATATAGTAATATTGATTAAAAATAGGGTACATGGGATCACCTAATATGATAATATTGAATATGATAATGATTTACTTGCAGTGTGACAGAGAGAGTAGTTGATGTTAGCATGGGTGAGTTCGGAGGCGGAATACATAATTACTCTAGTGTTGATAGAGTAAAGAGCGAAACCTACTAGTTGATCTTTTAGTCCCAGTGATATGATATACTTCTTGCTCAAAATCAATAACATAGGGTTCACGAAGGACAGCAATATGTGTTGAAATTAAAAAAACTCCTTTTCATATGGTTATACTAGTCCACTATAGTCAGGAAACAATGAAGCTGCCATTCTTATTATATATTATATTTACAATATTAATCATATATTATTAATATTTGGTTAATCAAATATAATATATATAACATTAATCCTATTATTAATATACCCGCCCATTAGGAATCTCAACATGAATATGTATACGAGTTAATTAAAAGAAGAATAAGTTGAAAAGAAGAGATAAGCTTACAACAACTATCATAGATTAATAAATATATAATACTAAACAGGTATGACAAGGATTGAGTAAGTAGATGAGCATTTTCATATTAAATTTATAGTAAAACTACAGGAGGAAAGTGAAAACGGATATTATGCCCATTATTAAATGTAATCTTTAGATTGAAGAGGAAGTCTTTATCTAAATCTTACTATATGTAAGTACCATGCCTGGCATCAATTTGAAAAGAATTGCCAAGTTAATCACATTCTATTATTATTATTATTGTTTACTATATTATTACCAAACAAACATTCACAATCAATCGGTAGTAAGGGTCCATTTCATTGTAGCACCACAAACCACCTTCTGATGTTTAGTAAGTCAAGTTCTTTACATTCCCATATAATTTATCTTATACAAATTAAAAAAGATTCATTTTAATTTTATATTATATTAGTTTTATAAATTTATAATTATTATTATTATCTTACAACCATTTTATATTATATTCTCAATTATTCTCTTTCTATATTTTTAGATAATCCTCATCATTTCTCTAGCCCTTATATTTTTAGTAACATTTAATTGATATTACTATTGTTAATATTGTTATCATCAATATTATCAAAATTAATATTATTATACTTGTAGTGGAATAATTTCTTTTTTTAGTTGGTTCTTAATAATCAGGAGAATAAAAGAACTAAAAATAAGATTAGTTTTAAGCCAAATATGTATTGGTGACTTTAGTCAAAATATTATTACTAACTTAATTCATAATTTATGAATTGAATATCAAAAACTCAACACAATATCTGCCGTAGTTGCTAAAAAGTAATTATAAAGGAATAGAAACATTCTATAATCCCAATAATTATTAAGGGTTCAAACTCTGAATAAATTCTGTTTTTTAAATTATTTTCAGTTCATTAAAGTTGACTATATTGATAGTAAAATTTGAAATAACAGATGACTTGAAGCCAAAATAATTATAAAAGTAAGTAAAATTATTAAGAATATTTGTATTAATGGGTAGATAATTCAGAGTTTTTAATCCGAAATCTTCATTTAAATTAAGAAAATCATCATTAAAACATTTAATGTTGAAGTTAAAATTAATAAGAGTAGGTGTTTGATAGAGAAATGAGGGAGAAAAGCCAGTATTATATTAAGAATCATAATAATAATAAGAGTATTGATAATTATTTCTATGGAAATAATATGATATTATAAAATACGGAAGATTGTTAAGGGTTAAAGAGCAATGGATAGTTCTTTGGAGTTAACATTAGCTTCCGTAAAAATCAGCAGGACAATAACATTATTGAGAAGTATTGAGTTATAAGAAACAAGCTGAATTGATTTAAGACTCATCTATATTTTGGATGTTGATTATGTTGTTGATACTGTATTGTTTATATTGTTAATATTAAGTACATTGTTGGTTCTATGCTTCCTTCTAACAGAATACACTCATTGTTTAGTTGTAATATGTTTGGTTGCTGATTTCAAATATTTATGACTAAATTTTACAATAGTATGTTATTAGACTCAAATTTACTGCTTTTCCCTAATTCAAACAAAATCTTTCACTTTTTATATTCTCTATTTATTTCTATAATAAATTTCTTTCATTATCCATTTTTATTTTTCCTATTTTCTTCTCATTTTATTATTCTTTATAAATTTTACTATAAAAATCATACATATTATTTAATCCTTTTATTGATTACTTTATATTATAAACAAATTATAATTTATTTTATTCGATATTCTATTAAAATTTTTCAGCCATTAATTCAAAAACATTTTCTGATTCTTTTTTTTAGTTATTTATGTAATAAGTCTTTTCAATATCATTTAAGTAAGTATATATCTATTCCATCATATTTTCCTCTTAATTTAAAACCTATTAAAATATTATCAGCAATATTAAAATTAAGTTCATACCTTTTGATATATTTTATTTATAATATATAAAAAAAATTTAAATATAGACAAATATTAAATTTAAACAATTATATTAATAATGAATATTTTCAGTTTTCTAAATTTTCCAAAAAATTTTAATCATTCAAAAATTTTTTATTAAAATCCTATTTATTCAATTAATTTTAATCCTAAAAAACTTAGAATCTAGATAATAAATTATAAATGTGATCGTACAATCCATTAGTTTAATTTAATTAGTTAATTTTATTATTACTTATAAAAATAATAGTGTAACCTTTATTTCTTAAAAAAATTAACCTTGATTTTTCAAAATTATGAATTTATAAATTTTTTCTTGTTTTGAAATGTTAATTTCCAAAAACTTCAAAAATAATTTTATCGTTAATAATAAAATCGACTAAAAAAATAGAAATTTTTTGTTGAGTTTTCACTTTTAATTTCATCTGTAAAAATATTTATTCAATTTATTTTTCATATAATGATATTTCAGGTTATCATAAGGATTTATCCAATAAATTTAATTAATAATTAGATTATAAAAAATTAAAATTTATATTTTTAAATTAATCTTTCATCTAGTTAATATTAAATTTTTTAAGATAATTTGAATTTTTGCTAAATTAGAAATAAAAAGTATTAATAATATTAAAATATAAAATAAAAAGAATAATTAATATATTACCTTTATTAGTTCAAAAAAATAAGTGTTTCAAATAATTATTATTAGTTTGAAAATTTTTTATCATTTTATTACCAATAAACATGATTATTAATTTTTTCTAAAAGTATTTAAACAAAAAAAGGTTTCGCATTATATGTTCTGACAAAAGAAAAGAGAATAGATACTAAATGAAAAATACTTTCAATTTAATTAATTCGTGTTTAAATATCTTTTTGCATATTAGGATAAGGATCATTATGTTTCAAATAAATGTGAACAAAATATGAAATAGCTGAATAATGAATATTTTTTATTATATACTAAAGGTGTGGTTAAATAATATTAAATAAAATCTATTAAAATTCAAAAAAAAATTTATTCGATAATATTAAAATATATGCTATTTCTATTTTAGAAAGCTATTTTATAAAAATAGGATTACATAAAAAACTGTCTGCTACTTGAATAAACAAATCTAAATTCTAAATTCGCCAATTTAAAGATAATTCATGAATACAGAACATCAAATCTATGATAATTTATATATCTATATATATCTAAAATCTATTTTTTATTCTATCATCTATAAATGCTAATTATTATTTTAAAAATTCTAAAGATTTTATCTGTAAATTTTTGTCTATCATTATTATTCTAAAAATTGATGAATTATCTTAAATTTATTACAAATTATTAAAAAATTTTTATTCTAATTCATTAATTATTATTTTATTATTATATATTTTTAACTAAAAGTGAAATTGATTTTTTATCATAATGAGAATTAACTATTCTATTAAATTTAGTTTTTGAATTAAAGCTATGTTATTTATTAATTACTAATAAATAAATACAATTTTTTCTATTTATTTATCTGGATGAACATTCTTTTCATAATTTATTGTAGTTTTTAATAATTAATCAACATATTCATTTAAATTATCCTAATCTTCTTCAGCTAATAGAGTTTTCAATTATAATAATAAATTCTAATTAATAAATAATATATTTACTTAAATTTAAAAGCTGTCATTTAATTCTAATTTCTAAATTAATTATCATATTTCAGTTTTTTAAAGAACATATTTATTCATCAAATTTACAAAATTAATTTTTTTTATAAATTCATAAATCATTAATCTATTTTTTTATAAATTAAAAATATTTTCAATTTTTAAGTTTTTATTTTCAATCTAAAATAACTATTACTAAATTTCAAAAGAATTTAAATATTCTTTTAAATCATTAACTAAATTTTATAAGTTATTTTAAAGATAATCATTGCTATTTTAATTTTAATTGAGATAATCGATCTATTATTTAATATCTATCAATATTTCATTAATTTAAAAATTTTTATTTTATTAATTCATAATTTTACCATTTAATATTTTTTTTTAAAAAAGATATTTTTAAACTTAATTATTTTAATTTAAAGAAGTAAATAATTTTTATACAATTTTAAAATTAAATATTTTTTAATATTTTTATGGCATTTGATTTTAAAATTAATTGATTAATAATTTTGTACATTTTTAATTAAATTTTGATATTTGATTCATAAAAATATATTAATTATTAAATTAATATTTTAATGAAAAAGTTCTAAATATTATCCTTAAAAATAATAAAAAAAAGATAAGTTATAATAATAATAATAATATTTAAGTGGTAGAAAAAATGATAGAAAAAATATAATATTCTACAGAATAAGATTTTGAAATTTATAGAGAACCATGGAAAGATACAAGAAGATACACTGAATATTTATAATATTTAAAAAATATGGACTATAAAAAAATAAAGTAATATATTTAACAAAATATAAAGATAATTATAGTAAGATGGATTTATAGATGATATAAGTCAGACATTTTTATTATTTAAAAAAAAATTAGAGCTAAAAAATAGAAAAGGCTTATATCTTCATGCTATAGCTCCTTTTAGTTTAATAATTTACAAAAAAGAAATAATGGATTCTGATTGTATAGAATAATTAAAACTACCAGTAACAGGTATATATATATAAATATATTAGTAAACCAAAACAAAATCAACTAAATTATTTATTTTACTAAAAATATAATTGGATAAAATAAAATCAGATAGTACACTCATAAGAAAAATAAATAAATATTTAAACAAAATTAAGAAGCTTAAATTGAATATGATTTATCTGAAAAAAAATCTTCATTTGAAAATAAATCTATATCAGATGAAAAATCAGAAAACGATAAATTTTTTTTAGATGAAAATTATGCTTTAGATTAATTTTAATTTTTTTAATTTTTTTAATATAAAAATATAAAATTAAAAGTAATTACTATTTATTATTTTTAGCATATTGAATAATTATATTAAGTTTATTAATTAATGAGTTATAAGGATCAAAATATATTTATAAAATATATAAATTAATTGAAATCTAATAAAATTATTGAAATTTTATTTTAATATGAATTTAAAGATTGATTTTTTATTTCAATAATTTATTATAAAACTATTTTTAAATAAATATTTATATTTTAAATATAATTAAATAAATAATTAAAGTATTATTTATAAATTAATATTTTTCATGTAAAATAATTTAAATATTTAAGAAAAATTAAATGCAAAATAACTCATAAATAAGATATAGAAATAATAATAAAATATGAATATAAATTAATAATCCTAAATGTAAAAATATTGAATTAATAAAGATTAAACAATTTAGGAATAAATAAATTAGAAAAGTAATCATTTATATAGTACATAATCAGAGAAAGACATTAAAACTAATATAAATTAGTATTAATTTTATCTAAATAATATATAAAATTAATATGATAAATAAGAAGGAAAATAAATATATTTTGATAATAAAAATAGTAAAAGTATAAACTAAGTGATGAATTAATTTAGAGAAAGGATTCAAACAGCTGCTTAAGATAATTTTTAAAGGACTAATATTTTTCATAATACTAAATTAAAAACAGAAGTTGAAGAATATTCTTCATAATTTAGATTAAAAAATTTAGAAAACACTAATTAAATATTTCAGTTTAAAGAAAATTAATAAATTGAGTACCTATATTAAGAAGAGAAAAAAATAAATGAAGTTAAATTTTAATAATAACAAAAATAAATAAAATAATTTATAATGGAAATCTAATAAGAATTATTAAATAATTAAAAATAGTAATGACATTTATTAAATTAAAAACCTTCATACATATCTTGGAACTAATATTTAGATATCATTTTTACTTTTTCTCAATCTTAATATCTCTTCAATCAAAATGTTTTTAATTAATATATATAAAATTAATAAGTTTTCAGTTGAATTATAATAGATCAATTAACTTATTCATAATAAGTGTTTTCTTTTTTGAAAAATTTATTAGTATAATTTAAAAAATAAATACAATCTCAATAATCAAAAGAAATGAGTTATTAAAGTTATCTAAAATTAATTGAATAATAATAGTCTTAAATAAAAAATCTAAAAAATAATGATTTTTATAAAAGATAGAAAAATAGTGAAAAATAATTTTCAAATCATAACAAATAATTCTAATAGTAAATTGAATCCTTAATGGAATTTAAATTAACATAACTTAATAAAAAATAAGGCTAGTAATTTTATATAATAATTTAAAAGAATTTAAGAATAAATTATATAATAAAATTATTTAGAAAATAATATTTTAGATCTATAAACTCAGAATTAATATACTTTAAACTAATTAGAAAAAGTAAAATAAGAAAATTATCAATTATAATAACAAATTTATACTTTATAGGAAAAAATATTGAAGGATAAGTATAATACAGGTATTTTTATAAATTATTTAAATATAAGATTAATTAAATGCTTAAATTATAAATATTAAAGAAGATATAGAGTAAAAAATTAAAAATGAAAATTAATTGAAAAATAAAATATTATAAATTGAAGAATAAAATTTTAATTTAAAAGAGAAATATTTGAAATATTTTGAATTTTTTTAAATTTTATTAGAAGATTATAATATTATAAACTAGTAATATTAAGATAATTTTCACAAAAAAATAAAGTTAGAAAATATAAATAAAATTCTTCAAAAGTAAATAGATAAAATAGATGGATAAAATAAAAAAGTATTACATTTGGTATAAGAAACAACCGATGAAAAGTTATAAGAGTTTTTAAAATAGAAATGTTCATTAAATAAAATAGAGAAAAAAGGTGAGAAATTAATAAGCTAATTTATATGGTTGAAAACAGATATTAATGTTGAAAATAAATAAGAATGTTTATATGATTTTTAAATATGTAAACCTTGATTTATGGACTTCTTAGAAATTGATTATTTAAGAGAATAAAGTAAAGAATATATAGGGAAGGCAATAATAAGTAGTAGTGAAGATAGTATGAGTATTTTAGCGATATTGGTAATAAGAGGAATTTGTGATAGTTTATTTAGGGAAATTAGATGGAGTAATAGAAAAAATATAGAAATGAGTACCTTTGCTATAGAATGGCTCTAGAAGTACACCATAGACGAGAAAACTCATTAAGTCATTGAATTGTCTACTCTTGAAGAGGAATCAGTCAGGGTATCATTAAAATATCAAATTATTATAGATAATTATTTTTCATATTACACATTATCATTAATCATATTATTATTTTATAATATATCATACTATCATATTTCATATTATAATATCATCATATCTTGATATTAATCATACAATATGATTGTTATTATAATGATGAGAATAGAAGAACTAAGGCGCTTGGCTAATGATCGAAATAAATAAGGATGTAAGTGATTAAATTTGGGAAGTGGTTATATTCAGAGAGTTAATATAATGTGAACCTACTTCTGAGTACCTCTATTTCTTTGTGTTTATCAGAAATATACTTTTCTAATTTCCTGTGCTATCATTACAGTCAGGGTAATTATATATATAGAAAAATATATTATAATAAAAATAAGTTGTTCTGAATTTACTCTTTTGATATCTCTGCATCAATGTATCTTGTTTGTAAAGAATATTATGTCGACAATGGATGATAATGATTTAAACTTAATAATTAGAGAAATTGTGATGAGCTCAACTGTTCTTCCTCACAAAGTAATGGGAATTAATTCGAAAATAAAGTCAATTATAAATGAAACTCTGTATCAATTATTAAGAGAAGAAGGCATTGACTTTGATTAGATCCGTAAATTAGATGCTTTCTTCCTTCTTAAAACAATACTTGACATTTTTAAACACTAAACCTTAAAAAGGAATCTTCAAATCCATAACTCTTTCCAATAACATCAAATAAACAATCATTTAGATTTCCTTTCTTTTAGAGTTGTTCTTCAAACTCTCTTTAAGAATCTATCATTCAATGATATTATAAGTTTATATGCTTTGAGCTGGAATATAGGCTAAGGCAAAGTTAATTATAAATCTGTAATTGCTGCAGCTAATCACAATGGATTCTTTCTTAATCAACTCACTCTCAATTATAATCATATTTTTAATACTTTCTCAGATCAGAATAATGATAAAGCTTTTAAAGACTTTTATTAGTCTTTTGAAATCAATCTTTCCCTTTTTATTTAGGATTCTTTACTTTAATAGGCCAGTTTGCATCTAAATAATGTTTTTGAAAAAAATTTCGACATTGTCATGAATAATCCTACTATTTTTCTAATGCAAAACTACAATTCCAATATCTTGTAATCTATAAGAAATTATGATACTTCTTTACTTTTTATTTCAAACTTTTTCTTTAACCATTTAATATTATATCTAACAATAACTGAAAATATAGATCCTTAGCTTTTAAATTTTTAATAATCTAAAATAATTACATAAATCATAAATCTAATGAAATCTATTAATTCCTTTATTTTTGATATCAAAAAATTTAAGAACTTCAAAGATAAAATTATAATCAGGGAAATAGTTAAAATTTAAAGAATTTTTAAACTAAAAAGATAGTAGAAGTTATTAAAAAAAAAATAATAACAACAATTATAAATATAATTATAATAAAAATAATAAAAATAATTCTATATAGAGTAATGAAATTGATTATTAATAAATATAAAACAATATAAATTACTAAAATAATATTAATAATAAAATTTAAAATATATAAAATAATGAAAATATAAAAAAATGAAATATTCATTATGTTTTTTGTTACTTTATTGGTATTCTTTTTCTAATAGTAATAATTTGTTTTTAGACTTTAATTTTCTATTATTAGAAAATCTGATTGTTTTTAAGTAAAGCAGCATCAGCTCCTTAATTATTTAAAAATTAAACAAAACCGAATCCTACTTATTTGTTCCTTTTCAATCCTAACTTAATTGATTATATTTCTCCACAACTTTAAAAAAACTCTTTTAATTAAGAATGTTCTATTTACTCTGGTAAATTACCAATATATACACTATTATTTTTTTCTTTTTTTATTCTCTAATATTTTTTTATTTTTTACTCAGTTTTTTAATTTTTTTCATCTTTATTAATATTTTAATTATATTCCTTGTTTATTTCTTGATCATTCTTTTTGTTTTATTTTTTATTTTATGATAAATTGTTTGAAATCTAATTTTTTTGATTATTTTTATCTTAAATATTATTTTCAAAATTATTAGCTTAATCTTAAGTATTTTTCTTTTTCTTCTTAATATTATCATTTTTATCATTATTTTAATTTTATTTATTATTATCTTTATTATTATCCTTATTTATAATTTCTTAATTATCATAATAAACAACTTTAATTTTATATTTTATATTTCTTTTTTTAGTATGATTGATAAGCAAAGGTCTATCATCAATTTAAAGATCTTTGAGTTATAATATTTTTTATAACTCTTATTAATTTTAGAATTTTAAATAACAAATTGTTTAAGGAACTTATTATTTATTTAATATTAACTTAATTTTTTTTATTTCAGCATCTGCATTTTTTTCTTTAAAAAATTATTTAACAAAATCTTAAGTTACATTATTATTAAATCCAATAACTTTTAATTCTTATTAATTTTTTTTATTCTTATTTTTTCTATCAATCTAGTCAGTCATAAATTAAATTAAATTTAATAAAGATTTATAATTTATATTAGGATTTATTTAAAATTTTCTATTGATTATGACAATTTATTATAAAAAAAATAATAATTTATAATATTTATAATAAAAATTATTTATTTATAATTTTTATGAAGAAAATTATTTGAATATTTCACACTTTCCATTAAGGTTTTTGTTTGATAATTCTTAATTTTGATAATGATTCTGATTTATTTAAAGAATTGTTCATTAAATTATTTTAGTTATTTTAAAAAGAGTATTTATCTCTAATAAATAATAAAGAATATTACCTTAACTAATTTTATTATTTTTATTAGTATTTAATTTATTTTAAAACTTAAATAAAGTGTTATCCTCTGATTTTATGTATGATTTACAAATATGATGATTATTTCTAATATTCTCATTATTCAAATCTTAAGATAGTTAGTTTTAAGATTAACTAAACTTATTTTGTTAAAAATTTAGCATATTATTATCTTTTAATTCGTTATCACAGTTGTTTTATTTTATTTTTTATAAACTACAATTTATATTTTTATAATTTTCTTTAATTTTTTATTGAAAATTATTTTTTTTTTTTAAGCTATTTTATTAATTAATATCATAATTATTGCAGTTTTCTACATCAAATATATTGTTATTATTTTGATTGTTAATATTGTTATTATTTTAACAATTAATGTTGCTTTTTTAGTTTTATAGATTATTATTATTCAAATAAAAATCAAAATTTGATTTGTTTTCATAATTTTGACTGTTATTTAACTCATTAAATTATGATAATTAGTTAAGTTAAGTCTAATTAATATTAGTCTATAAATTATTAATCATTTGATCAATATTTTTTTATTTGATATCATCAATAGCTGCTATCCAATCTAAATTATAATTTTCTTTAAAATCTTTTAATTTCATTTATTTTATTTCTTGAGGTAAAAAACTGAGAATTTGTTTAGTATATTTATCATAAAATTCCACAGTTTAATTAGTGAAGTTTTGAATTTATTTTTATTTTATTCTCAATTTTTTATATTTAATTTCTTTGATAAATGCAAGAAGTTAAGCAGTATCTATATTAATATTTTTCACTTCACTTCTAGTATTTCTATCCATTTTTTTTATATTATAAATCAAATTTTTCACTAAATATAAGAATTTATTTTATTTGCTACTAATTTACTATTAATTTAATCATATTATTGTTTTAAAATTTTATTAAAAATATATAATTTTGATTTAAATACCGTAAATATATAATATAATAAACTATTTTATGAAAAATTAAGATAATAGCCACTAAATTACAAGATGAGTATCATAAATATTCAAATAATAATCGAAATTAAAAATTTTGGAAGAAATTAAATAATAATAAAAAAAATAAAATAGAATTAATTAATTTTAAAAAAATAGATTATTAAAAAACTATTAAGAAAGAAATTCATTTGATGAATTAGAAATATAATACATAAAAGAAGCTGGTAAATAAATTAATTATAAATAAATATTTAATTTTAAAATAACAAAAATATAACTTTGTAATTATATAAATTTCTAAATTAATTTAATTTAAAACTATAAATTTATTAATAAAAACAGAAATAATTATATAACATGAAAATTAATAAAAAAATAAATTTAAAATACTGAATTATATAGCTTAGGATATTAAAAGTAATAAACAAATATTAAAAAATACAGGAATATCAAACACTAATTAAAAATTAAGTGATTCAGAATCTGATACAGATTAATATAAAGCAAAAATAGAGATTGATAGAAAGATAGAAAAGGAAAACGAAGAAACTTTAAAAAAGAGTAGACAATTTTATATAAACGTAAAAGAATAACCATTGATATACAGAGCAAAATATTATTATGATTAAAAACCATTTTTAAATATTAGAAAGGATATATTCTATATAATAGCTTATCTGAGTCATTATTTTGAGAAATTAATGAAATTGAAAATAACAAACTAAATAATAAACATAACAGCAATAACAAGTTGTATTTTGCTAATTATTGATGATGATTAATAAAGCACAAGTGGGTTAGAGTATTTTTTTATGTGTTTTTATTCTGTCGAATTTTTGTTGAAAATGATAGGGTTTGGACCTATAAGATATTTCAAAAGCATGTTTAATATATTTGATTTTATTATTGTCATTACTCAATGGATCCCTATTATTTTTGGTTCCTTAGACAAAAAATATAGTAATATTTTATAAACTTTCAAATTCCTGAGGCTAATGAAGGCCATCAATAATGTAGAAGGTATTAAACTCATTATATTATCTTTGATAAGAGCATTACCTTTATTGAAAAATATTTTTATTATTTAGTTTATATTCTTTATCATGTCAGCCTTGACAGGACTGATGCTTTATAAGGGAGATTTTAAGAGAATGTGTTTCAACAAGAAATATGGATTACTAGTCGGTAATTATTATAATTATATTATATTTAATAATTATTAATCTCTGATAAAGTTATATAAATTGATAATATAGTAATTAAATTAATTATTAAAAATAGGATCTTGGGGTTAAAGTGCTTCTATTAGTTAGATTGCTTATTGTGGTGTAAGTTAAGATTGCTTATAATATAATGGAGGTAAAGATAACATTTGTGGTAAGTAAATGACAAGCATGAATTGGGACATCATGAACTTCGACTCCTTTTTCTACAGTTTCGTCAATATCTATCAAGTTATAAGTACTGAAGGTTGGTCTGACATTATGACTACTGCCATCATTACTAATAAAGGATATTTTAATTTCATCTTTTTTTGGGCCATTGTTATTATTGGCAATTTCTATCTTTAAAATCTTATCATCGCTATTTTAGCTAATGAGTTTGTTAATGCCCAGGAGTATTATATTCATTTTTATTATAATTTTTATTATATTTATTTATTTATCTATCATTCATACTTATTATTATTTAAGATAATTGAAGTTAGAAAAAAGCAAATAAAAAAATTCTAATTCTTATTCATTTAGAAAGCTATATAATTTGGGAATATATGTTGGCAACAATTTTAAAAAATTCTCGAACAATTAATTTTTTATTTAAAATAAAAAACTCGCTCTTAGTAAACTTAACTAAAAATAAATGGGATTTGTAAATTCTTTTTATAGAGATCAATTTAAATTTTAATCCTAATTTCGTTAATTATTACTGTAAAAAAACATTAAAACTATCAAACATTATAAACAGTTTATAAATCAATAATAAAATTAATCTGATATATAAGAATATAAAATTTAATCTTAATAAATATAAAGAAAGAATAGCAATAAAGAAAACTTTTCAAATTTTAAAAAATAATTATGATTGAATGATCGAGAAAATGATCATCAATGCTATTAATATTAGTAAATTTTAGACTAAATTAAAGAATAAAAATTTAATCTTTATAGTTAGATTTTAGTACCAAATAATATAATTAAATAAATTAATGATAATGAAAGTGAGAATTCTAGTGTAATGTTTGAAAAGTTAGCCTAATTAAGAATAAATGATAATGTCATAGACTAAATATAAAAAATGGAAAAAGAGAATGAAGAATTAGAAGAATGTTAGATATCAAATGTTTCAGAATAAATAGCTCCTTAATTTACAGAACTTCCTAAATTTTCTGATTTAAAAAATAATCACTTAAATAAAAAAAATTAAACTTCATTTTTTTCCTCAAGTTAAAAAGAGTTTAATTCTTAATAATCTAAAAATTAAATTATGAGATTCAAAACTTAGTAATTAAATTTAGAAAATAATTTAAATTTATTTTAAATTAATAAATAAAAGATTGAAGAATTTTAAAATGATTAGATAAATGAAGATAAGAAAAAATTATAAAAATTAATAGAAATTAAGATGTAAAAGCGGCCATATTATCAAAAATAAAATAATATAATATACAAAGAAAATTTAGAAAAATATTTTGATAAAAAAAAAGAAAAGAATATATAAATTGATAGTGAAAAATTAAGTTAAAATGAATCAATAAATTGGTAATTACATAATTATATTCATAATGAAAACAATAATAAAATAATTAAAAAAATAAAAAAAGAAGAAAATCTTAATAATATTTATGAGTATATAGATTATCTTTTCTATTAAATTAAATAGGAAGATGAAGATTTATATGATTATTATAAATTTAATGAAGAATAATTAGAGAAACTAAGTTAAGATTACTATAAATTATTTAAAAGTTTAAAAAATAAACATTTAATGTTAGGAGTTAAATATGATTAAGAGTAAATGATGAATAGTAAAAATGATGTTTTAAAAAATAATGATAAATATGTTTAACATTTTTAAAAGACATAATTTATAAAAAATTATAAATAATAAAAATTCAAAATAAAATACAATTCTAATATTTAATATATTTAATAAAACTTCAATGAATTATATTAATAATATAATTAATTTTAAAAAGGTTAATCTTAAATTTTAACAAATGAATTTTTATAAGAAAATTTATATTAAAATAATTAGATTAAATTTAAAAAACTTAATTAATAATTTTATTGTAATTAATAGTAATAAATAAGAGAAATATCATAAAGAAATAATTATAAAGTAGCTTTAAAAGAAAATAATAAAAGAATTTAAATATTAAAAGAATAAAATAATGTTTTAGAAGTTTTAAATTTAAAAAAATAATAATAAGATATTAGTATATTTTATTCATTAATGTAGATGAAAAAAAATAAATTAAAAAACAAATAATTAATATAGGAAAAATTATTTATATAAACTATAAATTAAGATTATAAATAATTTTTAAAAGAATTTAAATATTAATAAATCATAGATTTAAATTTAGAAAATAGAATTTTGTAAGGATCAGAGTTAAATTTTTAAGAATTAAAATTAAGCTTATAAGAATTCAATTATTTATAGAAATAATTAATAAAAAATAACAAATTGATAAAGTAAATAGAAGATGAGTAGAAAAAGCAATAATAAATAAATAATTATAATGATCTTCACAATTAGATAATATTAGATATAAATAAGAAGAAACCAGTGTTAAATGTTTATTGGTCAGGTGATGATATTCTTCGTGACTACAATTGTCAAGAAATCTATAATGATTTTGAACAAAATAACTGAATCTATGAAGAAAATTTAATATAAAATTATAAACAAGGATTTAAAAAATTTGAAGATTACTTCAATCAAATGTAATTATTAGCAAAAAGCTAGAACATATTAGGAAGATTCTTAAAAAAAATAAGGAAAGAATAGTAGCGAATTAAGAAAATAATAAAGAGTTATAAATACTCAAATTAAGATATTAGGATAAATCTTCAGGGTATAAAAGGTAAAATTAATGTAATAGATAACATAATCTACAATTTAGTGAACAGCAAATAATTTGAGCAACTAATCTTATTAATAGTTATCTTAAACACATTGCAATTAACACTAGATGGAATTGAAGATCTTTAAATTGATTAAGATAAAATGAACTAGATTTTTACATATATCTATTTAGTGGAAATGTGCCTTAAGATAATAGCTTATCGACCTTAAAATTACTTCAGAAGTAAAATGAATATCTTTGACTGTTTGATTGTGATTAGCTCAATGGTAGACATAATTATAAATAAATCTAATTAATTTTAAATGTTAAAGATTTTAAGAGTGTTAAGAATTGTAAGAATTATCCGTAGACTACAATACATGAATATAATAATTAAGGTATTAAAAAGTACATTTAAAAGTGCCATTTACATTGGATTATTATTAATAATTTTTATTTTTATGCTATCCTAAATAGGAATGACTCTGTATAAGGATAATCTTAAAAGGACAAATGGTAAGGATCTCTATTTCCGTTAGAGTTTTGATACTTTTGGCAGTGCCCTCTTTGCTAATTTCTAAATGATG
>Ga0315908_10001705_pt1 | contig 16359 bp, 11 predicted proteins | sample LakEriMetagenome_12_FD_203520 | JGI IMG/M metagenome (GOLD analysis project Ga0315908, IMG submission 203520) | Freshwater fungal communities from buoy surface, Lake Erie, Ohio, United States - Buoy 4 MA124 | ecosystem: Environmental > Aquatic > Freshwater > Lake > Lake biofilm | place: USA... | reverse complement strand
ATGATATTATATAAGTTGATTTTTCTTTTTTTAATCCTGATCCACTCAATATAGTTACTAATGCCCAGTTATTTGTATAGCTCAATTATAAAACTCAAGTATATTTATTAATTATAAGATATTTAGGGTATTATCAATCAAGAAATGATAGGATTGCTCACTTTTAGGCTCAATAGTCCTACTGGAATTCAAAATGCTAATATTTTTAGCACTCTTGAGTTTTCGTAGAATTTACCACTGGAGTAGTACCATATTAGGAATATTTATAATTATAGTCCTTTTAGAGACTTGGTGCAGTTCTAGGCTTAGTTATAGGATGTTTTGATAGACTATGAAAAAAGGAATGGTATCATATAAATATATAATATCAATAAAATTAATTTTTATTGTAGAAACCATTAGGGCCAAGTATACAGCTCTAGTTACTCCTGGTTCTACTGGGTTTATTACCTTTTCGATTTAAATTAAAATTCCTAAGTTATAGCCTATCGTTTACATTCCTTCAAATGTATTTTAAATCAAAAGTTACTACATTCAATATATAACTCTATTTATTCCTTTTTATTACTTTGGCAATTAATTTTTGCTTTATCTTTTTAAATATAAAATCATCTCAGTCCGTAGTAGACCTTCTTTTAATTCTAATACTATTAAATTGTAGTGAAATATATATATTTATAATTTTATATTTTTTAAATCAAATTCAATTTTTATGCTTTTTATTTTCAATAAATATGTCAATATTTTATTAAATATATTAATTATCTTAAAAAATTTAATAATTGCTAATTTAACTATTATTATAATATTATTTTATTTTAAAATATTAATTTGTATAGTAAATTAAAGTCCAGCATAAATTTATATTAATTATTATAAAGGAAAATTTGAATAAGTAATTTTAAAATTACATTTTCAATCCAATAAATAAATTAAGAATTGAATTTATTAATAAAAGTATCAAATAAATTAGCATAATACTTGTTGAAATTTTATACTTTTAATCAAATTTTAAAAAAAAATATTTAAACCAATTATTAAATATTTGAAAAATAAATATTATAAATAGGATAAGTAAAACTACTGAAAATTCAATAGTTAATTAATATTATTTTAGTAATAATAATAAATGTATTGTTGGTAAACATGAAAAAATATTCATAAAGATAAATATAGATGTAAATACTACCATAATTATTTCAATTTTTGAGAATTAAAATATTATTTTTGATCCTATTACTATCATAAAAAAAATAAAAAAACAATATAAATATATTAATAATCCAAAAACTATAGAATATAATCCTTAAACTTTATTAAAATTATTTATAATTTAATTATTTTTTAGATTTTAGATTTTGTCATTTTATTTTGCATTACCAAAAGAATTTTTTTAATTCTTTTTTATTTTTTATGGAATAACAATGATTAAACAAAATAAAATGATTTGGTATTTTCTCATTAAAATCTTATTTATATTTTTTATTATTAATTAAATTTAGAATATATTATTAAATCAAATCTAGTATAATTTAAAATTAAATAAAAAAATATAACATCATTATTTTTTATCTGATTTTAATTTATCTTTCTATTCTATAATTTTTAAATCATGATTAGCAATTACTTAAGCAGCACAAATTAATTAAAATACATTAACAATCTAAAATTAGAATAATAATATATGAATTAATAAAAATGTATATTATAAAGAGTATGATTTTATAAATAAAAATAAAGAGTATGAATTTAAAATAAACATAAAGAGTATAAATGTATAAATATAATATACTTATCTTCCCATGAAATTAGGAAAAGCAACATAATATAACATATTCCTATTAAACTGACTAAATTGATAAGAAAAAGTAGGAATATGACTATCTAATCCAAATTGAGTGATATAAAGACAAACAAGGAACATCTCAAATCCAAAACTGAATGCAAACTTAATAGGATCACATTTATAATATATTCTTAAGACAACACTATGATCAGCTAAAGCTTTATGAGAATTGAATCCACTAATTTCAGCAGCATACATTTACAACCAATGTGAAGAGAAATCAATAATAGAGAGCAAAGCCATCCAATGAGTAATTGAAGGTATAAGGACACTTATATGCATCATGAAAATTATGGTCGACATTCTATCTATTATCATGTCGAATACTGCTCCGAATTTAGTGCATTGTTTGAAGTAACGAGCACATGGACCATCCACATTATCAAGGTTTAAAGATATTGAGTATGAGATCACTGTCATCATTGGCCAGGAAAAAAAGTACCAGTACGCTATCAATGCTGTTATTATTCGTAGGTAACCTATATCATTATTATTGTTATCAATTATCATATTATTATCATCATATTTTCATTTATTATCCTATTTTATCTTTTAATTATTTTATTATTAACTTATTATTATCTTATTATTGTCTAATATCCTATATTCAAATTATTATTATTAATATTATTATTTTTTATGGTATTACATACAAAGTTAGGGATGTTTGTTAGTACTCTGAATATTTTCTAGTCATCAGTTAATGTCATTATCTTTAATTTATTATTTTATTATTAATATTTATATTAAAGAATTTTTGATTCTTCTATTATAATAATTATTTCGAATAGTTTTATTATAATTAATAATTTATGTAGAGTCAAATAGACTTTCTAAATCAGGATTAAAAACAAAAAGTAAATGAATTCATGTAAATAATAGATACTTAAGACTTTAATATGTGCTTAAGTTATTTAGAAATAAATAACTTTAACCTAGAGGTAATAATTTATAATAAAATAAAAGAGAGCAATCGAGAGCTATTTTACAAATGGACCTTCTTTTGTTTAGCAATAAGCTTATTAATAATAATACTAAGGATCGTAATAAATTTATAATGAGGATTACGATTTGGAAAATGAAATTGAAGAATTGGGAATAAACCAGAATATAAATCATCTATAATAAATATATAATCAGAAATAATATTCAAATAATGAATAATAATATTAACAATAATAATAACAATAATAAATTGATTAAGATCTGGTAAATTTATATAAATAACATTTGGTGAATAAAAGAAGATAAGAGTATGAAAGGTATGGATTAACTAGCATTTTTTATAGTATTGTGAGTTTTATTCCTAAAAATATTTCCAAATATCTTTTAAAATCAAATTAGGAATTCAAAATTATGATAAAGAAAAGATTTCCAAACAATTAAATCAATTTCTAAGAAGGAACGTTTACCCAATTGATTGATAAATCTTAGAAATTAAAAAAGCCTTTGCTTGTTTTCTTTTACGATAATTCTTTTGATTTGTATTATAAAAAGATAATTGAGTCTAAGAAATTAACTAATTATATTGTAATTATTAATTTATAATTTATATTTATTAATATAGAACGAGTATTTTGTAGTATTAGGAATTGATTCTAAAAAAGCTATTGAAGAGTCACTGAAGTCCATTATAGATTTAAATAAAATTCCATGTTTATCAATATTACGGAAAAATATTTTAGACAAAGAAATATTGATACAGAATATTGTAATATATATAAATAATTAAAAATAAAGAGTATTGACTAAGAAAATAGTGAGGATTATTATTACAATCAATTGGCTAATGCAAATAATGATTTCTATCTCATAATAGATGAGGAAGAAAAAGTCAAGCAAAAGGTAGAGAATGAATAAAAATTGAAACTATAGTAAATGCAGTAAAAGCAACAAAATTAATAAAGATATCTTAATAATGATTAATTTTATATTCAAGCAGAAAGGAATATATAACAATATCAACAAAATCAACTCAATAAAGATAGAGAGTATATTATATATTATATAATATTTTATTTAAATTTTTACTATAATTTTATATTTTTAATATAGATTAAGGAGACAACAGGAATAGTAATATTAACAAATGCAAAAATAAATAGAAGAAGAATAAATTAAGAAAATGTAACAGGATATTATAAAAAAAGAAGAAGAATAAAAAAAAATAGAAGCATAAATAAAAGCAAAAGAGAAGCAAGAAGCAAGAGAATAAAAACGAATGCAAATCTCAATTGAACCTAGCATTAAAGAAGAAGTAATTCTGATTTAGTTTAGACTTCCAAGTGGACTTAAAATAGTTCGAAGATTCCTTTAAAAGGATAAGATTTAGTAGTTATATGATTTCATTGAAATTCAGAATGAAGAATAATTTGAAAACAAAGTAGATTTAGCTTTCTCTCTTGTATAGACTCATCCCTTTATGGATTTTGATTAGATGAAAGAATAAACAATAGAGGAGGTGTTTAAGAAGAGTAGGTAGGAAATTATATATGTGAAGGAGAAATGAGCTAATACTTATTAATGTTAATAATATTTTATCATATTCATAATATATGTTTATATTCAGAGGTCAGCAGGAAGTATGCCTCAAGGCCATCCGGAGTGAAATGACAGATTTATTAATTAATCATTATTTCTAGTTCTTTTTTATTCATTATTAAAATTTCCTCTATTTCCTTATCTTGTTTTATGTAATTTTTATCTGAAAAATAGACTAAGTAAATCTTCCCCCATACTTTATTAACCACTCCATTGGTTGTATTTTCAGTATAAAATTATCTTAATGAAAGCATTTCATATTACTATTATTACTACTATTACTACTATTATTAGTATAATTATTATTATTATTACTATAATTTTTATTTTTATTATTACTATAATTACTGTTATTACTGCTATTATTACTGTTATTGCTCTTATAATTACTCTTATTCATGACTGGTATTCAAAAAAACATCAATTCCAAACTCCTCCTTTATTTCTCTGATTGCATTGTGATCATAAAGCTCTTAAAACTCAACAACTCCTCCAAATGTCAAATCATAATATCCAGGACAGTATTTTTTATTTACTGACCTTTTTTAAAAATAGAAATTTTTTTAGTTTTTATCAAATACAAAAATATATGATGACCTATGAATTAAAGATTATTCTCTCATTATTTTTCTTCACTCTCCTCTTAATTCTTTATTATTTATGTCCACTATTTATACTAATTCAGTATCTTCATCATAATTACTATAATTTTACATTCTTTTTTATTTTTAAATACTATTTAATATTCTTTAATAATAATTTTTTTTTATTAATTGCATATAATTTTATTAATATTATTTTAGAACTAAATTTTGTCTAAAATATATATTCAAATATTTGATTGTGATTAATATGTAATAAAAAAATTTAAAAAAATCATATAAAATAAATTCATTTTAGTTTTTAAGAGAAAAAATTTAAAAAACTAGTAAAAAAATTAAAAAAGAAAATCTATCGATTAAATAAATTATAGAAGAATAAAATATAAATGATATTAAAAATTTTGTTAATATTTAATAATAATTATTAAAAGAATAATCTGAAAGTAGTTTAATAGATTCAGTCTAAACTACTAAAAACTCATAGGATAAAAAATAGTTTACTTTATAAACTAAAAATAAATATTTGAAATAAGATTAAAAAGCAGATATTTAAGACTAAATGATAAAAATATAAAATATTACAAAAACTTAGAGCCATAATTATTAGAAATAATAAAAAGATAAAATGTTCAATAACAATTAAATTTAAAATTAATTTGAAGTATCAAATAAAAATGAAGATATTCACATTGAATTTGAATATGGCAAAATAATAAATGAGAAATATATAATATTATAAAAATAAGGTGAAGGAACTTTTGGAAGATGTTACAGTGTAAAGAATATTGAAAATGGATAATATTATGTGATAAAATGTATAAAAAGAGTAGAAAGGTTTATTAGAAATGCTTAAAATGAATGCAAAATAATAACTCAAATTCATCAATACTAAATTGAAAATAAAGAGTTAATGAGTTTTAAAAAATATATTGTATAATTAATAGAGTGGTTTTTCTTTGAAAATACAATAATTATTGTTTTTGAACCTTTAGGAAAAACACTTTAAAATTGTTTAGAATAATATAAATTAATTGGACTAAAATATTTGATAAAAATAACTTAAGAAATTCTTTAAGCCACTTTGTATTTGCATAGCATTGGAATCACTCACACTGACTTAAAACCAGAAAATATTATTTGTACAAATCCTTAATCTCAAAATTAAATGATAAAAATAATAGATTTTGGAGGAGCCACATGGGATTTTGAATAACACAATTATATTATAAATACGAGAAATTACAGAGCTCCAGAAGTTATTTTAATGTGTTAATAATGGAATAATAAATCTGATATATGGAGTATAGGCTGTCTAATTTTATAATTATATACTGGTATTATTGTCATTTTTAATATTGTTCATATTTTTATTATTATTATTATTATTATGAATATTCATTATTTCTATTGTTATTTTTATCATTTTTATTATTATTATTTTATTATTATTATTATTATTATTATTATTTTTACTTATTTAATTAAGGAAAACTTTATTTTGATGCTTGTAATGATTATGAATAATTGGCATTAATTAATAAATATTTAAAAATTCCTGAATTTATGTTGAAAACTTCAAAATTAAATGATTTTTAGTTCTAGTTGAATTATAAAAGTAGATAGAAAGTAGCGAGACTTTAGCCAATTGAAAATATAATAAGGAAAAAAAGAATTAAAGATTATTAATTAATATAATTAGTTAAACAAATGCTAATAGTTGACCCAAGATAAAGAATTTCATGTTAATAAGCATTAAAAAATTCACTATTTGATGAAAATAATAAATAATAGCAATGAAATATATAAAAAAAAGTGTATCAAAATTAATTTAAATATTATTAATTATCTGTTAAGTTCATTTTTTGTAACATATCTAATATTTAATAATATAATTTTTACTTTTCACCGTATCTTCAATGCCTCCAAGCTGATTAATATGATTATTTAAATTGTTGTTGTTCATTTTATTATTAAGACTTTTTATAGCATCATATTAATCATCGTATGTATTTCAATTTTAAATTTGATTAATTTTATTATTCAAAAAGTTTTGATTTTTATGGAAAGAAGTATTAATGTGCATATCATGGTATAAGTCTTAATTTTTATTGAAACCTTATTGAATTAATTAAAAATTGTTTTCTTTTAATTTTATTATTATATAATTTACGGATGTTATTTGAATGATTTTTGTTAATTAACTAAAGATTTTACTTACTAGAATATAAATCTTAAAATTATGCTTTTTATTTTAATATATCATTTTGCTTAAAATTATTAAATTCATTGGTTAACATTAAATGTTAATTATATAATTTTGATTCTTACTATAAAATACTTTTAATTATTTATTTTTTTATTACATATTATCATATTTTTAGTTTAAAATTTTTAAATTTTCTTTTAAGTTCTGTTTATCTGTAGTTATTCTTGAGCAATCATTAATAAATTAATCTACTAAATTATGAATCGGATTTATTGTTTGATTTCCAAAATTAGCTGAGTTTTAAGTTATCAAATTATTTAAATTCATTTAATTATATATATTTTTTGATATAAATAAAATTATATAAATATATTAAGTAATTTGATAAGATGATAAATTTCAAAATTATTTTATTGAGTCTTAAGATTCAATACTATTTGATAATCTAGTTGAATTATTTGAACATAATTCATATTTTTTTATATATTTTTTATCAAATATTTTATTAATTAGTATTTTGAATTTTATTTAGTCGAGTTTATTGTTATTATTATTGACGAATTTTTTAATAATTTTTTAATTAAGATTAATTATTTGATCTTTAGTGAGTTTGTTTAAATCAAACTTAAAGATACGCAGATAATTTAAAGTAATTAAAGTTCCTTAATATTAAATTAAAGTATTCATTAAATTTTCCATCAAAATATATTCAGTATTTAGTATTTATCCATATAACAAATTATATAAATCATATTTTTATTCATTTTGATTGATATAAATAATATTTCCTAAAAATCTACTATTGAGATAAATTTTTTCGATATTGATTAAGCAATTAATTTTTTTCTAATAGCTTAAAGAATAAATAATAAATAAAGATTACATTTAATTTTGAGTAGTTTTGGTAAGTAGCTTAGCAAATTAAGAGATTTGAATATTTCTAGGGAGAAAGAGAATGATTTGATTAGTGAGATTAAGGGACTATAAAATCCATTTATCAAGTCCATAGAGAATATCTTTGTAGAAATCATAAGAATTTCCCTAATTGTAATTGACTCCACCCCAAGGAGGAGATAGAAACACTGCGTCTATTTTATCAAAGTTTTGAGCCTTCAAATCAAAGAAGCTGCTCTCAATTACTTTTAGTTTTTTCTCCACTCCATATATCTTTGCATTATGTTTCAAATAATCTAGTTTTAAAAAGTCTATGTCCACTGCGTAACAAATTTTACCATATTTTGCAAACTATTTAAATGTTATTCATAATTATTTTTTATTATTATTATTTTATTTTATAAATATCTTTATTATTTAAACTCAAACTTATAATTAATATATTACTATTAATTTTTTATTTATATATTTTTTAATTTTACTTAAATTGCATTTCCTCCAACTCCACAACATCCTTCTAAAATAACTTGATTTTTGAATTTCTAAGCGATGTGTTATGATACTTTTTCTGGAGTTACAGTGCACCAACTTTCATCATCAATTTTTATACCTTAGTCATACTTAGAAAATAAATTATATCTTTTTTTGAAGTATTTAAGGATTCCTTTCTATTTTGATTCTAATTCTTGAATTCCATAATCTATTTTATCATATTTTTAATAATCTTATATAAGAATTTCATTTATTATTGTTCCAATATAGTATTTATTTGAATCTTCTTTATATTCTAGTAATATTATTTAGTTTTCATTATATTATCCTATATCTAAATTTTTTTATTATTTTTTTATCATTTGGTCTTATTTCTAGCAATAAACCTTGAAATCGCTTATCTATTCTTTGCCTTCTTCTTTTTTTCTTTTCTAACAATTTAAAAACATTTTGCAAAAATTATAGAAACTTTAAAGCATTTTATTTATTATTATAAGTTACTTAGATGTTTATTTATCTTATTTTTATATAAAAAAGTTATTTAAATACGCAATAATTTATAAATCAATTTAAAAACTATATAATATTAAATATATTAATATTATTTAATATATTTTTAATATTTATTAATTATATTTATTAAATAAATGGAAAGTTAAAAATTATAAATTAAAGAAACGCTTAAAATAGATAATATTAATAATAAATTAAATACAAAAAATATAAATAAAAACATAATAAATAAAACTTTTTATTAGAAAAATGATAATTAATAAATAAAAAGCAATTGTTAAAAAAAATAAGAAATAATAAAATAAAGTGAAAATAAAACTTAAAAATTAGAATATAAAACAAAAGAATAAAAACTGGAAGAATAATTATAAAAAATAAAACTGATAAAAATAGAAAATACAAAAAGCGAAGTAACTTTATGGCATAGACCAACAAACGATTAAATAAAAGGAATAAAGAAAATAATGGGGATAAATATGATAATAAGTTGTCAATCAGAAAAAGAGAAGGTAAATGAAATAAAATAAGAATGTATAAAGAATAATATTGAACATATTTGGGTAAATTTAGGAATGGCAAACCAGAAAATGTTAAATGACAAATAATGTTAGAAGTATTTGATTGAGTAAATAAAGATGATAAATGATAAATTAAAAGGGAATAGCTTTAAAGTGTTGATCCATTGTGCTGCTGGAATTCATAGAACGGGAGTCGTCACTTATACTTTGTTGAGAATCAACGGATATTCCAATGAAAATGCTATGAATGAAATACTTCAAATGAGGAAAGACACTTATGAAGGTGTCGGACAATGGAGAATCTAGTTGGCTGATTAATATCTAGTCCCATTAATCATAAATATCTGATTACATACTACTATATCTTAATTATTATTATCATTTATTATTTAATTATTTTTATTCATAATGCTTTTATATAATTATTTCATTATTGTTTTATTATTAAACATATTTTGATATATTTATTTTTCATTTTCCTAATTAGTATACTAAAAATCCCAGTGAGTATAAATCCTTTAATTTTTGACAATCAAAACTGTTTTTTAAGTCGAAAATAGCAAAAGGATGCTTCATTTATATTTTAATCTGTTCATAATCTAAATCTTATAGTCTAATAATAAATTATATTAAAATAATTTACATTTAAAATTATTATAAAATAATTATAGCACAAGAATCTTTAACCTTTGAATAGAACTAATCTTGAATAATTTCCACATCAATAATTTATTATTCTGTGACAAAAATTTATCTATTTTCTTTCTAAAAAATAGATTCCTTAATAAAATCTTGCTATTTTATGTACTAATCATATAATACCACCTTTAATTTTTCTTATAATAAAAGTAGTATTATTCCAATATTTTGACTACATCTAACATCACATGTCTTATTTTTAAAAGCAGCCCCCAATACAATTACCTTCTATTATTATTATTACTCTTATTATTATTGCTAATATTAATATTATTACTCTTAATTTTATTACTAAAATTAATATTATAACTCAAATTATTATAATTATTATTATTTTAAAACATTTATAATATTTTTAACTACAAAGAAACGTTAACTGCAATTAATTTTAAGAACTCCTTGCCAATATTCAGCAACTTCAAATAATTATAAACTTTAAGCCAAATAGATTAGACATTATAAGTCTTTTTAAAGACAACTGCCTCCAAATCCAGTTCCAGGTTCAAGATAAAAGTGGCCTATCCTTTTATCAGAAGTTAAAATTTATTTAAGTTCATGAATGTCCGCCCCTACTTGTTCACAAATCTAACTAAGAGAATTAATCGAAGATATTCTTTAAGCTAAAAAACAGTTTGATACAATCTTTCCTAATTCAGAAGAAAATAAATTAGTGCATATTATTTTTATGCTTTTATTATTTTTATAAACTTATTTATAAAACTCTACTATTTATTAAAATTGGTATTAATTGTTATTATTACTTCCTAATACTATTCTTTCAGGATTTAATAAATCTTGAATTGCTTATCCTTCTGATAAGAACTCAGGATTTTAAATTATTTATATTTATTTAATATTATTAGGAAACTATTTAAAATTTTATTCCATTACTTAATCAAAAACTAAACAACTTTTCACTGGGACTGTTGATTTTGATAAAATTGTTACAAATTTATTAGATTATATTTCAAATTTATCATAATATTCTATAATATTTTTTAAACAATCTTCCAAATTTTTTGTATTTAAATTATATGTATTAATTTATGAAGGAGTATTTATACAAAGAAAAATAATTTGATTTTTTTGTTAAAATTTTTCATTTAAAACATCTGAGATGTTCGAAGTAAAAAATAGATTTAAGTTTAAAGAGTTATTTAAATACTATTATAAATCCTTTTCAAAAAAAGGTGCTTTGTTGTTTTTCCATTGTGAAATTAAATTTTGATCAATATCATATACTATAAATTTAATATTGGGTAATTAATTTGCTAAAAATGTCATTGTAATTCCACCAACCCAACCAGCACCAAAACAAATTATTTACTAAATATCTTCCATTTTAAATTAAAGTATTTTATCAAATAAAATAATATTAAAATTATAAAACAAATCAATTTATAAATATTATTACTAATATAAATTTATTTATGTATAAATAAATCAATATTAAATATTTAAAATGAATAGTATTTTACTTACTTTTTTATAATTAATGTATATTAATATACAAATGAATATTAGTTAGATTTATATATAATTATTAATAATTATAATAATAATAATATAAAAAATAGATGAAGATTTAGAGTATAATTTTATTAGGATGTTTTTTGATGATAACGTAACAATACATTTCATCATATAACCAGAAAAAACACAGAGGTTTAAAAAAGAATGTGAAAAAGTTAAGTAAGAAGAAAGTACACAAAAATAAAAAAGAGACTCCAAAAGGTTATGAATTATAAAACCATTTTGGTGCGAACCCTTTTTCAAATCCTTATGGCCCAAGACCTTAATTGGTGAACAGAGAAGCTTATATAAAGAACGCTGACGGAACTGTAGTGAGGAAAAGGATTAGATTAATAATCGGAGCAGGATCTAATGTTTAGAATGGATGTGATATTACTTAAAAGGATTATTTCTATTATTGTATGAATCTTAATGACTGTGATCTTTGTAGTGCTAGTCCTTATTGTGGATGGTGTGAGATGGCGTAATAGTGTTTGCCAGGAAATATTAAAGAAACATCTTGTCCAGGATAGTGCATTAATGGATGGGTATTATATACATATTTAAATTTATTAATATATTATTTTATTAATATTATTAATTAATAAAATGAATTAAATTATTATTTAATATTAATGAATTTTATTAATAATTAATTTTAATGAATTTAATTATAAATTAATTTTAATGAATCTTATTATAAATTGATTTTAATGAATCTTATCATTATATAATGTTAATGAATAATATAATAAATAAATATAATGAAATTAGATTTATTAAATAAATATTAATTATTTATAATAAGTAAATAAAAAATTTAATGAATTTAAGGTGTTTAATGATTAATCATGCAATGGAAAAGTAAAGAGTGGATCTTTATCTAATATTGATCCGATGGGAACAGAACAAATAAGTACAGTAGAATATGCATTGCCCAAATACAAAGTGGATTCAGTGATAACTACTCCAGAAGTAGTTACAACTCCAGTATTACTTGGGACAGTTACAGAACAACACATTTTATAGAAAAAGAATGTGGAAACTGGTCAATTAATTTAAGATAGAAAAGTGTCTATCAATAAACCTATTTATGCAGAAATCAGATAAGTCATGCCTGTCAATACTCATCAATTGCAGTATGTTGATGCTAAAACTGGAAAAAGGTTGGACAGATTCGGAGATTTAACTAATATTGGATTTCATGGTACTGATAATTATATCATTTAGCCTGAAACTAATAAGGATTTTATACCTAATCCCAGGTTTAGATTTAATAAAAAAAAGAAAATCTGATATTATCTCCTTTTTTATTATTATCATCATATCATATTTTCATATTTATATTTTTATTTTTATATTATCATATTTATATTTTCTATCATCTTTTCAATCATTATTATCATCATCGTCATCATCATCATCATTATCATCATAGAAATATGAATTTACACTTCTCAAACTAATATTTAAAGAATGACTATTTTCTACACTTTATTCAATTTTATTTTAGTTAAAAGAAATTAAATTTTTTAGTTTATTAATTTTTTATGTAAAATATAACCAAAATATAAATATTATTATAAAAATAGAACCAATTAAGCATGAAAATACTAACCAATATTTTTTTTTCTAATATTTATCTTCAATATTATCAATTTAATCAATTTTATATGTGATATTTAAAGTTATGTTTTTTTTATCTATATTATTTTAGGCAAATATCTATTTTTTGAAATTATAAGTTTTCTGTTAATCTAAATTAGAATGAATATTCTTTTGTGAAAATTTAATAGTTTAATTTTAAAATATATTGTATGTTTAAATTTATGATCCATATATTACTAATAAATAATCCTATTCTTTAAAATTATAATGCAAATAATCAGAAAGAGTAAAATAATTAAGCTTATAATTATAATAGAAACTTGTAGAAGAAAAGCAATTAATTAATTAAAAATTTTGAATTTTATCTTATAATTAAATTCGATAATAAATTAATATCGATATTAATTCATCCGCATGGTCCGTTACTACTTTAAAAACATATTTTTCAAATATTTTTATTTTTTATATTTTACTATTAGGAGATTTAAATCCAACTATATTTTAGTAAACACCTATAAATTAAGAATTTCTGATTTAATTTAAATCTAATTATATCTAATAGATATCACAATATTGAGTATTAATAAATATATCAAATAATTATTTATTTTAATATACTTTAAAATAATTAAAATGACAGTTTTCATTTTTTGAATTACAATAATTATCTAAGAGTTATGTTAAATTAAATTAAATTTATTAAGGATCTTATTATTATAATTATAAATCATGAGTATAAATTTTCAAATCATAATTAGTTAAAATAAAATAAATAAATGTAGTATTTTAAATCTAAATAATTTAAATAGAATTAAATTCTTAATCTTCTATTTTTTTATTAATATTTATTTCCTATATATATTTAAAATGATTTTAATCTATATATTAAAAAATCGTTAAATAATTTTTATCATTTAAAATGAATATATATTGATTATTAAATTCTTAGAAAACAAAAAACTATTTTATATAAATTATTTATTTTGTCATTTATTATGAATTTTATATATTTATTTAATCTTATATAGTAAGATAATTTTTATTTTCATTTGGATATTTGAAAAATTTTAAAAAACCTTAAAATTCATCATTACAAATTATATATTCAATATTTTTTATACTAAAGATTTATTCACAAATTCTATTTATTATATAATACTTTTAATTACAGTATTAAATTTACTAATCGTTTTAATCTTTTTTTATTTCAATTTTTATAATAATTTAATATTATATAATATGAAGTTAAAGTATATCAGAATTTTTTGTAAAATTATTAAAAAAATTATTTGTAAATTAAAAAAAAAATTAATATTCTAATTTAAAATAATTAAAAAATTAATAATAATATTAATACTAAAACTTGCAAATTTTATTGATATTATAATTTATTAAATCTTTAAAATCTACTTAAAAATTGTAAATATTATATTCTTCATTGTTATTTTTTTATATATCTTAAATATAATTACGGTAAAAATTTCCATAAAATAAATTCTCTTTAAAAATATAAGCTGAATCATTAAGAGTAATATCAAAATTAGTATAATTTTATTTTATTTTAAATATTTATTTTAAATATTTTTAACTTGCTAATTAATAATTTATTTCGATAATAATATTTTAAGTAAAATTTATTATAGATTAAAATTAAAGTTTTAAACTAAAATTTTATAGTTATTGCTCATTATAATCAATAATTTTTAAATATTTAATATCATTGAATTTATAAAATTAAATTTTTCCTTTTAAATTAAATACTCCTATAGATTGATATAGTATAAAATCGGTTAATGAACCAAAATTTATATTTTCTAAAATTTAAATACAATTATTTTTAAAATCATTTATATATTTTAAATCAAAAATCAAAGCTTTTTTATTTTATACAAATATCATCAAATGATTATAAGATTATTCTATTTCTAATTTGTCAGTTTATAAAAAAAAAAGGTCAAAAGGAAAATATAATTCTTTTTGATTTAAAATTATTAATTCATTAGTAAAATAATCTAATTAATATTTATATTCTAATATCATTTATTTTTTTTATAAAATAAGATGAAATATATCTTTATCTTAATATGTTATTATTTAAATATCAGTATCATTTAAATCATTATAATACTCTTTAAATTAATCAACTTAAATTATTAAATATGATAATTACCTTATTTTTATGCTAATTTAATATAACTAATAGTTTCACAATTATATTAATATAAAATTACAAGATTTTAATTTTTACAGTAAGCAAAAATATAAATATATTATTTTTTAATTTATCCATTATCAATATTTTAAAATATAACTTTAATATTAAAAGCAATAAATGAATAATTCTAATTTTAATTTTAAATAATAAGATTTTATATTTCTTTTATTTAATATAAATATCAATCTAATATTTTTATGTTAATTTAATAATTTTAGTCAATCAAAAATATTAAAATAAAATCATTATTATTATTGTTATTTTAAGATAAAAATATATTATGATCACAACTTAATTTACTATTAAAATAAGTAGATACTTTTTATTATACATAATTAATAGCATATTATGAAAGTAAAATATTTAATTCATATATGATTTAAACAACACATTAATAATATTTTCCATTTTCATCAATTTTTTAATAAGTAGAAGCAAATGATTAATAATCTTATATTTTATCAGAAACAAACCGGTCAATTTTTATATTTTAATATGTATAATTATTTGGAGATTTAATTGCTTAAATAGGTTCAGACTTTTAACATTAAATTTCAGTATTATTCATATAATAATCAAAAGAATTAATTGTGCATGTTAATTAATCCAATTAAATTTCATTTTATATAAATAAAACAAATTTTATTTCATTGTCGTTTTTCATGAAATTATTTTAAGCATTATATTTTCTAATAAATAGTTTACTTTTCTCA
>Ga0315908_10001704_pt1 | contig 16372 bp, 15 predicted proteins | sample LakEriMetagenome_12_FD_203520 | JGI IMG/M metagenome (GOLD analysis project Ga0315908, IMG submission 203520) | Freshwater fungal communities from buoy surface, Lake Erie, Ohio, United States - Buoy 4 MA124 | ecosystem: Environmental > Aquatic > Freshwater > Lake > Lake biofilm | place: USA... | reverse complement strand
ATCACTCACGCGGCATTGCTGGATCAGGCTTTCGCCCATTGTCCAATATTCCCCACTGCTGCCTCCCGTAGGAGTCTGGGCCGTGTCTCAGTCCCAGTGTGGCTGATCATCCTCTCAGACCAGCTAAGGATCGTAGCCTTGGTGAGCCTTTACCTCACCAACTAGCTAATCCTACGCGGGCTCATCCCTAGGCGATAAATCTTTGGTCCGAAGACATCATACGGTATTAGCAGTAATTTCTCACTGTTATTCCGTACCTAAGGGCAGATTCCCACGCGTTACGCACCCGTGCGCCACTAACCCCGAAGGGTTCGTTCGACTTGCATGTGTTAGGCATGCCGCCAGCGTTCGTTCTGAGCCAGGATCAAACTCTCAAGTTCATGCAACCAGCTGCTACGGGGAAAACCGTTTGCAACTGACTGTTGTTCAGGAGCTTATTCTGTTCACAAGATCACTAACGTAACCGGCAAAAAGCCGGTGTGCTATGTGGTATTGAGACATATAAGCTTCGGTTTAACCACGGCACTCGGAACCTGAAATCCCGAACCGTGGACCGCCGCCCACATGTCCCTTCATTTTAACCTACGATGAGAAAGAGCGACACCGAACATTCCCCTGGCAAACCAAGTTCCTGACCGGTGTCAATTTCGAGGTCGGCGGCAAACGCTTTGCTCTGGTCCAGTGGACCGGGGCGGTGGGTTCGTCGTCGGCGACGGAGGCGGCTTATGGTCCGCTCGAAAGTCTCCGTCAACAACTTTTTTTCTGGCGCTTCCGAATTACTTCGGAAGCTTGAAATCCCTGGCGCCGCAACGATTGTTTGCCCACTTTAAGGGTGGGTCAAGTTGACCGTCGCTGTTGTCTTGGCTGCCTGGGGAGCGTCACTCGGAAGCGGCGTCCCCGTTGGCCGGGAGCGCTCCTCTATGGGCGACCCACCGGCCTTGCAAGCGCTTTTTTGCGAGTTCGTGTAATTTTCTGTCTCTTCCTTGGAAGAAGTGAACCTTGTCCACAGGGCGCCTGGGGGGACTGCCGCCATCACATCAGGGCAAGCCCGGCAGAATCAGTCCACCCCGATGCCCGAAACCGGCAGAATCGCCTCCACAGTCGCCGCTTGGCAGCTCCAGGCCTTGTACAGAACCGGGTATTCCGCCGAATCAATCGATCAGACGTGCCCGCATCAGCTGGCGATATAGTGCTTCAACGATACGGCTTCGGCCTCGGCGTCCTCGATTCGGCGCTTCACGAGATCACCGATCGAAACGAGACCCAGCAGCCGGTCACCCTCCAGCACGGGCAGATGGCGGAAACGACGCTCGGTCATGATCGCCATTGCATCAGACACGTTCATGCGTGCGTCGGCCGTGATCACCGGCGCCGTCATCAAATCAGCGGCGGTGACATCGTGCACGCCCTTCCCGTGCAGGTGCATGCCGCGGCAGATGTCACGCTCGCTCACCAGGCCGGCAATGACATCACCATCCATCACCAGCACAGCGCCGATGCGATGTTCATAAAGCAGGGCAACAATGTGGGTGATCGGCGAATCGCGGCCGACTGTGACAAGCGGCTTCTTGCCGACGAGAAATGAACCGAGCATGATTCGCCTCCCAATAAGGGCGCCGCATTGGCGCCGCGGGCGGCAATCATGCGCCCATCACCACCGGAAGGCAAAGTACAATGAATGGCCCAGGCCCCAACCCTTCCGATTCGGCTGCCCCCAGCGCTGCCTGGGTGCCGTTCTGGCGCCTGATGCGCATCGTGGCACTGTGTGCGCTGCTGGCCGTACTGGCCGCGCTGGGCTGGCTGCAGGCCACAGGTGCGCCACAGCGATGGGAATTGTGGCTGGCGGTGGCCGGCGGCGTTGGCGGCTCTGTGTTGCTCAGTGGCGCGCTGATGGGCCTGGTGTTCGTCTCCAATCGCTCCGGCCACGACGACAGCGTGGGCCGGGGCGACTAGGGGCGGGCGTCAATCAGCCGCTTCGGTTTCCGCTGCCGGCTTGCGGGTGCGGCGACGCACGGGCTTTTCAGTCGGAGCGGCTTCGGCGGCGACGGATTCGGCCGGAACCGGCGCTGCCGGGGCTTCCTCCGCATCGCGACGCACGCTCAGGCGACGGCCCTCGCCGCGCGAGACGGGGGGTGGCAGCGCCTGCAGAAACGATTCGCGGTCATCGATCGCCGGTGCATCAGTTGAATCCTGATCCCGCGGCTGCTCCGACCGTTCCGGCCGGCGATCACGGCGATCACGCTGCCAATCACGGCGGTTGCCGTCGGCGCCACGATCTTCACGTGGCCGATCTTCACGTGGCCGATCTTCACGGGGACGGTCTTCACGGGGACGGTCATCACGGGGACGGTCGTCCCGGCTGCGGCCATCACGGTTGCGATCATCCCGGCGACCACGCTCACGGTCATCGCGGGGGCGATCGTCACGCGGCCGGTCATCGCGGGCGCGCTCATCACGGCGTTGATCGCCGTCATCACCGCGATCGTCTTCACCCTCGGCATTGCCGCTGTCGCCGTCCACGCCGTCATCATCATAGCCGTCACGGCCATTGCGGCCTTCGGGCTGGCGATCACGATGATCGCCCAGAATGCGGAAATAATGTTCGGCGTATTGCAGATAATATTCTGCCGTCACCCGATCGCCGGCCTGTTGGGCATCACGCGCCAGGGCACGATATTTTTCCAGAAGCTGGGTGGCATTGCCGCGCTGGCGGTTATCAAGCCGGGCGCCATAATTGTTGCCGCCAGCCATTTGTTGCGGGCGCGGACCGGTGTTGCCGCCTCCACGCCGCCGCCGCTGGTTGTTCCTGATCAAGATCGTTGTCCCCGTTGACTGGCCGTATCGCGGCGGCTGTTGGGTGTAATCATGCCCTTCGCGCGGTTCGGACGCCGGGGGCCAACAGGCCCATCCGCGACCGGACTTGCCCTTTGCTGGCGTACCGGCTGATGCTGCGCGAGAGGCAGCCCGCTGCTTTCCTGCTGCGGCTACCTGAGTGCGCCTTAGCCGGGCAAATCCCATCCGCCAAGGGAAAAACGACGCAGGCCGCTCAGCGTGCCACCTTGGGCGCCATGCCAGCCATCAACTGGAAGCAGGCTTCCGGGTCCTGCCGCTTCAGGCCGAGCAACTGCATTTCGGCCGCGCCGTCCCGGCCGACGGGAATTTCGGGCACATTGCCCGTGATCCCGGCGATGATCTGCGCGGCTGCCTCGTGGATGGAAATGCCGGCATCAACCGGATCCTCGCCATCACCCTTCTGGCTGCCATCACCGCGCAAGGCGTTCTTGCCAATACCGGTGGCGACAAAGCCGGGGGTGAGCACGTGCACCTGCACGCCATATTGGGCGATCTCGGCCCTGAGCGCGTCGGACCAGCCGACCAGCGCATGTTTGGCAGCACAATAACCGGTGCGCAGCGGCGAGCCGACCTTGCCGGCGACCGAAGCGTTGTTGATGATTCGCCCCGAGCCGCGCTGCACCATGGCCGGCAGCACCAGCTGGGTCAGCCGCAGCGGCGCGAAGAAGTCCACCTCCATCAGAGTGCGGTAAACCGGGAATTCGGTATCGAGCGCCAGGCTGCGTTGCGAAATGCCGGCATTGTTCACCAGCCAATCGACACCGCCGGTCACCGCCGCCACCTGCGCGGCAATGGCCGGCAGCGAATCAAGATCGGTCACCTCAAATGCTTCAACAATGCTGCCAGGGCATTGGGCGGCCACCTCATCCAGCGCTGCCTGGTTACGCCCCGACAGCACCAGCCGCGCGCCCTGTGCCGCCAGCGCCAGCGCCAGCCCCTTGCCGATCCCGGCCGAAGCGCCGGTGATCCAGATGGCCTTGCCTGCAACATCGCTCATTGGAAATAACTCCAGCCGGCGGCCGGCACGCCGATCAAAATCGGGTGGGCCCACAAGATCAAGAACCACAACAGCAGCCCGCCCAGCACCGGCACCAGACCGGGCCAGATCGCGCTCCATGGTTGGCGGCCGGCCACGATGGCCAGAAACGGAAAATGCGAGGTGCGCGCCATGTGAGCGGCATAGGCCGGGTTCTGCGCTTTCTTCTTGCCGTCCTGCATGGCCGTGCCGAACAACGCCAGTACGGCCACACCGCTGGCCAGCACGATGGTGCGCGGATCAGCGGTCATCATGATGTGCACGCCGGCCCAGATCGCCATACTCCACATCATCGGGTGGCGAGTGATGCGCTGCAAGCCCTTGGGTTCCCCCTTCACGCCCGGCATCATCGCCGGGTTGGGCGCGCTCACCGATCCCACGAAGAAGATGCAAGCCACCAGCATCGCCGCCAGCGCCGGGATATAAGCGCCTGCCGGCGTATCCCACAGCCGTTCCTTGGGCGTCTCGCGCCACAACTGCACGGCGCTGCCAAAACTGGCCAGCGCCACCAGCGAATAGACGACGGCGAAGCCCTTCTCCCCAAGCCGCGCCACCAACGGGCCACGCAGAGGGTGCGACAGCAATTCATGGCTGACCACGAACAGGCCTACCAGCAGCGCCAGCAGCATCAGATCAGACACGCGATACCCCTCTTCCGGCCGGCGGTTCGCCGGCGGCTCTTCATTGCCGCCGCTTCAAGTTGCGGCTCAGCGCGGATATTGCAACGGCAGATCAATGCGGCCAAGCGCTTTGTAACGCTGCGCCAATAAGGTCTGCCGGCTGGTCATCGGCTGGGCCGCTCCATCAATCCATACGGCAACTGGGGAGCTCATCAGTTCCAGCGGATCTCCATCCCACATCACGAGATCGGCCCGCTTGCCCACTTCCAGTGTGCCGGTATCGGCCAGCCCCAGGATGCGCGCGGGGTTGGCCGTGATCGCCGCCAGCGCCTGCGCCTTGGTGAGGCCTTTGCCGCCGGGCACCGTGCCCTGCCCCACCGCATTGCCCGCATAACCGGGCAGATTGACCGGCGTGGTGCCGCCCACCCCGCCCAATGGACCCAGCACCACCGTGACGCCAGCGGCCTGGAGATGGCCGGCATTGTTGCGCGATGCTGCCAGCCCTTCGAAATCGTCGGGCAGATCATAAAGGCTGTGGGTGATCACTGGGACGCCAGCGCGGGCAATCTGCGCTGCCACCAGCCAGGCCTCGCGCGCGCCAACCAACACCGGGCGCAGCGCCGGGTAACGGCCCTTCAGCTTCAGCACCTCCAGTATGTCGGAGGCGCGTTCGACATGCACCATCAGCGATTGCGCACCGCTCAGCACCGGCAGCAGCGCCTCCACGTCGCGGCGTTTGACCAGCGAGCCGCTGTCATCGCCGCCTACGCTCGCCGCCGGGCTGGCAGCCAGCCGTTTGGCGGCATCAAGCAGGTCGATGAGTTGGGCATAGGCCGCCGGACGCGAACCTCCAGCCAACCGCGCGCCAGCTTCGCCCAGCTCGACATATTGGAACGCCCGCGGCCGGGTGACGGTGGGTCCGTTGGCCGCCAGGCTGACGACAGCCCCCTGCCCGCCGAACACAGCATTGCCCGAATCGGGCACGGCGGCCGCGCGGGTGACGCCGGCCATGCGGTAAATGGCAAAATGCAGCGAGCCGGGGTTGATGGCGGCGGCCATATCGAGCGCGGCCGAATAGGGCGAGGTGCGTGCGCTGCCATCGCTGGTTTCGCGCACGCCGCCCACTTCGGTGAGGCCCAGATCGCTGGGTACGGCAACAATGCCCGGCGTGACGGGCTGACCCTTCGCGTCGATCACCATCGCGCCGGCCGGTATGGCCACACCAGCGCCGATGGCGGTGATGCGGCCATTGTCGATGATGATGGTGGCATTGCGGATCATCTCCTCACCACGCGCGGTGTGGGCGGTGGCACCGGTGATGGCGATGGGGGCCGCAACGGCGGGCGCGGCGGCCAGGACCATGCTGAGCAGGACGCGCTTCATTTCACTTCTCCCGCACCGGGCTGGCCGAGCTCGAAATCGGCCGTGGGCCGGCGTTTGGGATCGCCCCAATCATACATCAACGCGCCATCGATCCACACGTGTGTGGGCCGGGCATAGACGCTGAACGGCTCGGCCGACCACAGCACCACGTCGGCCGCCTTGCCGGCTTCCAGGCTGCCGGTGCGGTCTCCAATGCCCAGTCCCTTAGCCGGGTTGAGGCTCAGCCATGTCCAGGCCAGTTCCGGCGTGATGGTCAGCCCCAGCCGGCGGCCGGCGGCGATGGCCTTGGCGGCTTCCTGGTTCAGACGCTGGATGCCGTTTTCATCATCGCTGTGCACGATGGCGCAGGCTCCAGCGGCATTGACCAGCGCGATATTCTCGCGGATGCCATCATAGCTTTCCATCTTGAAGCCATACCAATCCGCCCACATTGCCGAGCAGATGCCCTCGCCCTTCAGCATGTCGGCGATCTTGTAGCTTTCGACCGCATGGTGGAATGCCGTCACCTTGTAGCCAAACTCGCGGCTCATGCTGATCACATTGGCCATTTCATCGGCTCTGTAGCAGTGGTTCTGCACCAAGATCTCGCCGTTCAGCACGCCCATCAGCGTGTCCAGCGCCAGTTCGCGGCGCGGCGCGTCGGTTGGCTTGGCGGTGCCGGCTTCGGCGCGTTTGGTATAGTCATCCCAGCGCCGTTTATAGCCCACCGCATCCGACCAGAGCTGGCGGGCATAGGCGATATTGCCCATGCGGGTGGCCGGCAACTGGTTGCGGCTGCCATAGACGCGCTTGGGATTCTCCCCACATGCCATCTTCAAACTGTAAGGCGCGCCCGGAAACTTCATTTCCTGCACGCTGCGGCCATAGACGGGTTTGAGCGTCACCCCGCGCCCGCCGAACAGATTGGCTGATCCCGGCAGCGCGTGCAGCGCCGTGATGCCGCCAGCCAGCGCCCGCGAAAAGCCCGGATCCTGCGGCCACACACTGTGTTCAGCCCACACTTCCGGGCGGGCCGGGCTGGTCGCCTCGTTGCCGTCGCTGTGCGCCTGCACGCCGGGGCTGGGATAGACGCCCAGGTGGCTGTGAATGTCGATGATGCCGGCGGTGACATATTTGCCCTGCGCCTCGATTAGCCTTGCGCCCTCCGGCACGGTAACGCTGGCGCCGATCTCGGCAACCTTGCCGCCTTCCAGCCTTATCATGCCACTGTCGATGCGGCGCCCGGCGCCGTCATAGATGGTGGCCCCGCGGATCACCGTCACCTGGCCGGGATAGGGCCGGTACTGGCTTGGCCAGGGGTCCTTGCCCACGCGCACCACGTCGGGCGGTGAGGCGGGTACGTCTTTCGGCTTGTCCTTTGCGACGGCGACAGAGGCCAGCGCCACACCGGCGATGCCCAACAACAAAATAGCCCGCATGTTCAATCAACTCCCCTGTTGGCCCCACGTTGGGCCAACAGGCACGCAAGCGCAAATTACCCTACCGCCACTATTTCACGCCGTGCATCAGGCGCTTGAGCAAGGGCGAGATCAGCAGCAGCACGCCGCCAATCGCCGCCGAAGCGAGGCCGATGGTTTCGAACACCCCGGCATAAGTATCGAGGCTGACCTTGAGATTGGTCACCTGCCCGCCCACCGTCTCAACGCTGGCCACCTGCGCCACCAGGCCGCCCACATATTGCGCGCAGGCGATGGAGACGAACCACAGGCCCATCATCAGGCCGACGATACGGGCGATGGAAAGCTTGGTGACCATCGACAGGCCAACCGGCGAGATCATCAGTTCGGCCATGGAGTGGATGAGATAGAGGCCCGCCAACCACCAGATACCCACCTTGAAATCATCGCCGGCAAATTGCGTGCCCCACACCAGGAACAGGAAGCCACCGCCAACGCCGGCCAGCGCCATGCCGAACTTCACCGGAATGCCCGGTTCCAGCCCGCGCCGGCCCAGTGCTTGCCACAGCAGGCTGAACAGCGGCGCCAGCATGACGATGAAGATGGCATTGAAGAACTGCGTCTGCCCCGGCGAGATTTCAAACAGGCCAAAGATCGACAGATCGGTGTTGCGCGCGGCAAACAGTGTCAGGCTGGAACCCGCCTGTTCGAACAACGTCCAGAACACGACGTTGAACACGATCAGGATGATGGCTGCCAGCATCATCTGCCATTCAGCGCGGTTGCCATAGACGATCGACCAGATCGGGATCAGCACCACGCAGGCCAGGAAGGTGGCAAACAGCACCTTTCCCAGGATCGGCAAGCCCATCAGATAGCCCATGAAGCCTGCGCCTTCCACCGGCGGTGGCGCCGCCATCAGGTTGGTGAACAGGAACCACACCAAAGGCACGAAGGCGATGGCGCCCAAGTAGATCGGAATGTCGCGGTTGGGTGCGCCGACCGGCGGCTCGCCATAGCCTTCCAGCTTCGGCCCGGCGAACTGGATCAGATACCAGCTGAGCGCCATGCCCAGCGCCGCCAGCAGGAAGCCCGCCCACCAGCCATAGGCATCGGCCAGAAACGGACAGGCCAGCTGGCTGCCCAGCGAGCCGAGGTTGATGCCCATGTAGAAGATGGTGAAGCCCGCGTCCCGCCGGCTGTCGCCCTTGGCATAGAGGCTGCCAACCATGGTGGAGATATTGGGCTTGAAGAAGCCATTGCCGATGGTGACCGCCGACAGGCCGATCAGCATGATGGTGACGAACAGCGCATCGCGCTCACCGCCGGCTTCGAAACCGCCCTTGTCGATATGGCGGGCTTCCGTGCCGTCGCCAGCCAGCAGCGAGACGCTGCCATCCTCATTGCCCTTGATCTGCAGTTTCTGGCCTTCGAGCGTGACGAACTGCGCCTTGTCATTGACCGTGGTTTCGACGCTGACCGCATATTGCTGGCCATCGAATTTGGCCCAGGGCTTGGCCGCCTCACCACCGAAACAGAGCGTGAAATAGCCCAGGGCCATCAATATGGCGCCGAACTTCACGGCTTTCTTCGATCCCAGATAATTGTCGGCCAGCAAACCGCCGACCAGCGGGGTGAGATAGACCAGCGCGGTGAAGCCGCCATAGAGGCTGGTCGTCGTGCTGTCGGAAAACAGGAAATGGTTGGCGAGATAGAGCGTCAACAGCGCCCGCATGCCGTAATAACCGAACCGCTCCATGGCCTCGGTTGTGAACAGCCGCGCCAGCTGCGCCGGGTGGCCGAACCATTGCGGGCGGGTATCTGCCGCCGCCGCGCTCGCGTTCTCGCTCAAAATGTCTCTCCCTCGCACGCCTGACCCCGGCGCGCCCTTTTCTGGCACCGGTGATAGCGGGCAGCAGCGGTTCCGCCAAGCCGACTTGACCTTGGGCGCCCGCAGGAGTCTGCTCGGGCCATGATCCGTCACCTGCTCCCCGCCCTCCTCGCCCTGTTGCCATTGCCTGCCGTGGCCGCGCCCATGCTGATAACGCCCGATCGGGTGTGGGATGGGGAGGCGATGCACACGGGCTGGCAGGTGCTGGTCGATGGCGGGCGCATCGTGGCGGCGGGGCCCAACCTTGCCGCCCCAGCCGATGCCCAGCGTATCGCCCTGCCCGGCCAGACCTTGCTGCCCGGCTTCATCGAAGGCCACAGCCACCTGTTGCTGCACCCTTATGACAAGGTGCCGTGGGACGATCAGGTGCTGAAGGAAAGCGAGGCCTATCGCGTCGCCCGCGCAGTGGTGCATGCCAAGGCCACCCTGCTGGCGGGCTTCACCACCGTGCGGGATCTCGGCACCGAAGGCGCCGGCAATGCCGATGTCGGGCTGAAACGCGCCATCAATGAAGGCCATGTTCCCGGCCCCCGCATGATAATCGCCACCCGCGCCCTTGTCGCGCCGGGCAGCTATGCACCGAAGAACGACGCCTGGGCGGTGCCGCAGGGTGCCGAAGAAGCCGATGGCCCGAATCTGGTGAGCGCCGTGCGCCGCCAGATCGGCGCCGGGGCCGACGTGGTAAAACTTTATGGCGATTATCGCTGGCGCCCCGGCGAAGGCAGCCGGCCCACCTATTCGCAAAATGAAATCGCCGCAGCGGTGGCCGCGTCCCATGATGCCGGGCGGCAAGTTGCCGTCCATGCCAATACCGCCGAAGCCATGCGCCGTGCCAGCGCCGCCGGGGTGGAGGTGATCGAACATGGCAGCGAGGGCGATGCCGCCACTTTCGCGCTGATGGCAAAGAACAAGACGGCGCTGTGCCCGACGCTCGCCGCCGGCGATGCCATCGCGCGATATCGCGGCTGGAACGGGCAGGAACCGGCACCGGCCGATGTGCAACAGGATCGCGCCGCCTTCCAGTTGGCGATGAAAGCCGGCGTGCCGATCTGCATGGGCGGCGATGTCGGCGTATACACCCACGGGACAAATGCCCGCGAGATGCTGCTGATGGCCAAGGCCGGCATGGCCAATGCCGCCGTGCTCACCGCTGCCACGGCCGGCAATGCCCGCTATTTCGGCCTCTCCGATCGCGGCCGTGTCGCCCCCGGCCTGCTGGCCGACCTTGTGGCGGTGACGGGCGATCCGGTTGCCGATCTCGCAGCCGTCACCCGGGTGCGATTCGTGATGAAGGGCGGGGCGGTGGTACGGGCCGATTAGCCGGCGGCTGTCCTACAGGGGACGACTCCGCTTATCATCCGGCTCGGGTTCAACCGCCGCTCTGTCTCAATTTACAGTCCCGAAAAGCCTCGCGCACACGAGGAAAAACTGTAACCTTTGTAACCTACAGGCGCGCGCTGCCGGGCGGCGCTGGCAAGCCTGAAGCCCTTTCGCTGGACCGACAGTCAGTCATCCGATTTGGCAATTCAGACGGTCCGCATTACTGCCGACCCCCATGGACAAGTTCAACGACACCACCGGCACCGCCGCCCTGCTCGCCAGCCGCCGTTCCGGCAAAGCGCGTGAGATGATTGCACCCGGCCCCGATGCCAGCCAGTTGCAGGCTATGTTGGCCGCAGCCGCTCGCGTGCCCGATCATGGCAAGCTGAACCCGTGGCGATTCGTGGTGATCGACAATCGCGCCGCCTTTGCAGACGCGCTGATGGCCATCTATCTGGCAGGCAAGCCCGACGCCGGCCGGTTGGAGCGCGAGGCGGTGACCCAGTTCGCCACCCAGGCGCCCTGCGTTGTCGTTGTGATCGCCAGCCCCAAGCCCAGTCACATCCCGGCTTGGGAGCAGGAGCTTTCAGTCGGTGCCGCCTGCCAGAATCTGGTGCTGGCCGCACACGCCCATGGCTTTGTTGCCAACTGGCTGACCGGCTGGGCGGCGTTTGACGATCAGGTGCTGGCGCTGCTGGGCGGCCTCGCCCCGGAACGCATCGCCGGCTTCTTCTTCATCGGCAGCCAGGGCAAACCGCTGGAAGAACGCCCGCGGCCTGACCTTGCCGCCATCACCAGTCACTGGCGCGGCTGAACCGCCTCAGCTGCACTGCACGGTGCCGCTGCCGGCGACCTTCTTGATGCAGCGGGCGCCGCCGGTGATGCGCACATCGCCAGAACCGGCGATTCGCACATCGGCCTGTCCGCTGGCGCGCGCGCTGACATTGCCCGAACCGGCAACGCTGATCGCGGTGTTGGTGCATGCCAGGCCGGCCAGATCAGCATCACCACTGCCGGCGATCTTCACATTGAGCGCACCACAGCGGCCGGCGACCTTCACGTCGCCCGATCCGGAAATGGCCACATTGGCGGTACGGGTATCGAGGCTGGCTAGCATCAGATTGCCTGAACCGGCTACTCGGATATCGAAGGTGTCGCCACTGCCCTTGTCCGCCTGCACATCGGCTGAACCGGCGAGCGACAAGCCATGCAGGGCCGGCAGCGTGACGGCGACGTTCACGTCCTTCCCGCCCCAACCCCAATTGCCCTTCTTGCGGCCGATATGGAGCACGCCCTTTTCAACGCGCACCTCCAGCTTGTCGAGGTCGGCCGCTTCGCCGCTGGCGATAACCGAATAGCCATTGCCCTTACGAACCGAGACGTTGTCGCTGCCGCCGACGGCCACTTTATCAAAGCCTGACGCATCGAACCGGCGTTCCGCAGCGTTGGCAGGAGCGGCGGCAATGGCAGCGGTGAGCAGCAACAGGGCAGGGCGGATCATGGCAGAAGCTCCTTGTGTATTGCTGTATTAATACACAAAGGCTGGTCAGCTGCAAGTCCATTACGAAACAGGCGCCGCTCCCTGGGGGAAGCGGCGCCTGTGTCATCGCGAAGCCGTGTTGGCTTCGTCGAAGCGGCTCACGCCGCTTTCAGCACTTGTTCGATCTTCTGCTGAGCAGCCGGCTCGTCGATGTTCTCCATCGCGGCCAGTTCGCGGGCGAGGCGGCCAATGGCGGCTTCATAGATCTGCCGTTCGGAATAGCTCTGTTCCGGCTGGTCTTCGGCGCGATGCAGATCGCGCACCACTTCGGCGATGCTCACCAGATCGCCCGAATTGATCTTGGCTTCATATTCCTGGGCGCGGCGCGACCACATGGTGCGCTTGATGCGCGGCTTGCCCTTCAGGGTGGTCAGCGCTTCGTTCATGGTGGCCTGGCTCGACAGCTTGCGCATGCCAACGCCTTCCGCCTTGTTGGTCGGAACGCGCAGCGTCATCCGCTCCTTTTCGAAACGCAGCACGAACAGATCGAGCGACGCACCTGCGATATGCTGGCTCTGGATTTCCACCACGCGCCCCACGCCATGCTTGGGGTACACGACATAATCACCGACTTCGAAACCGAGCGGTTTGGCAATTGCCATAGATCCAGTATCCTTTTTCTGTCAGGCCGCCAGGATCAATCACGCGGTACCGGCATGCGCGCGGCGCTGCCGGGGACCTGCTGACGACCCGTTGACGTGACTGCCTGCCTGTCTTGCATGACCCTGGCCCGTTGCCCGCCTGGCAGGTTGGCGAAGTTGGCGACGGAACCGGCGAACCCGGCCGGAGGCACATCACCGCCGACCACAGATTGGATCGTATCAGAAACTTGTCACAATTGCCATGCCAATGGCTGCCCTCGCCGCCGAAATTGGCAGTTTCGGGTCAAAAAGTCTCACTTCCGGCCATTTTCAGGCCGAAAGTGGACCAGTTTTGCGGGCGATTACGAGCCCTTGCCGGGCGTTGGCGTGAAATATTTGTCGAACTTGCCGTCTTCGCCCTTGTGCGAATCGGCATCATCCGGGGTCTCACCCTTCATGGTGATGTTCGGCCACTGGGCGGCGTAGGTGGCGTTGATCTCCATCCACTTTTCCAGACCGCCTTCGGTATCGGGCAGAATGGCTTCGGCCGGGCATTCCGGTTCGCACACGCCGCAATCAATGCATTCGTTGGGGTTGATCACCACCATGGTCTCGCCTTCGTAGAAGCAGTCCACCGGACACACTTCGACGCAATCCATATACTTGCACTTGATGCACGCTTCAGTGACGACGTAGGCCATAAATCTCCCCTCAAGGCAGCAGCAGCCGCCAAAGGCTGGTTACCCCTGTTTATCCGTTCGCGCCTTAGGCGAGGGCGAAGGCTTCTGGCAAGAGGGCATCTTGCGAAGACAGGGTCGCATCAGCGTTGATCGCCGCTCTGCCGGGAGTGAGATCGGTGTAGAAATCGCGGGCTTCGGCATAGGGGCCGCGGTGATCCGGCAGGCCTTCCACGCGCACCACGATCACATCATCACCGCGTGGCCAGCTGAGCACCGCTCCGGCCCTGACCAATGTCGCTGCTCGATCCACCACGCGGCCATCGATACGCAATCGTCGGCTTTCACACAGGTCCTGAGCGTGGGATCGGGATGGCGCCAGGCGCGCAAACCAGAGGAACTTGTCCAGCCTCAACCCTGCTCCGTAGACCAAATGCTACCTCCTCATCATCGCGGCCAGACTGGCAAAGGGCGAAGCCTCGTTCCCTCTGGCCGGGGGAACAACTTCGTCCGCCGGCGCTGACCGGCGGATGGCGGGACGTGGCCCGGCCCAGGCGAAATGCGGCGCGCCATCAACGAGGCGCGGACGATAGCCCAATGCCCGCAGCAGCCGCGCCAACCCATCCTGCGACAGGCCAAGCGTGGAGGCCCAATTGGGATCTGGCATGAACGGGGCGCGGCCATCGCGACGCTCGTGGATATGGCGCGACAGGCGATCGACCATGTCGATGCGCACCGCAATCGCGTCCTTGCCCTGGCCCAGCCGCCAGAAGCCGGCGACCAGCAGCACATTGGCCGGCGCTTCCACAGCCGCGCCCGACAGCGAGACCCGGCCGGGTGCCGGCAGCGGTGGCAGGCTGGTCAGTTCGCTGGCCACGGCCCAGAGGGCAAGGCGCCAGCGCGTCGGTTCCGGGCGCAGCAGCGCTGGCACGAACAGATGCAGCGGGCCCATGCGTACGCCGCAGCGGCTGAGCGCCTGCCGGTCGGTGCGGGTCACGCCCACCAATTGTTCGGCGACATGCTCGCGGGCCAGTACGCCCAAACCTTCCACCAGCTGCACGATCAGGCCGCGCGCCGGCGCGGAAACCTCGGCGCGAAGCGCCTGCACCTTGGCCAGCGGCGCCGCGACATGGGCGATGGCTTCACCCACAAAACGCTCCAGCCGCTCCTGCACCCGGCGGCGATCATCCGGGCCGAGCGCTGAAACGGCGCGATCAAGCTCCACGCGCGGGGTCAGCGCATCGCGGCCCTTGCGCAACACCGCCACCCGCGCGCCCTGCCACAACAGGCGCGGCGGCAGGCTGCCATCGAAATCCAGCGTGAAATCCGCGTCACCCGCTTCGGCCAAGCGCTTGGCGCGGGCGCCCAGTTCGCGGGACAAGTGACGCTCGGCCGCGGCCAGCAGCAGCCGTTGTTCGCCGGCGCGGGCTGCCGCATCCGCGGTGAAGCGGAAACCATCGAGGCGGCCGATCACTTCGCCATCCACCGCTACGCCGCCATCGGCTTCGATCAGAACGTGGGCTGATACCCCGCGCGCCTTCAGATCCTTGAGCAGCACAGCTGTGCGGCGATCAACGAAGCGCTGGGTTAGCGCACCATGCAGCGCGTCGGACAGGCGATCTTCCAGCGCACGGGTGCGTTCTGCCCAATGCGCGGGATTGTCGAGCCAATCGGGCCGGTGCGCGATATAGGTCCATGTCCGCGCCGCCGCGATGCGATCGGCAATCGCTTCCACATCACCCGTCATCCGATCGAGATGGGCGATTTCCGCCGCAATCCAGGCATCGGGCAGATGGCCGCGGCCTTCGGTGAGATGGCGAAACACCCGCCCCACCAGCCGCGTGTGCGCTTCCACCCCGGTCTTGCGATAATCGGGCAGGCTGCACGCCTGCCACAGGCGGAACAGACCGCGTTCACCCAGCGTTCGGCTGCTGGCACGCTCCATCACCCAAGGCTCGCCAGCCAGGCGCTTGAGCACGCCCAGATCGATGGCATCATCCGATCGTACCAGCTCGGGGCGCGGCGTACGGGCGTCCATTGTCGCCACCAGCTTGGGCAGGCTGGAAAAATCAAGATCGGTGTTGCGCCAGACAAGGTGGGTCAGCGGTTCGAAGCGGTGCTCCTCCAGCCCTTCGATCTCCTCCGGCGTGAAACTGCAATTGGCCTCGCTGCCCAGTTGCACCGTGCCAAACGTGCCATCGCGCTGGTGACGACCGGCGCGGCCAGCGATCTGCGCCATTTCCGAAAGGGTCAGCCGACGCTGGCGCTTGCCGTCAAACTTGCCCAGCGCCGCAAAGGCGACATGAGTGATGTCCATGTTGAGCCCCATGCCAATGGCATCGGTGGCAACGAGATAATCGACCTCGCCGGACTGGTACATGGCCACCTGCGCGTTGCGGGTGCGTGGGCTCAGCGAGCCCATCACCACCGCAGCGCCACCCTTTTGCCGGCGCAGCATTTCGGCAATGGCATAGACTTCGGCGGCGGTGAACGCGACGATGGCGGTACGGCGCGGCAGCCGGGACAGCTTCTTCGGCCCGGCATAGGCCAGCGTGGAAAAGCGCGGCCGGGTGATGATCTCGGCCTCCGGGATCAGCTTGCGGATGAGCGGCCGCAGCGTTTCCGATCCCAGGATCATGGTTTCGGCATAACCGCGCGCCCTGAGCAGGCGATCGGTGAACACATGGCCGCGTTCGGGATCGGCACCCATCTGGCCTTCGTCGATCGCCATGAAGGCGACTTCCCGATCCAGCGGCATCGATTCGACCGTGCACAGGAACCAACGCGCGCCCGGCGGCACAATCTTTTCCTCACCGGTGATAAGCGCGACAGAGGCAGCGCCTTTTGCCGCCACCACTTTTTCATAGACTTCGCGGGCCAGCAGCCGCAGCGGAAATCCGATCATGCCGCTGGTGTGGCCGCACAGGCGTTCGACCGCGAGGTGTGTCTTGCCGGTGTTGGTGGGGCCCAGCACGGCCGTGATCCGGCTGTTGCCATTGCTGGCGGGCGAGGCGATGAACCGGTTCACCCGTCAGATCTGGAGCGCGGCAGGCGCAGCGGCAAGGGCCTGTGGC
>Ga0315908_10001701_pt1 | contig 16380 bp, 12 predicted proteins | sample LakEriMetagenome_12_FD_203520 | JGI IMG/M metagenome (GOLD analysis project Ga0315908, IMG submission 203520) | Freshwater fungal communities from buoy surface, Lake Erie, Ohio, United States - Buoy 4 MA124 | ecosystem: Environmental > Aquatic > Freshwater > Lake > Lake biofilm | place: USA... | reverse complement strand
GTGAACAGCACGCCAGGCCTTGGAACACAAGTCGTGTTTGAAATTCCCTGGGAAACCTTACTTTATGCAGATCCTCGTTAGCATCGTTGAAGACCACGCCCCACTCCGTCAGATTCTGGCGGACTGGATCGAGCAAGCACCAGACATGACGCTTGGGCGCACCTACCCAGACGCCGAAACCGCGCTGGCGCACCTGCCCCAAAACCCCGCCGACGTGGTATTGATGGACATCAATCTGCCAGGCCAGAGTGGTATTGAGTGCGTGCGCCAGTTGAAACCACTGCTCCCTGCCACGCAGTTTGTGATGGTGACTGTATATATAGACGCTGACCGAATCTTCAGCGCATTGGCAGCGGGCGCAACCGGGTATCTTTTGAAACGCGCCTCCAACCAGGAGCTCATGCAGGCAATCCGCGAAGTCGCCGCAGGTGGTTCCCCGATGAGCCGAAACATCGCCCGGCTCATTGTCGAAAAATTTCACTCTGGCCCTCCTCAGTCAACTGACATGGAGCGCCTAAGCGAACGAGAACTAGACGTGCTCCGATTATTGGCCCGCGGCCTGGTTTACAAGGAAATCGCCACCGACTTGACCCTCAGTTTCCACACTGTCCATACGCTGGTCCGTCGCATCTACGAGAAACTCCACGTCCACACCCGGCGAGAAGCAGTGGCACGTTTTCATAAGGCCAACCGGCCACAGCCGCCAGCCTAAGGTTTTAGATCCTCAGACCCCTTTGTCACCCGTTTGTCACCCGTTTTACACCTGCATTCGCAGTTGATGGATGTCGGCCCTTCTGCCATCCTGGTGTGTCTTACAAATCGCGCACCATAATTCATGACAAAACATTTCATTTTCACAGTTTTGGGAATCTTCTGCGGAAGCACGTTGCTGATGGCCGACGAGGCGTCGGAGAAAGCAGAGAAGTTGGAGAGGTCCGGCCCGGGCATGGTATTGGGAGAGCCGCTCTGGACATCCCCGGCGAGTGACAAGGAGCCGGTCCTTTTCATCTTGGAGGAAGGCAAACAATTGGCCACCGGCAAATTGCTGTTCATTCCCAGCGACAAAATCTGGATCGAACATCCGGATCAGAAGATGCACTATGAGGAGGGCAAGGATTACACTTGGAAACCGGGTAGCAAGATCATCGAGTTGACGCCTAACTCGCGCATTCCTTTCAAGACGCACGCGCAGATGATGCCGCCGAAGGGCAGCCCTAACATGTTTGCCACCGTCCTGCATTCCGAGGGCCGGTTCTTCCATGATCTGCAGATGCAGGTGTCGTATTGGCGTAAGACCGATCCCTGGCCCGTACCGTATACGCCACAGCCCGAACGGCTCACGCGCGTGCTGGCCAAGCTCCGAGCCAAACAGCCGATCAAGCTGGTGGCGCTGGGTGACAGCATCACGCAGGGGTTCAATGCCTCAGGATTCAAGGAATCGCTGGCGGAACCCTATCAGCCGGCGTATCCGCAATTGGTTGCGAACACACTCCAAAAACGTTTTGGGTCGAACGTAACACTTGTCAATTTTGGGGTCGCCGGAACGGAGGCTGGCTGGGGAGTAGAGATGATTCCAAAGGTGACTGCGGAAAAGCCGGATTTAATATTTCTCGCATTTGGGATGAACGATGGCGGGGGCTACGACAAGAAAATGACTAAAATGCGCGATGATGCCATCGCCCAGAATCCCGATGCCGACATCGTGATGGTCTCCCCCATGACGATGAATCCGCTCTTTGCCGGTGCCGAGGGTTTCGTTTGGAAAGCAAAATTCCTGGGCGAGCTGGTGAAAGAGAATATGGCGCTGGCGGATGTGACGACACCCTGGATCGAAGTTCTCAAGAGTAAGAACTTCTCGGATATCAGCGGCAACAACGTCAACCATCCCAACGATTTCGGGCACCGTCTTTATGCCCACGTCATCCTAGAGTTGCTGCCTGTGAAACCGATCACGGCGAAGTAAGAAAAATAAATCTATTCAATTATGAAATACGCAGCACTCGCCCTTTTTGCACCCCTTATCGCTTTTGCTCAGGCTAATGCTGCATCCGAGGAGCAGGAATCAGCCGGAGTCTGGAGATCAGAATCGCCAGACGGAAGATATTGCTGCGTCATACGCCGCATGCCCTCTAATGAACGCATTTGGGACAGTTCATTCGATAACTCGCGACTGATGATATTCCCATTTGCAGATAGGAAAAAAGACGCAAGCTTGGGCGAACTATATTTTGCCTTTGACGAACAAGGGCGTCTTCCCGCGGAGGTTAAATGGACTGCTGACTCCAAATTTTTCGTGTTTACGACGGTTAGCTCAGGGGGGCATTCGCCATGGCATTTCACTACCTATGCATTCAGTGTGTCCGACAAAAAGATCGTGTGCGTGGACGATGTGATTGGACCGGTTGTTGCCAGCGATTTCAAGCTGGAAGGTGCCCACACGGGAACGTTTAAAATAGACAAGAAATTTCCGCGTGGGGAACATCCCGAACCACTTAAGTTGGATATCTCGCTACTATTCTCTGAAAATCCAAAAGAGAAAATCGAACAAGAGGGCGCTGACCAACCGGCTACCCAGCCCGCAGACAAGCCTCAGCGGTTGAGCGTGAACCTCGACCAGCCGACCTATTGGCAGGGTCCGAAAGGAGAGCGATTTGTGGCACGCTACGGATCGCTGTCCGATGACAGTCTCAGTTTTGTCAAAGTGACGATGCCCGATGGCCGGCGGTGGACGTTGCCAAGAGCGGTGTCTGCTTCCGGTGAGCGATACACCGATGAGCGTGAAGTGGTGTGGTGGCTACATCAAGGCAAGGTGCGTGTGGATGTACGACGTGACGATGGAGAGTGGGAGGAGGCGCGTTGGACATTGCGGCCCGATCCGCAGGTAGACTGATGACCGTGCAAGAAGTTAATAGAGAACGCTTAACAAAAAACAAAAATCTAATGAAAAGCAAAAGTAACACCATGATCCGTAAAATACTAACGGGGGCGATTTGTGCCATCCTTATTGGAGGCCCAGCGATTGGGCGGGCGAAACCGCTGGCGGCCGACGACCCCACCGGGATCATCAAGAAGCCCATCCCGGACAAGACCGTGGTGTTCACTTTTGACGACAGCTGCCTTAGCAACGCGACAATCGCCGCCCCGATCCTCAAGAAAAATGGTTTTGGTGGCACGTTCTATATTTCGGACGCCTATGGGTTCCGCGAGCGCAAGGACTGGTATATGACGTGGCGGCAGGTAAAGAGCCTGGCCGATGACGGCTTCGAAATCGGCAATCACACCCGTGGGCATGGGCTATTGTCGCATACGGATGAAGGTGGTCTCCAAGCCTATATCTGGACTTTGGAAGATTTGGCGATCTCTAACAGAATTCCAAGGCCGACAACGCTCGCGTGGCCATTCTATGTTGTTAATACAAAATTCTATCCACTCTTGGGCAGCTGGGGATATACTTTCGGACGCGGCGGCCATGGCCGCGTCTATCGACCCGCCGTGGACCACCCGTTGGACGCCCCATCGTTTGCCGTGGGCGGCGTGGGTATGACCATCGAGGGTTTCATCAGTGCGGTCCAACAGGCCACGGCCGGTCGGGTGGTGGTGCTCACTTTCCATGGTACGCCGGATATGGAACATGCCGGCGTCGGAACCGATCCTGATCTGTTCGAAGACATGGTCGAATACTGCAAGGCTAACAATTACAATGTCATCGCGATGCGCGACCTGGCCGAGTACATCGATACGGCAAAAGCGGCCAAACTTCCCCCCACCCAGGAGAAGCTCGCCAATCCCGGTCCTGAGCTGCGGGTCAAGGACGACAAACCATTTGTGCGCAGGCAGCGTCCGAGCCGGGGTTATAGTTTCCCCGTTGAACTCACTGCGGCTTGGACGTGCAAAGAGATCTATCGTTTGCGCTTGCCGGATTCCGTCTATGCTTCCGTCAATGGTGCCACCCTCACGCTTTTTGTTCCCGAGTCCACCGATGTGAAAGCGCTCGCTCCGACCTTTGATCTGGCGCGTTTTTCCTCCGCGAATCCGCCCTCGGGCACGGCCAGGAACTTCACCGATCCGCAGACTTATACCATCACCGCCCAGGACAAATCGACCAGGGACTATATCGTGCAGGTCGTAAAAACCGCAGCTCCCATGCATTTCACCTGGGCGTCAACCAACGCTGGCAAGCTCGATGACGCCGCGCAATGGAAGAGTAATCTGGGTACGGCAGCGGCGCCTGCCAGCGGAGGGAGTTCTGACACCATTCTCAATTTCTACACGCAGGGAAAATACGAGGTGACGAAAGAAGCCACGGACGATTTTGCGCTCAACCAGATCAATATCGGCAGCTCCGCCCTGACGCTGACCTCCCAAGGCACACTGGTATTAGCCAAGAGCAAATCGCATGGCACACTGCCATACATGAACAGCCAGAATCGCGCGGAGGTCACCATCAAGGCGCCGCTCAGGCTCGATGCTGATTTCATCATCGACGGGCTCGAAACCGATGATACCCGCGTGTTCCTGCCGGGCGTCATTTCCGGCACGGGTGGCTTGATCAAGAACGGCCCACACACGGTTTCTGTCAGCAATGCTAACAACACCTACAGTGGTGGAACCACCATCAATGCCGGTTGTCTGGCCGTCAATCCGAAGGGGATTGGCACAGGTCCTGTCACGGTCAATAAAGACGGCACCATCAGCTTCGGTGGCGCCCCAGCGACCAACGTGCTCACCTCTAACGGAGGATGTTTTTCCGGTGGTGGCGAGGCCTGCTGGAGCGGGCCCGTGAAGTTGAATGGAGACACCAAGATCGACACAAACGAACGCTTGGAGTTCAATAACATGGAAGCTGGCATCAGCGGATCCGGCGGCATCACCCTGACCGCGCAGAAGGCCGGGCATGGGTTCAAGAGCGGGACGCTAAAGCTGGTCGGACGCAACACCTATACAGGAGTAACCAAGATTGATGCGGGACTTTTGGAAGTCGTGTCATCGCTCTACAACAATGATGTCAATTGTTGGACGCCGGCCAATATCATCATAAATGGGGCAGCAGGTGAATTGCTGTTGCACGTAGGTGGCCCAGGCGAATTCACCTCCGAGCAGGCCGGAACCATGCTTAAAAATATCGCAACCGGAGTTAATAACAACGGTCTGATGGCTGGCGCCACCTTCGGGCTGGATACGAGCAAGGCCACGACAGCACAAGAACTTTCCAGTACGATCATGGATTCCAAAGGTCCGGGCGGCGGTAGCGTGTTGATCAGGAAAAGCGGCGCAGGAACATTGAAGATTTCTGGCGCAAACACCTACACTGGCAGGACCATTATCACCGGTGGCACTCTCAGCGTTGATTCGTTCAACAGTGTGGTCAAGGGCAAGGCCAGCAGCAGTCTGGGTGCGCCCAAAACCGACGCCGATGCCGAGATCATGATCAGTGGCGGCGCCACCTTGCTCTATACAGGCGAGGGCGAAACCACCGACCGCAACCTCAACTTTCCCGGTGGCGGCGACATCATCACTCTGGATCAATCCGGCACCGGCCTGCTGAAATTCACCAACCCCTTCGTAATGTCCGGCTTTGCCGAAAATAAAACCGTTGTTTTGGCTGGATCCAGCGCTGGCACCGGCGAGCTCGCCTTTAACATCGACAACGTCTATGACCGCAAAGGCAAGGCCGTCACGGGCATGACCAAAACCGGCACCGGCACCTGGACGCTCTCCGGCACCAACACCTACACGGGCCCGACCGCAATAAAACAAGGCACGCTGGTAATATCGAATTCCCGTGGCCTTAATGAACAAACGGAAGTCTCCATTTCTCAAGGTGGAATCCTTGAGCTGAAAGACAAAGCAGAGATCCGCATTGGCAAACTGGAACTCGATGGTAAACTGCAGCCCCCCGGCACCTACAATGCAAATAATTCTCCCAATTTTATCAAGGGTAATGGGGTTCTCAAGATTCAATAAGCAGCAAGACGTGCCGCATGGCAAATTACCGGATCATGAATCGCCTTATTTCTACACTACTGACGCTGACTATTCTTCTTGGAACATCATCAGGCGCGACTTGGGAAGAGTCGTTTGAAGGAAGATTCAAGAAAAATTATTTCGTCGAACCTCAGGAGATGGGAGGAGGCTGGAGTAACCACAGCATCAATCCCCTCGCCGGTTACTCTGGCAAAGCTGGCGAGTTAACTCTAACCAAGACCCCAACTCGCAATGGCGGCGGTGCATTGAAATGCGTCCGCAGTAACAATGGCCGGCGAATGGAGTTTGAATTGCTGAATCGCGATGAAAATGACAGCCCGCGTATCGGCCAGCACTGTTGGGCGGCACTGAGCATCCTTGTTCCAGAGGCCAGCATGAATCATTCCGGAATGGTGATTCAATGGCATGGTGGCGTGCCCAACGCAGGCAATGGAAAGGAGTATGCCCAAGGTCCTGAAGCCTGTCTTAGGCTTGATAATGGCCAGTTCATCTTCCGAAGCAACTTCAAGCAATCCAAGGCCACCCCACCAGGAAATCGCGAAACCAAACTCCTGGAAAAAACAACTCCCGGCCAATGGTATGATTTTGTATTCCATCATTATTTCTCCCCGGGTAATGATGGACTAACGGAAATCTGGCTTCAGGGTAAAAAAATTTGTTCCGACAAAGGGCCAAACGCTTTCTACTACAGCAGCAAGTTCGCGTTCAAATTCGGCTCCTATGGTAGCACAACCGGCGGGATAATCTATTTCGATGAAGCCAAAGTTCTAACAGTATCTGGATCCTACGATCAAATCGCCCTCGGCAAGGCCAAGCAATCAACCGAAGTTCCCGTCAAGCCGGTTTCTGACCCCAAAGCAACTTCCGTATCAGCCGAGCCAGCCTTTTACTGGGAAGCCCATTTGCGGCCCTTCATGCTGGAGAAGCCCGAGTGGTATGCCAACGCAGAGGCTATTCGCATCGGCAATAATCTGCTCGTGTATCAGTGCGACTCCGGTGGCTGGCCGAAGACGATCTCCTTTAAGAAAAGAATCGACATGACTGCCACTATCTCTGACGCGGATCGCCCGGCTCTGCTGGCAGCGAAGAGTCGGACCGATAGCACCATTGACAACGCTTCAACCTACACGCAGATCGAATACTTGGCGCGGGTTTTCAATGCCACCAAGCAAGAGCGATTCAAAGAAGCGTGCATCAAGGGCATCGATTTTCTCCTCAAGGCTCAATATGAAAACGGTGGTTGGCCGCAATTTTATCCCTACCCCAAGGACAAGAAATACCTGGCACGCATCGCTTCCAACCGAGATGAAAAGGAATATTTCCTTCATATTACGTTTAATGATGAGGCGATGGTATCAGTGATGCGGTTGTTGCAAAGAATCGCCAAGGATAAAACAACCTATGCTTTCGTCGATACCGATCGCCGCATGCGATGCGAGCTAGCCGTCGCAAAAGGCATCGAGTGTATTCTGAAATGTCAGATCGTGCTTAACGGAAAACGCACCGCCTGGTGCGCCCAGCACGACGAGAAGAGTCTGGCGCCCGCAGGTGCGCGGATTTATGAAAAGGCATCCATCAGCGGGAGTGAGGCGGTGGGCATCGTGCGTTTTTTGATGAGTATCGATGCGCCCTCGCCCGAGGTCACAGAGGCAATCCAGTCGGCGGTAGCGTGGTTCGATGCCGCCAAAATCAAGGGCCAGCGATTGGTGGAGAAGCCGGATGCGTCGCTGTCCAGAGGGTTTGATAGAATCCTGGTCACCGACCCGAATGCGGAGCCGCTCTGGGCACGTTTCTACGAACTGGGAACACAGCGGCCCATATTCTGCGGCAACGACGGAGTCATCAAACGCAATATGTCCGAAATCGAACCTGATCGCCGCACTGGCTACATGTGGTATTGCACGACTCCCGCAGAGTTACTGGGAGAAGATTACTCGAAATGGCAGAAAAAACAGGCTTTAGAAAAAAACGTCCCGACAAAATAAATTCTAACTAAATCATTTTTGATTTTTGAGGCAGATCGCTGAGGCCTTTTGACCGAACTGGTTATGGACCTTACTTTATGTTAACTTGCGGGAGGTAAACCAGCAGACCAACCGGGCCTTTTTACCAGAATTTCATAGATTTTACTGGTCAGTGAACAATACAAACTTGACATCCCCCTTCCTTCCCTCGCTTGGATACTCAGGAAAAATCACCTTATTAACAGCTTGATTATTTCGTCTAAGCTGATAATAAACATCCCTACGCAAGCACATGCCACGCCGCCGCAAAAGTCTGGATTTGCCTAAAAAAAAATCACGCAACAAAGCGCTGGTCAGGCACACGTTCATGGATCACATCCGCGATGCCAGTCATCGGGCCGAAATTCTAGCGAATCGGCCCGCTAATACCCGCCCGCATAGGCATATTCAGGCAGCGCTCGCCGAAGACCGGGTGTATCAACCCGAGGATTTGCCGATCCTGAATCGCATGCTTCGCTGGCTCGTCGCACTGCTACTGTTGCCAATTTGCTTTGTAACATCGTACACCTTCACCGGGCAATTTTCCAACGCAACACTAGACAAAGGTTTTTGGTTTAGCCGCGAATTCTGGTTTTTTGCAACAGGCTCTCTATTGATGTGTGGCTGGTTCTATACTGGGCTGTTGCGCAGGCAGTTTCTCTACCTGTATGTACTGGGACATGAACTCACCCATGCGATCTTCGTTTTCCTGCATCTGGGATGGGTGTCCGACATGAAAGTCTCATCAGAGGGCGGTTATATCGCCACCAATAAGTCCAACCTGCTGATCTCGCTATCGCCTTATTTCTTCCCGTTTTGGTCGATGTTGTTGCTCCTGGTTTACAGCATCGCCGCGCATTTCTGCGAGCTTCCTCATTACACCGAGCAGGTCCTCTTCGCGCTGACTGGTGCAAGTTGGACATTCCATATGCTCTGGACCTTGTGGATGATTCCGCGCGACCAACCGGATTTACGGGATAACGACACATTTTTCTCACTGGTAGTAATCTATCTAGCCAACATTATTCTGCTCTCGGCCATGTTGTGCATGTCCACCAAATCCCTTAACTGGCAAGGGTTCTGTGCCTCGTGGTGCATCAATGCGGAAAATTTCTTCCGTCTCGCTCAAGATTACGTTTCACGGCATGGATGAAGACTGTAAAAATATTTTTACGTAATTTTTTCTTGTCATTGCGAAAAATTCTGCCAATCTCCCCGCCCCCGACAGCAGCATATGACCCGTTCGTCTATCGGTTAGGACTCCAGATTTTCATTCTGGCAAGAAGGGTTCAACTCCCTTACGGGTCGCCATCTACGCGAGTAATGGTTTTTTAAAGGTGAAATTTGGCTATGTCTCGCTTCGGATTTGCAATTTGACCTCACCAACCTAAGGTCGCTGCGTTCATGTTCCGCTTGGCTTTGAAAATGCTGTTTGGTGATTCGGCCAAATACCTGATGTTGGTATTCGGGGTGATGTTTTCGACCTTTCTTATCACCCAGCAAAGCTCCGTATTCTGTGGTTTGATGATATGGACAACGGCGATTATCAAAAACGCCCCTGCACCGATTTGGGTGGTGGAAACGGAAGTCAAGCAGGTGAATCAAACTATCGCCATGCGCGACACAGACCTAGGTCGGGTGCGTAGTGTGTCGGGTGTTGAATGGGCCATGCCGATCTACTCTGGGGTGCAGAACGTGCGGATGATCAACGGCAGTCTCACCGCGGTGCAGTTGATTGGGATCGACTCCACGACATTTGCCGGTGCGCCGATGCGGATCACCGAGGGATTGATCGATTCCCTGCGGCAGCCGAATGCAGTGATTGTCGATGAACTGGCGTTGCAACGGCTCTCACCGAATCCTAAAATACCCTTGAAGATGGGCGATTCATTCGAGATCAACGATCAGGAGGCGCGCATCGTGGGGATCTGCAAGTCCATGCGTTCATTCACTGGTGGTCCCTTCATTTGGACAACCTATGACCGCGCGCTGGCCTACGCCCCGCCTCAACGAAAAATGCTTTCCGCCATCCTGGTGTCACCAACACAAGGGCACAGCCTGGAAAACGTTGCCGATGCCATTGAAAAGGACACCGGCCTCAAGGCTTTCGTTAATACGGGCTTCAAAGAATCCCCGCGCGACTTCAACACAGCGACCATTTTCTGGTTCATCAATAATACCGGTATTCCGATTTCGTTCGGAACCACGGTCATCGTTGGTATCATCGTTGGTATGGCCATCTGCTGCCAGACATTTTACCTTTTCGTGCTCGACAACCTCAAGCATTACGGGGCTTTGAAAGCCATGGGGGCCTCCAACTGGAAGCTCTGCCGCATGCTGCTCATCCAGGTTGGCGTGGTTGGATTTGTCGGCTACGGCATCGGGCTGTTTCTGGCTTCGCGCTTCGGGCTTTTCGCCCTGGAAAACCAGCAGCCGCCCTTTTATATGCCCGATGTCATTCCCTTCGCAGTGCTGGGAGTGATCACATTCATTTGTCTTCTTTCCTCATTTCTTGGGATCCTGCGCGTGAGCCTGCTCGATGCCGCCGTTGTCTTCCGCGGTTGATTCTCTCTCATGTCCTCCCATCAGATCGCAGCCAAAACACGCGCCGTGACCAAGAGTTTTGGTAGCGGTAACTCGCGCATTGAAGTTCTTCACGATGTGAACCTAGATGCCTATGAATCCGAAATTCTCATGCTGCTCGGGCCATCCGGCTGTGGCAAGACAACGCTGATCAGCATCATCGCCGGCACCCTGACCCCGGATCGGGGTGAGGTTACTGTGCTGGGTCAGGAGTTGCACAAAATGAGCAAAGCAGCGATCACGAAATTCCGCGCGCGTAACGTCGGTTTCATTTTTCAGCAGTTTAACCTCATCCCCACGATCACCTGTGAGGAAAACGCATGCGTGCCGCTGCTGATCCAGGGCATGAGCATGTCCCGAGCCCTGCCTCATGCCCGCGATATGCTGGCGCAGGTCGGTCTGCAGGAACACATGAAGAAACGACCGAACCAGCTTTCCGGGGGACAACAGCAGCGGGTCGCGATCGCCCGGGCGCTGGTCCACAAACCACGACTTATCATCTGCGACGAACCAACCGCCGCGCTCGATGCAGAAAACGGCAGGATGGTCATGGAGCTTTTCCAGAACCTGATCCGCCAGCCCGGACGCTGCGCGCTGGTGGTAACACACGACCAGCGCATTCTGCGTTTTTCCGACCGTATCGCCACGATGAACGATGGAAAAATCATCGAATCGGTGGCTACGAAAGCATTCGACTTCGAACATCATCAATAGCTACTTTACCAGAAACAATCATGCATATCTTACTCAAACTGCTCCGTTATTTTACATTCGTGGTGGCGCTCGCGGGCATCTATCTGATCTTCAAGGTCAGCCACACAATCAAAGAGCAGCAATCGGTTATACCTGCGGCACCGCCCGTTCCACCACCCTCCCGCCCCTATGAAAAAATGATTGCGGCGAGTGGCATCATTGAAGCCTTTGAAGAGAATGTCACAGTTGCGACCCCGCTTCCTGGTCTGGTGACAGAAGTGCCAGTCAAAGTCGGCCAACTGGTGAAAAAGGGTGATACGCTCTTTCAGCTGGATCCGCGCGACATGCAATCCCAGCTTCTGATTTCCAATGCCGCGATTGCCCAAGCGGAAGCCGCGGTCAGTGTCGCCCAAGCCCAACAGTCAAGAGCCCGCGCGATGTTCGATCGACTGGAAAAAATCGAAGACAAGCGGGCGATCATCGAGCAGGATCTGCAGTCGCGCAAAGATGATTTAATGGTCAGTGAAACCCAGAGCACCGCAGCACTGGCCCAGAAGAAAGCTGCGGAGGCATCACAGCAAAGCGTCAAGGTGCTGTTGGATCGGTTGACAGTGCGGGCTCCCCGCGACGGCACCATTCTACAACTGCGGATCCGCGCCGGAGAATGGGCTGGCACCGATCCGAAGAATCCTTCGCTGATTTTGGGACGCACCGACATATTGCAGGCTCGGGTCGATATCGACGAACAAAACGCATTGCGCATACGCGACGGGCAAAAGGCAGTCGCCCACATCAAAGGGGATAGCGACAATCCGATCACTCTCAAGCTGGAATACATCGAGCCGTATGTCGTCCCAAAAACGAGCTTAACGGGAGCAAGTAATGAACGGGTGGACACGCGCGTTCTACAGGTGATTTTCTCATTTACCCCGCAGCAGGGCCAGAAAGTTTATGTGGGCCAACAGGTCGATGTGTACATCGAGGAGTGACTGCGCACATCGGCGTCACAGATGTTTAATGACCTTTGCCACTGCAGCTTCTGGCGTCAGGTGATGAAGCTCACGCAATGTATCTGGCTTGCCATGTTCGACAAACTCGTCCGGCCATGCGATCCGTTCCACTGGTGTGTGAATACCTGAATCGTGCAACAAATCAATAACAGCTGCACCGAAACCATTGAGCATCACATGGTCTTCAAAAGTGCAGAGCACCCGGCACTTGCCCGCATAATTCTTGATCACCTCAGCATCCAGAGGCTTGATGAACCGGGGATTGATCAGGGCGACCGAGTAGCCTTTTTCCTCCAGCAGCAGTTTGGCTTTTTCGGCCATCTCAAACATGTTGCCAAGACCGATCAACGCTACATCAGCGCCGTCGCTAACAATTTCAGCCCTGCCGATTTCAATTTTGCGGCGTATGCTCGATACTGCAGTGCCGGCAATAGGCCCGCGGGGGTAACGGATCGCGGTAGGCCCCTCGTCATATCCGGCCATGAAATGCAGCATGTCAACAAACTCGGATTCATCCTTCGGCTGCATGAAGATCAAGCCAGGCACGTGGCGCATGTAACCAATGTCAAACAAGCCATGGTGCGTCGGCCCGTCATCGCCTGAAAGTCCGCCGCGGTCCATGCACAAGCGGACGGGCAGGTTTTGCAGGGCGATATCATGAATGATCATGTCATAAGCCCGTTGCATGAAGGTGGAATAGATCGCCAGAAACGGCCGAATTCCCCGTGTGGCCAGCCCGCAGGCAAACAACGCCGCGTGTTCCTCGGCAATGCCGACATCGTAGTAGCGCTCGGGCAATTCATTTTTGAAAATGTCTAACCGCGTGCCCCCGGGCATTGCCGCCGTAATAGCAACGATTTTTTCATCGGCTTTTGCGAGGTCGGTCACCGTTCGTCCGAAAATTTCCGAGGCCGTCGGCGGTCCCCCGGCTGAAGTGGATCCATCTTCAATATTGTAGGATCCAAGGCCGTGAAACTTCCCTGGATTCGCGAGAGCCGGTTCGTAACCACGGCCCTTTTCAGTGATGATGTGGAGCACCACCGGCTCGTTGAGAGTCTTCAGATGCTCGAATGTTTTTACCAACAGGCCGACATCATGACCGTCGATCGGCCCGTAGTAGCGCATACCGAATTTTTCGAAAAGCACGTTGGGGAAGAATAGATTCTTCGCACCTTCCTCGATCTTATGGGCAAGATTGCGCGCAGCCTTTCCGGCGATTTTCTCCACAAAATTGGCCGCCTTGTTGCGCACGTTTGCATAGGTCGCGTGAGTTTGCAGTGCGTTGAAATACTTGGCGATGGCTCCGACGTTTTTATCGATGGACCACTCATTGTCATTGAGCACCACGATGAATTTCCGTGACGTTTCTGCGATATTGTTCAGGGCCTCGAGGGTTGGGCCGCAGGTGAACGCGGCATCTCCTGCCACGGCGATGACGTGGGAATCCTCCTTGAGCAGATCCCGTGCCGCCGCCATGCCAAGTGCAGCAGAAAGACAGGTTCCGGCATGGCCAGCACCGTAGCAGTCATGTTCTGACTCAGTCCGCAGCAGGAAACCATTGAGTCCCTTATAAGTGCGGATGGTGTGGATTTTTGATGCGCGCCCAGTCAGCATCTTGTGCACGTACCCCTGGTGGGCGACGTCGAAGACCATTTTGTCGCGCGGCGTTGAAAAGACCCGGTGCAGCGCAATGCTGAGTTCTACCACGCCCAAGTTTGGACCGAGATGGCCGCCGGTTTTGGAAAGGGATGTGATCAGCGAGTGCCGGATTTCCGCAGCGAGCAGAGGAAGCTGCTGGTCAGAGAGTGTTTTCACATCCTCTGGCGAGTGGATTCCGGACAACAACGGACCGAGCGCGGGTGGTTCAGAAGAGGCTGATGGTGTCGTCATCGGGATCATTATCCGGCGGCGCCGGCGGCGGAGGTTGGCACAGTTTGCCGCCAGAGGCTAGCACGTTTTCATTTTCTTCCCGTATCGCCAGCTTCTCCAGCCGTTGCCTGGCAGATTGCAAAAAAGTGTCGCAATTGCCTAGCAAAAGACTACCGCGCTCGTAGCGGGCAATCATGTCAGAGAGCGACAAGGACTCATTTTCCAGGGCGTCGACGATTTGCTCGAGCTCACCCAGAGCCGATTCAAAATCGAGGCCTTCCGCACCTGTTTCTTCTTTCTTTCGAGCCATAAATTTTCGTTTATACTATTCGATCGCACGCAGCGGTTGATTGCTGTAGTAGACCATGTCCATTCCCAACAAGCTGGCCCGGTAGCGAAAGCGGCTAGAAACCCCCTGCATCTTGGGGTCTTTTTCAAACAGGGTCACGCCTTGGGGAAGTGTGGAAAGATAAACGCGCCCATCGATGATCAACGAGGTGAATTCGCCGTATTGCGTGGTAATTTCACTGATGCTGCGTAAGCCGTGGGACGAGGGAGTCACTAGGATTCCTACGATCGGGGTTTTCAAATTTGCGGCCGCATCTTCCAAGGATTCGAAGCCCTTGATTTTTTTTGGTAGCCAAATTGAAACTCGGTCGGCATACCATGCCACGGCCCATGGTTGATCGCTCACTACAATCTGGTTTTTTTTCACCATGTTTTGCTGGTCATAATAAGTGTTGAGAACCGCAGGGAAATAAGGCGGCCATTGAGGAAAGCCTTTTTCCCCCCGCAACAATCCAAAGCGGGCCATGTTGTAGGATCCCAGCAACAGCGGTGCGGCACTCAGGATCACGATGATATAATAATGCACATTGCGCAACAAGGGCGTGCTTGCAACCACCTCAATCCGGCTCCACAGGATTGAAACAAATGCGAGCCCGTAGGCGGTCATGATTGGGGCAAAGAGAATGTGAATCTGGTTCGGATGCAATGCTTTGGATGACACTCCGAAAATCGACATGCCGATAGCGGCAAATACCCACATCAATAGAATACCCCATCGAAACCGAGCGATCGGCTGGCGCTTGAAGGGGTGCAGCAGGGCAAGGAAAAAGAGAGGTGCCGCGAATATCGATCCGAGAAACGGCAGGATGTCGGTGCCCTGCAGGATAGTGATGCGGATGATTTTCATGAACAATCCGTCGAGTCGCAAATTCGAGTCTTCTGAGGAAAGATCGGTCATCCGCATCGCGGAGTCCTCGCCATCACCCAGCCCGTTATAGATCACCATGTAGGCCGAGCCCATTATGGAACCACTCGATTGATAATTCCGATAAAGCGGATAGGCACAAAGCAACATGGCGAGTGAGAGCACAAAGACCGAAACCAGCCCACGAGGGCGGAATGCGAATGCTGCGAAGATCAAGTATCCGAGGAGAATCCACACCGTGATCCAGTGGGTGAGGACAAGTAAAATTAGGCAGAATCCGCCGAGTAATGCGGAGATCATTGACACTCGCCCCTCGCTCGCCAGTTCAACGGCCCGGTAGATGAAATATGATGCCGAAGAAAAGAGAAAAAGCATGAACATCTGCGGCAGCCCGCTGAGAGAAAAATTCCACATCAACTCACAACAAAGCATCAATAGCGCCGTGACACCGGCTATTTTTCCATCAAAAATTCGCGCGATCAATAGATAGTTGACACCAATCGCCAGTAAGAAAAATAGTGTTGCCACGCCGGCTACGACGCGGTCGAGATTGAAGATCATCTGGTCCTTTTGGATCTTCCATTTTTCCGCATTTCCCGCATCGATTATTTTAAAAACCGCAGCGTTGACCAGAATGTTCAATGGCGCGTGAAAGGTATCGCGGAACTCCATGAAACTCGCGCTCGCATCGGGGGCCTTCAGGCTCTGTTGATAGGCGCTCGGGCGGATGAATTTACTAGTCTCTCCCTCGTTGCGGGTGATCTGACGGGCAATCTGTGCCTGATCCATTGCCTCGGGTGAATTCAACCCTCGAAAAAGTAGGAAAATATTTCCGAATGTGAGAATGATCATCAACAGAAAAAACAAAAGCGTCCGAACTGTTGCGGATGAGTCGATCGACGAAGTGGATTCATTGTTCATAGCATTCTTATCATCAAAAGTGTCGGGATTCCTTGAGCTTACGCTGCAGGGTTCGCCGGGAAATCCCCAGCAATCCGGCCGCTACGGTTCTATTTCCTCCAGC
>Ga0315908_10001698_pt1 | contig 16419 bp, 2 predicted proteins | sample LakEriMetagenome_12_FD_203520 | JGI IMG/M metagenome (GOLD analysis project Ga0315908, IMG submission 203520) | Freshwater fungal communities from buoy surface, Lake Erie, Ohio, United States - Buoy 4 MA124 | ecosystem: Environmental > Aquatic > Freshwater > Lake > Lake biofilm | place: USA... | reverse complement strand
TGGTCGGCTCAGAGTGCCCGGCGGCGGCGCATCATGAGGCCCAGAAGGCCTATCAGGATGAAGCAGGCGCGAGAAGGCTCCGGAACGACGACGAGGATGCCATTGCTGGCGAAGAGGTCGGTGTTGAAGACCAGACCGGGATCCAAGGTCACCGTGTTAAAATCGAAAGTCGGAGAACCCGAGATCGGACCCAGGCCCACCCAATCCAAAAGGTCGAAAATATCACCATAAGCTGGATTGTAGCTGTTAAGCAGGGCACCCAAGGTCAATTTGCCACTGATGGCTGGTGCGGCGCCGCCGACCCCTATTTGATTGTGCTGGCTGGTGGCGAGAGAGTAGGAGCTTTCCCAGCTGGTAACGGTGCCGGAGCCGATCAGGCCGTTCAGATTACCGTTGGTGGAAATTTCGTTCATGACAATGACCGCCGAATTGGTGGTCATCCCTCCGAGCTCAAAAAGCAGCGTGCCGCCGCTGTTCACCGTGAGATCCCCCGTCACAGTGAACTGACCCGGGCTGGTGCCGGGAGCCAGTGTGCCACCGCTGTTGACTACCAGGTTTCCGCCGGTGCCGCCATTGCCAGCCAGAGTGCCTGCATTGATGGTGACGCTGCCCGTGTGACCTGACTGCAACGCTGTTAATACCAGCGTTCCTTGTCCTTCTTTGCTGAGATTAGCACTGCCCAAGATCATGCTACTGATGGTGGCGGTGGTACTTGTCGCAGTCTCAATCGAGCTGGCGGCAGAGACGGTGATGCCGCGATTGCTATCATCAAGGGTCAGATCAGCCGTGGTGAGCAGGGTGCCACCGTTGAGGGTGAGCTGGTCAGCAGTGGGAGCTACGGGGTTGGCACCGAGGTTGTTCTCATTGGAAATGGAGAGCTTGCCTGCGTCGATGATGGACTTGCCAGTGTAGGTATTCGCTCCGTCGAGGATCAGGACGCCCGCTGTCGTCTTGGTGAGGCTGCCCCCGCCATTGAGTTCGCCGAGGTTTCGCAGGGTGCCGGACTGGGCCGCGAGGGTGATCACGGCGCTGCCACCGCCGATCGAGTTGCCATTCAAATCAAGCGTGCCGCCATTGACGGTGACGGTGGCATTCTCGGTGCCAGCTCCGGCTGTGCGGACGATGTTGCCAATGACTTCCATGGTTCCTCCTGTGAGATTGATGTTGGAGGTCGAAGAGCGACTTGCAGATGCGTTCGCCATATTGATGGCTGTTCCACTGCCAGTTCCGATAGTCACAGTTCCACCGGAGATATTCAGATTCGCCGTGGCCGTTGCGGCTGCGGAACTGCTATTGAGGGCCATGTTCACGGTATCAATGGTGGCGGCGCCTCCTCCGATCGTGACGGTGGCAGAAGCTGCGCCTCCGTAGGCACCCGTGTTACGCACCATTTCAAGAGTCGTGATGTCGAGTGTGCCTTCATCAAAGGTGAAGGCGGAGGTGGTCGCGCCCGTGCTAGTGCTCTTGGCGGCCATGGTCATCGTGCTGATGAGCACATCCGCGTTGTGCCCCGAGAGAAGGAACGAAGTGTTGTTTGCGATACCGGTGCTAACGGCACCATTGACCATGTTCACGACTGCCGCATCGGTTCCATTGGTCGCACGAATCACGACCGAACCAGAAGCGCCAGCGAAGTTAAGAGAGCCACTTGAGCGAGTGGTGTTTCCTCCGATATTGATCGTGTCAGCATTGATGATGTTGGTCCCCGCGCCTAGGCTGAGCGTTTGGACTGCGTTGCCCTGACCCGTTCCCTGGCCGAGACTCAAGGTTCCGGCGGTGATGACAGACGACGTCGATGCGAGGATCAGGGTCGAGGCAGATGCAGGACTTCCCGAGGTATTCGTATTGTTGTCGCCCACCCGGAAGGTGCCTGTGCCACCCAAATTGACGGTAAAGTTGCCGAGGCCGCTCAAATCAACCGTGGCCACGTTAGTGTTGGTGCCGCCCGTTGCTCCACCAATCTGGAAGGTTCCACCATCATTGTTGTTCACGAAGCTGCCTCCACCCGTGGCGTTGAGTAGGGTGGTCGCACCTGCTGCGACATTTGCACCGATCGTGACAGCGCCGGTTACAGTCAAGGTCTTGCCCAGATCCACCACGATTGAGTTGGTAACAGATCCACTGTTGGTTGTTGAAGTGAGCGATCCGACGGTTTGATCGAAACCATTGAGGTCGAAGATGCCTGCGGTCGCCCCTGTCCCGAGACGCACCGCGGCAGCGAGCGGAAGAGCGTTGTTGTTTCCAATCTGAAGCGTGCCTTCATTGATCTGGGTGGCACCGGTGTAAGAGCTTGAGCCATAGACTTCCCAGAGGTTCGTGCCCGACTTGGCCAGAGTGATGGTGCCAATGCCATCCGTGACTCCGTTCACGCGATTGATCACCGTAGGTCCTGACGTGCCTGACAAGGTGAGTGTTTTGGCACCTGTGCTGTAGCCAGCCACACCACCTGCGTAGTCAACGCCCCCGGTTCCGTTTCCATTGAGGGCGACTCCGCCCGTAGTGCCCTGCATGGCAATGATTCGATTGGTGCTACTGTTCGCGGTGCCAAGGTAATTCAGCCCAGTCACAGCAGTTGTCAGCCCCAGGCGGATGATCGATGCATCAGTCCCAGCAGCAGGAGCCCCCAGAGAGCTAGCCGAACCAGCATTGGCGAGAGTGGAAACGGCGACGGTTCCATTCTGGATTTCGGTTCCGCCTGTGTAGTTGCTTGCCCCATTCAGAGTGAGGACGTTGGTCTGGTTTTTGAGCAAGCCACCCGCACCCGCTAGCACCGCATCGACTGTGGTATCACCCGTATGGGTGAAATTGAATCCGCCACTCGACGCGATCGTGCCCGCGCCAGTAATGATGGGGCTGGCGCCTGTGGTGGTGACGGCGCTATGGGTGATCGAGTTGGTGCCGATATCCAGTGTCGATCCTGCGCCGACAACCAAAGCACCGCCGCTACCCGTGGCATTATTCGCTGTAAGCGCGAGCGTCCCACCAGAGACGGTGGTCTGGCCAGTGTAGGTGCTGGCTGCACCCAGAGTGAGTGTGCCCGCACCCGTCTTGGTGAAGCCGCCAACACCCGACCCGATGGAATTGGCCAGAACCAAATTGACCGTATTGGTGTCGATGGCACCACCACCATTGAGCAACGTGATACTGCGGGAGGAGATGTCATCCGTCAGAGAGGTGCCGAGGCGCAACGTGCCGCCCGCAAACACCAAGCTGCCGGTATTGCCGCCGATGTTATCCAAATCTGAGATCTCAAGAATGCCCTCATTCAGAGTCGTCTTTCTCGCTCCACCACCGGCGGCATTGATGGCACTTAGAATAAGCGTGCCACGCCCTGACTTGGTGATGTCAGCACTCGAGGTGAGCGGAGAGGAAATGGTCGCCGTAACTGTGCCGCCAGCGGCAGCCGATGTCGGGTTCTGTGCAAAGAAGACATACTCATTGGTGCTTCCGACAGTGATACCATCATCAAAGCCTCCCAGGTTGACGCCCATTGCAGGGGTGCCTATTACTGCGGCGGTTGCGGTGAACAGCATGGTGCCAGAAGTGACAGCGAGAGTCTGTGCAGCGCCCAGACCGGTAACATTGACCGTTCCTGCGGAAGTATTGCTGTTATTGACCACCAAGGCATTGATCGTCTGGCCAGTGATTCCGGTGAGGTCAACGGCGAGAGATTCCCGGATGTTGTCGGTGTTAGCTGTTTTGGTTCCGAAGGTGTTGTACTCGGTGACCAGATCGAGTGGACGAAGCCCCGCCCCGCTCCCCGTGGCTACGGTGTAGGTCAAGAGCGAGTTACCCATGTTGGCATCACCGAGTCCTCCTGTCGTGACTTCGCCAATACCCCAAGGGACGATGGAGATGTTTTTGGAACCAGCAGCACCTACGCCACCGACGAGCGTAGCTGCAAACGCAGTCTCATTGGCCGTGCCTGAAGAGATCCTCAGGAAGTTTCGGTCACCTGCGATTGCACCCAAGGCACGGCCACGGGCATTGATCGTGGAGGAGTTGGAGCGGACAATTTCACTCGTGATGATCCCTGCGACGCCAGTCGTTCCTGAAGCATCCCCTCGGAAGTAGCTGGCACCCGAGGCCAAGCTCAGCAATCCGACGGTTTCATTGGTGGTGGCATTCTGATCGGTGCGGATCGAGAGACCGCTCGGGCGTGTTTCACTAGCCCAGGCACCATCCGCCGAATTGAGAATGATGGGCATGGTATCCAGGAATCGAGTCCCCGAGCGGGTGGTGCCGTTGTTGCTGATAATGAAGGAGCCGCCTTTGTTGATGGTGAGGCTTGAGGCATTCATCGTCGCAACACCCTCCACATACATCAGCCCTCCGTTTGCGACAAGCGCTCCGGTGAAGCCAGCACCCGAGTTACCCGTGAAGAGGAGGTTCCCAAGGCCACTGCTGCCATTTCTTACAATGCTACCGCTTCCCGTGAACACACCTGCGTAAGTGGCATTGCCCGTCGAATTGATATTCAGGGTATTAGACCCCAAGACGACGGTGCCAAAAGTAATGCTCGTACCTGCATTGCCCCCAGACAAATTCCCAATGGTCTCACTGGCTAGAAGTTCAAGGGTGGACGCACGGTCATCCGAGAGAACCACTGAGGATGCATTGCCAATCGCATTTCCGCCGGAGACCTGGAGTGTGCCTGACAAAATCTGAGTAGCACCCGTGTAGTTGTTGATGGCACCATTGATCAGCAAGGAGCCATTCCCGGCTTTGGTGACCCCGTTGCTTAGACCGATCTGCGAGTTGATGGTCATGGGAGCTGTACCGTCATGCGTGACGATGATGTCGGCGGCAGTGGATGTCAGACGACCTCCGGTAATGGTAGGAGCACCTCCGGTGACATTGCTGGTGATCAAAGTGCCACCATTGAAGAGATCCAGAGTGGCAGTGTTGGCGACTGAGATCGTGCCACCCGAAGAATTGTCAAAGCTAAGGGAGTTGATCGAGCGAAGACCGGTGGTGCCAGAGAAGGACGAGCCTGTGTTGGTGATGTTTTGTCCGTTGGTCCAAGTGCTGGCGTCGGCTGCCACTGTGGGAGTGACCGCGATGATGTTGTTCCCGCTCTTGGCGGCGAAGTAGGTGCCCGTGGCATCGCTGACGGTGAGGAAGCCGCCCAAGGTCCCAAAAGCATTAACAGCCGTGGTCGTGGTGATGCCATTCGTTGCATCCTGAGTGCCGGTCGGCAATTGAACGCGAAGAGTGCCAGCGGTTGCGGCACGCGTGATCGCACCCAAGTTAAGGACCAAAGCCTGACCTGTTCCAGCATTCAGGTCGATGGTGTTCGCGCCGCCATTAGCCAAGGTGAAGCTTGCGACAGTTTGGGACGTGGCCGCAGCGTTGTTTCCATTAAGAGTCAGTGTGCCTCCGCGCATGTCGAGGGCAGCGACGGCACTGATCTTGTGGTTATTTTGGGTCGTGTAATCGAGGATCAGATTCCCAGCATCGATACGGGTGGCGGCCACCGTGCCCGTGAGGCCAGTGTTGTTTCCGCTCAGCGTGAAGTCTGCCAAGCCCTGCTTGAGCATGCTAGCGACACCAGCCAGATCAGCCGTGATAGATCCATCAAAGAAACGGATGCCGCTGGTGTGATCCGTAGCGGTACTGGTGACCGTGATCAGGCCGGTGCCGGTGACGTTGCCTGTTCTTCCTGGATTGATGGTGGATCCCACATCCAAGCGCGGTGTCTCAATGCTGCTGCCGCTCGCCATGTTCAACGTGGCCGGCGCACCACTTGGCGTGTCTGCGATCAGAATGAAGTCGAGGCTTCCGCTGTTGGCGACGCCGCTGACGTTGGCGGCATTGATGTTAATCACCGCTCCGTCACGCGAGTAGAGTCCGTTGCTGGTGCCCGCAGTGTAGGCAAGGGTGCCGGTGGAGTTCAAATTCAGGATTGCAGATGTGCCGGTGACAATGACGTCATCAGAGAAGGTGTTGGAGCCGGTAAGATTCCAAGTGCCCGAGTTCACGAGAATGTCGGAAGTCGTTCCTGTTTGGGTGATCCCTCCCGAAAGATTTCCTGCATTCGCAGCAGAGGCACCAGTGAGGGTGAGTTGAAAAGCCCCCATGTTGACAGGACCCGTGTAGCTGATTTCGGCACCGCCCGTACCAGAGGTATTCAAGGTTGAATTGACACTCGCGTTGATGGGGCGGTCCGTGGTTTGATTGGTGCTACCAATGAAGCGCAGAGTGCCGCCGCCGAGATTGATGACGCTGCCAGCTCCGAGATTGCTGGCACCACCCGCGATATTGGTGACGGTGGAGAAGTCCAGATTGCCACCGTTCACGTTGACCGGACCCGTGAAGGTATTGGTTCCCTGGAGAGTGAGAGTGCCAGTGCCCGCTTTTTGAAGAGTGCCCGCCACGCCACCTCCACCTGCGACGTCCTCAATCAAACCGGTCACGGTCGTGTTCCCCGTGCCACCCAGGGTGAGCATGCGGCCCGTGCCTGCGGATTCCGACAACGCGATGGTGCCGATGCTGAGGACCGCCCCCGCACCGCTGAGGTTGTTGGTCAGGGTGTTGCTTTGGTCATTGTTGAGCAGCGACGTGATCGTATTGGTGCCGGTGCTGGCTCCTGCAATGGTCAGGGTGCGGGCTGTAGCTGCGGCCGCTTCAGCAAGATTAACCTGAGCAAAGAGCAGGTTGCCGGTGGTCAGGCTGTTGGTGATGCCGCCAGCGCCGATATTGGTTGTTGTTCCGCTGAAGGTGATCCCGTTCGACCCAGTGAGCGTCAGGACAGCACTCAGATTTAGAGCATTAGCCAGTGCGTCCAGGCCGGTCAGATCCACCAAACTGCTGAGGGTGCTGGCACCAGTCACATTGAGAGCACCCGAAGACAAGGCGTCCACATGGTTCATGAGCAGGGTGCCCGAGGCCAGCCCCGTGCCGCCGGTGTAGGTGTTTGCGGCATCCAGGCGCAGAATGCCTGCGGTGCCACCCCAAGCCGTGCCACCACCGGCAGGTCCATTGACGATGAGACTGCGGGCACCTCCCGACTCGGAAATGACCCCAGAAATGGTCGCAACTGCGAGGGTGGCGTTGTCACGCACATGGATGGCCGCGTTATTGGCGAGAACGACTGGACCCGTGAAATTGGCCACGGAACCATCCGCGTCCGATGAGAAGATACGCAGCTCGCCGGTGCCACCTGCACCGCCGAGGGTGAGTGTCCCGGCATTGTTCACCGTGAAGGCCCCGGTGCCGGAGGTGCGGTCGATGTTCCACTCCGCAGTGGCGTTACCGCCGGAGCGGGCGATGGTGAGAGCCTTGTTGAGATTGTAGGTCACACCGCCAGCACCTTCCCACTCTACTTTGCCGAGTTCGATATTGATCGCTCCGGTTCCCAATGCGTCGCCATTGCCTGTCCGTGCCGTGACCGTGCCGCTGCGCACGATGAGATCACCGCTCCATCCGCTGTTACCGGAATTGGAGATGACGAGGTCTCCCGTGATTTGGTTGCCGGCACTCACCGTGTTGATCGAATCAAGGGTGATGTCGCCGGTCCCGGAGAGCGGCCCGCTGAGGGTGACGGCGCGCTGGGTGGCCGTGGGGACGGAGGAGTTGCTGTCGCGCAGGTTGATGAAGGAATCCCCACTGATGTTGACCGCTCCGCTGTAGATCTGGTTGGCCGTGCCCGAGGAAAGTGTACCACCGCCAAGGGTCAACGCATTCGCAACAGTTCCCGCTACACCATTGTAATAGAACGCGGCACCCGTGTTGACTGCGACATTCGCCCTCTTGCCCACGACACCCAGGGCATCCACATGGGTGAGTTCGAGCGTTCCACCGTTGAGCGTAAAGTCAGACGTCAAGCCCGTGTTGAAGGCGTTGTCAGCGGCGATGGAGATGGTCACTTTACCACTTCCGGTTTTGGTCACGTCCTTTTCTCCCTGCAATCCGCCGGAAAGGGTGAGCACGGAAGCTGCATCGGCCACATTCCAGGTTTGATTGGCACCGAGACGTAGAGGAGCCGAGATCGTTGCAGCAGCTGGGCCACCAGCGATGATCCTGATCCCGTCAGTGGCGACTTGCGGAGCCACTTCTAGACGATTGGTGCTGACCGCACCAGGGGCGATCGTGACGGAGGTTGGCGTGGTGGTGCCAGCTTCGAAAGTTAGAGAGTTGATCTTGATGTTCTGCTCCAACGTCGTCGTGAGAGAAGCGGCTGCGATGCCATCGTAGCCAAAGACAACATCTGTACCGCTACCAGGTATGGATGCCGCCTGAATCGTGCCCGCCTTATCGGTGGACCAGTTGTTGGCGTTGGCATTCCAAGTGTTGTCCGTCAAGCCTCTCCAGTAAGAGCTGCCTGTGATGAGCGTACCGGTAGTGAGTTGGACGAGATTGTCATTCACCGTCCAGCTGAAGCCGGAAAAGCCGCCGGGCATCGCTCCTTGAATCATATTGCCTGCTCCAAAGGCGGTAATACCACCGTCCACAAGATTGAGGAGGGTGTAAGTGGTGGATGGATTAAGGCCTGCATCCGTCAGGTTGAATGTAACGGTGTTTGCCAAGCTTAGTGTGCCGGTCGTGACGAGCGTGAGTGTGTCCGTGTTCAGGAAGTCTCCCACAGCGATTGAATCACCCACATTGAGATTCAATGTCGCCGTGCCAGTTCCTGCACCAAGATTCAAATTGGTGAGGTTAGAGATAGCACTGCCGACTCCATCCAAAAAGCTCAGGGTAGATCCGCCACCGACTTCAATGCTGGTGATGACCCCCGGTGCGGTAAGCCCGCCGGGTAGGGCCAGAGTGCTGCTCCCTGTCGCCATCAACCCACTGGTGCCATTCAGCGCCGAGTTGATGGTGAAAGATCCACCACCCGTGCTGCTGGTGCTGCCTTGGTAAGTCAGCGTCATGCCAGTTGGAAGCGTCAGTGCCGTGTTACCCGCCTTGACAATGGAGAGCGCTCCTGCGCCAGAGTCGGTGACCGTGCGTGCCCCCGTGTTGGTGATGCTTACGGTCGAATTGTTCACCCCGAAAGTGAAGGTGGCTGGGGTGGCAGAGCTGTTGTCGATGATCACCGTGCCGTCCGTGGTGGCAGTGAAGGCATTCACCGTCTGGGTCGTGCCGTTGAGATTCACAGTAGCGGTGTCCGTCGTGGCCAGTTCAGGGCTAAGGGTAAGACCACCGCTGGCTGCGAAGGTTAGCGCGGCAGCGCTGGCGACCGCAATTGTCGGTGCGATGGTGGTTGTGAAGGTGGTCGGGCTATCGATGGTGAGAATCTTGCTGCCTGCTGGCACGTTGGTTCCCGAGAATGTTTGTCCAACTACGAGCCCTGTTGTGGAAGCTACCGTGTAGGTGGTCGTGTTGATTGGCACGGTAGCCGAGGTAGTAGTTGCAGCGGCACCAAAAGTCGTGGGGATAGCTTCGTTCGCAGTGAACTTCAGAGTGCCACGGTCCAAATCGAAGACGTTGCCTGCCTGGTTCCAGTTGGAAGTCGCTCCATTGGTGCCGAGAGTCAGAGTACCATTGCCCGTTTGTGTGATATTGACGCCAAAGCCTGTGGTGGTCGTGAAGTTTCCGTTGACCACCGTTTCGCCGGGGCCGTCAATCGCCCAAGCACGGGTAGCTGTGAGAGAATTCGCGAGCAGGCCATTCAGAGTTAGCGACTTACCGGAGGCAATGCTGTTGTAAACGTTGAGGTTGTTGGCACCGGCAGCGAGGTTGTTGGTTCCGTTGAAGGTCAGGCTGTAGTCACCGATGAATCCGCTCGTGGCATTGTTGCCGAGATTCAGTGTATTGGCGAAGGTACGGTCTTCACCATAGGCAAAGACGTTGCCGTTGGAGATGGTCAACGCCGCAGGAATAGCGGTGTCATGCCCGATACCGAGGGCACCGCCGCTGGCGGTAGTGGTACCGGTGTAATTGTTGGCGCTGTTGGTCAGGATCCAGGTGGCTCCGCCATCAACTGTAACACTGAGCACCCCGGCTACGTTGTCCGAGAGCTGGCTGGTGATCATGTTGCCTGCGGCGTTTGATCCACGGAGCGACAGCGTCTTGTTGCCTGTCTCCGTGGTGTCATGAGCCACATTCGTGAGAATCAGCGGCCCGGATCCGTCGGCATAGATGGCACTGTTGGCAGTTGTGCCGCGCAGACGGATCTTTCGATCGCTGGTTTCACCAAGGCCGACGTAAACCAGATTACCGCCTGTGGTGCTGGCGTTGCCGAGAATGACGGCACCTGCATCTGTGTTCCCAAGAGTGGAATCGCCGACACTGGTCGCACCCGCAGCGGTGGAGTTACCGAGGGAACTGACCACGAGAGTCCCGGCATCAACGGAGGTTGTTCCGGTGTAAGTGTTGGCATTGCCAACTCGAAGGATACCGGTTCCGTTTTTAAACAATCCTCCACCTAGACCGGATAGCACTCCGGTGAGATTCGCGTAGTCCGCACCTGTGTTCCCGTTGTCGTTCACGGTAACCGTCCGGGCAGCCGCGCCAAGATCGATGGCATTGGTAAATGTCACGTCTGCAAGGGAACTACCTGAATTAAGAATGAGGGATTGCACGCCGCCTGTTCCGACAAAACCACCGCTACCCCAAGTGAGGCCTGCGCCGCCATTCAAGGTCACGGTGAGTGCAGTCGAGTGCGCGGCAAAGCCACCGCCTCCAGTGGTGCCACCCCAAGTGATCGTTTCCGTGCCTGCTGTGGGCGTGACAGCCAGATTTCGGGCAAAAGTGCCGGACGTCTGTAAAATGCCTGAAGTTGTGGTGGCACCAAGGACCAGCGGACTGCTCGCTGGCAAGGCACCCGCGTTGTTCAAACCCAAAATGCCATCAACAATCGTGGTAAGACCCGTGTAGGTGTTATTACTGTTTCCGAGGTTCCACTGGCCTGCGCCGGACTTCGTGACAGCCAACGTGACGCCGCCGCCAACAGAACTGTCGATGAGTTGGGGATTGAAGGTGTTGTCGCCAAGACCGAGGCCGGTGCCGGTTCCGGCAAAAGTCAGGGTGGCATTCGCCGTTGTGTTGTTGACGATCGGTCCGGTGTTACTCCAAACAATGGCGTTGTTGTTCGAGACAGTGCTGGAAAGGGTGGCACCCGTCGCCGCTGCGGCGAGAGTGAAGAGCCGGTCGGTGGTGGCGGAACGGCTCCCCAGAGTAAGGGCATTGTCGATCATGCTGCCTCGATAATCAATCCCTGCCGTGGACCCGGTAAACACGAGATTAGCAGCATCACTGCTGGAAGCTCCGATGCCACTGTTAACACCACCATTTGCCAGGGTATCCACAGTAACCAGTCCGGTGCCACCGATGGTGGTAATCCCCGTGTAGGTATTTAAACCACTCCAAGTAGCGGCTGCCCCACCCTTGGTGATGTTCAGTCCTCCAGAGAATACGCCATTCCAAGTGCCCCCACCGTTTTGAGTGAAGGTCTGACCGGAGAGTCCGCTGATCGTACCAGCCCCATCCAGTGCATTGACCACCGCGTTCGCGGCCGTAACACCCGCCAGAAGTTCGAGGGTCGCACCCTGGCGGGCCACCAGAGAGGCACTCGTTGCTGACAAACGGGCCGCTGCCCCATTGAGGGATACCTTGCCTTCATTGATTGTCGTCGTTCCGGTTTGGGCATTTGTGCCGAAAACAACCAAAGTCCCAGCACCATTCTTGGTCAATCCACCCGTCGTGACGCTGGAAATATTCACCGGGTTCGTAGAGCTACCAAGGTTCAATACGTCACTCAGCTGGTTGACGCGGATCGCAACGTTTGTGGCCGCGACACCCCCTTGGACCAAACGAGAAGTGGCACCGTCACTCAGGATCGAGGCTGTGCCTCCGGATTGTAGAATGCCCCCCGTAGAAATAACCAAGTTACCGCTCAAAGTAAGGGTTTGGTTATTCGTGAGGAGGGAGGAAATCGTGAGGGCTCCGCTCGCCGTGGCTGCGGTCAATCTATTGTGAGTTGCACTTACCAAAGCTGCTCCAGCGTCACGGAAACTACCAGCGGCCCCATAAGTCGGTGCGGTTACTACCCCCGCAACGACATCCGCGAAATTGGCACCATTGATGTAAAGATGACCCTGGAAGTTTGTTGTTCCGGGGAGTGTGGTCGCAGTCGCCGCAGTCGGTGCCGTGGTAAAACTCACCGTCCCGCCGGACGCCGCAGAGGTGTCAAAGTTCACACTAGAGGCTGCCGTCGTGGCCCCCAGGGAGGTGAAGATCAGATTCGCTGCCGCTCCATTGCCTAATAATCTCACGGTCGACGCACCTGCCGTCGGCGTCAGCGCCCCAAGAGTCTCGGTTGTCGCCGCTCCAGAGAAGCCCCTCAACTCCAGGGTGCCGCCCGCAGAGCCGGTCGTCGTGTTTGCGCTAAAGACGACTGTATTGCTTGCCGCCGAACCAATCACATCCGAAGCGGCCGCCGTCGCTCGAAGTTTCAGCGTTCCACTTTGAATGGTCGTCGCGCCAAGATAGGTGTTGGCAGCGCTCAAAGCCCAGGTGCCGGAGCCGAGTTTTGTGACACCACCCGTGCTGGGGGTTGTTTCCACAGGAATCACCACGTTGATGATGTTGTCTGCTTGGTTGGTGCCTCCGAGAATCAAAGCGCCCGTCGTAGCAGCAGCAATCTTTGTGATCGCACCGTTCAAGATCACAGGATTTGTCCCTGCCTGATTCGCATAAATCGAATTCGAGCCGGACGTCGTATTTAGGGTGATCGGCTTGCTCGTAGTGAGCCCCGCAGCCGTTCCCGTCGCTACACCCGTTCCGCCGATGATCAGGTTGCCACCGGTGGTAGTCGCATTTCCAAGCGAGATTGTGCCAGGTGTCGCGCCATTAAAAATCGAGCGGAAGTCCGTGATCCGAACCGCACCGCCTTCAATGGTCGTATTTCCTGTGAAAGTTCCGGCAACGCCATTGATGGCCAGTTCACCAGTTCCCTGCTTGATCAACTGCTTATTGGTGCCTGTGGCCGTGATGTCACCGACAATGCGAGTGTTGCCGTTACCCGAAAAAGTCAGATTTCGAGCGCTGGCGTCTGCGTTGTTCCAGACAGTCGTTCCGGCGAACGTCAGTGTCCCCCCCATTTCATTGGCGATCGCAGTGTTACCATTGCTGCTTTCCTGAGTCCATGCTTGGAGAGTCGCCCCGAAACCGTTACGACTCCGGAAAGTGGCTGTTTGGCCTTGAGCGACACGGAAGAGACCCAGCGTCGTCAGTCCATTCACCGCATCACCACCGCCAGCCGGCCCCGAGTAAACAACCGTGCTGGCGCGCAGATAAACGTTCTTACCCGTGGTTAAAGCATTGAAGTCTAGATTGGAATTGCTCCGGAACTCCAAAACCCCACCATTCAGGTCAATCGGAGCGCTCGTTCCGGACCCTGTTCCGGCCCCAAAAACGCTCGTTCCCCCAACAGTTGCTTGGGTCACGCGAATCGAGCTTTGCTGGCCAATGCTCGAACCAGCCGTTCGTATTGCACCGGTGAAGCCCGAGGCATTACCGTTCAGAAAGAGAACCCCTGAGCCTGATTTTTCAAGAGTGCCGGTTCCAGTTATTGTGCCACCGGCAAAACTGAAACCACCGACCCCAGCCGTGTTCACCCCGCCCAAACTGGTGATGGTGGTGCCAAGTGTCCCGCCCACATTGAGGCTGCCAGAAATCGTCAAAGTTCCATTCACACTGTTGATGCGGCTGTTGCGAATGGTGGCCGTGGGTGACAGCGGCAGCGGACTGACCGCCGAACTCAGTGTCCCGGACAGCGTGTTGTTCCCGAGGCTCTGAATCGCCGCTCCACGGTCACCGATGGGGCCACGTCCTTCGAAATTGATAGACCGCGCAAAAGTGAAGCCCCCTGCTGTGCCATCCAGCACCAACGAGCCCCCCGTGAAACCAAGTAAGTTGGTATTCAGCGGCGTGTTGTTGTTCGTCAGGATCGAGATGGCCGAGCTATCCGCTCCCAGTGCCCCGCCGCCGCTGATGATCAGCGTACCGTTACTGATTGTCGTAACTCCTGAGTGAGCATTGCCCAAATTCCCCAGGCGGACCGAACCGCTTCCCGTCTTCGTCAGTCCCGCCGTGCCGAGAATCTGGCTGCTGATCGTGGCTGATTCCCCGAGATTGACCCGCAGAGTGGGAGTCGTGCCATCCAAGGTCAGCGTGCCACCTGTCAGCGTGTAGCCACTGCGAACGAACGAAAGGTTGTTAGCGAGGATGCCGGAGCTGAGAGTGACCGTGCTGGCAGCAGGAATGCCCAGGGACGGAAACGCGCCCGAAAAAACGGCCTGGTCGGCATTGGTGATGGTGTTAGGCCAGGCTTGATCCGTCCCTGCGGTGCCATCCCACCAGTTAGTCGTCGTGGTATCCCAACTGCCTGTACCCCCCAGGTTGACTCCTACCGTCGTGTTGCCCGTCACGCTGGCATCCGCATCCCAATAAAAGGCCGCCGCCTGCAACGGTTGGCCGATCTGCCAAAAGGCCATGAGGGCAATCATCAGGAGATTGATGATTGTTCGGTGGGCGCGGAGGTACTGCATAAAGATGGATTGTGGCGTCAGCAACAGTGTTGGCCGTGAGGGCACGGCAAAGCACATCTCTAGAACGCGGTTGGGGAATACGAATTATGGCCTAACTGAGTTTCTCCGGGCAAGAAAAAAGTTCATTCTTTTTGAGCTCCCATCCATTGATTTTCAGTGATTTGCGCAACGCGGAGCCATTATCCAAAAAACACCCATGGCAGGACTCGCGTAATGACCAGACGTGCCCCGGTTTCAGCACTGGTAGAGCCGAGATCCCCATTGCCTCGGCACCTCTCGCAAGATGGCTCCGCCGCTGTCGTTTCAGTGCATCCATGCGTTTTTTCAGCCTCCTCTTCTTCGCCCTTAGTTCTTCGCTCTTCGCGGCGAGCACGCCGAACTTCGTCCTCATCAACATCGACGACCTCGGCTACGCGGACATCAGCCCCTTTGGCGGCAAAACAGCCACGCCACAGCTCGACCGCATGGCGAAGGAAGGCATGAAGCTCACCAGCCACTACGCCGCGCCAGTCTGCTCCCCTTCCCGCGCCGCCATGATGACTGGCTGCTACCCAAAACGCGTTCTGCCCATTCCCGGCGTGCTGTTTCCGGCCGCCGCCGTCGGTTTGAACCCCAGCGCCACCACCATCGCCGACATGCTCAAGGCCGCCGGCTACGCCACCGCCTGCATCGGCAAGTGGCACCTGGGTGACCAACCCGAGTTCTTGCCCACCGCGCAGGGCTTTGAGCACTACTACGGCATCCCTTACTCGAACGACATGGGCCCCGGCGCCGAAGGCTCCAAGAGCAGCGCCGGTGAGCCGCTGCCCAAGGGCAACGCCAAGAAGAAGGCCGCGAAGAAAGCCCCCGAAAACGACGAAACCGGCCTGAAAGGCAACGCGCAGCCGCCGCTGCCGCTCGTGGACGATCACAACGTCGTCGAACGCGTTAAAGTCGCCGAGCATCACACCTTCACCCGCCGCTACACCGAGCGGGCGGTGAAATACATCCGCGAACACCAGAAGAAGCCCTTTTTCCTCTATCTGCCGCACAACGCCGTCCACTTCCCGCATTACCCGCATCAGGACTTCATCGGCAAATCCGGTGTCAGCCTGCAAAAAGACTGGGCCATCGAGGTGGACTGGTCCGTTGGCCAGATCCTTGACGCGCTGCGCGAGCTGAAACTCGACACGAACACGCTCGTCATCTTCACCAGCGACAACGGCGGCCCCACCAATCAAGGCGCGGACAACACCCCGCTGCGTGGCAGCAAAGGCAGCACCCTCGAAGGCGGCATCCGCGTCTGCACGCTCGCCTGGTGGCCCGGCAAGGTCGCCGCCGGCTCCGAAACGAAGGCCATCACCGCCCACATGGACCTGCTGCCCACTTTGGGCGAACTGGCCCGCTGCAAAAGCGTGGGAGAACTCAAGCTCGACGGCAAAGACATCTCCCCCGTGCTCCTCGGCCAACGCAGTGCCTCAGGACACGATGTTTTCCATTATTACAGCGGCTTTAACCTCCAGGCAGTGCGCAGCGGCCCGTGGAAGCTGCATCTGGCAAAAAACGAGCTCTACAACCTCGAAACCGACGTCGGCGAGGCCCAAAACATCGCCACCGAGCATCCCGACCAAGTCGCACGGCTCCAGGCGCTCGCCGAAGCCATGAAAGCCGACCTCGGCGACCAAACCGCCACCGCTCCCGGTGTCCGCCCCCTCGGCCGCGTCCCCCATCCCCTGCCCCTCATCGGTCACGATGGCACCGTGCGCCCCGGCTTCGACGCCATCGCCAAGAAACTGTAAAACGAGTTTTCCAACTCGTTTCCCTCGCCCAAACCAACGAGCACGCCTCCCTCTCGCGCCCCGAGCCCCATCTCAGCGTCGGCTTGTGGTGGTCGAATGGTGAGTTCCTGCCTGATTTGAGAACATCAAAAATCCCTGCGCGGGCG
>Ga0315908_10001696_pt1 | contig 16431 bp, 5 predicted proteins | sample LakEriMetagenome_12_FD_203520 | JGI IMG/M metagenome (GOLD analysis project Ga0315908, IMG submission 203520) | Freshwater fungal communities from buoy surface, Lake Erie, Ohio, United States - Buoy 4 MA124 | ecosystem: Environmental > Aquatic > Freshwater > Lake > Lake biofilm | place: USA... | reverse complement strand
TTATCATTTTCTTTTTATTATATTTATTATTATGATTATTATTATTATTATTATTATTTTTATTATTATTATTATTATGAATATGATTATTATTATTATTATTATGATTATTATTATTATTATTATGATTATTATTATTATGATTATTATTATTATTATTATTATTATGATGATTATTATTATTATTATTATTACTATTACTATTAATTTTATTATAATTGTTATACTTTCTTTAAATTATTTTTATTTATCTTATTTTACATAATTTTCTATTAATCATATTATTTTATTTATGATTTAATTGTAAAATTTTAATTAAATTAAGATATTTATTGTTTATTTTTTATTTATTATTACTATATGATATCATTTTTTTAAATTTAAATGCTATTTCTTTTTTATTATTAAATTTGTACATTTTATAAAATTTTTTCTTGATTATAATTTTATTGAGTTATTGTACTTTTATTTAGTTTAGAAATTATCTAAATTTATTAGTTAGTATTTAATAAATCTTAATTTTTATATGTTATTGATTGATTTTATTAATTCACTTATATATTTTAATTAAATGAGGCTTAAGAATTTTTCATAATTATTTTATCTTTATTTATAAAATCATTTAATTAATCATTTTATTATTTTTAAAAATCTACATATTATTTTTATTTAATATTGTTAGTTAATTCTAATTTTTTAGCAACTTAATATGGCGTTTAAATTATTTGATGAGAGAAAGTTATATTATGAATATTATATTTTCCTAATTCAAATATTTTTAATCAATCAGCTATTTTAAATTATTTAATTTCTTAAGTATTATTAAAATTTTTATTTTAATTAAATTTTTCACTTTTTTGATCGCTATTTCCTTGGTTTTATTTATCCATATTCTTAAAAGATTTTATTATTTATATTAATTTTTTTATATATTTTAATTATTAAAAAAATGAACAAAAAATAGATTTTATCAAGCATGTTATTGAAGATTCCAGTAATTAAATAGTATTAAAAAAATATTTGGATATAAAAAATTTAAACTAATTTTGAGGATCAGAAATAATTAAATAAATTATTTAATATAAATGAAATAATTCATCCCAACCAAGTAAATAAAATTTTTATATATAAAGTTATAAAGATAAAATATTGGATAATATCCTATAATGAATCCTATGTAAACTTAAAGAAAATTGAAATGTTTAAAAATTGAAAATATTAGTTATAATAATTTTGATAAATTAAAAAATTATGAAATGAATGGAAAAACTACTATAATTTAAAATAGTGTAATTGATAAAACTGGACCATAAAGAGATGCCAATATTATTTTTGTTACATAATTAATGGCTAAGTAGGATATTTGAGCATACATTTAAAAAAATATTATACGAATATTTATTAAAATTTTTATATTTTAATATATGTCATTTTTCAATAATATCTAAAATTTAATAAAAAGCTTTATAACAATCTTTTTAACATGATTTGACAATCTTATCTTCTACTTTATTATCATGAATTTACTAATCAATTACGCAACATAATTAACAAAAGTCAATTTTACAAAACATAATTTATTATTTTAATTCAAAATTTTTTTCACAATATGTATAAATAGATTTATTTGGTTTTGGAGGAATTAAACAATGCTAATACTGATTTAAAGCTATTGGATTTTATGTAAATTTTAAATTTAATTCGCATTCTTTTCTACATTAAAACTACAAGGAAGATTTTATCCAATCTACTTCTCTGTTGCAACAAATATCACAAAAATTTTCGTTACATTATACACGAGCAATATTATCAAATTAATATTATTTTAAACAATATTCAAACCTTTATTCTTTTGTCTTTTATTCTTCACATTATTTATAATTAGCTTTTTCTTTCTGTTTCTTTACTACATTTTTTATTTGACTTTTTATCTCATTTTCAATTAAAGGCTAAGTTTGTAAATTATCAAATCCACACTTTTATATTAATATTTATAATATTATAAATTAATATTTTTCTGAATTATTAATCTAATATATTTTATATTACTTTAGCTTATTAACTAATTAATCCAATAGAACCCGGATATATCTAAGTTTGATATTCATTTATAACAAGTTAATAATCCTCGTTATTTTTCTTTATATAAACTGATATTTTAGATTATTTTAATATTAATTTAACAGATATCCATTATTATAAATCAAATTTAAACTAAACATTTTAGGTTAGAATTTTAAGTGAATCATTTAACTTTTTTCTAATCAAAATTTATTAATTATTTTCTTTAAAGACAAGTTCTAAAATTAAAAAATTATTTATATCCAAGTATCCAAATATAATTCCTGCAATGCCTTATGTTTAAAAATATATATCAACGGATATTTATCCAGATATACAAATTTTATTAGATTTTTATATAATAATAGATCCTTATTAATCTAAATCATCATTAGAAATAGGAGAAGATTAATAAATAATATTTTATCTTTCAAATAAATCATTAACGAATCTCCATTAGGAAGGTCCATTTTTTTAATTTACTGGATCTATTATGCGATATTTTTATAATAAATTTCCCTAAAAATCTTCAGTGAATCTGTTACAATCTTAAGGCACATAAAATTGAGACTATTTTAATTAATTATTCAAATTATCATCTATAAATGCACAATTGTTAATAGTTAATTTAATTTTATCTATAAATGCTTATTAAATCCCATTTACTCCAAATCCTATACTTCCTTTAACAAAAGTATAGTCATACAAATCAAATATAACATCAATACCATCATAGTCTATTGAATCTTTAATTTTTTCTGAATTCAACTTAATTATTATATTATTTTTTCTGACAATTATTATTACATCGTACCAGATATTTTGTAAAAAGCCTCCATCAATCTTTTATTAGAGAATAAATAGTTTATTGTTATACATTTTAATAAGACTTTTAATTCCTTAATTGTCTTTCTATACAAATTATAATCCATAATAATTAGATTAATCTTAATATCTAAATAAAACGGTGAAAATTCCTTGTGAAGTAATTAATATTTTTGATTCAAATTAATAATCGTAAATTAAATCTTTATTAGTTTTTATTAATATTCTACCTAAATGAGAATCATTATCTTTTAATATATGATTTCCTCTATATTCAATACTATTTTAATGACCAAATTAACTTCTTGTGCTAAAACTGAACTAACCTTCTCCTTATCCACTTTCTATTTTAATTTAATTATATAACTTTTCGAAGTTTTACAATTCTTTATATTCTTCAAAATAATCTGTATATTAATTTTAATTCTTATATTTTTCTGTTAATTATTAATTTAATTGATCTATTTATTTATTTTCCTAAACTTATTTTTGATAATTGTTTTCTATTAATTACAGTATATCCTTAATTTTTTGACTTAATTTTTAAATTTCCACAACTTATAATTTTGGATTTTTTTAAATTTCTTAACTTCTAAATATATTAATTAATTTATCTATTTCTAATTATAAAAACATACTTTGTTATATAATTTTTTAATATTTTTAAATTTTATCTTTTTCTGTAATAAAATAATCATTAATTTATTATAGACCATCTTTAGTAGTTAATATAGGATCATTAGAGTACTAAGAAATATTTTAATTTAGACTATTACAATTAGAATTATTATTATTACTAATTTAATTATTTTCTTCAAAACTATATGTCGAATTATTTTATATTTTAGAAAGAAACCTTATAAAATCATAATCTGTATTTTATATATTGATATCAGTTTAAATAAAAGATTATGTTTAAATATTAGAAATAAGTTGTTTTGGACAATTAGAAGGTAATGAAGAAATAGTGAAACTTCAAAAAGATGTACCAGAGAATGAGTCTGATTGAATTCCGTTTTAAGATTTTGAAGGATAAGATTTTAAAGGTTATACAATTTATAATTGAATTTGACCTCCTTATTGATCAGAAATAATGCCTTAAAAAATAGCAGCTCTACAGATACTAGAATCCTGAGAATAAATGAAGTCTCCGTAAATTTTAAAAGTGGTTTGAGACTTGCAATTAAGAGGACAGAGGAGTTTAAAGTTGGTGAAGAGTTGACTATTGAAGTGGTCATCGTTGGAGAGAGAGGAAGCGCAAGAGAGAGAATAAAGAGGTGGTTGATGGTAGTTATTGTCACTACAAACTACTCCCTTCAGAATAATTTGCTATAGAGAGAGGTACACGAAAATCTTGTCTTTCAAACCGAACCCTACACTGTTCACTTTCTGCTTGTTAAGTCGCATAGGACTCATACATTTAAAAATGCTCTCTAAATTCATTGAGTTCTGACTATTTAGTGAGAATAACTCATCTCCACACTTCCCTAAGTACACACACTCATAGTTCACTCCTAAAGCTATCAAATCATTGTCAAATTATATTTCTATCTTCTCTAAATATTCTCTCATAACATCTAGTTGTTCTTTCTAAAACAACTCTAATGCTTCTAGTCCCTTTACACTACACTTCTCACGAATTAATTCGATTACCTCATTGTCATCCTTAAACTCTTCTTTTAATTTCTCATTCAATAAACTTCCTCCCATATAGTAATATAATTATCTTTTTTCACTACTAAAATCACAATATACTCTTAAACTTTCACTCATACATTCACTCTTTATCCAATAAAATCCATTCCTTTTTAATTTATATTTATTTTTTATCTATCCACAATTCTCACCTGCATTTTCTTTCTTTGTTCCTAATTAAGAAATCGTTTTTTCTTCATTTTTTCTGTTTTCATTTTATTTTTGTTTTTATTCAAATATTTGTAATTATTGCTATATTTGTTCATCATATTTAATAATTTATTTTATCTAGTTTCCATTTCCTATAGTACCCTGTAATACATTTTTTATTTTTTAAGGAATTTAAATTAATAATTGTGAGATTTATTTAATTTATAATTCTAGTTTTAAAATAGTTTATTTTTCTTGATCATAGGTTCGCTAAGTATTAAAATGAATATATTCTGTGTCATCTAATAACCAACCTGATTACTTATTATCATAATTACACTCTTTAATAATAACATCTTAAGTAATTTCATGAAAATGAATATTTTTTATTCCAAAAATTGGTTAATTATTTTTTCCAAAGATTCCTAAAAATTCATGATTTTTATAGAAGTAAATATGTATTTAAACTACTTCAATTGGGTTAAAATTAATAATTTAAAGGAACTTATCGTTATTGTGATTTCAATAGATAGATTATTTGATATTATTTGTATCGTAAATGAAAACTTCATAATCTTAAGGACAGTATTGAAATTGAAGAGTGATAGAGTCAATGATTATAGGATATTTGGAAATGAGATGAAAAAAAGCATTGTTAATTCCAGGAGAGGATGCCCAATAGTTAGTTCTTTAGAGAATTCTTAATGGAATGTGAATTGAATCATCAATAATGGAACTGGCTTGCACAGTGAATCTGTCTTCAAGAGAGAGGTAAGGGTCTTAGTTGTTACGATTAAGTTAAGGATAAAGACAGAGTTTAGGATTGAATTGGAAGAGAATGTTGTTGGAAGAGTGAAAGATCCAATGATGACGATTATCAGCAGCCTAACTTGCTTCAAGACAGTCTCCAGTTTAAACAAAGCTATCCGGCTCAAATATTGAATCAAACAACCCTAAGCACTTCCCACTCCTAATATTTACCACTTCTTAAGAATCTTTCACTCTCCAAACTTCTCTCCCGTCCCCCATCCCAATTGAAGTAATGCAACTCATCAGTTACACCTTATACTTCTCCTCCGTCTTCATCTTCAGTCCAATTAGACATAAATCTCTCCCTTTATCTCGATATATTATTGCTCCATTGTATTGTCTACTAACTATCTCAACTTTGTATATTCCCATTCTATAATTCACTGCCCCCTTCATTTTTATCCTCAATTTATAAACAAACTATGCATTTTTTAAAAACACATGACTTACTAATTATTATGGTTATTTATAATCAAATCCTTTGTTTTTTAAATCAACTGTATATTTATAATCAAAATAAGTATAGAAGTTCTATTTTTAATCTTATTAGATTTCAATAGAATATAATAAAGGTGAATAAGCCCATTTTATAAAAATATGAGATATCCGTGTTATTTTTTCTAATTCTAGTTCCATTATTATTTCATCATTTTTCCCATGATCTCCCACTGAGCACCAATATCCATCTTCGTCTGTTAAAACATTATTTGCACTATATTTTATTCCTTCCTATTAAAATACACTGCTTGCCCAAGCTCTTATTATTCTTACTTTAGAATCTCCTTTATTTTCTTAGTTTTTACTTTAACCTTTATTACTATCTTCTAAAAATCTATAATTTTAAATTTCGTCTTTACTTTAATAGTCTTTAACTGAAAACTCATTTAAAAATTTTTATTTAAGTTCAAAATATTCTTATTCTAATTATAAAGGCATCTTTAAAGGTTATAATTAAATAATATCTTTAATATTCTCTTTAAGTCTATTAGTTTCATATTAATAATTGTCTTCCATCAAACTTTCAATCTATTTTTCTATTATAGGTTATCCATAATTTTATTAAGATAAATAAATACTAAAAAAATTATTAATAATTAAAATAATTATTAGTTTATTTTATGTCCACATTATTATTAAAAATATTAACTTAGAAAACTCAAATATAATAAATATTGAATATATATAATTTTATATAATTTTTTTTTATATTATTTAACAAATAAATTACATAAAAAGCAATAATACATTTTATTAAAATATTTAAAAATATTATTTATTAAATTTATAGAAAAAATACCAAACAAAAATAAAACTTTATAATAAAGTAGTATTAATTATACTAATGAAAATTAATTTAGAAATTTCAATCATCAAAAATATATTTTTTATTAAAATTTAATAAAATCAATTAAATTAATTATGTAAGAATTAATTAGAATAATTAAGTTTACCTAAAAGAAATTAAATTTTTTAATTATATTAATAAGGTATAAGATATATTTTAAAGAAACAAAAAATTCATAATTATAAATAATCTTAAATGATAACTCGATTTAAATGAAATTAATACCCAATTTTAGTAAAACTTATACTTAAAAAATAGAAAATTCAAGTTTTTATTTATTTATTAAATTAAAGAATATATTAAAAAAATAAATTAGACATTCAATTAAAAAAGAATATGTAAGAGTTAGAAACTAAAAAAAATTTATTATATACTTAAAAAAATGTATATTTATAAATGAAAAATATAACTTAACTTAAAGTACTAAGAACAGTTTTATTTAAAAATAAAATAAATTTAAGAATAATTTAATTGATAATATAATCAATAAATATATTAATTATTTATATAAAATATAATAATTATTTTAATTTAAAACATATTGCTGATTGATATTTAAAAACCAATTAAGACTAATATAAAAGAACTTGAGAAATTATTAATTAATTAAATATATTTTCTTATACTCATAAAATTAAATAGACCGACATTCATGGCAATTTTAGATATAATTAGATTTAATAAAAAATTTTTAATTAAGACTGTTAAGGTTTTGTTTTAAAATTTTTAGATATGGAAATACTTAAATAAATAAAAATAAATTCAATCATAACCAACAAAAATAATATTTTAAATTAAAAATGATGAAATAAAAATAAAATTGACTCAATTATTTTAGAAAAAAAAGATAATTTAAATAGCAATTTTTAAATTAAATATTTATTAATTTAGAAAAAAATAAAAAGATATTAATAAATATTTTTCAAAAATAAATAAAATCAATTTTAATATATTTTAAGCAAATTAATTTAATTACATTATTTGAAATTCAAAAAAAAGTTTTTAACAACAATAATAATAAATCTAAATTAAAATTACATTTATAATTCTATTAAAAAAAATGTTATATAAAATTATTATAGGTTTTAGCCTTTAGAAATTAAAGTATTTAATTTTCTTATATTTTATAATAATTTTAGAAATATTTTAGAAAATTAAAATGAAAGTAAATTATATTAAATTAAATAAAAATTCAAAAATCAAATTGTTTTTCTATTTATAATATTAATTACATAATTAATCATTAAGATTCTTTAAATTAAAATAAAGATTTTAGAATTATTAGTAATTAAACTAATTTTAAAAATATAGAATAAATACTATTAATATTGATTTCTAATTAAATATTTTATTTTTTAACATCAGATTATAATAATATTATATATTTTAAATTAAATAATTTAAAAACTAAATGATTGAAGATGATATTTATGAAGAAAATCAATAAAATGATTTATGTCAATTAACGTATATTTAAGCCTATTAATTATCATAAATGCATAATTGTAAAATATTAATCTAATCATATATATAATAAAAATTATTATGAATTTTAATATAAGTTTATAAAAATGAGCCTGATTTAAAATATTTAATGGGATTTTTCAAAAAAAAAAGAATAATAGAAAAATTGCCAAATTGAGAAATACTTATAAATATAAAAGATGATAAAGTAATAGATAATAGAATAAAAACAAATAATTTAAATTTTAAGAAATTTATTTTACACAATTTGTATTTAATATTTTAAAATCCAATTATGATATATGCATTAATAGTAACAATTTTATAAACAATACCTTAAATATCTAATACTGAGAATTAACCAACTATGTTAATAAATATAGGTTTTTATTTGATATTTAATTTATTTTAAAATATATTTGACAACTTAAATAGGATGAAAATAGATGAAAGATAAAATAAGAATAAGGTAGCTGCATTTGATAATTAATCAAACACTTATGAGAATACTGAATATTGGAATTTGAAAATAGGACAACTGATAAGAATTGAAAAGGACTAACAAATTCCAGCTGACATCTTACTACTCTCATCCAGCTTCGAGAATGGCTCTTGCTTTGTAGACTCTCATCACATCAATGGACAATCTTACGAAAGAAATGTTAAGTCTTTGCCTTAGCTCCACACTATTTTCTCTTAAAACAATATCTTTCTAGAACTTTAAGCAATCAAAGTAAGTTATGAAAGGCCTAATATTTATTACTACAATTTACTTGGAAATTGCGTTATTAATTCAGAAATCATTAGATTTGATTATTAAAATATCATTTTAAGGGGTTCTTTATTAAAAAATACTGAATTTATTATAGCCTTAGTTTTGTTTACTGGTAAAGATACAAAAATTATGATTAACAAGTAAAAAAAAACCTTAAAAACTAGTTAACTTCATAATTTGATTAATGAAATATTTTAAATTTTATTTTTTATTATCCTAATTACATCGATTTTATTAGGATTACTTAATGCTATTTGGACAGTTTAAAATCAAAATTTTATTTTAAATATATTAAAAGCTAATTAAGATGAATCCATATATGAACCTTTAACATAATTTTGCTAATAGGTGCTTGCACTATTTATGATTTATAACGATTTATTTACATTTTCATTAACAAGTATTTAGAATGCAATAAATATCATTTTATCATATTATGTTTAGAGGGATGAGAAACTTGGTAAAGGAGAGGAAAAAGGAATGGTTTAATAATAGAACTTAATAGATGAAATAGGATAAATAAATTATGTATTCAGTGATAAAACAGGGACAATAACAAAGAAATAAATGAAGTTTCGGAAGATAAGTATAAATGGAGTGTTGTATGGAAATAAAGAGGACATGGAGGGAGTGGATATGGAGGGAGTGGACTTTAGAGACAGTAGTCTATTTTTGGACATGGAGGAGAATAATGATAAGCAGGGAAGAATTATGTAGGCAATGTTGATCATGTCTACTTGTCATAATCTTAGTTGTGAAGTGCTCAATGATAATATCAAATATGTGGGTACTAGTCCTGATGAAATAGTCATGCTTAATTTCACCCGTCTCTTCGGTTTCCTCTTTCAAGGCAAAACACAAGATACTCTCTATCTCCACTTCTAAGATTAGATTCTCTAGTTTCAACTCTTACATCACTTAGAGTTTAATTCTCAAAGGAAAAGAATGTCCATCATTTTTACTGACAATAAATCCAACATTCTACTCTTCTGTAAAGGTGCTGATGATGTCATTTTCCAACGATTAGCTCATAATGTTGAGTTTAAAGAAGAAACCATGAATAACTTATAGAAAATGGCAGAAGAAGGTTTGAGAACGTTAGTATTAACGATGAGATACATAGATGTTGAAGAGTATATTTAATGGAGGAATAACTATGAGAGTACTTTGAACATTATCCAGGATAGATAGAATAAAATGAATGAGATTTATGATTAAATAGAGGTGTAATTACAATTAGTTGGAGTGACAGGAATCGAGGACTGTCTTTAGGATGAAGTGAAGGAGACAATAGAGAACATGAAGATGGCCGGATTGAATTTGTGGATATTATCAGGTGATAAGATGGAGACTGTAGTAAATGTAGCTTACTCGTCAACTCTCATCAACTCCAATATCCTCATTTTTACTCTTGACTCTTCCGATTATAAGAACACCAAACAGAAAATCCTTGATATCCATCACCTTTAGAAGTTCAAACCCAATACTCAATATGCAATTGCTGTTTCAGGATTAAGTCTAGTAGAAATTGAAAGAAAACAGAAATTAGTCAGCATGTTTGTTAAAGCCTGCATCAACTCTCAAACTGTCATTGGCTTTAGATTATTGTCTTCTTAGAAATCTATACTTGTTAAAATGATTCAGTATAATTTCCCTAAATCTAGTATACTTGCAGTAGGAGATGGAGCTAATGATATCTAAATGCTCGCCCAAGCTAATATAGGTATCATCATCATCATCTTTATTTTTAAGGAGTTAGTATTCAATCTAAATCAATGGCTGCTGCTCTTACTAGTGACTTTTTCATTTAAGAATTCAAATAGTTAAATAGACTCATATTCTATTGGGGCAGAGAATCTTATCGTAAAAATGTTGTTTCTATTTAATTCGCTTATTTTATACACATATTACATATTTTACCCTTATTTTTTTTATAACTATTGAATGGAGCTAGTGCTTAAAATATATATAATTCTTTTAGTGTTAAAATTTCTAATATTTTATTATTGATACCGATTATTTAATATGCTACTAATGATTAAGAATTTAAATATTTTGATTATCCTGATAAAACTTATCTTGAAAAAAATACTTATTTCTTTTAATAAATTAACATTAATATTTTTAAAAATAATTTAGTTTTTTTTATTTTTATAAGCATATTTTATGGATTTAGCATTAGTATTTTAATGTATTTTGGTTTTGTATAGACTTAAGATAAAGATGGAGATTATATATATTTTGATTGTTTAGGTAATTGTTTTGAATTTTAATTAATATTTATTAGTATATTTTTAACCAGACAATTATTAAACTGCTATTCGTTTTATCTAGATATTAGTTTTTTTTTTATATTTATTATTAGTTTAATTAACTTGATTGCATTTGATAATTAAATGAAAATATTTGGTTTTTAAATCTTGCTTTGAAGTTCTTTGAATCTTTATTTAAATTCAATTTTAATAATTGCTTTTATTATATTTCCATTAATATTTTTGATAAGATATTAAAGTAATTTATTATATTTATTTAAGAATTCATAAAAACAAATTAAAAAAAAAAATTAATGCAAAAAATAAATTAAAAAAAATAAGATAATTAATTTTAATAATTCTCCACTAAAAATTAATTTTCTTCTTATTCGTAAATATGCGTTTATTTTATAATAGTTATTAAAATGAATAAAGTTCACTTATTATAAATAAAAGATAGATAAATTTCAATTAATAATGTAATTATATATTTATTTAATAATAAAGATTAAGGATATGCTTTTAGTGAAGATGAATAATTTGAAAAATAAATAAAATTAGAAAAATGAATTATTTAATTAATAATTATAATATTAATTATATATTTTGATATTAAATATCAATTTATTATTAAAAGAATATGAATATAAAATAAAATGAGCTCATTATAGATAAAAAAATATATGAGCTAAATAATGAAATAAAAAGATATTCGAACAATGATGAATAACATGTTGAATATTATAAAGGGAAAATAATTAATTAAAAATATAAAATAATTAGATAATTAGGCGACGGAAAGTTTGGAAGATGTTATTTGGCCAAAAATTAATAAAACAAAAAGAAATATGTTATTAAAGTAATTTGAGCAGTTAAAAGATATATTGAAAACAGTAAAGTAATATTATAAATACAGATTTTATTTTATAGATAGTTATATTAAATATTATTTTTTTATAAAATTATTGAAAATTAATAATAAAAATCCCTCGTTAATTAGTTATATGAATTAATTTATTATTTTAAAATATTTATTTTAATGAAAAATTGAATATTTTAGGTGGAGGCATAGATAATTAGAGAGTTAAACAAAAAAGACAGTGAAAAATTGACATTATAATTGGAAGAAGAGTTTGAGTATGAAAATAATAATTGTTTGGTATTTGAAAGATTAGGAAGGACATTAAAAGAATACCTATAAGAATAAGAATTTGGATTTAATTTGGAAAGAATATAGGAATATAGTAAATAATTGTTAGAATAAATAGATTACATACACGGATGTGGAGTAATTCATAGTGACCTGAAACTTCAGAATATAGTAATGGAGCATAGGAACAAGAGTAGAGTGAAGATAATTGATTTGGGAAATGCTGTGTATGATGAATGGGAGGAGAAGAATTAAGTAATTACGACTCGATAATTCAGAGCTCCAGAAGTAGTGTTAGGATTGGAATGGGATAAGAAGGTAGACATCTGGTCGTTAGGATGTATAGTGTATGAATTGGCAACTAAATAATTGCTGTTTGCCACTCATAATAATTACCATCATCTTGCTCTTATGTAAAAAAGACTTGAAACTTCCATTCCTCTCCACATGTGTGCTCTCTCCAACAATCCTTAACTCTCCATTGCATTCGACCTCTCCTCATCCATTCCTCTCAACTGGCCCAAGTACTGTCAAGATACATCCCTTATTAACAAACTCAACTCTACTCTCTCTCTCAAACACACTCTCTAAATCCTCATCAAAAATCCTCTCCACTTTCAACTTTTCCACTCTTTCCTTTAAATTATGCTTTAATTAGATCCTCTTAAAAGAGCTGATACCAAACAACTCCTTGCCTCTCCATTTATCAATTTTAATTTTAATATTAAATCATGATTATACTACTCATTATTCTAAATCACATTCATTCTCATTCTTTTCATCTTTCTAATATTCTTTATCATTATTTTCATCTATATTATCATTATTATTATTATTATTATTAATTATATTATTTCTAGCTTCCATTATCTTTTCATTTTATATTGTTTCATTTAAAAACTATAAATTTAATATAGATTAATTACTTAGATTATTTTGATAAGAAGAAGATTTGGCTGTAACTATTTTGCTAAATCCAATGGAGTCCTTTAAGCCTAATTAATTATAATTTTAAAATTACAATATCTTTGTGATTCACATTTATTCCATTGTTAATTAAAATTTAAATAACTTCAAAACTGTTTTATCTTAAAATTGAAACATGTAGTCCATTTTGATTTAATTTATTTACTTAATTTAATAAACTTTTATTTTATTTTATTAAATTATTTAGTAAATCCAAATCTTTATCTTTTATTGATTCAAAAAATAGTTTTGTTTCTTTACTTATTGTGTTTGTTTATGTTTATTTTATCTAATTATCTATTTATTATTTGAATTAATTCAATTCGATTTCATCAATTATTTCTTGATTATTCTATATTTTTTTTAAAAATTAATCCAATTTTTATTATTCTTCCTCTATATTATTATTTTTATTTTAATTTAAAAAATTATTAGTTTTCTAATAATCTTTAAAAACTTTTAATGGGCTTTTTTCTTATTAGTTAAGCTAATATATTTTATTATTTTTAACTTCTAATTAATGTGTATTTATAAAATCTTCAAATTGTTTTTCGTATTCAAAAATAAATATACTATAAAATTAATTGTAGAGGTCTATTTAACTTTTAAAATTATTATATTTTATTTTATTTTTCTTTTCTAACTCTTATATTTATTAGTTTATCATTTCTTAAAATTATTTTTAAATTAAATTTTTCGTAATTTTCTAATCAATATTTTATTATTATTACTTTATCTTTTTTAATTTTGAAAAATACTAATCTTTGTATTTCACATAAGTCTAGAAAATATTTTTTTTATTTTCCCTTTCTAAAATTTTATAAAAATCAAATTTATGTGATTTTAAAATTTATATCATCTCTTTGTCTTATTAAATCTATTTTTTTAAATTTCAATCAAATATTTGTTCTTATAATTTAGAATCTATTTTTGTTTTAAGTGATAATTTTTTAATATATTTTAACTATTGATTTTAAAAATTTTAGATGTTTTTAAAAGGGTAATGAGGTTAATTATAAAATTTTTGACTATTTTTATGTGTGGATTAGTTAGAGTTTTTATCTGAATCAATTTAATTAAATTACATAGAGTAGTTTTAATATTAATAATAAAATTATTATAATAGATAATATAAGGGAATGCCATTATATGAGACAATAGTAATATCGAGATGTGGAGAAGCGAAAGGAACAGCAGTGATGTTAAAGTAACTAGCATTATCAGCTTTAAACAAGGGAGGGAATGTAAGAGACATGAAGATTTTGGGTGATAGAATTTTGAGCAAAGCAGTGAAAGGAAATGATTCTAAATCTCATATTCTGGGCAGGTACGTCTAGGTAAAAATCATAATATATTTTTATTAAGATTCTATATGATGGAAATACACATATCAAGAACAGCGTTGAGAAGCAGGCTAAAGAGTCATTTGAGTTCCTCAGGGTCTAATCATTTAAGCAGAAGGATTTCTATAATGAAGCTTAGCAATTTAAAAGGGCTTTTAACTAAGCTTCTCCCATCATCAATCAATAACAAGTTGATAAAAACTATATCAAACAAATGATTGCATTAAGTTAACTCAAATGATTTTATATTTTTATATTTTTAAATATCTCTATTATGAATATAGCATAACATTTTGATTTAGAAAAAGTCTAGCAAATAATTCAAATTATTAATCAAAAGTAGCTCAAAATAATAGTCCTTTAATTTGCCAACGATTTATTAGAATTGGCTTAAGAAATGTCAGATTACTTTGAAAAACATGTTGAGGATTCTAAAGTTTTTATATTATGTGATAAGTAAATAAAAATAATTATTTAAGTTTAAAACATCACTGTTGTTTAGATTTAGTAGGAGCCAATCATATTTCCAAATTTGACTGTATTGTTCATGTCGGAATCTCCTGTTTTTCTGAAAATATTCATCCCAGTCTTAATGTTTTTTATATTTTTGAATCTAAAATAATCAATCCTGATATTCTTAACAGCTTACTAAAACATCTTTAAACTATTCAAAATCAAGATCTTTAAATACATATTTATATTGATCCTAATTTTAAATAACATATTCTTTCTTAAAATATTATTTAGATATGTTAGTTAAATAATATATCTAATCAACTTTTTTTCTATTTTAATTATCTTCAAATCTATAATTTAAATCTTAAATAGTTAAATTAACCAAAATAACTTTTGATTATTGATAATTAAAATCAAAAATTAATATCTGACATTTTATTAAACTTAAATAAATATTAATATTAAGAAGTAATTTTTATTATTTATTTAAGATTATTTAAATCAAATCTGATTCAATTAATTTTTTAAGTTCATAGTTAAATGAATTGTTGTTCAAAAGATTTAATTTGGTTTAAAAATGTAAAAAATTATAAACATTTGGAATTTTATTTAGTAATACAAACAACAAAAATCAAGTAAAAATAGGAAATTATTGTAAAAAATTGTTAAAAAAACATAAAAAAAAATGTTACACTTTTGTAATAAGTAAATAAATAATTTATAGTAAAAAGATAGTATCAATGAAGCAAAGCTAAATAATTTTTCAGAAATAGAAGCATACATTTTGATAAGTTGTCCACTTAATTCTATAATAGATTTCAAACAATTTTTTTAAAATATTATATGCCCGTTTGAATTATTACTATAACTTGAAGAAATATAATGGAATAGTTATATTATAACCGATTATTAAAATCTAATAAATATATTTGAAAATGATATATTTAGTAAGAATGATATTATATAAGAATAGAATTAAATTGCTATACCTGAATATGAAAAATTTCACTTGTAAAACATGTAATTTAAAATAATTAATTTAATAAATAATAAGAGATTTAAGTCAAAAGTAAATTATTTAGTTTTAAAACTAAATATTTTAAAATCTAAATCATTTTCAAGCTCTTAGTTTTTAAGGT
>Ga0315908_10001693_pt1 | contig 16462 bp, 17 predicted proteins | sample LakEriMetagenome_12_FD_203520 | JGI IMG/M metagenome (GOLD analysis project Ga0315908, IMG submission 203520) | Freshwater fungal communities from buoy surface, Lake Erie, Ohio, United States - Buoy 4 MA124 | ecosystem: Environmental > Aquatic > Freshwater > Lake > Lake biofilm | place: USA... | reverse complement strand
GGTCAGGCTGAAGGGGAGAACAAAATCGGGCGATAGGTGGGCCGAGCGGCGGGCGAGAGGCTCCACTTCACCCGGCAGGTGAAGGTGGCGTATTCACCTTTGATGGCAGTTGAGAGCCGCATGGCCGTAGCGGTTGCATTGGCTGGCATGCGGTATTGGGCCTGATTGCAGGAGTCCACTTCAGAGACGTTCGACCTGTATTCAACGGTGCCACTGGTGGGCGCGGCCTTGGCGTCTGTTTGGCCTGCCTGGGCTGCGCAGGGTGCAAGCAGGGAAGCAGTGGTACAAAGGGCCAAAAGACAGGGAAATGCAGCAATGCGGCGCATGGCTAAGCGTCAAAGTCTTCCTGTAATAGCCGAAAAGACGCAGCCGCGCCTAGTCGAGCAGCCAGTGCGGCAACCTGGCCCAGTAACGCGCTTAGGGCGGTTCTGATCCATTGATGCACTAAAAAAGATTTGGAGTGCTCTCCGGTAGCCGTCGCCATCGGCAGGCAATTGCGGCTTCCCGTGGCCACCTGGTCGGTGCGAAAGGTGGCCGATCCTCTGCAACCCGAGCTCGCGATCGGCGCTAAGTCGGCAGGAAAGGTTGCGGTATGGCGAAACGGCCAAGCAACTGCGCCACCTAGTCGATCAACTCGAAATCCTGATGCTGTTGGAGCAACTCTAATCCGTGGGTATGTGGTGTTCAGCGTTTAATCAGCTCGAAGATCGCGAGGTACTTGATCTTCTGGTGGCGGCAACACCCGATGCGCTCAACTGAAATCACTGCTTGCCTGTGACCTCGAGATCGTGAGCACCCTTTTGCACAAGGTAGGAATTAATTGCCTCTTTTAAGACGGCACCAAGTTTCTTGCCCTCGAGAATGGTTAAAAGTTTTAAGGCTCGATGCTCCTCCACGGAGAGCTCAACGGTAATTCTTGGCATGACTGTGAAGGAACCTGAGCTGATGTGACAAATCTATGCCAACACTGGTGGAAAATGTGCAATCGGATATCAACACCTAAACGTCAATGCTTAACCACAGGATTGTGAGATAATGCACTGGTCAAAGGGTTGGATTGGTGAATTAGTGATTGAGAGTTAAGGCTAATTTTGCAAAAGCTTCCCGGTGTCCCAGAAGCGTCGTAGCATTCCAGGTTGCCAGGCCATGCGGCGGCCACCTCCCCCGTCAGGTCAGTGCGGCCAGCTGGTCGAAAGTTGGTTTCGTTAAGGCTGGAGTTCTAGGAATAGATAATTGCCTTCAGGGCTTATCGGCCTCGCCAGCCAATGCAAAATACAAAGACTAAAAGGTTGCGAAAAAGACAAACCGGCCAGTTATTCAAGCAGACTTTCCTTCAGTGATGTTGGCGCCACCAGTGCCAGCTTTCAATATTGATAAACAACCCAAGCAGGGTCATCACCACCATCAGCACGATCTGATCAAGGCGTGCATCTGGCACCAAACAGCTGCGGCAAGGCTCCCAGTGGCACTTGGCTGTTGATCTCGGGTGGCTGCCCGTGGAATAAGGGCATCAAGCCCAAATCCACGTGGAACAGCATGGCCAGCAACCAGGCAATCCAGAGAGTGATCAACCGCTGGGCATGATTTGTAGTGGAGCGCATGCATCCATCCAGGTGTTATGGGCAAGCGCCTGCTGCCATCAAATCGAAACCCGGTTCCAGGGCATCAGGGCCAGCAGGCGGGCCATGCCACAAAAACCACTAATGCCAGCAAACACCAGGCCGGCTCCCACAAACCAGCTGAGCAGAATCCAAGCCGGCGCCACCCAGCTGCCGAGGCCCAGGCCGAGCAGCACCAAGGAGCCAGCGGCGATCTGAACCTGGCGCATCAGCGGCAGGGGGGCGTTGTTGAGCCTGTGCAGGGGCAGTCCAGCCTGCTGCCAGGTGGGGATGCCGCCATCGAGATCGGCCTGGGCACTGCGGCGACCGCTGTGGCATACCAGTACCAGGGCACATTGACGCTGCCTTCGATGTGCCCGCCGGCGAATTCCATTGCCTCGCGCACGTCGATCACGCTGACCCGCTTTTCAGCCAGCTGCCGGGCTAGTTCCTGGGCATTGAGACGGGTATCGGGGTCTGGTGTCATGACTGATAAGGAGGTTGATCAGGTGGAAGCGACGCCTTGCAGCGGGTAGCCCTCATCCGCCCAGCGGGCCAGACCGCCGTGGAGGTTTGCCACCTGGCTGAGGCCGGCCTTAAGCAACTGCTGGGTAGCCAGGGCTGAGCGGCTGCCGGAGTGGCAGACCACCACCACCGGTTGATTGATGGGAAGTTCGGAGATGCGACCTTCCAGTTCCGGCAGGGGAATCAGCAGGCTGTCCGCCACCCGACCGTCGGGGCCGCCATATTCCTCAGCCGAACGCACATCCAGCAAGGTGAGGCCATCACGGTGGGACGCCACCCAGGCGGGGGGAAGTTCGGGCAGGCCCGCATAGCTGCGTTGCAATGGCGCCCAACATGGGTTTGCAGCAGGGCTGGTGACGCCCTGATCCACGGGCTTGCCAGAGCGCATGTTGCCCGGTAGCGCTTCGGCGATCCTGTGGGGGTGGGGCAACTGCATGGACTCCATGTGACCAACGAAATCCCTTTCGGTGGCCATACCGCCCAGGCGGGAGTTGAAGGCTTTTTCTTCAACGACCGAGCTGACCGTGCGGCCCTCGTAATCGTGCCCTGGATAGAGCAAGCAGGAGTCGGGCAGGCTGAAGAGTTGCTGGGTAATCGAGGCCCAGAGGGTATGGGGGTTGCCCTGCTGAAAGTCACAGCGACCGCAGCCCCGCACCAGCAAGGCGTCACCACTGAATGCCATCGACTGATCGTCGAGCACAAAACTGAGGCAGCTATTGGTATGACCTGGGGTGCTGCGCACCTCGAGCCAACGAACACCAAAGGACAGCCGATCCCCGTGCTGCAGGGGCATGGTCATGTTTTTCGCCCTGGCGGCTGCAGCCAGGCCAATTGCACAGCCAGTGGCCTCGTGCAGCAGCCAGCTGCCGGTGACGTGGTCGGCGTGGGCATGGGTATCGAGGGAGGCCACCAGCTCGAGCCCTAGCTCACGGAGTAGGGCAAGATCCCGGCCATGGCGCTCAAACACCGAATCGATGATCACCGCCTGGCGACTGGAAACATCGCCTAGTAAGTAGGTGAAGGTGCCGGTCTGGGCATCAAAAAGCTGGCGGAAGAGCAGGGATCCCCCTCCAGCTGCTGCCCGCAGGGAGATCGGCGTAAACGGGGAGACAACCATCGCGGCATTACAGCTTGTTATGACCATAGCCGCATAAAGGCGTCGCGTCCGGGGCTGGTCGGGGGAATGCGGCTTGCGACATAGCTGCGACATAATTAATAGATGTCTTATTCCAGCTCCATGCCGTCTCCCCAGTTGCTGGAGGAGTACTGCCAGTTTTTCCGTTTGCTGAGCGAGCCGGCGCGCCTCCAGTTGATTTGTCAGCTCAGGGCAGGGCCCATGGATGTGGCGGCACTGATCGATGCCACTGGCTTCTCCCAATCCCACATCAGCCGCCAGCTCGGCCAACTGCAGCGGGCTGGCCTAGTGCGCTGCGAGCGCGATGGGGTGCGCACGATCTGGAGCGCCGAAGGCGCCTTGGTAGATGAGCTCTGCTCCCTGGTCCAGACCCGACTCAAGCGACGCCTGGAGAACCAGTTAGCCCAACTGCAATCAGCCTGAGCGCGCCGGGCCTGAAGCCGGAAGAATGGCCCTAGCAAAAGTTCCCCATGGCGCAGCCAAAATCGCCCCTAGATCAGCTGCAGGAGCATCTGCGCCAGAGCCAGCTGCTGGGCTCAATCAGCAGTGCCCTCTATTACGACCAGAACACGGTGATGCCGGCGGCCGGTGCCGAATGGCGTGGCGACCAACTGGCCCTTTTGGCCAGCCAGCTGCACGAACGCCAGAGCAGCCCTGCTTACGCCGATCTGGTCGAGGCGGCGGAAGCAGAGCTGCAAGCCAGCACTCCGGCGGCGGTGCGCCGCAACTTGCAGCTACTGCGGCTTGAGCTAAATCGCCAGCGCTGCCTAGATCCCCAGCTAGTAGCCCAGATCGCCCAAGCCCAGTCGCGCGGCAATGCCATCTGGCAGGAGGCAAGGCGCCGCAGCGACTTCAGCATCTTTGCTCCGGCACTGGAAAGCCTGATCGGCCTCCGCCGCGAACAAGCGACCCAACTTGCCGCCGCTGAAGTTCAACACCGCAGCCCCTGGGAAATCCTGGCCCAGCCGTTTGAGCCCGACGTCAGCAAAGAACGGCTGCAGCAGCTGTTTGCCCCACTGCAAGACGAGCTGCCCGTCCTGCTCCAGCAGGCAGCAGCAACCCAGGTATCCCCCCTGCCAGAGCTACCCGAAGCTCTGCAGGAAAATCTCTGCACCGAGCTGCTCAACAGCTGGGGCTACGACCCGGCCTACTGCCAACGCTCCCGCTCGGCCCATCCCTTCTCCTGCACCGTGGGCCCCCAGGACTTCCGCATCACCACCAGGGTGGTGCCGGATCAGCCCCTCTCGGCCTTTCTTGCCACCGCCCATGAATGGGGCCACTCCCTATATGAACAGGGCCTGCCCCGCACGGGCAACCACTACTTCCCCTGGCCCCTGGGTGAGGCCACCTCGATGGGGGTGCACGAGTCGCAGTCGCTTTTCTGGGAATGCCGCGTGGGCCGTAGCCGCGCCTTCGCCGAGCGCTGGCATCCGCGCTTCTGCAACGGCTTAGGCAGTGGCTTAGGCAGCGGTGGTGGCAGAGGTGGTGGCAGTGGCAGTGATCCCTGGGGCGGTGCCCTCGGCTTCTGGCGAGGGCTAAATCCCCTGCGGCCCGGCCTGATTCGGGTGGAAGCCGACGAGCTCAGCTACTGCTTACACATCGTGCTGCGCTTTGAGCTGGAGCTGGCCCTACTCGAGCAGGAGCTGCCGGTGGCGGAGCTTCCAGATTTATGGAACCGCCGCATGGGCGAGCTGCTGGGCCGTACCCCTTCAAGCGATTCGGAGGGATGTCTGCAAGATATCCACTGGGCAGAAGGCCTGTTTGGCTATTTCCCCAGCTACGCCCTGGGCCATCTGATCAGCGCCCAACTCGCGGAAACCATGGAGCAGGAGCTTGGCGGCCCAGGTGCCATCGAGGCCGCGATCGCTGCTGGTAAGGAGAGCAGCCTGCGGGACTGGCTGGCCAGCAGGGTTTATCCCCTGGGCCGCAGTGTCAATGCGGAAGAGCTGGTGGAACAGGTGAGTGGCAAGAGCCTCAGCGCAGCTGCCTTCCTTCGCTATCTGCGCAACAAGCTGGAGCGCCTGCAGGCAGATACTTAGGATGCCGCTCAGCCACTCAAATTCCGCTTCATGGCGAACATCGACCACGCCCCGAGCCGCACGATGCTCAACCTGCTGCACGTGCTGCCGGCCTTCGCTGATGAAGCAGAGCTGCGCTTGAACGCGATTGTGGAGCTGAACTCCATGACGATCAACAAGTACGAACTGATCACGGAGACAGGCCACCTCAAGCTGGATCGCGTCGGCTACTCGTCGCTGGCCTACCCCTTCGCCTACGGCTGTATCCCCCGCACCTGGGACGAGGACGGCGACCCCCTAGATATTGAAATTGTCGGTGTCACCGAGCCCCTAGTGCCGGGATCGCTGGTGGAAGCTCGGATCATCGGCATCATGACCTTTGACGACGGCGGCGAGGTCGACGACAAGGTGATCGCCGTATTGGCCGATGACAAGCGCATGGACCACATCACCAGCTTCACCCAGCTTGGTGAGCAGTGGGTCACGGAAACCCAGTACTACTGGGAGCACTACAAAGACCTCAAAAAACCCGGCACCTGCAAGGTCAATGGCTTCTTGGAGCCAGCAGAAGCTGTGAGCATCATTAAGGAGTGCGAACGGCGCTATCTCCACATCATCGACGCCAAACTGGTTAACTAAGCGCCCTTGTCACCATGGCTGACTACCTCAAACCGCTCTGGATTGCCGCAGCAGCCCTAGCGATGGCTCCGGCTTGGACCCCTGTCCAGGCGCAGAGCAACAGCCGGGAAATTGTGCTTCAGCTTGACAAGCGCACGATCAGCCTGCGTGAAGGCGGCAAGGTGCTGGGCAGTTGGCCAGTGGCGATTGGCGATCCCAGCACCCCCACACCAGTAGGGCGCTTCTCCGTGCAAAACAAGGTTGTTAATCCCAAATACCAGAGCACCAAAAGCGGCAAGATCAACGCCACCGTCGGACCAAATGGCCCCTTAGGCGATCGCTGGCTTGGATTCCAGAAAAGCGGACCCAACCAGTACGGCATCCATGGCACGCCAAATGCTTGGTCCTGGACGGTGACATCACGCGCAGCCGTGACCAATGGCTGCGTGCGCATGCTCCACGAGCATGTGCGCTCCTTATTTGATCAGGTGGAAGTTGGTACGCCAGTAATCGTGCAGCGCTGAAGCCAGCCGATTGTCGGAAAATATTCTGGAGATAACCCCAGCTGCAGCCGAAAGCTGGGGTTATCGACGTACCTTATAAGGCCAAAACAAGGCACGAGGCCTTTCGACTGCGTCTATGTCTGCGGTTCCCCACTCCAATCATTCCTGCGAACCACAAGTGAGCACCACCTTGAAGTGGGCCAGTGACGGCGAGCTTTCAGCCCTTGATTTAGAGCGGATACTGGCGAGGTTAAGTGCGGTTGATCCAGCAGCCCAGGAGCTCTTTAGCCAGCTGCAGACTCAATCCTGAGCCCCATCCCCAGCGGGTGTGAGCTGGCGCGCTAGGGCCCGGGCCATGCCATCGCGGCTGGCCAAGCCACGTAGAGAAGCAACCGGTAAACCGGGATTGGGAAGGCCATGGGGCAGGGCTGCCGCCGCCGCAGCCGGCACATCAAAAACCGGCAATTGGCGCAAGCCATTTGGCCTGAGCTGGTCTTCCAGCTGAGCAAGCTGGGCAGACATCGGCAGCCACACCAAGTCACTGCGGCGACAGGAGAGCAAGGTGGGCACAGGTAAAGAGCCGTCGTCATTGAACTCCCGCTCGGCACTCAGGGCCCGCTGCAGATCAGCCAGGGTGACCAGCCCCACCACCCAAGCCCCATCAGCCACCACCAGACAGTGGCCGTGGGCCTCCACCAGCTGAATCAAGGCCTTTTGGGCTGGTAACTCAGCTGCCAGCACCAGGGGGGCCTCGGGCTCGAAAGCCTCAGCCACCTGCAGGGCGGTCAACTGGCGGCGGCGATGCTCCTCTTGGGGGTCAGGCCCAAGTAAGCCCGGATCAGCCAGGCCCTGCCAGCGCTCCACCAAGGCAGCACTGAGGCCGGCGGCGGCCATTAGCGGCAGCACAATTCGAATATCGCGGGTGAGCTCAAACAGCAGCAAAAGGGCCGTAAGAGGAGCCCTGGCACTACCGGCCAGCACAGCGGCCATGCCCACCATGGCGTAAGCGGGTGGCTCAGCCACCGGCAGGTGCAGGCCACTATCACCAAGCAGCTGGCCGTAGCAGTTGCCGAGCACCGCTCCTAGGAACAGGGATGGGGCAAAACCACCGCCAACAAAGCCGGTGGCATTGCTAATACCAGTTGCTAAAAGCTTGACGCCCAGCAATACCAGCAAGGTGAGCAGGGGCACGCCACCCTCGCTGCCAAGCAGGGCCTCAATCGTGTCGTAACCGACACCCAGCACCTGGGGAAAACCCAGAGCCATCACACCCACAGAGGCACCCCCTAGGGCGGTGGGCAGGCCTGGCGGCAGCTGGCCCAGCCAGGCCTGAAGCCGCTCGCTGCGGCCTGCAGCCAGCAGGCTCACCAAGGCCCAAGACATCAAGCTTGCCACCAGGCCTAAGCCCAGATAAAGGGGCAACTCCAGCGGTGAGCGCACCTCATAAGCAGGCAAGCGCAAAATCGGTGTGTCCCCGAGCAGCAATTGGGTGACCAGCGAGGAAGCCACCGCCGCCACCAGCACCGCCCGCAAGCTGGGCCGGCCCTGAACGGCACTGAAGCTTCCTTCAAAAGCAAAAAACACCCCGGCGATGGGTGCCTTGAACCCCGCCGCCAGACCTGCGGCCACTCCCGCGGCCACCAGGGCTTTCTGACTCTGGGGAGAGAGCCCGCCGCGCAGGGCCACCCAAAGACCGATATTGCCGCCACTCTCAACGCTGGGCCCCTCCGGGCCGAGGGAGGCACCACTGCCCAGGCTGAGGGATGCACCCAGCAGGCGCAGAAAGGGCAAGCGGGGCCGAGCGCTAACGGCGCCATCGGCCATCGCCATCAGGCTGGGGAGGCCAGGGCCCAGGTCACCGCCATAGCGGCGCAAAAGACCAACGGCCCAGCCCCCCAGGGTGGGCACCACAACCACCGGCCAGAGACTGATCCAATCGGGCAGTGAGGAAACCGGCAGGGGCAACGGCTCAGGAACGGCCGGGGGCGGTGGCAGGAAGCCAAGCCCGCCGAGACCCACCTGGAGCAGGGCCCGCAGCGGTGTGCCCGTATCAGGAGCCGCCGCCAGCGGCAATTCGGTTGCTAACTCCGGCGGCTGGCTACGACCAACCGTTAGGAGCCCCTCCACAAAAGGTCCAAACAGCCCGTTATTAATGAAGCCCAGCAATTCGTGGAAGGCCACCACTGCTAGTCCCGTGAGCACCCCAATCAGGGCAGCCCATGCCAGCAGATTCCATTGATAGGGAAGGGCGCGTGCCTCGGCTTCAACGGGGCTAGCGGCCGCTGGCGCTGGTTCAGGCTTCGGGCCGGACAGTTGCAAAAATCTCCTCCAGGATCTCGCCGGCGCCCTGGGCCTTCAAAGCATGGGCAAGGGCGATCCCAATGGCCTCAGGGTCGGCCTGGGGACCGCAAGCCTCATCGCGAATCAGGCGCAGGCCGTCGATGCTTGCAACCATTCCCGTTAAGACAAGCGTATCCCCGTCGAAGCGGCTGTTAACGCCGATGGGCACCTGACAGCCCCCCTCCAGCTCACGCAAAAAGGCTCGCTCAGCCAGGCAGCGACGGGCTGTGGGCTGGTGCTCCAACAACTTGATCTGCTCGAGCACGGCGGCATCGCCCTCTCGACACTCAATACCCAAGGCACCCTGGCCAACGGCGTGGAGGGAAATGGAGGGGTCGATCAGCTCGTGGATGCGATCCCCCAAACCAAGCCGTCCCAAACCAGCGGCCGCCAGGATCAGGCAGTCGTACTCACCAGCATCAAGTTTCTCCAAGCGGGTGATTACGTTGCCGCGCACATCCTTGAAGCTGAGGTGCGGGAAGTGGTGGCGTAGCTGGGCTAGGCGGCGCAGGGAACTGGTGCCCACCACGGCGCCTGCGGGCAGGGTTGCCAGGCTCTTATCGCGGTGTTGTTCATGCACCACCAAGGCATCCGCGGGATCTTCCCGCTCGGTAATGCAGCCAAGCATCAGCCCCTCGGGCAGGTTGGTTGGCAGATCCTTGAGGCTATGGACGGCGATATCAGCCTGTCCAACAAGCATCTGAGCCTCTAACTCCTTGGTAAAAAGGCCTTTGTCGCCGATCTTGGCGAGGGCCACATCAAGAATCTTGTCCCCCTGGGTGGCCATCGCTTCGATCGTGATCTCCAGGCCGTTGTGGGCCTGGATCAGTTCATCGCGCACCCAATTGGTTTGCACCATGGCCAGCTGGCTGCGGCGGGAGGCAATGCGCAGGGGGTTGGCCATCAGGGGCAGATAACAGCCACTCAGATTAAGGGCCGAAGAAATCAAGGGGCAATGGACCCCAGGTGTCTTCCGCAGCCGTATCTGCTGAACAGTGACCGCTGATCAATAGTCCCTCTCCTAGACCGGTTTCAGCGCGCACCTGAAAGCGACCGCTGTTCTGGTTGGCCTTGAGGAAGACCGGACCCTCGATCGAATCGAGGGCTACACCGGCGGGATCTAGCTGCAATTGCGACCAGCCCAGAGCCGTCTCAACCTGACGCAGACAGGTCACCGCAGCCGCTGCAGAAGCTGCCATCACTCCCGCCGTGAACCAGTCGCAGCGAGCCAGCAGCGGCTCAAGCTCTGCACGCAGCTCCGAGAGCGCTGCGGGGTCGAGCGACGGAGCAGTGCGCAGCCCCCGCAGGGATGCCAGGCCCTGACTCACTTGATGTACTCCTTGAGCACACCGTTGCGGTTGGGGTGGCGCAGCTTGCGCAGGGCCTTGGCTTCAATTTGACGAATGCGCTCCCTGGTTACATCAAAGATCTGGCCGATCTCTTCAAGGGTCTTCATGCGGCCGTCATCTAGGCCGTAGCGCAGACGCAGCACGTCACGCTCCCTGGGGCTGAGGGTGGCCAGCACGCCCTCGAGGTCCTCTCGCAGCAGGTTCTTGGCCACATCCTGCTCAGGGTTTTCGATATCGGCCTCGATGAAGTCACCGAGCCTGGAATCCTCCTCTTTGCCGATCGGCGTCTCCAGGGAGATGGGCAGCTGGGCGCTTTTGGCGATGAAACGCAGCTTCTCGATGGTCATTTCCATCGATTCGGCAATTTCCTCTTCGGTGGGCTTGCGGCCGAATTCCTGGGAGAGGGTCTTGGTGGTCTTCTTGATCCGGGAAATGGTTTCGTATAGGTGCACCGGAAGGCGGATAGTGCGTGACTGATCAGCGATAGCGCGGGTGATCGCCTGACGAATCCACCAAGTGGCGTAGGTGGAAAATTTATATCCCTTTTCGTGGTCGAATTTCTCGGCAGCCCGGATCAAGCCGAGGGAACCCTCCTGAATCAAGTCCTGGAAGCTCAGGCCCCGGTTCATGTATTTCTTTGCGATCGAAACCACCAGGCGCAGGTTTGACTGAACCATCTTTTCCTTGGCTCGGCGGCCAAGCATCAGGCGCCGGCGGAACTTGATGGAGGGCATCTCCACCAATGCCGCCCATTCCTTGTTGTCGGGCTGGCGGCCGTGATCGGCCTCAAACTGAGCGGCGATCTCCTCGAGCTGGAGTAGATCGGCGATCTTGCGGGCTAGCTCGATCTCCTCATCGGGCCGGAGCAGGCGGATACGGCCGATCTCCTGGAGGTAAACCCGAATGGAGTCTTCGGTGTAGACACCTTTAGGCCCCACCTTGATGCTGGCGAGGGCCTTGGCAGCCTTCTCGTCCTTCTCGGCAGAGCTGCCGGATGGGCCTAGATCATCGGCATCGTCTAGATCAGCGGTATCGACGGGAGCCTCAGTCTTAGCCTTGGCCGCTGGGGGTTTAGGCGCAGAGGATTTGCTTGCGGCCGGCTTTGCCTTGGTAGCAGCCTTTGCCTTGGTAGCAGCAGTTCCTTTAGAAGCAGCCGGGGCTTTGGTGGCAGTCTTTGCTTTGGGAGCAGCCGTTCCCTTGGAAGCAGCCGGGGCTTTGGCAGCGGCTTTTGCTTTTGGCGCAGCCTTTGACTTAGGTGCAGCCTTCTTGGGCGTTACTTGCACCTCTTCACCGGCCGCCGTGGCCACCATCAAGATTTCAGGGGATGCTTTCGGCTGGGCAGCAGCAGGGCTCATAGGTAACGAAAACGAAACAACAAAACAAATGGGCGGAAACGCATCGCCTGAAATCGGGTCTAGAGATCTTCTGCCTGCAATCGGCAAAAAATTGTTTCAGCTACGCCGGGATTAGCCGTAGGGGCTGGTGCAAGACCACAAAAACGGGAACGAAACCTCTGAACGGTGGTAGTAGGCAAGGAAAAATCGAGCGACCCGGCAAAAAGCAAGGGGTCGGTGGCCGAAGCCTGGACAGGTTGGCCGAGGCCTGGATGAGTGGCCGAGGCCTGGACAGGGCTGACAGGGGTGGTCGCAGACCGGGAGGCCGAATGGTGGGAGGCTGGCTCCCGGGGTCTCACTTCAGGTCTTCCCGCTGGACGGAAATCTGCTTAGTTCCGACGGCAGTCCTTGAACTACCCAACATTCACATCCTAAAAATGGGTTGTGACCTTTGCAAGCTTGTCGATCCCCTGGCTGCAGATCTGGCTCGAAGCCGGGCGAGAAGGCCAGGTATTCACCTACGCCAACTCGCCAGAAACCCCAGCCGGGATTGGGGATTTGGTGCGGGTGAAGCTGCAGGGCCGCCCGCACACCGGCTTGGTTGTGGGCTGGCTTGATCAATTACCCGCCAATCTCAGCAGCAAGCGAATCCAGCCAATCCTGGAGATTTGGCAGCGGGCTGCCGTAGATCCCGATTGGCAAAACTTAATGACAAGCGTGGCGGCGGAGTGCCACACGAGCCTCTTCAAAACTCTGAAAAGTGCCCTGCCCCCGGGCTGGCTTGGCCAGCGCAACCAGGGGCCAAGCAGACCAAGCCGTGCAATCTGGCTGGTGGAGCGCTCCGATGCAGCACTCCTCAGCCAGCCCCTCACCGAGCGGCAGCAGCAACTGCTTGAGCACCTTGGGCGCCATAGCGGGCCAGTGCCCCTTCGGGATCTTTGTGGTGAGGCTGGCTTCAGTCGCGCCGTCCTCAAGGGCCTGGAGGCTCGGGGCCTGGTGCAGCGCCTTCAGGCTCCCCCCGAGGGCAGTGGAGCTGGCCTGGCACCGGCCCACTGGCCTGCCCTGACGGAAGCCCAGGCATCTGCAGTCCAGGCCCTTTCCGGTGCCCCAGCGGGCGCGGAATTTTTGCTCTGGGGTGTTACGGGCGCCGGCAAAACTGAGGTGTATCTGCGGGCGGCCGCTCAAGCTCTTGAGCTGGGGCAGGGCACCCTCTTACTCACCCCGGAGATTGGCCTAATTCCCCAGTTGCTCGACCGGGCACGGGAACGCTTCGGCTGCCGGGTGGTCGAGTTCCACAGTGGCCTTTCCGATGGAGCCCGGGTGGCGGCCTGGCGTCGCTGCCTAGAACCAGAAGCGGTGGTGGTGGTGGGTACCCGCTCAGCGATCTTTCTGCCCATGCCCAGGCTGGGCCTGATCGTGCTCGATGAGGAACACGACAGCTCCTACAAGCAGGACAGCCCGATGCCCTGCTACCACGCCCGCGACGTAGCCCGCCTACGGGCCCGGCACAGCGGGGCGCGGCTGGTGCTCGGCAGCGCCACCCCCTCCCTCGAGAGTTGGCTGAGCTGTCAATCCCCCCAACCAGCCAGCCGCCTCCTACGACTGCCGGAGCGGATTGGTTCGCGGCCCCTGCCTGCCGTACGGGTGATCGACATGCGCCACGAGCTCGCCGATGGCCACCGTCGCCTGATCAGCCGGGCCCTGATGGGGCGCTTAGAGCAGCTGCAGGAAAAGGGCGAACAGGCAGTGGTGCTGGTGCCCCGACGGGGCTACCGAGCATTCCTGAGCTGTCGCAGCTGCGGCGAAGCGGTGCTCTGCCCCCACTGCGATGTATCCCTAACCGTGCACCGCTCCAAAGGGGGCCAGGAATGGCTGCGCTGCCACTGGTGCGACCACCGCGCCGAGATGGGCAATCGCTGCGGCCACTGTGGCTCCACCGCCTTCAAGCCCTTTGGCGCGGGCACCCAGCGGGTGATGGAGCAGCTGGCAACCGAGCTTGAAGGGTTGCGCCTGCTGCGCTTTGACCGTGACACCACCCGGGGCCGCGACGGCCACCGCCGCCTGCTCGATCGCTTCGCCCAAGGGGAAGCCGACGTATTGGTAGGCACCCAGATGCTGGCCAAAGGCATGGACCTACCCCGGGTCACACTGGCGGCGGTTTTGGCGGCAGACGGGCTTTTGCATCGCCCCGATCTGCGCTCCTCCGAGCAGTGCCTGCAATTGCTGTTGCAACTAGCGGGCCGGGCGGGCCGCGGCGAAAAACCAGGCGAGGTGCTGGTGCAGACCTACAGCCCCGACCACCCGGTGATTCGCCACCTGGTGGATGGGCGCTACGAGCTGTTTTTGGCCGAGGAGAGCCAGTTGCGCCGCCAGGGTGGCCTGGTGCCCTTCAGCCGGGCCTGCCTCCTGCGTCTGAGCGGACCAAGCGCCAGCGGCACGGCAACCGCCGCCGCCGCCTTGGCGGAGAGAATTCGCAGCCAAGTGGCGGCAGCCGGCTGGCTGTTGATTGGTCCCGCTCCGGCCCCGGTAGCCCGGGTAGCGGGCAAGAGTCGCTGGCAGCTGTTAATGCATGGTCCCGCCGCCCAGCCCCTGCCCTTGCCGACTGAAAGCCTGCTGCGGGAGGGGCTGCCTGCGGGGGTGGGTCTGGCGATCGACCCCGACCCCCTCTGCCTTTGAGCACCGCGCTCAAGCCGGTAGTTCCGGCAGGCCGAAGCCCAGCAGACGCCGCAGGCGCTCCAGGGCCAGCACCAGCACTAGGGCAAGGGCAATCAGGGCGCCGCCAATACCAAGACCACTCCAGCGCCAGCAGCTGAGCTTCAGGGTGTTGCTGGCGCCAAAGCGCAGGGGCCAGTGCAGGGCAGCTCGTCCAGAAATCGCCGCAGCGGGCTCTGGACTGGCTAGGCGGACAGCCGCAGGGGTCACTGGAGCCAGGTCGATGGCGGCGCTGAAACCCGGCAGAGCGGTGAGCCCACGCAGGTCCACTGTCAGTTCAAGGCTTTGGCGCACCCCCAGCAGCCAATTGCGCTCCCGCAGCTGGAAGTGGGGCGGCTGCAGGGCCACACCGGCCAGATCCGCTGCCGCGCTGAGGTTTGCAGCCAGCAGGGCAAGGGCCTCGGGCGCTGGTAGCACCGGGCTCTCCAGTCGCTGGTGAAAGCCGTCAGCGCCAGCAGATGGCTTGGGCTGCTTGACAGGGTGAAATCCCTGGCTCAGCAGGGTGCGGCCAAACTGACGAGCCCAGGGCTCGGGTTGGGTGCCGGGGCTCGATAGGCCATGGGCGATCTGCAGCCGGCCTGGCCCCTTGAAGGTCAACTCGCTGCGCACCTCGGTGCAGCCGCCGAGCAGCAGCGTCAGCAGCAACAGCAAAACTGCCAGCACAGCGAAGCCCACTGGAGCTCTGGTTGGCCCCACCGGTGGCGGTGGCGGCGGTGGCGGTTTGTTGGAGCGGCGGCCGCGGGCAAGCTGCTGCATCTGGCCGCCCATGGCCTCGGCTGTGCCCAAATCGGGCAGGGTGATCGACCAATCGCGGGGGCGCTCGAGGGCCGGTGCCTCCAGCACGGTGAGTAGGTCTATGGCCTGAGCCCGCAGGCTGGCATCACGGCAGCTCTTGATCAGCCGGCAACACAGGATCGCCCGGCCGTTGTCGCCCCGCCCCATCCAGGCGGTGGCGAGCAGCAGCTGAATCTCAGCTCCGGTGGCGGTAGCAGCAGGATGCTCTCTGGTGAGGGGATCCAACAGGCGTACAACCAGGCCGTAATCGCCCCGCTCGAGGGCTGCACGGGCTGCAGCCAGCAGGTCTTCAGCCATGGCCGCCGCGCTGGCTGCCCACCACCATGGTGCCAATCCCCGAATCGGTGAATACCTCCAGCAACAGGGCGTGGGGCACCCGGCCATCAACGATGTGGGCCGCCGCCACTCCCTGGGCCAGGGCCCGGATGCAGCATTCGGTCTTCGGGGTCATGCCGCCTGCGACCACACCGTCATGGATTAATTGGCGTGCGTCCGCCAGGGTCAGCTGACGAATTAGGGAGTCAGGATCGTGGCGATCCTTCAAAATCCCTGCCGTGTCTGTGAGCAGGATCAGTTTCTCGGCCTGTAAAGCCGCGGCCAGTTCACCGGCCACGGTATCGGCATTGATGTTGTGGGCCTGGCCCTCAGCGTCGGCGGCCACGCTTGAGATCACCGGGATGTAGCCGGCATCGAGCAGGGGAAAAAGCACAGCCGGATCTACTGCCGCCACCTCTCCCACCAGCCCATTAACCCCATCGGCGTAGGTGCGGGCCCGCACCAAGGAGCCATCACTGCCGCAAAGTCCCACGGCCCGGCCACCCACCTGATTGAGGCCGTTAACGATGTTTTTGTTGACCCGGCCCACCAGCACCATTTCCACCACGTCCATGGTTTCCGGGGTGGTGACCCGCAAACCGTCACGGAATTCGGGCTCTATTTGGAGGCGATTCAGCCAGTCATTGATCTCTGGACCGCCGCCATGAACCACCACCGGCTGCACCCCCACCGAGGCCAGCAGCACAACATCGCGGTAGACAGCGTCGCGAAGCTCCGCTTGCACCATCGCCGCGCCGCCGTACTTGACCACCACCCTGCGGCCCGCAAAGCGTTGGATGTACGGAAGGGCCTCACTTAGGACCGACACCCTCAGGGTGTCCTGGCTGGTGATCAAGGTTTCGCTTGTCGATGGGGCAGATGGGTTAAGCGGTCTTAGCTAGGGCTGGGCTCGGGCACTAGAGCGAGGCTGAATTCATCGCGGCGCTCTGGCTTGATGTCGGCACTCAAACCGGGGCCAAAGAAGCGGCCAAGCCGATCAGCGCGGGCCTGCCAGCGATCTAGGGGCACCCCTTCGCAGCGAAAGCGCAGGCGCAAGCCATAGCGGCCATCGCAGTCGAGCTCCTCAACACTCAGCAGCTGGGGCGGAGCGTCCTCGTCCCAGAGCTTGAGCACCTCCAGGGAGCTCTCCAGATGGGCTTTCTGGCCGTAGCGCCAGCGATCTACATCGGCCAGCAGCTTGCGCAGGGACTCGCTTTCCG
>Ga0315908_10001688_pt1 | contig 16486 bp, 2 predicted proteins | sample LakEriMetagenome_12_FD_203520 | JGI IMG/M metagenome (GOLD analysis project Ga0315908, IMG submission 203520) | Freshwater fungal communities from buoy surface, Lake Erie, Ohio, United States - Buoy 4 MA124 | ecosystem: Environmental > Aquatic > Freshwater > Lake > Lake biofilm | place: USA... | reverse complement strand
TATCCAGGGGGAGAGTGCCTTCGGGGGGTTCAGTCGAGCGACCATTCGGGTACCAGCAGCGATAGCGGACTAGGTTCTGACGAGGAGAGCTGTCGGGGGATATGTACATCTGTTGGAGCTGTGGAAAAAAAGAGACGTGCAGTCAGCTCGTTCTGGGGCAAAAACATACAGCATACGTCGGGACTTCGAGGCGGTATGCAGCGGCAGGCAGGCCAGGGTGCATCAGGGGCGAAAGAATCGGCAGGGGTGACAGGGAACTTGGATAAAATTCGTGACCAAATGCACCGGATGCTATTGACGTCTCCGATTAAAACTGGATCGATGGAGGATGCCGACGAGGAGGGATCGTGTGTCTCCTGGGGAGGTAGGTCCTACTTGGCGGGTATCAAGGAAGGAGACTTTCAAGCAACATTGAAGGACAAAATAGAGCTTCTCTCCGGCGTCGTGGATTCGTGGGGAGGGCCAGGTGGTCTGAGAGCAATGCTAGAAACGCCAGACCAGTGGTGGGCCCCCACTTCGACTTCTTCACGGAGACAAGCAGCGAAGCAGGCAGATGGGCTCGACGATGAGCGTTTCCTGGTTTTTGCCCAAGCCCTAGAACAGGCGCTAGCAGAGCAAAGGCTATGCGGCCTCGAAGTACTGGAGAACCAGAGGTACGAGCGAAAAATGCCTCCGTGCTCCTACTTGGGATCGGATCTCAGCATGTGCAAGGTGGTCATCGAGGGGTTTTTACCATCGAACGCGGACCTCAAGAGCGGAGCGCCGCATCTGAATCAAATCTTGGCCAAAATTGACCCGAACATTGCACGGAATGTACCGAAGCTTTTGCGCGCTCCCAGGGACTTAGTCATGGATGAGGATGCTGCATGTGTGGCTGATAAGGTGACTGCCACAACAATCCTCAGTGCGCCAGTGGCGACGGCATGGTGGGAGAAGCACCACATAGAAAACGCCTCCCTTGCGACATACATGCATAACGGCGTACTCACCATGTCGGGGGGAAATCATGACGTACATTTGACAATCACGCCATATCTGTCTCCCGAATGGGCTGCGGACTTCACATATAAAATTCGAGCTGTAATGCATACACCCAGCGGAGAAGATGCGTCCTGGAAACACAATGTTGCCCTCACATTCATGCTGGATTTATGGCACAGCGCGGGCTACACGAAGCAAGAGGTGGAAGCCCTCATTTTGGGGCAACTGAGACATCAAAAGGTACCTGTGGTCGATGTCCGTATACAAACGAGCCGTCTGGTGGAAACGTCGCGTGGTAAAAAGATGGTCCCTATCTTTTGGTGGAGCTCAGACACCATCATTGTCATTCGTTCGAGCGACTGTAAGAAAGAGAAGCGTTATGCAGCAATTTGGGTGGGCAGCATCCCATCTCTTAAGAGAGACGTCGCCCAGACTAACCCTGGCTTCTGTCTTCGAATCAAGCTGGAAAATCCTCGTAAGCCGATATCGTTTGGGAAAGGAACATCAAAGTCTCCAACAGAGGCGGAAGCGCACACAACGGTTCCCGCGGTCAGCATCAGACTCCCAGCGGACAGACCTAATCTGAGCACTTGGCTACCAGAAACGGATGTTCCGGAGAGAGACATTTTAATCGGTGAAGTGACGAATATCCTGACCAGGTCTCTGCGACAAACGACCATGAAGACGGGGAGAACGGTATGGGACACGTGCCAGAGCGACGCACCCCTGGGGGGATTTTGGATGCCGCCAACGAACGCAGGATTTCTCAAGTCGTCGGAGGCAATCTTGGTGGCTAGAGATGAAGTAGCATGTCAGGTTCTAGCGACACTGCTTACCAATTCTCAACGCCCAAGGAATAGTCAAGGCCCAGTGCAGCTATTCCCGTGGTATGGGGAAGAACAGGACGATGATTGGCCAGTTCCGAAAGGTTGGGAGGACGCTACGTTTAAGGTGGGCAAGGCAACTTTTGACACTGACGCACTCGTGCTGCTTAACTTCGTGGAAACCACCCCTGCACCTCTAACCGCACTAGAACTCACCCAGTACGGTGTCATCGACGAGCTTAATCCGCAAGACCTCCCTCAGATAGAACGGGATTTCCGGGCTACCTCAACAGTCGAGTGGTGGAACAATGAGTTTGTGAATGATATCACGTGCGGTCTATGCGGTACGTATGGCAATGGCTCTAGTATCTCTGACGACACATCAATCTGCCATAACTGCTGGGGAGAGCTGATGGCAGTCATGACTCTGGCGTACACGGTACAGGACATAGATTTGGTGGAAGGAGAGGGATCAGTCAACAAAGACAGACCTAGTAAGTGCCAAGTGTGCCAGAAGACGGGCTTGAATTGGGGGCGGGGAGAGCCGGAGGAGCCACCATTCACATGCGGTGCCTGCTGGCTACAAGACGCACAACATCGCGCAGCTAGGCCGAGCGAGATTAAGGCAGCCACTGGCCACACGATCGAAGACCTGGCGAGCCAAGATATCACGGACCGACTATGGCGCGTAGCAATGAGGGAGCTTGCTGCTTACAGAGGCAAATTATTCGACGAATGCACATTGAAGCTCACTACAAATGACGGTTGGGAAAGGGCCTCTGAGGTGGGTACGATGGAGGATAATGGCACAGCAAAGGGAGACGCAGACTCCGGGGAGGAAAGTCGCTCACCTGCACGAGAACGGTCAACTGGCGAATCCAGCTCGCGTGCCGCAGGCGCGGAACGTGGCAGCGGAAGAGAAGGGACAGACCAATGCGAGCGTACATTGAGTAAGCCGGGTGCGTCAGAGGATCACGAAATGGCAGATGGAGACAAAGGCCCCGGGGAGGGCAGTAGCTCATCTGGCAAATTCGATTCGCGTCTCAAAGGCGCGGGACGAGGCAGTGGCAGAGGAGGGCTGAACCGCCAGGAACGGGCAGGTCTAAGACCTTCCTTCGGTAGAGGGTCTGAAGAGCAATCATCCGCACGGGGTTTTTGACGCCACCTGCTTCGAGGCCAACACCGAGGGGTGTGGAGCAGGTGGGCTCTGGTGGCCAGCTCACAATGACGATGCTGATCAGGATCCCCAAACCAGAGGGATGTAGTGAGGAAAAGTGGCAGCGCCGGCGGAAGGATGTTCTACGTATTTGGGAAAGGAGACGCATAGAAGACGGCGTTGAACCCTTACCCCCCGACCCCGTATGCCAGATGTGTTGGTCACCAGTGCCGGCTGAAACACGATGTGGATCGTGTGGTAAGACCGCACATGTGGAGTGCTTGGATGAAAAGGACAATTGTCAGGAATGTGTCGTATATACACCATCCTTACATCGCAAATTTTGGAGTGAAGACATGCGGAGGCGGACTCCAGATCCGGTCTTTCCCCCACTTCGCGACTTCGACTCGTATGGACGGCTGCAGGCCACACCACTAATGCCCTGGGGAAATGACGGCAATACATGTTTTATCTCATCGACGTTGCAGGTACTGGTGAGGCTGGAAGGTTTCTGTCGAGTGACAAGGACGGACAGTCCTCTGGGCGCAGCTCTGAGCAGGCTACGGCACTCTATGGCTTGTGGGAATGCAACTACTCTTCGCACTGCATTCATTGCCCTAATTTCGTATGCGCGCGAGCGTCAGTGGCAGCAGAGAACAGGTGGAGATTGGGGTCCAGGTGACCCACAAGTCTTGGCTCGACATCTGTTTGACGGGATAAGCGAGGGTGGTGCAGACCTGCAACGAGAATTTGTCGTTCACGTCAGCAAGGAATACCGATGCCCAGTATGCTCCTACGCGAGAGCAAAGACCAAACGATATCCGTTCATTGCGATTGGTCAGCCTGACACGCCGGCAAACTTGCAAGAGCGAATACTTTGGTACTTCAACAACGAAGGCGGACGCAATTGCACACGATGTGGTCGGAACATGCCATGTACACGTCGAATTGAACAAGGACCTCCCCATCTTTTGGTAAACGTTAAGCATAATGACACCTCCGATACTACGCCCCCGCAGATGTTGCACTGCCCTGGTCCGGACGACGACATATACCAGTACCAGCTCATTGGAGCGGTGGTCTACTCCAGCGGGCATTTCACGTCAGTAATATTGCACGACTCGGAATATTGGCACCTGGGTGACTTCGACTTTCGACGGGCGGAACCTGTAGATTGGCAGTCAGTAACTATGCTCGTCTACAATAAAGTACCCCCAACGAGTCCTGATGGTATGGACCACCGACCGCGCGAGGAAGACGGTAGGAATTTCCAATCTGGCGGGGAGGGACAAGAAGAAGACAGGGGAGGCGGATTGGCGGGATCAGGACCAACCAACAAGGAAAGTCAGGGCAGAGACCAGAATGCATCTCCGACACCTGACAGAGCTGGAGGATCACCAATGGACACCACCGAGAGGGAGACAGGTCAACATTATGAGCAGTCGGAGTCACCGGGATTGTCATACCCTTTGGACCTTGGGCACCTCACGGAGGGACAGACGGGTGGGGACTTGAGCTTTACATGCGCCATCTGCAGCAAGCCAGATGATGAAGGGGGACAACTGATCTGTGCCGGGTGCAACCTGCGGTATCATTGCGCGTGCTATTACGACCTTGGCTCCGTCGCACACACCCGCCTTGATCCTCGGTGCCCCCGATCTTTGCCAGCATCCATACCTCGGAGGGCAGAATGGGCGAGCGCCTATCAGGGATGGTATTGCAGCAACAAGCAATGCCAAGGGAAATTCCATGTGTGGGATAAACAGATATGCCACGAGGAACAGCAATGGGAAGCCGCCCCGAGTGCTCAACAAGTTACCAAAGGAATGCGACCGCTATATCCAGTGCCACCAGCATGGGCGGGCGGTTTTTTGGTCGAATGCACAATTCCAGGTGCCAACGGCTTTGGAATGATGTTAGAGACGCTTGAGGAACAGGCTATGGTGCTGTGGGACGATGGTAGCCATTACTTTCTCCCCCTGGAGCAACTTCGTATGTGCCACCCACTCGCGTGCAGAGTCCCGCCGACTGCAATATCTACTCGCTATGAGCGATGGCACTACGCCCTGGGAATCGGCACTGGATTTCCCGACGAACAACAAACCGCCCCAGCCCCCAAAAGATTGTTAGGAAAAGTGCGCTGTGCTGCATGCGACGACTTTACGCAAGAGGAGGTATGCAGATGCTGTTGGAGATCTTCCTTTGTCCTCAATTGTCACCTTACACCGGAAACTCTCCGCATGCCGCAACGGAATTGTTCCACTCCACACAAGTTCTGTGCCAAATGTGGTGCGTGGCTATGGTGGAAACGCTGGAGCAAAGCAGCCAGCGCAGCTGCGTCCGACTATATTGAGACTAGGAAAAAGTTGCTGTCCTCTGCCGCGACCCACGACCAACTCAGGAAGGAGCTGGAACACGACCTAACTTTCAAGACCCTCACGCTGATAATGGCTATAGTTCGTCCTCGACAACATCCTATACGGTCGTCGACGCGCACGCTATATTCGACGCCAACTGCTGCAATCCCGCATGGCATTCACAACTCTGCGGCGGTTGGGGGCAACATCTGTTTTGTCTCCGTAATCCTCCAGCTTTTAGTGCGCATCCCAGAGTTTATTGTGCTTCTTTCCAGTGCGACAACGACATTGGGCAAGGGTCTATATCAGATATTACATGCCTTGAGCGCTCGCAATCTTGATGAGTATGACCCGGTGTTGATCTCCTGGATAGAGTGTGCTGGGCAGCACGGGCTCCGTCCCATCACCTTAGGTACCGCCAGGGGAGATTCTGGCGACCCATCTGAATTCTTGCTCAAACTGCTGGACCGGCTTGGCACACTGGAAGGCCCTGAGTTTCAGGAGAAGGTCCAGTTATTGTTCGAACAGCGGTCCATAAGACGACTCACCTGCCCAGAGTGTAATGACACGAGATACCATGAACATAAGACCAGGATGTTGTGCCTACCTATTCCCGCAGTCAGACGCCCCGACCTCACAAGGATGCTACTGGACCCCCAACAGGAGAAGGTCGTCGCTAGCTGTTCGGGCTCTATAGGGCCGGCCCAATGTAAGCAAAGACAGTTAATTTCGACTATGGTCAGAACCCGCACCGAAGGTGGCCAGTATCAATGGCTGATGCTGCAGCGAGCAGATAAAGGTGTATGTCCGGTCACATCTCCACGGCGATTGTACAATCGAAACACTGGGGAAGTGCTGGCCCTGATTGGTTCAGTCGAGTGGCTGGATCGTAAACATCATTATATTGCTCATGTGTCCGGCAGCGAGAATGAGTCCTACACTATAGATGATCGCAGGATCAGGGTCGTGACGGAACGACTTGTGCCAGAACTGCATCGAAAAAGCTACATTTACCTATATGGTCGTGTCTCACAGCAGCAAGAGCACTCCCTTCGAGTAGGCATGAGTGAACCGTGCTTTTCGTGTGATGTTCCTGGGTGCCGAAATGGCTTCGACCCTGATGCCGTCTGCGCCAAGAATATTGCATGGCTCTCAGGCAGACAGCGAGGGATCTTTGCGCTAAGAACCATCCACACAGGGGAATATGTAGCGACATTTGGTCAGCTGAGGAAAGCTCCAGGGCCGGGTCGGGAATGCCTCCTCATTCAAAACTCCTCAGGGCAGAAGGAATATTTCCGCTGGAAATCTGGAGACACCGTCAAACACCTCGGTGCCTTAGCTAACTCCACCTGCTGTAATCACCATTGCAATGCGGAAATCATCCACACAAGAGCGTTGTCAGACGAGGGAACGTTAGCTCAGGCATGGATACGAATGCTCAAAGGTGTGGACGCAGGTGAAGAGGTTTTAGTGTATTATGGTGACAGTTATTTTACGGATGCGCAATGTCGTTGTTGTCGTTGTACGGGGAAATGCGGGGCTAAGGCCCTATCCCTCCACGACAGACCATGGTAACACCGAGTGGGACAGACCGCGGGAGTCAACCGATGACCGGAGAACGATTGTATCCATGTAGAATGCCACCAAACGGAGTCTCAACTCTGATTCATACGAAGAGGCGTTTCTGTCGATTACGTGACATGCAACAAAATCGCCCAGAGGGATCGATGGAGGTGGCGATAGATACAAACCCGCACGGCTCCAAAAGGTACACTTACTTCGAGGACCCCACACAGTTTTTCATGGACACATTTGCGGTTGTCCACAGGAATTATTATGAAATCATTCCCCCAAATCAACCCTGCTGTCTGTACTTTGATCTAGAACACTATACAGCTAAGGCGCAAGATGATAACAAGCTCCAGTGTGCATTGAAAGTAATCCAGCAACAGGCAGAATGTCGATGGAGCATTCCGACGCCATGCTGGGATACGGTAGTCATACTAACTGCGTCGAGACAAGTCCCCACGGGATATAAGCACTCGTTCCATGTGATATACCCATGTATTGGGTTTAGCTGTAATCATCGCCTCCTGCGAGAATTTGCGCGTGACCTCTCTCTGATGCCTGAGTTACAAGCTCTCAATAAGCAAGGTTCCCCATGTTCCCTTTTGGATGTTAATGTGTACAATAAGAATCAGGCATTTCGGGTTATCGAATCTTGGAAATATGATCTGGAGGAACACCCGGATATGGCTCTGCGGTTCCTAGATAAACGCCCGCATACGATGGAGCACCTGTTACAGACTGTGGTTCGACGCACACACCTGGTCAACTTTTGGGTTCCGGAGCCAATGGACTATGTGCCCACGAGTAATGACCTCACAGCACTGCGGCTTGACGTTCATAACGCCGGACTTGATGGGCTGCACTTTCACACTGACCAGTGTACATGTCTGGACACGGTCTGCCCTTGCTCCGGTTTGGCAGTGACGTTCGCAACACAGATAGGCGTAGAAAAGATGCAAGGAGGTTGGCGGTTGAAATGCGCACATGAAGTCTGTAGGATAGCCAAGAAGACGGAATATCGGGTTAGACATAGTACGGGGGTCAACAGAACATGGGCGTACAGGGTAGACACAACGCTTCAGGACACCGCGATACCAGACCATCGAATTCTGCAAACAGGCTATCTGTCCGTGGGGGATATGGAACGGATGTCTACGCAACTGGCGACTCAGCGGAACTGGAGCTCTACGATAGCCCAAGGACTAGCCCACGGTCGGACAATTGGGGACACTTTTTTCCTTACTCCGTCCAATGCCGGACAATTCAGTGATAGCCTGCGGCGTTCGGACCTCTCCACATGGAGGTTTTTGGATGGCTTCTCCTACATTCGCTTTCTTTTGCACGTTGAATACGACAGCCAGTGGGTCGCAGGTTGCTTCGACACGCAGAGTCGCACGCTACACCTCGAAACGGCTATGGGACAGGTATCACATGACACGAGTAAATGCATGTGGCGATGGGTGGAACACACTCGCACGGATGCTCGGGATTGGACCTGCAGAATAGCAGCCCTTGAAACGTGTTCATCTCCACAGAACGCGGCTATATATACATGGGCGGCGCTATGGCCACAATCGTGGGACGAACGCCCCACTGGTGAGACAGTCCTGGCCTGGCGAGTTCGCGCATACCAATATGCCAGGACGACGGTGCCGGGGCCGTACCATTTGAACCGGATATCAGTGGGGGAGATGCAATGGCTAGAACGCCAAATAGGTGATTCATCTGAAGCGCCAAAGAGACAGAAGACGCAGCAGAAAATTTCATGGTCGGTTACTCAGCGTGTATGTCCGGCCATTCCTGAAGGATCGCCTGGAGAGGTCCCTGTTATATCTTGCCCGGAGAACCGCATGCAGGTGATAGAACATGGGGAATGGTCTCGCTGGAAGATACCGGTGGCACGCACGGCGAGGGTAGTGAGTCAAAATGTGGGCCCATTGGGACTCCGTCATGTGATCCCTATCATCCAAAAAATGATTATGACTCAACGGCCCAGTGTTATTTTCCTACAGGACTGTAAACTCAAGGAAACAGATGCAAACTCTATTGCTAATCTGCGACAAGCTTTTCCCCAGTACAGTATTCTTATCCGCAGCGGCAGTAGGCAGGAGACGCGACGGATGCATCTCAAGAAGGGGGCGCCTAGATACTATTGTTACAGCGTGGCCACGCTGGTGCACAAAGGCTGTGGCAGGGCGTCCGAGTTTCAGCCAGAAGTGTTCACTAACACACCACACCGGGGACGCGTTCTTACGGTACGTATCGAACCGGAAGACCAGCTGCCCTTTCTAGCGACCAATGTGTATAACTACACTTCTCGGGAGACAGACTCGCAGCGAGAGCTCTTAGGCATGCTGACGGCGAGAATGGACGCGGGGGGAGATACGCAGCATATTCTGGCAGGCGACTTCAACGCTAGTCTTCTAGGAGGATACCGGCAGGGATATGCACTCGCTTCACAATGCAGGCGAGCCGACAGGATGTTCGAGGACTTTGTGAATATTCCCCGTCTTTTCGGACGGTGGTGGTTAGGACAAATCACGGAAGGTCTGTGGACCCGCCGAAACCCAGCCAAGTTCCAAAGGAGCCGCATAGATGAGATATTAGTGCTCGGGACCGAAGTGAGCCCCTCAACGCAAATGCACAGAGAAGTCAGGAGTTACTACATGCACACCGTCGACCACGGAGACACCCGATTAGACCACTATACGTTAATAGCGGACATCAATGTCTCTCTCATCCCCAAATGTCAACATTGGAACCCCGTCACGACGCTCCGTGCGCCGGACTTGCGAGCATGGGAGGAAACACAAGATAGGTGGAGGGAGTCCACGCGGCGAGCGTTCATCCCACCTAACTCAGCCGATCCGTACGATGTGTTGAAGTCATGGATTCAAGCGGCAGCGTCGCAGCTACCTACGCGCACAATTTACCGCGGTGGAACGACGCACCGCCGACCTCCCCATGACTCAGCAGCTGGCAGACGGCTAAACAAGCAGATTAGAACCTTGGAAAGGGAAATTGCAATCGCACCGCAAGCTGGTCCAAAGGTGCAAATCACGCATTCTATGCGCAAGATCAGTAACTGGAAGGCAAGCGAAGGCGTGAGCGCGATACCCCTTCCGGAGAGAACGTCACCGGATGTCTCCTGGACACGGTGGCGCGATTCGTTGCAAGAGGGTATAGCTGAACGTCGGAAATGTTTGAAAAAGATTCTCAGGCAGGAACATAATGCTACTCTGCAGGAGGTCAAGACCCGCTGTCGTGATCGCATGGAACGCCCAGGCGAGAAAGAGATACAACGGCTCCTTGGTAAGAGAATAGACAGCAGACCTTCAGAGACGCGCGCGTCCAAGCTCAAGCAGAAAAGACACCCCGACAAAATATGTGCAAAACTCTCGGACCAGAAGTGGGAAGCTTGGCTCACAGCAATCGGTGGGAAGGAACTCTGGCGTTGTGCGGAACAATTACGGCAACAAACCGACGGAGGCGACTCGGGAGACAGACTGGACTGCTGGCACGGGCGAGACATGACGGTCGAAATCTCTATTTCCTCGGTCACGGAAATGCAGTTGCGGATTAGCCCCATGGAGAAACTCACTAGCTCTTTGGAGAGGAAGCCCCTGCTGAGCCCGGGCGAATTCATAATGATAACCAGTTCGGAAGCACAGAAGCTGAAACACGCCACCGATACAATGTGTCACGAGGAATGTTTCTTCGCCACGAATGCCCTGGACGCGCAAACATATTGTCCTTCCTGTTGCAATCCGGATCGTAAGCCTGTCCCGCTATCTAAGATAGACAATGGGACACGGTCACTCCGATATTTCTGCCCCTGCGGTGAACTTCGAAAAACCTTCCCCATACGTCCCCTCAAACCCTGCCCAATCCCAGAGGAGATCCTGAGCGCAAACGGTTTTCAGAGTACTGACCCAATCCTCACGGGCCCCCTAACCCGTGACGACTTTGACGTATGGCTCCGCAAGCGTCCCTCAGGGACGTCACCAGGCGATGACAGTATCACATATGAGATGTGGCAAGCATCACCAGAGCCCATGAAGGATGCCTTATACCGGGCAGTGAGTAAGGCTCTAACGAGTGGCCGGATCCCGCAGGAGTGGGAAGGAGCATTAGTAAAATTGCTAGTCAAGAGACCGGGAGAGGAACACCTGATGGAGAGCCTACGTCCAATTTGCTTGATGGCAACCGCGGCTAAGATTACCACGGGGATATGGGCCTACCGACTCTCTCAAGCGGCTGAACGGGACCGAGTATACGAGGGAGCTCAAGAGGGCTTTCGTCCGGATCGCTCTGCACGAAGGCAAATAACGCGACTGATCAGCTGCATACAGCATTGCAAAAAGGCGAACAAGAAGCTGATAGTGGCCTTCCTGGACTTTGAGAACTACTTCAACACAATTTCTCTGGCTGCGGTCTTCACGATTCTGCGCAAGCTAAACATGCCGGAAGCGGATGTACAGGCACTAGAAAGGTACTATGCCCTGGCTCACATGAGAGTCAGCCATGCGGACGGCCAAAAGTCAGCGGCCATTCCTCTGGGCAGAGGTCTCCGGCAGGGATGCCCCCTATCGCCAATTTTGGGAGGTTTAGTAGTCAATGCTATGCTCCGATGGCTTGAACAACAGGGCGGCGGAGTCCAGCACCCGAGTGGGGTGGAAACTAATGTCCTGGCCTTCGCGGATGATGCGACTCTCTTGACGGAGAACATACAGCACATGGCCAAACTCATGCAATGTGTCCATGAATTCTGTGCTTGGGCGGGAGTGCACATTAACATGGGCAAGTCGGAAATCGCGGGGTACGACTTTGGACGATCGCGAGCGATAAACACCCGAGGGCTGCAGATAGGAGGCGGGCATCCCAAGCATATCCGACCTGACACTCCCTTCAAGTACTTGGGGCTGCGACTCACTATCATGGGGGACATGACCGCGGAGCGGGAGTATGTAATGCAGAAATCGGAAAAGCTTGGGTCCATGCTCAAAGGCCACCCATACCATCCGCGGCAGATGCACATCGTGGTTCAATCAGCCATAATCCCGATCTTCCGCTACTCAGCTGCTATGGCCCAGTGGACCTCCAAAGACCTATCCAAACTTTGGAAAGTATGGTGCCGAGCTTTTAAGCATGCCTGGAAACTTAAACCCACCATTGCCAATGGTTTTTTCTACACCGCCCAGCATGGAGGACTGGACGCTGCAAGTCCGGGCGAAATATGGGTCAAGGAAACGGCAGGGCAGATGGAGCAGTGCTTTGCAATCCCCAGCGAATTGAGTGATATGCTCAAGTTTGAGATGTGTCACCTAATACTGGACTTGGGATGTACCACGTTGGAGGAATTACAGCGTCACTTACTCGTCGCCCAGCCCTCATATCCACCTGACACATTCTGCTACGCCTTTCTATCCGCTATGAATCACAATGCTGCGGTGCGATGGGCATCAATCACCAGAGAACCTCGAGATGAGGCCTGTTATCTTCCGATACGGATCACTTGCGAATCTCTCAAGTCCACAGGTCTGATGAGCCTGCTCGATGATGCCACGCAATTAGCACCCCAAGATAGGGCCGCGGTTACTAAACTCCTATTGGATATCTCTTTGTTGGGTTTTCACCGACTGTCCACGGTGCTCCATCAGGGTGTCCTCCAGCTCCCAGGGATGGCTAAACCGGATAGCGACATGTGCTCTCGGCTGCAGCGTTTTTTCGGACTCCGCAATCTGCAAATGGAATGGCTTGACTCCGGCCGCAAAGGAACGGCTTTTCGGGATGTTCTGGCAAAGATTCGGAAAGGAGAAGAGGGACAGGCTCTTGTGGGCAGCCGAGTGCAGCTCCGAACCGGCAAGGGGGGTCGCTGGGGCACTATCAGCTCCTATTGCACCGATACGCGTCTATACACGGTGGATATGCAAGACCTCACTAACGTCTCGCTTACCCACGCCAAAGTCTTGGAATATTGGATGCCACCTCTTTCGCACTCGAATTGGACTAGAGAGGACCAAAAGCATCTAGGATCCCAAATCCGCAGAATTGTAGGATGTCGAAATGTCATTGTAAGTCGACAACTACGAACGCCACACCACACGATGCTCACCAGTGAAACCTGGACAGCCAGTGAGAAGTGGTATATATGTGAGATGTCCGTCGCTTTCCCGACGCAGTATGAGGACCTCTTTACCAAGCGCCGAAGTCATGAGATGGATTTACGCATCGCTACCAAACTTTGTGAAGATCAGGTCGTGTTTTGGGCCCCCAAAGTGGTCTGGAACTGGCAATCAACATCCCACTCCAATCGGGCAGGCTGGTTTGTGCGGGCAATGTCCATGCACGAAAAAGAGAGGGGGGTGATAATAATGGTTCGCAGCCTGCACCAGGAAGAGCAGCACCGGGAAGGAGAGATCTGGATGTCATCTGAGTTTGGGCCCAGTATCAGGAGCATTCATGCCACGCACAATAGGAGAACTCAACCGCCCATGGTCTCACTGTCGGCGGCTGAAGTAGGGGATGTGGATGAGGGCGGACACTTCCCGAGCATTGCCTTGGAGCAATACCGCGCACGAATGCCCGCACCCCCTCCTACAAATGCTACTTCTGATAATCCCAGCCCTATACACCGGCGTTCCTATCCGAAGGAGAAGGAGCTGCTTCATGCCACATTTGGTATAGACATGACAGCGCTCAAGTCGGTGGACCAGTCCTTCTGCTGGAAAGGTAGAACCTCTGCAATCACATTGCGCCATGGGCAGGCGTGCCTGGGACGGACGACGTCTCTGGTTAAGCGCAGAACCCTCCGAGACGGGGCATTAACTCGGCCGAAACAGAAAGGCCTATTTCCTATTGATGAATGCCGGCTGGCGCTGTTCCGCCTATGGTACGGCAAGACAGACATGATCTCCATATGGCAGAAGGAATGGTCGAAGCTAAACACATGGGAGGCCGAAGGAGGGCGTATTCTGCACTGGGCTGTAACTTCACACATATGCGAACATTATGGAGCACACACGACGGTTTGCGTGCACAGGTTAGCGGTGGACCCATCTTTCACGGCCTATATCTCGGAAGACGACACTTCGACTGAAGGACCTGTATACCTTCCTCTGTACGAGATGCCTCCGGAAAGAGCCCTAAACGTATTGAAGCGACACGCAGATTCTCCATGGGTGGCTGTGGTGCGCTCTGACAAGCCTTCTGTGGTTCTCAAGCACATCCGCTCCATTGGCACATTGGGGCAAAGATTTGACAAAGGCGCAAAGATCAAAATGAAAAAGGGATGGTGGGAGACTGGGGAACGAACGATCATAAAATCGGACGGTGTTTATGAGATCTGGCACTCAAAGTACCCCCAGAAGGAGTACATGGAGTTACAGATGCCTTTCTACCACTGGATGCCACACAAGCAGCATCAGCGATCTGTAAGCCTACAGACTTACCTGACAGCACTGCCGGGATATGGATATCGTAGCCAAGGGACAGTAGTCGCCACGGATGGATCTCTTCGCACTCGTAAACACACGACTGGAGAAATGTCGATGGGCGCTGGTATTGCGGCTGAGGATGGGGACCTGCACCTATCGTTCAGAGTTGGCGGCCAGTTTTCTAGCACCAGATCCGAACTCGTGGCGATAGTCCTAGCACTCAGAACAATGGAGCAGGTACAATCGTTGTTCATCTTAGTGGATAGTGCAGCGGCCCTTCAAAGGCTGGCATGGTGTAGAAGCCGGGAATTTTGCCCATCTCCGCGCAAGATGAAGGACGTTGATGTCATGCATGACATTATGACAATCATTCGGATGCGACAAGATGCCGGACGATCCACCACATTCGTCAAAGTCCATGGTCACTCGGGGGATCCTCTCCACTCAGTAGCCGACCATATGGCGAGACAGGGGGCAGAAATAGACTATGAAGCAGCAGAATATGCAGCTCCACGCCCCGAGTGTATATTGTATGAATGGGCTAAGGAAGGTACTCTGTCGCAACAACAGTGGGGGCCGCAAATTAAGAAACGCATCAAACAGGTCATGGGCCAACGGGCATGGGAGGCTCGTGTGAGTGTCAAAACCACAGAAGGCAGTGTTGACGAGTTCATGAACAGAGGAAACTCGGGCAGGGACATCTTAGGACAGGCTCTTCGCAACTCCTGGGATTGGGCGGTGAGGGGTTGGATCTTAGCATTGTCGCCATATAGCTACCCTATCAAGGTAAACTATGTCCAGTGGGGGAAATCTGGGAGCTCACAGTGCGCATGTGGACAGTCGGCGGAGTCCTTCATACACCTGCAACTCAGCTGCCCCCTGGAACATCGCCGCAATGCTAGACAGGAGGCCCACAATCGTGTAGCGAAAATAGTGGAGAACTGCATGGATGATATTCATGGAAACCAACGGATTTCGGTCTGGGATAAGCAAGTGAGCACTTTCCTCCACTCGCTAGAGATGTCACGGCCACAGGCCCTCTTACTGAATGCACTGACTATCGCGGAGCTGTGGGCCTGGAAATGTGCGATTGGGCAGAAACGCACCCCACAGCAGCAGGCCGGTCGGAAACGCACATTGGATGATATCAAAACCTACTTTGAAGGGGAAGACCTCAACAAGCGACCCGACGGAATGATTTTCGACTTTCACCATCGTACTATTTATGTGATAGAAGTCGCTAGAACTGGGGACTCTCCGGGATCCCTTAGAAATCGCTACCTCAAGAAAACTTTGAAGTACGCGCCAATAGTCGAAGGACTTAGAAAGGCATTCACTCCTTGCAAAGTTGAGCAAATCACCTTGGTCGTTGGACTCTTAGGTAGTATCGAAGAGTCCAGGTGGAGGCAGTCCTTAGAGTCCTTTGGAATGACGAAATCTCAGCAAGACAAGTTAATTCGGAGATGCATGGTAGCAACCATTGAGGGCACTCACCTAGTCCTGGGTTCGGGGGAGACATAAGGTTGTCTCCGGCAATGGTTATTTTGCTTGGTCTCCTTTTGCTTCGTGACGATGGTGGAGGTCGATGCTACTCCCCGGTGTAGTCACCTGAGCGGGGACTGTGGTGAACTCGATACAACTATGTAACCTGGTGATAAGACAACCCCTGATCGACCCTGACCGACCAATCGGGATTTGTTTAACGGACTTGGGAAGGTGTACCAAGGGATCACCGGATGCAGCTCCGAAAGAAGTTCCTTTCTCACCGCCTAGTGTTCTCTCCGGGACTTCGAACCATTCTTTTCTTTTTTCTCTCTCTTTTTTCCCTTGCGACATCGAGATGAGGAGCGACTCGACGGAGCCCTGGGACAAATTAGGGAACAATGTGGACAACTGTGAGGACCTGGATTACAAGTGCGCGAAATCTGTCTCGAGCGACGACGATGTGGCGTGGAGGCAGGTCACCATTTCTCTCACTTTGGGTCGGACAGGGTGGAAGGCTGAGGTGACCGAGGTGAAGGCTGAAGCGGCGTGTGCGGGGAATAATACAGTCGAGGGCGTCGCAGCCGGCGAGCGGAAGGCCGCGCTGGGCAGGCGTGGAGGGGGCGAGAAGGGACCGACGATGAGCGAGAGTACGTGGCAGGACGGGAGGCGCGCAGCATC
>Ga0315908_10001687_pt1 | contig 16496 bp, 7 predicted proteins | sample LakEriMetagenome_12_FD_203520 | JGI IMG/M metagenome (GOLD analysis project Ga0315908, IMG submission 203520) | Freshwater fungal communities from buoy surface, Lake Erie, Ohio, United States - Buoy 4 MA124 | ecosystem: Environmental > Aquatic > Freshwater > Lake > Lake biofilm | place: USA... | reverse complement strand
ACTAGCTTCCAGTCCCTTAACAGTTGCATTGGACTCTAAATTGTTCAACATTCCCAATATAATATTCACACTCTTCTCTGGCCATCTTCCTTAATTCAACCCGAATTCTTTTGCTTATCCAGTTCTACCGACTGCTCCATTGAATCTTACAAAAGGCACACATCTTTTATGGTTAAGAACATCTTTTAAATATTGTTTAGCTTTTACTAAATTCATTCCTCTGATTGTGTTTGCAACTTACCAAGTATTTTTGAAGTGTACTCTGATATCTACTGCTGCACTTTTAGCTGCTTTTTTGGCTAAAACAGGTTCTCTTGCGTATTTTACCATTTCTCAAAGATATTAATTATATAATATTTATTATATATCTTTTCATCATTATTAATAATATGATGGTAGAAGGAAAAACTTTAACTTTAAGCCAAAAATAATTATTATTATTTAATAAGAATATTATAATAGGTGATGTTAGTCATTAGTCGTTATAACCATGCATGATTTTTTCCTAATCTTGCTAAATTTCTTTCAAAGCATGAATAGTATCAATAGAATAATATTTATGCTCCTCCTTATCTTATATCCGTGAAATAGGAATATCTAAATAAACAGGCTGCTTCTAATTAGTCCACTCTGAAGTTAATTGATTATACTGTTTATTTTATCCTTATTTATGAAATACCATTTTAACCCTTTTCATTTATGTTCCAACTTATACCTTAGCCACATCCTATACTATAGTCTAACTATTAGTCTTCTAATGAATTTTAGAGACTGCGATTTCAGGAGTAACTAATCCCTTAGATCCAGCAATATTATGAATAGTCCCAAAAATATACTTTTCTTAATTGCAAGTTCTAGTATTAGTACTATTGAAATCATATGGACAGATATCGGGACATGAACATCCTATTTTCAATTACACATTACATTTCTTGGTTGATGAACACCAACTACATATATCATTAGCATTACATTCTTGGCAATTGTTTATTGCTTTACAATGTTCATAGTAAATACTGGCTTTTAAATCACAATTTTCTCCAATTAGACCATTAGGATCTACATTAGCTACTACTGGTTTTGTCCAACTTCCATCATTTCTTTTTATCATCATTTATTTTATGTTGATTGGAAGAGTATTGCCGTAAGGACTGCTGTGAGAGTTGTAGCCGTAGTGATTACGTAAATGATAACCATTGCTTAGTGAGCCTTAAGATAGGTCTATTTAAGATTGTTATTGAAGGTGAAGTTAATTGATATTCAGTCGTAAGTGTCTTTTGCTAATTATTACTATTATTAGCTATACTATTACTAATATTTTTATATTATTTATCTTCATTTTATTATCTTATTATTAATATTTATTTTCTTTTTATTTTATTTATATTAATTATAATAATCACATATCGTAGCCTACATCATATAAGTGAGAATGATTATCATCTAATTCTTCTTTTTATATTTAATAATGTTAATCTTCTACTATATCTTCTTCATAAATATCATCATCTTCATAATTCTATATTTTATTGACAAATATTCCAATTCCATTTTCTTAACTTTTCATTTAAATCCTTTTTATTTTTTAAATGAATTATTCATCTTCTTAATACTTTATCTTTTTATCATTTTATATTCTAGCATATCCAAATTCTAATAATTTTTCTTCAATATTTACATCAAGAATCCTTATTCTCGCAAATAACTTCTCGATATTATTAAGAAAATTAGTGGGAGGATAAAATTTAACAGTGATTTCCTAATCAAGTAAATAGTCAACTAATAAATCATCAATTTTGATTTCATATTTCTTAAATTTCGTAATTTCTAAAAACTAAAAATCACAATTAAAGCTAAAAGGAGTATATTATAATAATTCTGCTGGCATTTCATACAATATGTAGTTTTCAGTAAAGACCACTGTATTAAGATCTTTATATTTTTTATTGAGAAACAAAGGAGTAGATAAGTCTTGATCTAAACATTTAAATTTTATTTTATTATTTATTTAGTCTAGGCTTTTCATTTGAACTCTTTACAGTTAATTTTTGTATAGTAATAAGCAAAAATAATTTGCTTTATATTTTTTTAATTCAGTTAAATTTTATTTTATATTTTTTTCATATTTCTTTAATTTATCCTCCATTTAATATTTATCATTCATAGACGATAATAAGTTGAGTTCAATTCTAGTTTTTATTATATCGATGACTTAAACTTTTTAATCATGGTCAAAAAGCTCTTAAAATTTTTATTATAAATAATATTCATTTTAGTAAAAAAGTAAATTTAGATGACTTTTCCAAATACCTAATTTTTATTACCTTACTTAATTATATATTTGTAAATTTTATTATTATTATTGTACATTTTTTAAATAACATAATCCTTGCTTTAATAATTCTTGCTGAAGGCTATATGTTTAATCTTCAATCTTATAAATTAAATCACCTAAAAATATTTGGCCTTGAAGCTCATCTATTTTTAGAATTAATTCCTTATCAATCATATTAAAACAAAAATAATCTTATAATTATTTTGTTATTTATTATTCAAGCTCATTTCCTTTATCATAATATTAATAATAATTTTAAATAAATCTTATTTTTGAAAATTTCAAATTTATTTCCTTATTAGTATCTTTTATATGTAACTTCATTTAGTAATTAATATTAATACTTTTAAATATAACTTAAATTTAAAATTGCTCATCATTCTTTTTCAAAAAATCTTATAAATCTAACATGCTTTCGACTTATTGATTTTAATATTTTTTATTAAATTATCCATTGTTTAATTTTCTAGCCAATTCTTAATGATATTGAAACTATTATTAGTACTAAAAATTTATATTTTCATTAAATTGACACAATCCATTTAGTAAAATAATATTAGAAATATTTTAATTATTTAAAAAACAATAGCTATTATACTAATCATTTTCTTTATAAAATATTACTATTTATTGATGAATAATAAGTTATCTTAAAAAATTTTAAGAAAGAAAAGATAAATATTTGTTAAAATTAATTATACTTAAATTTTTTAATTTAACTTTAATTATTTAATTATCTTAATTATTTAAAAGTACCATAAATGATATTCCGTTAATTATTTTAATTACTTTTCCAGATGTTTTTTTATAAAATTATAAATTTAAATATTTGTAAATTCCTTTTCCATTTAATTGTCCTATTTATGAAAATTATTCTATTTTTTAAAATTGTTACTCATCATATATTTCCTATAAAATTTCTTTTTCTGGTATTAAAAGACCTTATTCCAATAATTTATATAAAATTTCAATATTTTTTATTAATCTAATTTGCAAAATAAATTTATTATTAAAAATTTTTATTTATTCAACAACAAATTAAACATCTTTATTATCTTAAATTATCTAATTTATTTATTAAAAATCAAAATCATTGTAGTTATTGTTAAAAATAAAACCGTATAATTGAATTCCAGAAATATTTATATCTTAATTTTTTAATAAAATTATCTAATATTCATGTTAATATAAAACAATTTAATTATCAAAAACTTAATCAATCATTTTTATTTAATATATATTATAAAATCATTTATTTTTAAAGTAATATTATATAAACAATTTTTAATTCTTTTATATTTTAAAAATATTAAACAATTTTAATATATTTTTCAATCGATTTTTAAAATATATATTATATAATATTAATAATTCATGCTTTATTCTTTTTTTAATTTATTTATAAATTCTAAATAACTTTTTCGAAACTTTAAACTTATTTTTGATTTAATTTATTCATTTTTGATTTATTAAATGTTAATTTATTTGAATTTTATTATATTTAAAGAAAATTTTATTATAAGTTAGATTGTTTTATTTTAGAGTTATTTTTATTATTTTAAATAGGAGATTTACTTAATGGTATTGGATTTTTTTTAAATTATTTTAAATCTAATAGCTTTGATTTATTATTAATTGAAACTTTAGTATCATTTAATAAACTTTCATTTATAATTAAAGATTATTATTTTATTTATTTTTATTAAAGTTAATTTTATTAAATAATTTAATTATTATTTTTATTAAAATTATCTATGATATTTTCTATGTTATTAGTATTATTTTTAGGATAGTTTGTTTAATCAACTACTAAAGGAATTTATGAATTTTTCTAAATATTTTTTAATTAAGTTGGTGTATTTAATTATGATGATAATAACTCGAAAAATTTATTTTAATTTTCAGTATCAAAGTTTTATTTAATATTGATTACTTCACTGTATAAATTAATATTTTCTAATTATTTTTGATTTTCTTTAATTGAAAAACTTAAAATTTAATCAATAACAACTTTATAATTTTATTATAAAATTAAAAAAAAATCTCCAAATTCATTATTTTATAAATCTTATATAAAATCTAATTTAAAAAATTAACTAAATTTATCATAGTAATCAATTATATTCTCTAAACCTAATTTATAATTGACGAAATCTTCTTCAAATTATATTATTCCATATATATAAAAAGCATTTATAACTTATGTTAATAAAATAAATTACCTAAATCCCTTTTTCTTTATTTTTCTACATTTTTAATAGTAATAAATTAGTTATGTTTTTATATATATTGCTATCTATTGATTAGTTTTATGAAGTTAGTTATAAAAACAAAATTTTGTAAATTATTAGGGCATTTAGAATCATTTTCTTAATAATATTATTAAAATTAAATCAGTAATTATTTAAAATTAATAAAATTATAATTTTTGTGGAATTAATTTTTTAAGAAGAACACTTTAAACTATCTTAAAGTTAATTTTGCATTATAATTATTAATTTCAAATAAAAATTATTATAATTTTAATTTTGTGAATTAATGAATTATTAAAAATTAATAAAGTAAAATAATTTCTGTTAATTTTAAATAACCTATACCTTATTAATCTAAAATTATATAAATTTCTTCTAAGTAGTCTAAAGTATTTTGAATATCTTATTCTTATTCTTGATTTTCAGATAAATATTAATTCTTTATTAGGTTATTATACTAGAAATTTATAAGATCTAGCATAGAATTTACTAAACTTTACAAAATGTTGTAACATTAAACTTTTTCAAATAAAATCTAAATAAATTGGAATATACTTATTTTTTATTCATGAATTATTTAATCCCTAATAAAATTAGTTATGTTTTCTATTATTCCTTTACTTTTAAGCCTAATAAATATTAATTTATTTGTTACCATTCATTATAAATAGCTGAAAATTCTTCATTACTTATTTTACATTCATAAATATTCCATAATAATACTCTATGATAATTAAAAATTTTAAAAATATATTTTACTTTAAAATATTTTCATAATCTTAAATATTATCTTATGGGGCTTGTATTTGATTACTTTTTTCTAAGTTTTTATTAATTGATAATTCATGTAATAAGCAATTTAATTACAATAAAAATTTTGTTGAAAAGTTAAAGATAGTAAAATCTATGTTTTAATTTAATTATAACATTTATTTTTCAATTATTTATATATTTGAAAAAACCTGTAAAAATAAATATTATATAATAAATTATATAGTCTAAAATAAATATCTTATTTAAAAAATATAAAATTTAATAAAAATTTGATGAAAATAAAATAACATTAAATATCTTTAATAAATTATATATAGAATTAATTTATTAAATGAAATAATTTTTTAATAAAAACTCTTAATAAATTGGATTTGGAATATTTATAAGCAGCTGTGCAACTTTAAGTTATTTATTATGGAAAAAAGTATAAAATGATAAAAAATAAATATAGTAAATAAAAATAAAAGAATAATAAATAATATAGTAAAAATTAAAAGAATAGGAAACATAAAAAAAAGAGTAAAATTTAATAGACGAGTAAATATAATAGTTAAAAATTAAATATAATTTAAATGATAAAGGTAACAAAGAATTCGCTTGTTTAGATTTATATGCTTAAATATTAAAATTAGCTATAAATATAATAGAATAGGAATACAAATTAGCATTAAGTTAAGGAAAAATAAAAAGGAGAGACCTTAAAGATAAAAACAAAAAATTATATTATGGAGAAATAATTAAATAGATTGAAGAATATTAAATGATTTAATATAAAGGATTGCTAATAATTTTAGAAAAATTGGGATTCACTGAAGAGATATTTGTAAACTCAATGTAGCTTTAATAAGCAAGAAGAGATATTAATCATTTTAAAAAATTAGAAAAAATAGATTAGGAACAAAGATATTATATTAGAACTTTTTGGGAAGTTAGTAAAGTTGAATCTAAAGAAGAATTTTTGCAAATATTAGATTGCATAAAAAATTATCTCGGAAAAAATAAAAATATAATGAATGAAATATAAGAAATGAGTGGCTGTGATGAAGAAACACTAAATGATATAAAAAATATTTTAATAATGGATGAAATATATTAAAAACTAGGTTATGAAGGATATGACTTAGAATATTTTTATTTATAATAGAATAACTTAGATAATGAAGTTATGTCCAAATTTTTATAGATTAACGTTAAATTAAATGGATGAAAATTTTTATAAATTCTTATTCTATAAATATATCTTTTTTATTTAAATATATATTTATCTATCAACATAATAATTTTTATTTATAAAAATAAAAATTAAATTATATATATTTAAATATTTTAAAACAAAATCTTATAATAAAATTTTTATTAATTATAATTAAATGAAGATTATTTTATCAGTATTATTATTTTTTTTACTTGTATCATTAAATGCTGAAACAATAAATAGACGACACAAATAAAAATAAAAAAGAAAAACAGGAAATAGTATTTTAAAAAAAGGATACATAAATAAAAGATTGAAAAAAGTGAATCATTATAGTTCAAGTATAAAAACTATGACAGTGAACTATAAAGATATATTAGACACAAGTATAGACCAAACAAAAATAGTAAAAAATGAAGGATTAAAAATAAAAGCTGGAGGTAAATCAATAGGAAGCGAGTTTTGTTTGGTGAATATAAGACCATCAGATGTAGTAGAATATATAAATATTGATAAATTGAGTTACGATAATAAATACAGGAAAGGACATATAGTAATGCAAGGAAAATTAGATAATCAGAATGAAGAATGTAAATTATTAAACTTTAACAAATGTATGAATAGTGATAAGGAATAACTTAGGAAGAGCAGTTACATGAAAACCGAATTGTTAGACAATTCAAGAGTAAGTTTCGTTTACCATTTCCTATTAGGATTCAAAGAAGATACCAATGAGTGTTACGTTAGAATTGCTTAGAAGGGAACTGATAATGATAATGATGAACACTTTACTTCAAAAGAGTAAATCTTAAATTTCGTTCCTGCTACTTCATTTAATGCTAATGCATCATACAAAGCATTAATAGATTTGATTGAACAGGTATTTAGTTTCGAGTAGAAGGAACCTAATTTAGAAGATAAATTAAACAAATGTGCTGAAACTCTTATGAAGGGAGGAGAAAGTATTATGTAGATTGATCTATCCTCATCATTAGAAGGCTATTTGCTTAGTAAGCACAAGACAAGTAATATTATCTTTAAGTGTCATAAAGCTAAAACCATGCATAGTAAGTTGTTTAGAGTTAATAATGAATAATAATAGAAGAAGGTTGATGTTTTTTTCAATAACATGGAATACACACAGATTAAAATCAGTACTGATGATAAATCCTTTTCTATTACTGAAGAGACTCTAACTAAAAACTAATTCGGAGACAATCTCAATTAAAATAATCCTATTTTGAAGGTATAGGCATTTGGAAGTTCTTTGTTTAATTACTAAAACTAACATTGTTATGATTTAGATAGAAAGCAATTGATAAAGTCTTTTACTGAAAGTAGTTTTGATTTGGGATAAAAGGTTAATAATGCTAGATTTGGATTTTATTGTGTGGTTGAGAGTGAGGCTGACAAGTGTGTAGTATATTCTGTAAAGTAATAATAAAACACCGTGAATTGGTTTAAGTAGAATGAAATACTTTTTAAGTTCAAGAGTAATGAGAAGAGAGGAAGCTGTTTGGATTAGTTCAAAGCTATTGCCGATTAATCCAATCCTCTAGAGATCTTCACAGTTGTTGAAACTAGGTATTTAGCTGGAGCCATTCTCATTAATGCTAATAATCCAAATGCCAAAATTTATTGTTTTAAGGATTTAAAATTATCAGAGGTTCAAACTCAATTCAAATAGGAAATTATTTATAATTATTTCTTTTAGGATTTAATACTTACCTAATAATCGGTCAAATGCGAGATGGATAGTACTAGTTCTTTCCTATCTGAAATTTAGAATGAGAAGGGAATTTATTTTAAAACCATAGATCTCATCAAGTAAAAGGAGAGGGATTATCCTTTGATCAATTAGTAATAAGTATTAAATATACTTAATGTTTAAACAACTAATGATTTGAAGTAAAAGAATTCTCGTCTATAATAAGAAGAGCATAAATATTTTACTCCCATTTAAAAATAAAGTAATGATTTAAAGGAGACTACGGATAATCTAAGTGATAAATTATAATAAAACAATCAATTATCTATGACTGAGTCAAACATAGAATAAAAGAAATTAATAAATCCTTCAATTAATAGTCATCTTCATAAAAACATAAATTTAAAATCCAATCAAACATAATCTTTTGAGCATTAATTAAATAATAAAAAAATTCTTTTATTTTCATAAAGAAAAAATAAATCATAAAAAATAAGAAATAAAAAAAAAAATTCAAAGAAAAATATTGAAATTTAATAACTCTTAAAACACGGAAATAAATTTAGTAAATTGTATAGTTTAATTTGATATTATTAATTTCATATTTATTTTATAATATATCACAAATATAAATATATTAATTAAAATTTCTATTCATTTTGATAATCATTCAAGCAATAATAATTAAATATTATTTTAAGGGTAATTTTAATTAAACTAAAAACATAAAGATTAATTAAATTTTTATTTGAAATATTCAAATTCCTAAATTTTGAAATAATCATGGTTAAATTTATCTTCATTTAACTTTGCTTTATTTTACTAATTAATATTTATTAATTTTTCATTTAAATCATCTAAATACTTAATTTTTTGTTCTAATTAATCAAAATTAATTTAATCTATATAATTAATTTAATTCGTTAAATTATTTTAATCGATTAAATTAATTTAATCTTTTAAATCAAATTAATCTTTTAAATTATTTTCTTAATTTAATTAGCATTTGCAGGGAATCTATAAATCTTCTTTATAATTTTTATTTTGAATTTATTTATTTATTAAGAATTATTATTAAATATGTTCTTAACTTTATACTTAACGATTTGTTAATTGTAATAAATCAATTTATTTTAATTAAATTTTTTCAATATTTTTTTCGCTTTCTGATAATAATTATCTTAATTATTTGTTTTCTTACTATAATCTTTCAATCGTTTTATCATTAATTTTAATTTTTTCTAAGTCAACTAATTTGTATTACAAGTTTTTTGGGCTATTTTTTGTAATAAGCTTATTTTATTGATTATATTAGATTTGCTTATATAGCTAACCTTATTCTATAGTTTCTTTGGTTGAATTAGTATTAATATAACTATTATTTTCGTAAATTTAATCTAATTATAGTTAACTATTACTATTATTATTATTTGATGATTTATTATTTCTTTTTTCAATATTTATTATAGGAGTTTTAGTATATTTAATTTTTTAATATTATTCACTTTTTTATACATTTTAAAAATATGACTAATTATTTTTCTAATAGTTTTAATTAAAATTACTCACATTGTTAATATAATTATTATATTTTTATTTATTATTAAAATTTTATATTTATTAATTATCTCCTTAATTTCCTTTATTTTCTTATGATTATTATTATCCATTCTACAGATTATAAGATAATTTATTATTAAAATCAGTTTTACTAATTTAATAAAGATAGAGATTATTATTTGAATTTTTTTATGGGCTGAATAATTATTAATTATTATTCATAAATAAATAAATTATAAAAATAAAAAGGTAAAGATAAATTTAGTAAAATAGGATATAAAAAATAATAAACATTATTATTTATAATTATAAATGGAATTATTTGTAGATTGTAATAGCTACGAAAGTTAAATAATAAATTTACTTGGGTCATATCTACCTCTAGAAAGTCAAAAGAAGATAAAGATAATTGAAGTTTCAAGAGAGTTCAAGAACCTTCAAAGTAAAAATGTTTTAAATGTTCCTTCAACTCCCTTCCTAGTTACTGAATCTGGATTATTAACTGATTTGTTTGAAATATGTTTGAAGTTGTTAGATTTAGCTTTTTGCAGGCCTCTATTTGTGGAATAAAATGAATTATAGATAAAAGAAATTATCAAATCATGTTCAGAAAAGTAATCAGAAGAATTCATCAAATACTTTAATGATTATTTGGCAGATAAAACATTTATAATCAGTCATCACTTCACTCTCGCAGATATAATAGTATTTCCATATGCTTATCATTAATTAGTAATTTATCATTTTATTAATATATCTATATATTTTTTATCTATTAATTTGATTATAGGTGTTCATGAACAGTAGTTAGAAGTATGAAAATTGTCATTTATTTAGATGGCTTGATCATATTTAAAGCATCAGTCAAGTCAAACAATATTTGGTTAATAATTCTAAATAATTAGTAAGTATGCCAGACATGTAAGAAGTTAATAAAAATAAGAAAAAAACAAAATGATTATTATATTTTATAGTTTATTTTATTTATTTTTCATCTTCTCTTTCTGTGAATTACATCTTTCTTTTTTTACTTTTTTAATTTTAATAATTTATCAGTTTCTAATAACTATTTTTTAAGATCCGATTCGTCTTTTAATAAATTTTCAAGAGTTTTTTTATTTTTTTATTGTAATCTTTTTAATTTTTCTTCGTATTGTTCTTAGTTATATTTATTATCCTCTAATTTTATACCTTGACTAAGAAATGCTTTCTTTATTTTTTATAATCCACTCAAAATATTTTATTTGAGTCTGCTCTTTTTATCATCTTTTTTATCCTTTTTATCATCTTTCTAATCCTTTTTATCGTCCTTTTTATCTTCTTTCTTTTCCATTTTTTCATCCTTTTTATCATTTTATTCTTGATTCTTTTTTTCCTATTATTCAACCTTCTATGTGAAAATATGTAATATTTTATCGATAGTTTCTTTAAAATTAAAAACAACCGATTTTTAATCCTTTTCCCCTGATGTTTCAAGATATTACTTAATTTCTTTAACAATTTTAATTTAATTATCTGAGACTAACTATGAATCCTAGACCAATTACTTATAAACAGAATCTAAATATTCTTGAATCTATTTAGTTTTAATGTCTAATTGATTCTATTTTTTAATCATTTATTATTTAACTTCTTCTGGATCTTAAATAATAATAGGGTCTTCCATTTAAGGTGCTATAACTCTGGTATTCATAGTTGATAATTCTGGATGTATTCCTAATATCATTACCTTTTTATCTGGATTCATCAACATTTCATTGTAATCTGTAGTCCATGCTTCCTTCATTTTTTTATAATCAATATCTTTATTATCAGTTAATTCTCCATAAGTATATCCTAAATTTGTCTATTTTGGTTTTTTGTTTAATACAATTGTTTTGTTTAGATCTAATTCTTTACCAGATTTTATACCTTATGATATGAAATAGTTGTTGTCATTCTATAACATCTATTTATAGTTTGTAGTTAATCCTCCTCCTATTATTAAATTTTTCATTTTTGGGTCCAAGTTTAATGCTCCATACATTCCAGTACGTACCTCATTCACTTAACTCATTTTAACTGGATCTTTCTATTTACAAAATATCATTGTTATTAATAATACATATATTATCTTCATCATTACCAATATTTATTATATTATATTATTTTATTACTAATTTTATTATTTTTATTTTTTAAGTAATATAAACTATAATATATTCATTATCTCCTATTCTTATACTCTAAATACTCTTAGTACTCTTGCTAATTCATTTAAATTTTGAAAATGACATTATTATTATTATTATTATTATTAAATGATTATTAAATATTGGAGTTGAAATTGGATTGATTAGGAATAGAACTTTTAGAAGAATCTTGCAATTTAGAAATGTTATTTGTTTATTAATACTACTTTTCTGTACTTTTTTTCCGTTCTTCTGATTGCCTTTTTTAGAGAATTTGCTAAACTTCATCTTAGTTTTTAGCCATTATTTCCCAATCCAACAAGTATTAAGTTTCGATTAAGCAATGCATTAACTTTAATCTTTATATTTCCATGTATTAGATGCCTTCAAGGTGAGAATTCTTATCTGAGAATTTTTCAAATTAATTTATTCTAAATAAAATCTATATTAATTATACATATTATTATTTACTAAAATTCTTGACTGGTTTAATTCATCTTTCAATATTTCATCTGATTAATCTTGTTAATAGCTCATTATTCTTTCTCTTTATAATCTTATAAATATTACCTTTAAATTGTTAGATAATTTGTTCAGTTTCTTTTTCAAGAATTGGAATTGCTTTAATATCAAGTTTTTAGAATGTTATAGCCATTATAAATATAATATATATCGTTAATCTTTAAGTATTATAATTTTATTTATTATGAGAAATTTATTAATTATCGTCTTATTATAATTCATAGCTTTAATTTAATCTGAAGATCCGAAAGTTCAAGTGAAATTAATGAGTCCTAAACATTTCAGAGTCAATCAGAATGATCTAATGAGGCTCAAGGAGGAAATAGCTATAGATGTAATTTATTTTCTATAATATTTTTCTTTTTTATAATAAATATTCCATCATTTTATTAATCACGATAATGATAATAATAATAATTATTATTATTATAAAGATGCGAAATAAAATACATCAATTAACTTAAAGATGGTTTATAAATGACAAAATAAGAGAAAAATAGATAGGAGCATGGAGTTAAAATCCAATGTACAATAATCCATATGGATTTTAGAATTAATAATCTATGTTATTTGGTAGTCCTTAATTTAGAGAGCAACTTTATATGTAAGTGTAGAATTAAATGAACGATAAAGAAAAAGATGTGGATGATACTGCAGTCAAGAAATTGGAGGAAAATATTGAAGAATAAACCAAAAGAATTGATGAATTGAAGAAAGAAGTTAAAAAACAAGAAAACATGGCGATTAAAACTGAAGTTGTTAATAAGGATAAACGTTTGGAGAGGTTTAAGTAGATTCAAGTACCTTTATCTCCTGACGTAAAGTCATTAATTAACTCTTATTAAGAACAACAAGAATAACAATAATAAATATAATAAAAATAAACATAATAATAATAATAAACATAATAATAATAATAATAAGAATAATATATATAAGAACAAAAGTACTATGATGGTTAGTCAGATATAGAATAGCTAAAAAAGGCAGCAATGCAATATGAATTGGTAGATAACTCAACCATCCATATAAATGGTAATTAAACATATATCGACAGTGGTTATGGCAGCCTTTTAACTAAAATAGGCAGTCTTTTAAATAGTACTGAAAACACGATAATTTGAATATATTCATAATTAATTAATAATATTCATCTAAAGTATTGATTAAGTATGTCGATAGTTCTAGCCACTTCCAAATCATGAATCCTTATAAAATTTATTTTTTTTAAATGGCAAATGGAACTCATAATATTATTACCTAACATATTATCACCTTCAAATACCTTATCTATAATATTTAAATTTATTTACTGATTGTTTTCTTATTAGAAAAACCTATGAGACTAGGCATATTTTGGAGACTATTTTAAATAATATGATAGTTATTAATAAGATTGATATTTTAAGTATAGTTCTTATTAAAGCCAAAGCCTACATCGAAAATAAGATTCCATTTGGGAATTTAATACTAGTTACAAATAGCTAAATAGTCAAGAAAATATTAAGCAACATAATGGGAGTATTAAGTGTCATTAATATGAAGATATTGATTTGAAATAGCATTTTGATGATGATTATGATTATGAGTGATGATAATAGGCTTAAGAGATTAAGAGGCATAGGAGAGGATATTATGAGATAGTTAATAATGGTTGACATTATTGATGATGCTGAAGTGGGGATGGAAATGGTCGAGTAGAGATTGATGAGAGGTATCTAAAGAGATTAATGAGGATTATAAGAGAGGTAAGATAGGAGTAAGAAGTTAAATCTAGTGATCGATAGAAAGAGTTACCGCATTTACTTTAGTTGACTATACTCCTATATCTATTAGGTCGAACTCTCAGCTATACTCTTATATCTCTTTAGTCTAGTTCCAATTGAAATTATGATAAAAACTATCTTCACTCAGATTCACTATCCCCACCTTATAACTCTTATTTTAATCAATATCAAATTACACTTCCTTCTCTCTCTCTATCATCAATACTCGCTCTACTCCATTATCTACTCTTATTTCCCTTATTTCTTACACTATCTATTAATATCATGGGTGTATTAATTTCTATCCAGATGTCATTTCTAAAAGAGGAATCATTACGAAATCACGTTCAGTCATCTTAGGGTGAGGGATAATCAAATTATCTTCTTATATTATCTAATTGTTATACATTAAGATATCGATGTCGATAGTTCTTGGTCCTTTTTCTATTTTGTACTCTCTTTATAATTCCTACTCAATTTCTTTGAAATATCCTAGGCATTCATATGGATCTAAATTTGTCTAGTATTCTAATGTGCAGTTAAGGAATTCATTTTGTTATAAGTAATACATAGGTTTCGATTTATAAAGGAATGAACTGTTTGTTATTTTTCCATGTTTCTACAACTTCTTGTATGCTTTGTTTATATTCTTTATTCTGTTTCCCACATTACTCCCAATCCCTAAATATACTTTATTTTGCATTATATTTCTATAAATTTATATTATTTCAAATGAAGTAATTAATAAGTCTATCTAGTAAAATTGTCACTTTCAAAGATTAATAAGACAATCCTTAAATAATCACTATGATCAATAACTTTAATTAGAGAATTCTTTTCAAAGTATTTCTATTAAATTAAAGTAGTTAGTTCAGATCAACAAATCCCAAAAAATTTAGAATCAAGCCAAACAAGGGAGATATTTTAGCTTTTGAATAATTACAAGTTCAGATTTATTTAGTGGAAGACAACGTAAATAATAATAAATAATTTAGGAATAATATTAATCTGAGAAAATTTAATTAAATTACTTTCCTAATAATTAATCATTTGGTTTATAAAATATTGAACATGCTTGGGAATCTTAAAGGACAGAAAACATTATAGTTTAAAGGATTAAAATTATATTTAATAATAATCCAAATTTTTAAGACACTAAAAGCAATTCTGTTTATCAATCTTAATATTTAAAGACTCTTGAGAATTCTCAAAATACTAGTTAATAAAATAGTATTATACATTAATAAAAAGGAGAAGAATAAATAAGTATTTTAAAAAATCAAATTGTATTTATTTCTATATTTTTATTTCAAGAAATAAATATCTATAGAAAACGAATAAATTAAAAAGTTGTTATAAAAAAATTCAATTTTTAAAAATAGTAAAATATATTTTACTAATTTTTAGGCATTTTATTTCAATTTTTATTTTAATTACTAATTGGGTTAATTTTTTTTATTATATCTTATAAAATAAATTGATTTATATTTTTATGTATTTATATATAATATTTAATAATGAAAAAAAAACTTTTTTAGAGTTATTTTTTATATTTTTAGTAATTAAAAAAATTTATTTAATTCAATAATTTAATTTAAAAAATTTTATATCAAAATTTAGTAAAATAATGTTTATTTATATAAATATTTTTATTTTAATACATTAATAAATTAAAAATAAAATAGTATTGAGATTAATTAAAATTAAAAATTAATAAAAAATACATAAATGAAAAATATTTATTAAATAATAGAATAAATCAATCTTCTTCCTATTTCTCATCTTAATTTTCTTTTTAGGTATTTGCTTTTTCTAAAATATCCATCAACTTTTATAATTATTCTGATTCAATTTTAATGTATTTATTTGTTTATTCTAAATAGGTTTTCTTAAATATATTTAAAAATAAATTACTTCAACTAATTGTTTTTCATATAATTCTTTTAGAGTTTATATTAAATGATTAAATTTTTTAACTTATTCATTTTTTATTTCAATATTTTATTTTACTAAAATTAAATAAATGATTTACAACTGAGCAATAATTCATCTTTTTTTTCATTAGTTTCTTATATTTTTTAATCTTTCTAATTATCTTCATATTATTATTGTTAAACTTAATGTTATTATATTATTTATTTTTTCTTTTTTATTTATTCAAATAATATTTTATTTTCTTATCTTAATTTATCATCATTATTTCTAATTTAAAT
>Ga0315908_10001686_pt1 | contig 16496 bp, 14 predicted proteins | sample LakEriMetagenome_12_FD_203520 | JGI IMG/M metagenome (GOLD analysis project Ga0315908, IMG submission 203520) | Freshwater fungal communities from buoy surface, Lake Erie, Ohio, United States - Buoy 4 MA124 | ecosystem: Environmental > Aquatic > Freshwater > Lake > Lake biofilm | place: USA... | reverse complement strand
CGGATTTCACCCTTTGACGCAGCCGGCAAGCGGCACACCTCATTTTCCTCGGTGGACGCAACCCCTGAAATTTCCAAGGAAATCAAAATCGAAATCAACGAAAAGGAAATTGAAATCCAAACCACCCGCTCCGGGGGCAAGGGTGGTCAGAACGTCAATAAGGTCGAAACCTGCGTGATCCTGCGCCACCTGCCCACCGGCATTTTGATCCGCTCCTCGGCCTCGCGCACCCAGGGTGCCAACAAGGAGCAGGCCTACGCGATCCTCAAGGCCAAGTTATTTCAAATCGAGGAGGACAAACAGAAGGCCGAATCCGAACGCGCATACGGGGAAAAAGGCGACGTTTCCTGGGGTAACCAGATCCGCTCCTATGTATTTCAGCCCTACCAGAAAATCCTCGACCTCCGAACGGGGCAGGAAACCGCCAATATCCAGTCGGTTATGGACGGCGACATCGACGCCTATATCGAAGCGAAGCTCCGCGGCAAACTCCGTGTGAAGGGCACCAAGGACGACGAAGATTAATTCACTGGCCTCCTTCCAAGATCATTTAGAAAAATCTTGAAATGCGGCGAACCATCCGCGCGTATGGTATTTTTATGACAAACATCTCACGTCGTTCAACTCTCAAAACAATCGCGGCCTATGCTTCGATTCAAATCGTCCCGGGGCACGTGCTGGGGCTCCGCGGTCAGACACCGCCGTCGGAGCAGCTTACCCGCGGCATTGTCGGCTGCGGCGGTATCAGCGCCAGTCATCTGCAGATGCCCGGCAAACTACTGGCCTTGTGCGATGTTGACAAATCCCACCTCGCCGAGCGGATGAAAGATGCCGAAGCGGAAAAAAACGGCATCACCGGTTATGCGGATTTCCGCGAACTGATCGCCCGCAAGGATCTCGACATCATCCACGTCTGCACCCCTCCTCACTGGCATGCATTGATGGCCATTGAAGCGGCAAAAGCCGGCAAGGACATCTGGTGCGAAAAACCGATGAGCCGGACGATCGGCGAGGGTATCGCCATGGTCAAAGCCGTGGAGAAACACAATCGAATTTTCCGCCTCAACACCTGGTTCCGATTTCAGGACAAGTTCTACGGCATGGGCGTACCGGTGAAGCAGTTGAAAAAAGCTGCGATGCACGATATGCTCGGCTGGCCAATCAAGATCACGGTCTCCGGTGTCACAGGGTTCAACTGGAAGTTCTTCTGGGTCGGCAAAAAAAACCTTCCCGAGGAAAAAGTGCCGCCCGAACTCGATTACAACTCCTGGCTCGGGCCGGCGCCGCTCAAGCCCTACAATCTCCACCGCACCCACGGTACCTTCCGCGGTTACTGGGACTACGATGGCGGCGGTCTGGCCGACATGGGTCAGCACTACCTCGACCCCGCGCAGTACATTCTCAATAAAGACGACCAAGCGCCGATCTCCGTGGAAATCGATGCCGACCCGCAAGACAGCGATGCCGCAGGCACCTTCCGCCGGATCGAGCTGACCTATGCAGACGGCTGCAAAATCATTCTTGATGGCGAGAACAAGGATAAGGATGCCGCCTACATGGAGGGTCCGAAAGGCAAGATTTACAAGGCCTTCCGCTCCGACATCCCCGACCTCGAGAAAAAACTTGCTGAACTTCCCGACCCTCCAGAGCAAGTCGTCGATTTCCACGAAAGCGTGCGCACTCGGAAAAAATTCTGCCTCAACGAGCAAAATGGCTTCTGGTCCTGCACTCTGGTCAACATGGCGGTCACCGCCCATCGCCTCAACAAGAACCTGAAATTCGACAACAAAACGATGCAGTTCGACCTTCCCGAGGCCAACGCGCTGCTCAATCAGCCAATGCGCGCGCCGTGGAAGATCGATGTCTAACGCCGCGCACCTGATCGGTTCTCAAGCGCCCTGGCTTTTCTCCGGCTTGATCCATAGTCGGTTGACCACCCGCAATAACACGGTGCCGCTGACCAGCGTCACACCGAGAAGAAGGTATGCTGCGGTGGTCTGTCCATAGAGGAATTTGCCGATACAAAAAAGCGAGGCCCAGATCAGCACGCAACCAGAAATCCAGCCGACAAAGGCCATCGGCATGTTGTCCTTTTCCAGCTCCGGCTGGGGATCGACGGCTTCCACCTCGGCGCGAATACTGCCCCAGCCGGGGCCGGAAGGCCGCACTTTTCGATAGAAACTGATCAGCGTAGCGCGATCGGTCTGCGGCGCGACGAAAGCAGCGCAAAGCCAGGAAATACTGGTAAATGCCACTGTCAGCAACGTAGTGTTGGCGAATCCGAAATCGACCCCGTTTTTGCTGAGGATGAAAAATGAAATCGTGGCGATGAAGGAGGTGATCATTGCGACCACCTCACACCACGCATTCACCCTCCACCAGAACCAGCGCATGATGTAAATCAATCCGGTGCCCGCACCGATGCCGATGAGAATTTGAAACGCTTCCTGCGCGGTATCGATGAAATAACTAATCCCTGCGGCGATGACATAGAGCAAAAACGTGCAAAGCCGACCGACATTCACACACCGGCGCTCCGAGGCGCTGGGGTTGACGAATCGGCGGTAGAAATCGTGAACCAGGTAGGACGAGCCCCAGTTCAGGTGGGTCATGATCGTCGAGGAATTCGCCGCGATCAGCCCACCGACCATCAGGCCCATGAAGCCGACTGGCAGAAATTGCAACATCGCAGGAAAGGCGCTGTCATGGCCAATTAACTTCGGATCCGCGTAGGGAAATGCGGCTTTGATTGATTCCAGATTCGGAAAAATGATGATCGAACACAAACCGGTGATGATCCAAGGCCAAGGTCGCAACACATAATGGGCAATGTTGAAAAACAAGGTGCCGCCGAGTGAATCTTTTTCCGATTTCGATGCCAGCATGCGCTGGGCAATGTACGAACCGCCGCCCGGCTCTGCTCCGGGATACCAGTTTGCCCACCAGCCGACCGCAATCGGAAAGATGAAGATCATCAACGCCAATTCCGACATGCTGAAGTTCGGCATTACATCGAGAATCGGCTGGCCCATGCCGTCGGCCTTGTCGCTCATCACCGGCACGCCTTTGTGCTCGCCTTTCAGCGGCGTGACCACCTGTTGACAACCAAGGGTTTCCACCATCTTGTGCAAACCTGCCAGCGCGGTGTCGCCGACACCGGTATGCTTCGCCACCGCCACCAGCGAGAAGTACGCCGCTGCAAACACCGCGGTCATTTTGATGAAGAACTGCACCATATCGACCACCAATACGCCCCATAGTCCCGAGTGAGCGGCAAAGACCACATTGAGCACACCGCAGATGCAAATGGTTTGCCAGGAAGGCATGCCAAACATGATGTTGGCGATTTTACACGCCGCTAACGTGACCATGCCCATGATGAAGCAATTGAAAAACAGCCCGAGATACACCGCCCGAAATCCGCGCACCAACGATGCCGCTTTGCCGGAATAGCGAGTCTCATAGAATTCGAGGTCGGTCATCACACCAGAACGCCGCCACAGCCGCGCGAAGAAAAACACCGTGGAAACACCAGTCAGCACAAAGGCCCACCACTGCCAATTCCCTGCGACGCCATACTGCCTCACCTGCTGGGTAACCCAATTCGGGGTGTCGGAGGAAAATGTCGTCGCCACCATTGACAGTCCCGCCAGCCACCACGGCACGTTTTGGCCCGACGTAAAAAATTCCGCAGTGCTCTCCGAGGATTTTTTTCCGACAAACAGCGCGGGCACGAAACAAACCAAAATTGACAGCGCCACGATGACCCAATCGACCGTCACTAGTTTGATTTGTCCCAGGGAAAGAAATTCCGTAATCATCTGCGCCATGTCTATGCGCCCCACTAGGTCATGGCAATGAGAAAAGCGGCCCCGCTGCGGCCAGGCGAGGTTTGCCATTGCGCAGGCAGTGAAATCCATGCACGCTCCCGCCATGCAAAGCTACCTGGAGTTGTTGCGCGACGTGTTAGAAAACGGCGAGTCGCGCCCGGACCGAACTGGCACGGGCACCCTGGCGGTTTTCGGTCGGCAGGTCCGCTATGACTTGCGCAAAGGGTTTCCCTGCCTGACGACGAAGAAGCTGCATCTGCGCTCGATCATTCACGAACTACTCTGGTTCCTCAAGGGGGAAACCAACATCGCCTACCTAAAGGAAAACGGCGTGAGCATCTGGGATGAATGGGCTGACGATAACGGCGAACTGGGACCAGTTTACGGCCGCCAGTGGCGCGCCTGGCAATGCGCCGATGGCCGGGTGATCGATCAGATCGAGGGATTAATCGATGGATTGAAGAACAATCCCGCCTCACGGCGGCACATCGTCTCGGCATGGAACGTCGCCGATGTCGCGCGCATGGCGCTGCCCCCCTGCCATTGCCTGTTTCAGTTTTTCGTGCACGAGCCGGTTAACGGCGGTCGACGCGGCCTGTCGTGCCAACTCTACCAGCGCAGCGCTGATCTTTTCCTCGGCGTGCCCTTCAATATCGCATCCTATGCCCTGCTCACAATGATGGTGGCGCAGGTGTGCGACTTCGAGGCCCGCGATTTCATCCACACTTTCGGCGACCTGCATCTCTATCAAAATCACATCGAGCAAACACGCATCCAGCTAAGCCGCGAACCGCGACCTCTGCCAAGCATGAGCATCGATGCATCAATCACCCGCCTCGGAGATTTTCGTTTTGAACATTTCCACCTCGAAGGCTACGACCCCCATCCCGCAATCAAGGCACCGATCTCGGTCTAACAATTTTTTCAATGAGCAGGCTCACAGGCATCGTCGCCATGACGGAAAAACGCGTAATCGGCAAGGCGGGCACACTGCCCTGGCATCTACCTGACGATTTGGCGTTCTTCAAAAAAACCACCAGCGGACACACTGTGGTCATGGGCCGCAAGACCTTTGATTCGATCGGACGACCGCTGCCGAAACGACGGAACATTGTAATCACACGCGATCACCACTGGTCGCACCCCGGCGTGACGGTGATTCACGAACCCGCCGAACTCATGGCCCTGCCCGAAAGCGACGGCGGAATTTACATCATCGGCGGTGCGGAAATCTACCGGGCATTCATGGATCACATGGACGACCTGCTGATCACCCATGTGAAATGCGATTACGAAGGCGACACCTTATTTCCCGAGTATGAGAATATTTTCCAGGTCGAGCAACTGATCGGCGAGCACGACGAATTTGTGATCAAACGTCACAGTCGTTAAAAAATGCTGCCAGGGAATCCGAGGCAAGCACGGACAAACTACCGTTGCTTCGATTAAGACCTGGCGGGTTTCGCCTGCCGAACCTCCCCAGCCCCTGACAGCAGGAAAAGCAAACACCGCTGCCGACCTGCGCGCAACTATTATTTTTACTGTATTGCGATGGTTCTCGCCGCCCCATGTAACGCAATGAAAACAGGCGAAGGCGGCGGTCAGCATTCTACTCGCTTTGGTTTCGCGAATAATCAGACAATGGGCCCTGCTCATCGCCTTTTGGAGAGGGAACCTTCAGCTGGCCCGATTGATCAAGGTTCGGATTCGCTTTTTGATTCGCGGGAAATGATTTCATCCGGCACATCCATTTCCACCCACTCGTCAGCGTGTTTCTCATGGTAATGCGCCAGCGCCAGTACGATCAATATACCAAGAATCCCGAAACTGATTTCCAGGATGATCGGAGTGGTGACAATGTGGAAAATCTGCGCGCAGATCGATCCGAGCGGCCCTGGCAAAAAACGTCCGGCCCACAGGCCGATGATACCGAATATCACCGCCGCAATAATCAAGAATGCGTTAATCAGTTGGCGGGTGCGGCTCATGGAAATTAGTAACTCCTCCCCCAGATGGCCACACATGTGGTGTCGGCTTGCGTGAGAATGCACTTCGCTGATGCGGGGGCCAGGGGCAATGGCACATCCGCGAGTGGTAAACAGCGGATGGTGATTTTATGCTGCTTGGCCAGCGCGTCCTCCTGCGCAGCGCTGCCCTGCCAAGGTGTCAACAGCCAACCGGGATTCTCTACAGCCCAATGGGCGTGAAAGTCATCGATGTTGTCGCAGTAGCGAATGTTCGCATCGCGCAGTTCGGTCGCGCGAGCGAGCAGGTTTTGATGGATCGACGAGAGAATTTCAACCGCCTCGCGCAGGAAGTCCTCCTTGTCGGCGAACGATTTTTCCCCGCTCGGCTGATCGCGGCGGGAGATGGCGACCTTGCGCGACTCCAGATCGCGAGGTCCGATTTCGATACGGATCGGCACGCCTTTTTTCACCCATTCCCACTTCTTGACACCGCCGCCGAGATCGCGACTGTCGACGATCACCCGCAGCGGGTCGCCGTGATACAACTGGTTGCGAAGAGTCGTGGCCAGTGCCTGGCAGGCATCGATGACCGCCTGTTTGCTGTCCTCCTTGGGAGTCACCGGAATGATGACGATTTGTTGCGTCGCCACGCGCGGCGGCAGGACCAGACCGTCGTCGTCAGAATGCGCCATGATCAACGTGCCGATCATGCGCGTCGACACGCCCCACGAGGTGGTGTGGACGTGTTGGATCGAGCCGTCGCGACCAGTGAACTTGATGTCCTGTGCTTTCGAAAAATTTTGTCCGAGGTAATGCGAAGTTCCCGCCTGGATGGCTTTTTTGTCCTGCACCATCGCTTCGACCGTGAGAGTCATCTCGGCACCGGGGAAGCGTTCGTTCTCGGTCTTCTCGCCGGGCAAAACCGGGATGGCGAGGTGATCGCGCAGGAACGCTTCGTATTCGCGGTGCATCAATCGCGTTTCCGCCTCCGCTTCCTCTCTGGTTTCATGCGCGGTGTGGCCTTCCTGCCAGAGGAATTCCGCGGTGCGCAGAAACATGCGCGGGCGCATCTCCCAGCGCATCACGTTGGCCCATTGATTGATCAACAAGGGAAGGTCGCGATAGGAATTGACCCAGCGTGCGAAGGCCGCGCCGATGATCGTTTCGGAGGTCGGGCGGATCACATACGGTTCATCGAGTTTACCCGCGGGAATGAGCCGGGTTTTCCCCGTGACCGGGTCTTTCTGCGACTCGAGGCGATGATGCGTCACCACCGCGCATTCGGTTGCGAATCCCTCGGCGTGTTCGGCTTCCTTTTCCAGATAGGCGAGCGGGATCAGCAGCGGGAAATAGGCGTTTTGATGTCCCGTTGCTTTGAAGCGGCGGTCGAGCTGTTGTTGGATCAGTTCCCAGATCCCGTAGCCCCAGGGTTTGATAACCATGCAGCCGCGGGTTTCCGAGTTCTCGGCGAGGTCGGCGCCACGAATGACTTGCTGGTACCATTCGGGAAAATTTTCACTCCGCGTGGGTGAGATGGCTGATTTGGCTTCTGACATGATTCGGGACGGGCAAACTATCACGGCCCGGGGCAAAAATCACGGCTTTTTTGTGGCGGAATGGTTTCACGGAAATGGGGTAATTCGGTTCGATGAGAATCAACGCATAGGTTGAGGTGTAAAAATTCGGAATTCTCGTTCCGCAACATTCCGTGCGCCCATTCAGGGCGCGGGTAAATGGGGGTGCGTCTACCAGGGTGCCTCATGGCACCCTTCGCTATCAACGTCGGCCCTGTTAGGGCCGGTTGAAATAGATTCCTCCGCGTCTCCGTTGAACCCGTTGGGATTGAATGGAATTGATTTCCCTCACGCCAACGGCGTGAACGGTGATAGCGAAGGGTGAAATTCCGACAGGAATTCACCCTGGCACCTGAAACCCCGCTCAAGAATATTTCATCGCGACGGCATTGTTGACAGAGTTGCAACCTGTGGTTGCGTATCCAACAGCGAAACAACATGAGTCATGCCTGGCAGCCGAGGGATTTGATTGTCGATCGACGCGATTTTTTGCGTCGCTGCGGCATGGGATTCGGTGGTATGGCGCTGGGCAGCATGCTGGAGGGAGCGAGTGCGCCGGCGGCAGGATTGCAGGGATCTGCCATTCCACACTTTGCAGGAAAGGCCAAACGAGTCGTGCATCTGTTCATGAACGGCGGACCATCCCAGGTCGACACCTTCGACCCCAAGCCGGCCCTGCAAGCACAGCACGGCAAGCCTATTTCGCTGGAAGGCTTGAAAACCGAGCGTCCCACCGGCGCTGCGCTGCGTTCGCCGTTCACATTCCAACGCCACGGTCAGTCGGGATTGGAAATCAGCGAGCTTTTCCCGCACACCGCGAAACACGCGGATGATTTGTGCGTGATTCGCTCGATGCATGCGGACGTGCCGAATCACGAACCATCGCTGATGCTGATGAACTGCGGTGAAGGTCGGCAAGTGCGTCCTTCGATGGGATCGTGGATTTGTTACGGCCTAGGCAGCGAGAATGAAAACCTGCCGTCGTATATCTCCCTCTGTCCGAGCGGCATGCCGATCAAACGCTCGGAGAACTGGCGCTCGTCGTTTCTGCCCGGACGATTTCAAGGCACCTATCTCGACTCCTCGATTCAGCAGGTGGACCAGATGCTCGAAAACCTCCACAACACCAACGTGAGCGACGCGCGGCAGGCGAAACAGCTGGAATTTTTGCAGCGCATCAACCAGGAGCACCTGCGGAGCCACCAGCACGACCCGCAACTGGAGGCGCGCATCCGCAGTTTTGAACTGGCCTATCGGATGCAAAGCGAAGCCACCGACGCTTTCGACACTTCGCGTGAACCACAGGCAGTGCGCGACATGTATGGTCCGGGAAATTTCGCCCGTCAGTGCCTGATGGCCCGCCGATTGTTAGAACGCGGCGTGCGTTATATCCAGCTCTGGCACGGTAACGAACAACCATGGGACAGTCATGACAATATCGAGGACCACCGCCGCCTGGCCGGTCAGTGCGATCAGGGCATTGGCGCACTGCTCGGCGACTTGAAAATGCGCGGACTTCTCGACGAAACCCTCGTCGTCTGGGGTGGAGAGTTCGGCCGTACTCCGGTGGTGGAACTGCCACAGGCAGGATCGAACAGTGGAGTCATGAAGGGCCGCGACCACAACCACTATGGCTTCACCATGTGGATGGCGGGCGGCGGAGTGAAAGGTGGACACGTTCATGGCAGCACCGATGAATTCGGATTTGCCGCGGTCGAAAAGCCAGTGCACGTACACGACCTACACGCGACCATTCTGCATCTGCTCGGCATGAACCACGAGAAACTGACCTATCATTATTCCGGCAGAGATTTCCGCCTGACCGACGTGCACGGTAAGGTGGTGCATGAAATCATCGCGTAAATCCGCCGATCACTCATCGCCGCGACCGGCACCACAGCGGTCGATGCAGGATTTTTTTCTGGTCAGCGGCTGGAAAAAAAGGCTCTCTGGAAGCATTCATGCCTTCGAGCGCCGGCATCATTCAGGACCACACCTTTGCCGCGATCGACTTCGAATCCGCCGGTGCCGCCCGCGGCGTGACCGACACCCCGATCCAGATTGGTATCGCACAGTGGTCCCCTCAAGCGGGCTTCTCCGCCACGTTCGATTCTTACTTACACACGCAACAAGCGATCACCTGGGCCGCGCAAAAACAACACGGCATCGATCCCACTGAACTAAAAAACGCTCCTCCGCTCGTTTCCCTGTGGCCCGAAGTGAAAAAGCATCTCGAAGGTCGCGTGATGGTCGCCCATGGCAAAGGCACGGAAAAAAAATTCTTGCGCGCCTTCCCCGGTCACGGCTTTGGCCCATGGGCCGACACCCTATTGCTGTCGCGCGCGGTCTGGCCGCAGGAGCCGGAGCATTCCCTCGGGCACCTGTGCCGCGAACTAGCGCTGACCGAAAAAATTTCCACGCTGGTTCCCGAGCGCACTTGGCACGACGCGCTCTACGATGCTGTAGCCTCGCTCTGCCTGCTGGAATGGATGATCGCGAATCTCGACCTGAGCGCTGTCCCACTCGCCAGCCTACTGCAACCGGATCAGTCGGGTTGGCACCTGAAAAAAAAGTTATGATTACAAATTTTTTCTTTCTATAAAAAAAATAATCAAGCCATCAATCTTGTGGCGCTATGAAATTTGCCGCGAACTCACCCTGCTTGCACTCGTCTACACGACTCTGGCTCAAGCCGTTGTCTTGCAACGGAAGATGGCGAATGCTTGCCTAACGAATCCGCCACCATGGAAATGCCCGCCGCCCATCCCACATTCCGCGAAGCCCTTTGGGTCTAGCTGCGCATCGGGCTGTTGAGTTTCGGCGGCCCCGCAGGGCAGATCGCGCTGATGCACCGCGAGTTAGTGGACAAGCGCCGCTGGGTGAGCGATCGTCTCTTTCTCCACGCGCTCAACTACTGCATGCTCCTTCCGGGGCCGGAGGCGCAACAGCTCGCCGTGTATACCGGTTGGCTCTTGCAAGGCACCCGCGGCGGTTTACTTGCGGGAGCAATCTTCAACCCCCGCTCCGGTTCGCGAATGACGTCGATGAGTCAGGAAGAATGATCGCGAACAAACAATCCTGCCCCCACCGGAACTTTCGGAGAAATTTCCCTGCCTTTGATATTAACTAAAGGTCATGCCTTTGTTATGTCTCTTTGTCATGATAACTCATTCATTATCCGTGAAATCCGTGGTTTCTATTTTTCTATCCAGGATTAAGGGCGGCGTGGAACGAGGTCGGGCAAGGATCAAATCTGGCCAAGCTGCTCGCTCCAGTGAGGGATGATGGCCTGATCTCAAATCTCCGCGACCGCCTGTTCCAGCGCTTCGAGGGTAAAATCGATATCTTCCCTCGAGTGAGCCAGCGAGAGGAAGCCAGTTTCATAGGGACTTGGGGCGATATAAACGCCTTTGTCGAGCATGGCCCAGAACAGTTTTCGAAACAGGTTCATGTCCTGCGTTTTCACTGATTCAAGATTGATAATTTCCTGATCGGTGAAAAATAAACAGAACATCGAACCAACGCGGTTGAGGCGGTGCGGAATACCTTTTTCGGTTAGGATGATTTCGATGCCGCCTTGCAGATAAGCTCCGATCTCGTCGAGTTTATCGTAGGCTCCGGCATTTTCGAGTTCGCGCAGTTGGGTCAAGCCGGCAACCATCGCGAGAGGATTGCCGCTTAACGTGCCGGCTTGGTAAACCGGACCGAGTGGCGCGAGATAGTCCATGATTTCCGCTTTGCCGCCGAATGCCCCGACCGGTAGACCGCCGCCGATAACCTTGCCGAAGCAGGAAAGATCGGGCGTGACGCACTCCAAGCCCTGCACGCCCGCTTTGCTGAGTCGAAAGCCGGTCATCACCTCATCGAAAATCAGCACGCAGCCGTGGCGTTCGGTGATTTCCCGCAAAAAGGAAAGAAACCCGGGCTGCGGCAAGATCAGCCCGGCATTGGCGGGATACGGCTCGAGAATCAGCGCAGCAATCTTGTCGCCCCAGCGGGCAAACGCAGCCTCGACAGCAGCACGATCATTGAAGGGCAGCACGATGGTTTCCGCGGCAAACGAGGCAGGCACACCCGCGGAGTCGGGCTCACCAAATGTCAGCGCGCCGGAACCCGCGGCAACCAGCAACGAATCGCTGTGGCCGTGGTAGCAGCCGTCAAACTTGATGATCTTGTCGCGACTTGTATAGCCCCGCGCCAAGCGGATTGCCGACATCGTGGCCTCGGTGCCGGAATTGGTCATTCGCACTTTTTCCACCGAAGGTACCCAAGAACAGATCATCTGCGCCATCTCCACCTCGTGCTCGTTGGGAATGCCAAACGACAAGCCATTTTTCGCCGCCTCGTGCACGGCATCGATCACCGCGATCGGTGCGTGGCCGAGAATCGCCGGACCCCAGGTGCCGATGTAGTCGATGTAACTGTTGCCATCGATGTCCTCGATGCGACTGCCTTTGGCACGGCGCACAAAAAACGGGTCGCCGCCAACATTGCGAAAGGCCCGAACTGGAGAATTCACTCCGCCAGGGATCACGGATTTCGCGATTTCAAAGAGTTTTGCGGAAATAGGATAACGCATGGGAGCCCATTGTCAGCGAAATCGGCCGCATCTGCAACGAAGATTTTGACGAAAGGATCCGCGCGACCAACTTTTTCGAATAAATCGAGATCCGGCCCCGTTCTATATTTGACCTTTGCTTTTTGGGCGCTGGTGATACTTTGTTCTTATGAAACGATTCGGCATGGTTTTGTTACTGCTTTTGCCTCTTTCCGCACAAACCAAGCTAGGAGAGCGCAAATCTCTTTTGGATAGCGACCCGCGAGTCGTCTATCTAACTGACATGCCCGACAAGCAAATCATGCTCACCATCAGCAAAGAGGCGCCGGTCTATTCCGACGTCGACGGCAAGGTGAAATTGGGCATGATCAAAGCCGACCAGAAAGTCAAGATCGAGGCGATCACCGACAAGGCTTACAAGGTGCGCGGCAAGGGAGCGATCGATGGCATTTCCGGATGGGTGGGACCTTGGGCTTTTACTTCAAACGACCCGATGTTCGTCGAAAACATGAAGAAGTTTTACACCCGGCAAATTGAAATCAACGCGCTCATCGCCGCCAAGGAAGTGGCGCTCGGCATGACCACGGAGGAGGTCACCCAGTCTCTCGGCAAGCCGACCAAAAGCTCGCTGCGCGAAACCCCGGAAGGGAAAAGCGGCAAGTGGGAGTTCATCGAATCCGATGAACAGCGAAACTACACCACGGTGAGAAATCCCTACACCGGTGATACATACCGACAACTCACCAGTGTCACCCAGATCGAGAAAAGCAAAAAGGTAGTGGAATTCACCAACGGCATTGTCAGCGCGCTCGAAGACCAGAAGAGTGAGCAAAGCGAGAACGTCCGCATCGTGGTGCCTCCCGTGGTTTTCCGCTGGTAAAGGCTTGGGCAATTGGCTCGGCCATAGGCGGGGCATCTCAAAATTTGCCTCGACAGTGCGGGGTGGATCCTTAAATTGGCGGAAGTGATGAACGAGCAGTAAATGCTTTACCCAACCACATCCACAACGCAAAAGAATCAATGATCTTCTCATGCCCTAGTTGCAACATGCAACTCAAAGCCGAGCCCGAGCAGGCAGGCCATCTCGTCCGTTGCCCGGGATGCAATGCGCGACTCGTCATCCCTTCCGCCATGCCGGAGTCCGCCTCCACCCAAGCAGGATCGGCGCACCGCGCGGCGACACGCCAGGTCTGGAAGGAGACCGACGCCACCAATCCAAACATTTTTCTCAGCCTCGGCATCGGCGCGTTCATTCTCGCGCTGTGGTACATGATGCTCGCGCCTTTCATCCCCAATGCCACGAAGGCCATCTCGTCCTACAGCGCGATGGAATTCCTCTCCTCGCTGTTCTACAAACACCTGCTCGTCAGTTTTCTCAACACCTTGTTTTTCACCTGGGCGATCGCGATCCTTTACCTCAAGTTCAAAAAACTCCGCCACCAGCGGGCGGCACTCTTGCTCGACGTTCTACCCATGCAGTTCGGCAAGGAGATCCACGTCGGTAACGTCTCGCAGTTCATCGATCACGTCTACAGACTGCCCCGCAAACTGCGCGACAGCCTGATGGTCAACCGCATCCGCAAGGCACTGGAGCTTTTCGAAGTCCGCCAGTCGGCGTCCGATGTCCGCGAAATGATGTCCAGTCAGTCGGACATCGACAGCGCACGTATCGGCGGTAGCTACACCCTGCCGCGTGCCTTTTTATGGGCGATCCCGCTGCTCGGATTCATAGGCACGGTGCTCGGTCTGTCCCAGGCCATCGGCGGCATGAACTTCGCCAACGTCGAGGATGTCGGCAAGATTGTCAGCTCGATCAATAATGTTACCAGCGGTCTGGGCACAGCCTTCGATGCCACCCTGCTCGGTTTGGTGCTGGCAATGATGCTCAATTTTCCGATCAATTCCCTCTCGAAACAAGAGGATGACAACCTGAATGAGATCGATGCTTTCTGCAACGAAGTCCTGCTGCCGCGACTCAACGACGGCGTGGGTGCGGGCAATGGCGACACCGGCGCCATCGCCGATGCAGTGGTCAAGCAACTCACCAGCGCACATCACGAGTTTCTCAGCGACTTGAACGAACTCTCCTCGCGCATGGTTGGCTATGCAACCAGCCTCGATGAGAAAATGGCGGCCTTCCAGAAAACGGTCAGCGAGGAGTTCGTCGTCAAGACCACCGCAATGCGCGAGGAATCCGACAAGGCGGTCAAGGAGTCGATGGAAAAGGTTACCGAGTATCTCGAGGGCCTGCACACGGGAATCCAGGGACTCAATAATGTACTCGCCAGCCTTGGCGAAAAACAAATCGTCATTCGCCAGGTCCGGCGCAAGTGGCCTTGGTCACGCAACGACGAGGCGTAAACCCCTGACCTGAAAATACAAATCTCTCATGGCCAAACGCCGAAAAGCGAATCGCGACGAGGTGATGATGATTCCCTTCCTCGACATCCTTTGCGCTCTCATTGGAGTGCTGATCCTGATCATCGTGGTGCTCTGCGTGGCCCAGACTCGGCAAAGCAACGGCCGCACCCCTGAAGAACAAAGTCTCGCGCGCGAATTTGCGGAACTCACCCGCATGCTGAATACCGCAGAGCAGGAAAGCGCTCCGTTAAAAACCCGACTTGCGGAACTCACCGCCACCCAAGCAGACGCCCGGGCGAAGGAAACCCGCCTGACCGAACTGCGCAAACTCCTGGAAATGTCTGGCGCGGATGCGAAAACCAACAAGGAACAAGCGACCATCCTCCAGAAACTGGTCGAGAACCAGGTTTCGCAAATTGAATCTGTCTCCCGCCAAATGCCACCGATTGCCAAGGAAATTGAGGCATTCAAAAAGGAACTCGAACTGCGCAAGAAAAAACCCGACGACAAGCTACTTCCGGTGATCGTGCAACCGTCCGGAAGCGGCTTCGGCGGCAACCGCAAGCTGTTTTTTATCGAGACCTCGAACGCCGCGATTACCGTGCGCAAAGGTCGCACAGAAAAGCAAAACGTCGGACAGGACAGTGTGATGTCAGACGGCAACTACAATCAATTTCTCAACCAGGTGAAAGCCACACCGAATGCGATGTTGATTTTTTTAGTCCGCTCGGACGGCTGGGGATCTTACAACGCCGCCGCCGGCTGGGCGGAAAACCACTACGGCCTGCTGACCGGAAAACTGCCGATTCCCGGTGCCGGCGAAGTGGACCTGCGCCTGTTTGAAAAATAATTAACCAATGATTTTCTAAACGATGGCCAAGCGCAGAAATGATCACGGTGATGAACTGCCGTTCGTGGCACTGATGGACACGATGACCAATGTCGTCGGCGTGCTCACGATTGTGCTGGTGATGATGGGCATCAGCATCGCACATGCAGTCCGCAAGGTGCTGACCGATCTGATCCCCGCCACCGCCGCCCAGGTCGAACAAGTGCAGACATCGCTCGATCAGATCAATACAGTAAAAAAATCCGCGGAAACCGAAATCGCCAGCATTGCCAACTATCGCGCCGATGCGGGCATTGCCGCCGAACTCACCCTGCTCGAGGCGGAGTGGAAAGAAAAAAACCTCAAACTTTTTGATATCCCTACGCTGCAAAAAGAATCAACCGCCCGCGCGGCAGAACTCACCAAACAACAGGCAGCACTTTCCGCACTGCTCACCGAGCGCGACAGTCTTAAAGCTCTGCTCGACAAAATGCCCTCCGAAAAACCCGCACCTCCGAAGGTCGTGCGCATTCCCAATAGCCGCGATGTACCGAAGAACGCAAAACTTTACTACTGCTACATTCGAGGCAAACAGGCATACCTTGTCGACCCGATCACCGCTCATGACATGGTGATGGACGAGTTTGATAAGGAGAAACGCAACCTGATTCATCAACGGATCAAAGTGCCGCGCGCGCTCGACCGTATCATTTACGACCAGAGCAAGGTTGTGGGCTTTTTTGCCAAGCTCAACCTCGCCGTCCGCGGTCAGTTGATCAGAGTGCCCGAAAACAAATTCGGCACCACCCTGAATTATCAGATCGATTTCGGATCCGGGAAAGGTGACGCGTCACTGGAAGACATGAGCCAACCGAAGGGCCGCTTTCATGAAATCACCTACAAGCTGAGTTCCTACAGCGGCATCGCCCTGATTTTCAAGGTGAACCCCGATGGCTTTGAAACCTATCTCAAGGCACGTGAGATCGCGGACCTCATGCGCATCCCCTGCGGTTGGGAAGTTGACGGCAATACCGTGTTCAATGGACCGCTCAATTTCGAAGTCAATCGGCTGGCAGAACCGCCTCCTCCAGGACCTCCAGGCCCCGCCGCACCGCCCACGCCGCCACCCCCGAAACAGCGACTCGATTAAGCCCCTCATTTTCAAAATTCACAAAATCCACAATTGCAAACTTCGCACAATCGAAATCAAAAAGAAAGAACAACACAAATGACTACACCATTCAAGTTAAGCATACTTCTTGCGGCCGGCGCCATTCTTGGTGCCCACGCTGAGGACATCCCCGCGCTGGACCCCAAGGGCGATGTCTACAAAACCGAAGGACCCAACGATCCGCTGATCTATGACAGCAGCGTCGG
>Ga0315908_10001684_pt1 | contig 16509 bp, 9 predicted proteins | sample LakEriMetagenome_12_FD_203520 | JGI IMG/M metagenome (GOLD analysis project Ga0315908, IMG submission 203520) | Freshwater fungal communities from buoy surface, Lake Erie, Ohio, United States - Buoy 4 MA124 | ecosystem: Environmental > Aquatic > Freshwater > Lake > Lake biofilm | place: USA... | reverse complement strand
TGATAAATATAAAGATTTAGATAAAATTTCAAAGGGAATATTGGAAATAGATTAATATATTTAGGACTCTATTATAGGAATACATCCATCTTTAGATTTGAAAGATTAATAAAAAATAGCAGAAAAAATAAGTGATGATAAAATATTTGAAGTTTACTCTTATTTATTAACCAATGTTTTAAAAAATTATTAAAAAATATTTTAAGATTTAAGAACAGAAGGTATCAAAGAAAATGTAGATTGCAATAATCCTTTAGTTATTGAAAGGATAGGAAAATTAAAGTTAAATTTATTTAAATAACATACTTTAATTTAAAATGGATTTGGAGGATTTACAGATAGTCCTATTGATATTTTGAATAAGAGAATTCAAAGTATTAAAATGAATGAAAATAATTCTAATTATTTAAATATTAAAGAATTAGAAGATTCTCATTAATTTGTTATGGAAGTCATATAAAAAGATCCTTTTTAGGAAAATGATTTCATTTAGAATGTTTGTTAAAATAAAATTGACAAATAATAATATTATTTAAAATATGAAATTCCTCATAAAATATGATTTAAGTATATAAATCAGTTTAATTTTATTATTTTTTATTATTTAAATTATCTTTAAATTAATTAGTAAAAATTAAAAATTGAAATATAAATTTATCATTTATAAATTTATTCTTTTTAATATCTAAATAGATTTTTTTATTTATTTATTTAATTTGAAACATTATCTTTATATATATCAGTTAATCTTTAAATATGAATTTAATTTTTTTATAAATTAAGACTTAAATTTAATAAATCTCCTGATTTATTTTATCAGATTTAATCTTTAAAAATATTTTAATTTAAAAGTAAATTGTTATCCTAAATTTTATAAATATAAATTACTTTTTAACTTTTGTATTTATCAAAATTATATTTTAATATTTTTATATTTTGACTATACTTTTTTTACTATAAGATTAATTATTATTTTATGTTTTCATTTTAAAAAGCCTCTTATTAATGATTAAATTAGTTTTTTTATAAATTTATTATGTCTAAATTATTTTTTACATTATTTGAAATATTTTGTTAACTGTTATTTTCAATATTTTTTCGTTATTCTTTTTATTTTTTGAAATTTTTAAATATTTAAGATATTTGATTAAATTATATTTTCTTTATATAATAAATTAAAATATACATATCTTTAATTTTAATTGATTTATATTTAATCATTTTTTTATTATTCTTATAAATGCTCTTTTTTTTATTATTATTAAAAAGGTTTATTTTCTTAATTGATTTTGATATATGTTTATATATTTATCTATTGATTTTTATTTTTTTATTTTTAATTAATTGAAAATTTTAATTATTTTTACTCTTTTGATTGACAAATTTATTAATATTCTTATCTAGATGATAAAGCCTTGTGATTACTTTATTTAAATGATAATCTTTTTTTTTATTCAAAATCAAATTAATTAATAATATTTTAAGACTAAACATATTATGTATTATTTTATAAAGAAGTTGATTAATTAAAATTAATTTATTTTTAAAATTACTAATTTTAATTATATTTGATTTATTTATTAAAATTTTTTTTATTATTCTTAATAATCTTTTATTTATCATTTTCAAAGAATTAACTTATTAAAATTATCGAATTTTTATTTTGATCTTATTGAATATTTTAGATTAAACTTTAATTATTATAATTTAGATTTTTATTTTCATTATTTTCTTATTAATATATTATATCATTATGAGTTGTTTACTATTTTTAAATAACTTTATATTTATTTTAATATGTTTTTTTATTTTAATTTTAAATCTATTTATTTTTATTCTATTGATTTTAATACTTTTCATCATTATTTTCAATTATATTTATATCATCAATACCAATAGTTTATCTTTTTATAATATTTGTATTTTTGATTTAATCTTATTAAATATTTTAGCTTTAATTTTAATAATTAAAATTAAGTTAAATTTAATTTATTTAATTTTTGAGCCAATTATTATTTTTTTTATCTTAAGATTTTAATTTAACATTTTTTCCGGAAAAAAAATAGTAAATTTGACCAATATCTTATTATTTCATATAATTTAAATATAAAAATAAAAATTTAGAATTTTAAATTATAATTTGATATGATTTAAATTTAAATCTTAAACTAATATATTTTATATTTAATAAATTGTAATAAAAAAAATACTTATATTTATATAATAATTAAATCTAATAAATATATGTATGAAATTCGATATATTTTTATTTGAAGAATTTTCAAATAAAATTTATAAAATTAAATATAGTTGGTAATATTAAAATATACTAAAAAAAATTATTAATATAAAAATAAATCTTATAATATAAATTATAAAAAAAGATAAATGAGTTTTTATTATTTTGCTAATATTCCAGCTTCAGTTCCCCCAGTATTTGATACAACACCATGTATGAATGAAATGTTGAATTATGAAGATTGCATAGCAGAGTAAATTATATACTTAACGATATATAAATTTGAATAATAAATAATAAAATTAGTGCAAAAGTTCCTTAACAAGAAATAATTCATCCAAACTGGCCCACTATGTACCCCAGATTATTAACAGATGGTAAGTTACTAGAATTTGATGAAGTCATGCACCACTAAGAAAATGTCTACTAATATACATAGTAATTATTTAATTATTATTATTATTATTTTTATATAGTTAGAGACCATTGACTAAAAAAAATAAACAATATTTATGGGAGTGTGAAGAAGAAAGATTTACTTATAAAGCTTGTCTTAGAAAATTGATTGGATTATAAAGAACTAATAAACATACTTCTTGGAACACTGCAGAAGTTGCTAATTTACAATTAACTTGAAATTTTTTTGTTCATAATATTAAAATTTCTATCATTTATAAATTTAATTAAATAAAAATACAATATAATCATAATCAAAATTTTTAATTATTTTTTAATATATTTTAAGCCTTTTCAGTTAATTAATTATCGATATTATTTTATTTAGCTTTTAAATATTGTAATTCTAAAATTTATTAAAAAAATTAGCTTTATATAATTTATTAAATTTTATCAGTTAAAATTTAAGTAGTTTTATTAGATAGTTTATTTTTTTAATTTTTATTATTTAATTCCAATAATTTTAATAAATATATATCATCTAATGGTAATATTGTTTAAAAAGCTTAATCAATAAATCCATTTTTATATAAATTTAAAGTTTATTTCCATTAATTATTAATATTTTACTTCTAATTATTAGAATTATCAAATAAAATAGATTCATATATTATTGTTTATTCTAAATTTTAATATAAATCTTATTATTTTAATATTTTTTATTATTAATTTTATTATTTTATATTTTTAATAAGATTATTTTCTTAGTATTAATTTTATTATAAATAATCAATTTTATCATTAGTTTATTTATCAAAGTAATTTAAATCTAAATCGATATCTAAACTATCTTCTAAATTCATTTATTATGATTACATAGACATAAAATATTATGAATTTAATTCTTTAATATTTTCTTCTGTTTCTTTTATTATTTTCTCAAATATATTTTAATTTAAATCATTTTATTTAATTAATTATATTTATTGATTGGATTATTTAAGCTAATTATTATCTTATTATTCTATTTTTTCCTCTAGATTGTTATCTATATTTTATTATTTTAAACTTATATTATCTATATTTTCATTTAAGATCTTTTATTATGTTTTTTCTTCTCTATTTTTATATATACTTTATTATTTTAAACCTATAAAATTTATCTTTTCATTTAAGTTGTCTAAATTTCCGTAAATTCCTTAAATTTTATTTTCTAAAAGTAATTTAAATTAATCTAATAATTAAATTTAATTTGAATCTTATTACATGTTTTACTCTTATTATTTAATTTGATTTTCTATTTATTTATTTTAATTTTATATATTTTATTTATTATTTTACTAATTTTCTAATAAATCATTTTTTTCTAAAATATTTTAATCATTTAATTATAAATTATTTTCTTCGATATTTTTAAATTTTTTTTGTAAACTAATTATATTTTCAGATATATTTTCCTTTATATTATCTTTAATATTTTCCTTTAAAGTTTAATTATTTATATTATTATTTTAAAATTTATTTTTATTTTAATCTATTAACTAATCAACTTAATTATTTTTTTATTTTTAGTATGATTTTTCGGAATTAATTTATTATTAATCCTATACATTAATAGAACCTTTTTTATTAATATTTATTTAATTTAATTAAGATTTAATTCCTTAATCTCCTTTTAAAATATTTTCTTCTTAAAAAATATTTCACTCTTTTTATTATTCATCAATATTATCAATACCTATAATTTCATTCTTATTTAAGATATTTTAATCTATATTTTATTAAATAAATGAATTTTTCAATTGAGGAAAATTTTTACTAAGTTTTTCATTTTAATCAAATTAATTTATTTATTATTTTATTTCAATCTATGGCAATTTTCCATTAGAATCTTTTTAATTTGATTATTTGTTTTATTAATTTAATTAATCAGCAATATCTAAATCATAAATATTACTATTTAAATTAAAATCTTATTTCTCTAAATATTATAAAGCATCTTGGAATTTATCATTATTTTATTATTTTTTATTTATACTATTTTGTATCATTGATTTCAGTTATTTCATATTGTTTTAAAGAAGTTGTTTTTTTTATTAACCTGCTAATTAATTTTGTAATTTTAATATTTTTTATTAACCTTAACCCTTGTTTTTTTAAATAAAGTTTTTATTTCTTATTTCTTTATTAACCAAGTTATTTTTTAATAAATTTAGATTATTTAATTCTTGTAATCTTTAATTAATCTAATCATTTTGTTCATTATTGTTTTATATTTAATTATTATTTTATTTATTTATTTAAAGTTGTTTTCATATTTCCTTAAAATTCATAATTTTTGAATTTGAATTTTTTTGTTAATTATTTAAGTTCTATAAAAAAATTTAATTTTATTATTCTTCTATTTTTTTTTATAGAAATACTTCTTCAAATAATTCAATATTTTATTGTAGAAATAAAGTTTTGAAATATAATTAAGCAACTTTGGAATTTTATTGAATATTATAATTTTTATCTTTTGAATAATAATCCAATCTAGTAATTATTTCTTAAATTATTTTAGGATTAAAATTTTTAATAGATAATTAATAATTTTGATCATATTTGAATTCTTTATATAAAGACAAACACATTTTTTAAATAAAAATGGTAGTTTCTAATTTAACATTGGGACTAAGATTATTGTTAGTAATATTTATATTATTCATGACTTTTTCAAGAATAAACTTATATTTCTGTTTGATATCATTATCAATAGAAATATCAAAGAAAATAGAGAGAGCAGAAATCAATTAAATATTAGTTTGATTCCTATTTCTAATAAATACTTAGAAAAATAAAGCACTTTAAAGTTTGATCAAATTTTCCTACCTAGAATTAAATTTTAGCCAATCTGATAAACAAAGAGCAGCAGTTTATTGATTAAGAATGTTGCTGTTTAATAATTTATCATATAATGGCTCAGAAATTATTAGCATTCTTTTTTCCAATTCCACTTCTTTTAAACAGAAACAGTCCAAACTCAATAGGCTTTTACTGCAAGCCTTTTAAATACCTATATTTTCTGTCTATTTTATTACTTATTTAAAATACTTGAAAGTATTTGTGGATTATTTCGATTAATCTCAATGATGATTTTATAATATCTACTGGCGAATCTATTGGATCTAATAAGTTTGTATTATATATTCTCCCTATTTCTCCTATTATCAAAATTATCATTTCTTTTTCTGAATCTTAAGCTAATAATTTTGTTTAACTTAAACAAGAGACAAAACATCTTAAACTTTCTCTTTTTTCTTTGTTTTCTTCTAATATTTATACTATTTCTCTAAAACCCTAATTTTTTTTAATATTATTTTACACATTCTCAAGTTTGAATATTAGTTAATTTTTAAATTGAATATTAAAAATTATTTATCAATTCAATATTTTTAATTTTCATATTTTATTCTGGATTTTTATTATTTAATTATTATTTTTAAATAGGTAATAATTTTTAATTCTTTATTTAATTTAATTTAACAGGTTCATCTTTATCAAGACTATCTTCAAGCATATTAAATTTTTTATAAATAATAAATAGAAAAATCAATATATTATATTTAAATATATATAACTTAATATTCAATATTTTAATAAATAATTAAAAATAAATGAGTTCAAGTTAAATAGATGATTAGAATGATTAAAATAAATTATAAGTAAATTCTGATGAAACTGAATTTTAAAAAAATATTGATAAGCCATTTATTCCCAAACCTTATTATTCTTAAACAATGTTAGAAACCGATAATGAAATAACATCTTAATAAGTTCCAAAAAGGTAATTTTTAAAGATTCAATTATAATTATTAATAAAAAATTAAATGATAAATAATAAAAAATAAGGCCTTTAATAAAGATGAAATTCGGAAAATAAAGGAAAATGTTTAATGGAAATTACAAATTTAATGATACAGATGCAGTAGATAAGAAAAAAGAAATTCTAAGTTAATAAGATCCAATGTTTCATCAGTGGAGGCGAGTATTGGAAATTGGAATTTAAGGTAGAAATGAAACTAAAATTAGTTGCACTCAAACAAACTGGAACAAAAAAATAAATAGAATTTTCGAGCCTATTTAAAACATCCAAGAGAATGAAATAAAAATTGTAAAAATACACATTAATTTATGAATAAAATAATAATAATAATAAATATAAATGTAAAAAAAATTAAAATAATAATGAAAACAATAATAAAAATATTATATTATAAAAAATTAATTAATTTTATAATTTTAAATATAAAAATTATTATTTGTATATATTTCAATTTATGTATTCATTATCATATTATGGAATAATTATAATTATAACAAACTTATTCTATAATCTATTTTTGAATTACTCTATAAAAATTATAATTATTACCACAATAATATATAGTAAAAATTAAAAATAATTAAATAATTTAATTACAAAAATAGGATGAAGATGAACTAGGTTTTTTCCTTTACAATGTTTATCCAATAATGGAACAAGCACTACAATCTAACGAAACAATCGACATTTTCTAAGATGATTTTAATGTTCTTCCTTAAGAAGAATTTAACAAAAACGAGAGTGAAATATCTAACACTTTAAAAGAAATAAAATCATTTTAGTCATTGAAATGCAAAGGGAAGAAAGTGAATTGTATTTAATTTTAGCCAAGTAATAATCAGCCGAAATCCAAATATATTGTGGCATAATCTTTCATAGAAAATCTTAATTTTGATGATAGAGCAATTTTAAGTGGAAAAAGCTATAACAATTATATTTTGTTTTGGGATTTTGAAACTATTCACTCTATTGATCCTGTTTTATAGTTACAGTCTCCGATTGAAATTTATACTTTTGAATTCAATCCAAAGGATAATAATATTTTGGTTGCTGGAACTCTTAATGGCTAAATTTTGCTATATGATTTGAAATCTTTTAATACTAAATATTTCACAAAAAAGAATAATAAATCTAAATTAGAAGGTATTTTATTATTTATATTATATTATTATTTATGATAGTTATTACATTTATATTTGAAATTACATTTATATTTATATTTGTATCAATGATTATATTATATTTATAACTATATTTATAATTATAATCTTATTATATTGATATTATTTTAATATTAATAGTTGATTTAAATTAAAAAATAACTCCTTTGACTATGAGCGCTTTATAAGATCCTTCAGGTTAAAGTGGGTAAGGAAATGAAATTTTTAAAAAATAAGTAAATAGTCATAAAAATCCAGTTTTATGTATAAAATGGTTACCAAGTACAATAGAATTTGATAGAAAATATCTTTATAACTTAAATTTTCCTTAAAATTAAGACTTAATTCACTAATTTGTTAGTATAAGTGAAGATGGTTAATTATTATTTTGGGATACAAGAATCGGAGAAAAACTTGACAATAGATAATCTTAAATAAAACAAACTTAATAAATAGATGTAAGATATAATAAATATAAGTATTAAGATAATATGAATAATAATTATTGTATTAATAATAAATAAAATAATATTATTATAGATTACAACAATTCCATGGAGAGCTAATTATGGAATATAATTATTTAGACCAGAAGGAGGAGGTTAAATGGGAGGAAGTTTTGTTTAATTTTACAAGAATCAAAAACACTCTTAATTAGTAGGAACCACTGATGAAGGAGAATTGTTTGTTTTAGATTGGACATAAAAATAAACTGATGAGAATCCCAAATTAGACTATGTTTAGAAATTGTGGTAATAGCAAAAAAATATGAGGTCAGTTATTGGATTAGAAAGGAGTCCTTTTTATGAGGACATTGTACTCACATTACACGATTATTACTTTGTAGGTAAATTAATGATAAATATAATAATAATAATATAATAATAATTAATGATGATATATAATGACAATATACGATAAAATATAACGATAATAAAATAAATATAAAAGTATGGAGACTTGACATAAATGAACCAATTTTCGAATCAATAATGCTAAAAAACTGCTAAATATCATGTGGTTGTTTTTCTCCTACACGTCCTGGTTTAATATTCATAGGGAGAACTGATGGTCGATTAGACATATGGGACTTTACAGATTAATCGCATTAAGAAACAATGAATCATTAAATCTCATCATCTGGTATCTCCTCCATTAAATTCCATAACAATCCCCAATCTCTAAACATATTAGCAGTGGGAGATTATGATGGAACTCTCCATTTATTAGAATTGCCATAAATGTTACACAAGAAGTAAAATAATGAAGAATCTTCTATGAACTAATTTTGGGATAGGGAAGTTAAGAGAGTTCATTACTTTTAATAGAGATTTGAGTTAAGAGAATCTGTTTATAGATAGAATTAGATGAATTAGCATCATAGTTAGGGATAGGAAGATAAGGATAAAGTTGATCATGAGGATTAGGATGATCTTGATATTCCTACCGAGGAAGAAATGGAAGCTAAATATTAGTAATTCTTATTAGAATATGAAGTTAATATTAATCCTGATAAAAAGCCAGAACTTATTAATAATGATAAGAAGAAGAAGTGATCATTATTATCATTATTATTATAGAAATATTAACATTTTCTTTATCATTGTCGCTAATATTATTATTATCTCATTAATATCATTATTATCCTAAATTAGCTTCATAATTTTATATAAAATATAGAATTCTATAATACACATTTAGAATTATTTATGTATAATATATTCATTTTCTATATAATAAATATATAATGATTTAAATAAAATATAGAAATTATAAAACATCAAAATTTAATTGGCATAATATTTATTTTTATCATAATTTATTATAATTTACTTATAAATTTATTATCATTACTACAAATTAGATTTATAAAAATATATTCTAATATTAAATAATTATCAATACATAATATATTTTATAATATTATTTATAAAATAATAAATAAATTTCAATGAATCAGATGCAATAATTCGCAGCAAAATAAGCATTACAAGGAGCCATGGGGAATATAACAAACAACTTTAAACCAAAACAAGAGACAGAAAAAGAAATAAATTGGGAAGATTTCAACTATCCTCCATATCTGAAACTAATACATTACGATCCTGAAGAATTAACTAATGAGTAAAAAGTAATGACAGGATTGTAAAGAAGAAACAAGTTAATTTTTCTTTTCCTTTGTTTCCTGAATGTCATCAACAATCTGTACTAGTTTTTCCAAGATAGTAAAAATGCGCATAGACTTATCAATTCCTGTTTAATTATCATCATCATTAATCCGTTATAATTAGCACTCTTTTATAGGTTGTTGTTAGGAGTTGCTAAGGATAAATCATATTTGAAATTATTTAAAATATCTTAAATGATCGCAATGCTTTTTTACTTTATTTTTAGTTGTTGGGGAGCAGGATCATTCAATGGATTTGTAATTTATTTATCAATTTACTTATAAATTTATTAATATTTTCAAATAACTTAAATAATCATTATTTTTTATTTATGTTAATTAATAATAGTATAGAGCTAATATTTTATTCAACGAAAATCCTAAAATGGTAGTTCCAGGTATTTTATGTATTGTTGAAAGTTTTTTATATTGGATTATGATAATTTTAAGTGCTGTCGTTGTAGGAAGAGTGATTTAATTCTAAGATAAAGAAAATCTAATTGGGATTAACAATAATCAGAAAAGCAATAATAATTTATAAACAGATGCATGATTATTAAAATCAATATTCATATTATATTAAAATTAAATTTTTATTATGGATTTTAAATAGTTTCTTTAGTCAGCTGATTCTTTTTAATAGAATGATCCAAATAATTCTATTTAAACAAAAAAAGTTGACTTTAATTAATAGATTCTTGAGCTTAATTAAAAGTTTGCAATAACTAATTTTTAAGAATTATTAAAAAAAATTAATGAAATTCATTTAATTTATACAGAATAATAATACGATCAATAAAAACTAGAATAATTTATCTTTAAATAAATTTATGATGATTAATAATTTTTAAATTATAGAGAAAAATAAATATTTTAAAAAATAGCTTATCTAAAAGCAAAAAATATGATAAATTAATAAACTCTTAAATGAGCTGAAAAATTAAATTCAGATCTTGTTACAATAAACAATTAATAAACATCAATTTTATCAACTCTTGATGAGCAAAATAAAAAAATGTTAGATGATTAAAAAAATTATGAATAAAAGATTTAAAGATTAAAATAATAATTTAATTTATGTGATCAATTTCATGAAGAATTAAACAAATTTTGCGATTTATAAGAAATTATAAACAAAAAAGATAATAGTGATTATAAATGAATACAAAGATATCATTATTTGAAATAAGGATTTTATTAAAAAACATCTTTATCTTCTTTGGAATAAATAAACTTTTATTATTTGACATTAACCATTAACTATTTGATCCTAATTTTATCATCAAGAGAAGTATTATTTTTAGCTTTAGGATATTTTTTAGTAATATAAATGAGATTATCCAACGAATTCTAAATCAAAATGATAAATAATAAATACAGGTTGTTAATAAATATCCTAAACGTAAAAAGGTTAAAAATCGGGGAAAGCAGAATAAAAAGGATCATTTGGCCTTGAATCCATTTAAGTAGTATCTATTTGTAAAGCCTATTCGATAGTTGAATTATTATTGATTTTATCATAATTGTAAGGGTTTTCAGCTTCGACTCTGTCTGCATTAAAAGTAAACCCTTGGTTGCCTTTGACCAAACCTGAAGAATCTAAAATCACCTTTTCTTTAATATATTTCTCTTGATTATTCATACTTACTTCATTATTGTTTTATAAATCACTTTATTAGCTTTGGAATTTGCTGCGGTCTTTATCATTCCATTTTATTAGTTTTTCTTATTTCCATACTCCGTAATTTAAAATGTTATTCGTTTTATATTCTTACCTTTTTATATTATTTTCGATAATTCCCTCGTCTTCTTTAGTCTCTTATCTAATTTTTGGATTTGTTGGTTTTTAATCAAGAATTTACACTAATAAGATATAAATTAATAAAAAAATCATAACTCAATTAATAATAATAATAATTTTAAAATTAATTATTTTTATAATACTTTTTTTTTAAAAAAAATAATTATATATATAATTGATCATTGATTTTATGGTTAGCTTGACTTGTGGTGGATTTGTCTTCTAGCTATGGCCAATAGAGTGGGAAGGATTTGGTTGAGCTAATTTTAGTACATTTAGTATTTTAAAATTGATTTGAGTAATAGATAATTATATTTATTTTAAATTTTTTAGTATTTATAATTTAATTATACAATTTTATAATAAAATTAAATAAATGCTTAATATATCTATAGTTTTTCTGTAATTTAATAATTATTTATTTATAAAATTATAAATATCGTTTAATTATTAAACTAATATAAATAATTTTAAAATCTATATCAAGTTTTACATAAAATAATTTATTTTTTATAAATTTATTTAAATAATAATAATATTTATAATTATTAAAATTAAAATAATTTTAAATGATAATTTAATAACGACAATAATAATAATAATATTTATAATGATAATAATAAATATAATATATGTAATAATAATTAAAATAATAATAAAAATAGTTGCAGTGAGTGGTTTCGATCCACCGACATCTGAGTTATGAGCCCAGCACGCTCCCACTGCGTCACACTGCATCTTAATAATTAATCTTATTACTTTTATTTATATAATAATTTCATATCCTTAATATTTATTTATGTAACATTAACTCATATTATAATTTTATTTTTATATATGAGTGAATAGTGTTTACAAGAAGAAAATATTGAATCTTTATAAACCCAAAATAATGATATATTTTCTCAAACTTAGTAATAATATTAAGAATAATCTCCAAATTATTAATTATAAAATGATTAAGAATAATAAGAAAAATTAAATTAGAAGGAATATTAATAATAATAATTATAATTATAAGAAGTAAAGATATAAATAAAAAACAATAATAAAGAAGTAATAAGTAGAGAAAATATAATAAAAAAATTAAATTTAATAAAAAAGTAGTTAGGAATTGAAGAATAAGAATAATTATTATAAGTTGGGGATTATTTAACTTTAGAATTAAATTTAAATTCGCCAAGAATGATTTAAGCAATGTAGATTTTATAATTATCAGAAGATGATTTTATATTAAATCATTTAGATGATTGCCCTCAAATAGAAAGTCTTAATTTTGATAATTAATATGATTTATTTTATAAAAGACTTAAAACATTATGCAATAATAAAAAAAATCTTATCAAAACTAGAAACAAAATAAAAAAAGATTAAATTGAATATAAAAATCATCAAATAAGTTTAATGGTTATAGATAAATTTGGTAAATGGAGTTAATAATCTTCTGTTTAAAATATCAATAATTAAAATTCTAGTAAATAATTTGATACTTCTAATTTTCCTAAATAAAAAAGTCTTAAAATTCTTAAAAATAATGTTTAAAAAAGATTAAACAGTTATTAATAAACTTTAGCAGTAATTTTAATAATTAAGATAATATTATATTTTTATATATAATTTAAAATGATATTAGTATGAAAAAGTTATATTAAAAAATAAAATAATTTAATTATAAATAAACTTAAAATATTATTAAAATTTATTAAGATTATAATATTTATATAATAAAAAATTAATTTATTATATTAAAGACAAATCGAGTTAAAACTTTATTATAAGAAATAGAAAGAAATTAATCTCTTCTACAATTATAGTAAAAAACATAAGAATATGATGAAAATAAATAATAAAAACTAAAATAGAAGGTTAAATAAAGCAAAGAAATTGAGAAATAAAAATAATAATAATTTTAAAATAACAAAAGAAATGAAATGATGAAAATGAAAGAAAATCATAAGAAAATTAAAGATGAAATGAAGAGAAGGGAAGAAAAAGTACATGGAAATTAAGAATAAAGAGAATAATAGGAAAGATAATAAAGATAAGAAAAATTTATTTAAGATATGGAAAAATTGAAATAAATACAAAAACTAAAAGAACAATAATAAGAATAAGAAAGAGAATTAGGTGATAAAATTTTAAAATAGTAAATGTAAAAACAAGAAAATTTTTAAAAACATATAGAATTAATGTAATAAAGATTATAACAAAAAGTTTACAATAAATAAAAAAAATTTCAAGAAAAACAAGAACTTATTTAAGAATTATAATTTTAAACTAAATAAAATGCATTAAAAAAATAATTCGAAAGATCAGAATAATTATAAAAGAATCTACAAAAATATTAAGATAATTTAAGTAAAAATATTCAAGAAAAGAAAAAAAATTTTTAAAATAAAATAACCAAAATTAATGAGAATATTATAAATAAAAAATAGGAATTAAATGAGTGGTAATAAACTATTATTCAATAACATGAAAAAAAAGATGAAATTAAAGATTAATTATTGGTAAACATTAATTAATTATTTTAAAGAAAAAAAAAGAAGAAGATATAATAAATAGATTTAAAAACAAAGAAATTATTACTTAAAAAGTAATAACAAATTATTTAGAAATGTAACTTAGAGATTTAGAAAAATGTATATTGTATTAATAATAAGATAAAAAGTCATTATTTTTGGATTTAAATTGCAGATAAACTTAATCTAAAATGGTGAATGAGAATTTGTAAATAATTTTAAATAATATTTTTAGATTTTAATAAGTCTAAAAAAATTAATCGTTTGGAAAAATAAATGAAGAAATAATGGAAATTATTAGAAAAGGTTATTTTGAAAGATAACATGTTTTAGATGTGATTAACAATCTAGATATTGATATATAATTAAAGGAATAAATCCAGAAAATTTATGGGCCTCCAAAAAAATTAGAACCTTTATAATAATGATAAAAATTAAATAAAATTAAAACTTATAAATATAATATCTTTATTTAAATATATTATATTTGTAATAAATTATATAGGAAATTTATAAATAAAAATAATTAGATTAAATAATAATATTATAATAAATATTATTTAGTTTATAATATTGTAATTAAGTATATTAAATATATTATTATCATCAAATTTCTTATTAATAATTATGAAATAAGAATTAGAAGTGTATGCTAGATTTAAACCCAAATCAAGTTAATTTTAGATATCAACAAAAGTAATTTAAAATAAATAAGTAATAATTTAACTTGACAAAAATTAAAGAACAAAAAGTATAAACAATATTTAATAATCTCTCTAATTCAATTTCAATTAGATTTTTAACCAAAATCAAAGCTAAGAAGAAATATTTTAAATAATTGGATTACCAGTGATAAAAAAGTAAAAATAATAAATATAAAAAAATAATATAAAAAAGTATAAATAAAATAAAATAATAATAAATAAATATCAATAAATAATAAGTTGTTTAGAAGGATATAACGGTACAATATTTGCTTATGGTTAAACAGGATCTGGTAAAACGCATACAATATCTGGAGGAGAATCCTGGTCCCAAAGAGGAATAATCCCTCGTGTGCTTTCTGAAATATTCGATGAATTTGAACACCGTAAAGATCAAATGAAATACCAAATGTATATCTCATTTATGGAAATATACAATGAAAATGCTTATGATCTACTAGACAAATATCATTTAGAAAATTAAATAGAATAATGGTCAAAAATAATATTAAAAGAAGATGATAGTGGTCATTTACACTTAAAGAATCTAAGTGTGCATTAGGTGAATAATGAACAATAAGGTATAGATTTATTAATGATGGGTAATTTTATTAGATAGGTTAGTAGTACTCCTATGAATTAATGTAGTAGCAGGAGTCATTGTATTTTCACTATTACTATCGAGGGGACTAGTTTAGTTAATGAATTTGGATTCATTGCTAAGTTGCATCTTGTTGATCTTGCTGGAAGTGAGAGAATCGGTAAGACATAGGTTGAGGGAAGTTTATTAAATGAAGCTAAATATATTAATTTGTCATTAACTTATCTTGAATAAGTTATTATTGCTTTATAGGAGAGGGCATAAGGTATTTATTTATATAATATTAATTTCATTATTTATTCTTATTTAATTATATATTTTATATAAATATAAATTATATAATAATATAATTTATTTAATATAAATTATTTAAATAATAAGCATATAAAATAATAATGCACAAATATCTAACTAAATAATTATAAATTTATTATAATTATATTTTAAATATATAAAATAATAAGGCAATAGGACTCATATTCCTTACAGGAATTCTCTTTTGACTACAATCCTCAAAGATTCTCTTGGAGGAAATTGTAGAACAAGTATGATTGCTACTTTATCTTCAGATCTTGAAAATTTAGAAGAAACTATAAGTACTGCAAGGTTTGCCTAAAGATGTGCTTAATTAGAAAACGAAATATCTAAAAATCAAAAAATAGATCTTTAAATGCTTGTTTAAAGGTTGGAAATAGAAAATAAAGTATTGTTGAATGAGTTATAAGCATATAAAAATAATTAAAATAATAATCAAATTGATATTATTTATACTCATAATAAAAATCCTAATGATTTTAATAATACTAATTATTAATAAGATGAAGTTATTAAAAAATAAGTAGAAAACTTTCTTAATGATAATCAAGATTAAATTGACTTTAACACTTAGGTAATTAAATAATTAATAAAATAATAAATAAATTAATAATATTAAATAAATAATATATTATTTAATAATAAAATATATTAATAAAAATAAATTAATTAATAAAATATATTAATAAAAATAAATTAATTAATAAAATATATTAATAAAAATAAATTAATTAATAAA
>Ga0315908_10001683_pt1 | contig 16510 bp, 16 predicted proteins | sample LakEriMetagenome_12_FD_203520 | JGI IMG/M metagenome (GOLD analysis project Ga0315908, IMG submission 203520) | Freshwater fungal communities from buoy surface, Lake Erie, Ohio, United States - Buoy 4 MA124 | ecosystem: Environmental > Aquatic > Freshwater > Lake > Lake biofilm | place: USA... | reverse complement strand
ATTCAGAGCAGAAAACTTTAAACCGAAATTTTCTTCCAACAAAGGTCCCAACACTGACTCCTTCCCATGCATGGTACCTATGATCAAATGCCTTCCTTTCCAATGGCTCATGTCCATTACGTCCTCAAGGTGTTTTCCCGAACCATTTTATCGAATTGCTGATTTGCCTGAGTGATTGGCAGCGAGAAGATCGGTACTGAGGAGCCGTACATCTCAGCAACCAATTGTTCGATCTGTGAAAATAAAAGTGACTTGGTCTGAACCGTAATCACCGTATTTGTTTCGGTGGATACCTCATCATCCTTCAGCACATACGTCACATTATCACTATCAATCGTAGCCTTCGCTATTAATTTCTTTTTCAATAGCACATCCACCAGGTTTCCAGGATCGTGTGACTTACCCAAATAAATGATCACATTAACCATTTGCCGTCGGTTTTGTTAATGTTATTTCTATCGTGCCGGATATAGATAGGTGCATTCCACCTTTTTCTGCTCTAGCAATAAGTGTCCTGATATCCTCAAGTATCTTTCTTAACTCTTTTGATCTGCGGTCTGAATGATGAAGATCTATTTCAGATCGCTCTTTCTTCCCGAACGATTGAAGATCGTGGAATTTTATCTTACTATTGATCAGTGAAAAAAGCACTTCTGTTGCATCTGTGCAATTGAAATTTCCATCGACAAGCTGGTATGAACGTTTCTCTTCCATGTTTGATTTATTTTTTACAATACAAAGTTCTCCATACTTTATTATTTATTTTTATTTATATTTACAATGTTTTACATAAACATATATTATGCACTATACCCTCCATCAACTTCAGATATTCGTGAAGATCTGTGAAACCAAAAGCATAACAAAAGCTTCAGAGGAGCTGCATCTCACGCAACCGGCTGTTTCCATACAATTGAAAAATTTTCAAGATCAGTTCGAATTTCCACTCACCGAAGTAGTGGGACGCAAGTTATTTATAACCGATTTTGGTCTGGAAATAGCCACTGCAGCAGAACGCATCCTGAATGAGGTTCATGCCATTAATTACAAAGTGAGTGCATACAAAGGACAATTGACAGGTCGCCTCAAATTATCAGTGGTTTCAACGGGAAAATATGTGATTCCTTATTTTCTGTCAGATTTCCTCCAAAAGAATGCAGGAGTTGAGTTGGTTCTGGACGTTACGAACAAGTCTAAAGTACTTGAGTCATTGGATAATAACGACGTAGATTTCTCTCTTGTTTCCGTTTTACCGGAAAATTTAAAGATCGAACATATTGAACTGCTCTCCAATCAGTTGTTTCTGGTATGTGACAAACAATTCAAGCCATCGAAAAAGATCCAAGAGACATCGATCCTACACGAATTGCCATTGATCTACCGTGAAGTAGGTTCAGGTACCCGTTTGACCATGGAGAAGTTTCTGAATGAGCATGACATAAAAGTCAGAAAAAAAATGGAACTCACGTCGAATGAAGCAGTAAAACAAGCCGTAATCGCGGGAATTGGATCATCGATCATGCCATTGATCGGGATCAAGAACGAGTTGTTGAACGGTGAACTTCAAATCGTACCCGTGAAAGGGTTGCCCATCACATCGAACTGGAACCTTATCTGGCTTAAGAACAAAAACTTTTCTCCTGCGGCCAAGGCTTTTCTGAATCATTTGAGAGAGCAGAAAGAAAGAATAGTTCAGGAAAAGTTCAGCTGGTACGATAATTACCTGTAACAAAAAACCACCTTCTCAGGTGGTTTCAATGCTTATAGCACAGCGATCTTTATTTGAATCGGAACACCCTTTTTAATTGTTTTAAGGTAATAAAAACCTGTCTCTGTATTCTTTAGTTTGATGAGCTGGTCAGTACTTTCTACTTTCGCAGAATAGATACGCTTACCATTCAGGTCTGTCACTTCCAGCGTTGATCCTAACTCCAAACCAGACACATTGAATTCCCCGTTATTTGGATTTGGCTGCAAGGAAATCCCATTATACAGTAGCTGATCGAGAGACAAACACGATTCTACAAACAGTGTAACCTGCGTTGTTCCTTCACATCCGTTTCCATCTGTGTACGTGGCAGTGATCAAATGTGGCCCTGTACCTGCCACGGATGGATCGAACTGTGAACCGTTGACTCCCGTTCCACTAAAGATTGCTCCTGCAGGTGTTGATGACAGATTGACGAGTCCCGCCTGCTCGCAGACAATGTTATCAGAATCAGTCGTAGTCATCGTAACAGATGGTGTCTGATTCACGGTGATATAATCAGGCATTGTATACGTGTCCGTTCCGGCGGCATTTGAAACAGTTAACTCGACCGTATACGTTCCAGGGGAAGTATAGATATGAGAAGGACTCTGAAAAATCGATGTTGCACCATCGCCAAAGCTCCAGCTCCAGCTCGTTGGGCTATCAGAAGAAAAATCGTTGAAAACAACAGATTCTCCCGTACAAACTGTGGTTGTAGCAGCCGTAAATGAAGCTGTTGGTGCTGCAGCCGGACCCTGTAAGTTATACATTACTTTAAAGTCATCGAAGTAGAACCCGTCACCTGTCTGGCCTCCGTCTGACTCAAAGATGAACCTTACCTTGATTACCTGACCCAAATAGTCGCTCAAATTGATCTCATCCAGTACCCAACCAGACTGCACACCTTCGTAAACAGGCTCGTTATTCGGTTGAACAGAATTGTTTGCACTCGTTCCAGGTACCGTATAATTCGTACACTGCCCAATCCAGTTCGCTCCACCATCCGTTGAAACCTGGAATTGCACATAATCGTAATCGGCTTCGATATTCCATTTTGCATAATAGGATATCTGTGCACCAGTCGCATTGGTCAAATCAATACTCGGAACATAGGTGTAGGTTTTGTTGGAAGTATTGTTCGAATAATTTCCACCAGGTGATTCAGTAAACGATCGAGTAGCCGAGACAAATGTTAAGGTTGTGGTGCTCCAGTTACCTGTCCAATTTGTTGTTGTGGACGCATCTTCCAGGGCTTGAAGCGTTAACACTCCATACGTCTTGGTGATAGTGTCTTTTTTAGACCATAAACCATTATTCGTAATCAAAATATATTTTATCTCGTCACCGAACTGTATACCCGGAACAAGTGAATAACTGATCGCCCCGGTTGCCGTTTGCATAAGATCGAGATCATGTATGACCGGACTACCTACAGCAGCTATATTCAGAAGCGGTTGGATAGAGACTGTAACAGGACCATTTTCTCGTCCCAATCGGTATGCAGAATGATTAAAATTACCAGTCATTGTGGCAACGTTTGTTGGATCGGTATCACTGACGATCACATACTTTCGCGTTAAATGCGCTAAAACAAGATTTGGGAAGACCATTTCTGCACAGGTTGAGATGATCTGACTCGAAGGTTGCCAGAAAGCAGTTCCAACCTCCGGAGTATGCGCAAACACCGTATCTTTTTGATTGACACCACAATCCACCTTGTACATATAATCGTCGGAATCACCCGATGCCGGATACAGTGCAGAACTTTTGATCGCACCATACCCGTTATACTGAACCATGTGGTTTGTTTCCGCCTGAAAATAGTCGTGATGGTCAGCAAATTCTGCTGTTGTTGTGCCTATCGGGAAAAGAATCTCCTCTGCATAGGTATGCGCATTGAAGGCCGTAATAAAATTATTGTTCTGCACTAACCATCTAATGGCTTGTGTTTCCGGTTCAGAAAAAGCCGAAGGTCCACAGTAGGTATCATTACCAGGATTCGTACTTGTTCCTGTTGTTCCCCAACCGTAAGAATAGTTCCTGTTCAGATCGACTCCGTAACTTCCGCCATTGTTGCGTCTGTTCTTTCGCCACATCCCTCCGCCATTCGGATTGGTTTGCTCGTTATACAAGTATCCATCCGGGTTGATGCATGGTACAAAATACATTTGCATATTGTTCACCAAATAGGTCACTTCATCGTTCGTTCCGTAATTCTCAAGCAAATACCACATATAAAAAATGGTTTCCATGAGAGACATCGGCTCACGCGCATGATGAATCGCAGTATAAAGCACTTTGGGTTCTGTGGCGTCATTGGTTGCAGGACTGTCAGAGATCTTCACGAAATAGATGGGCCTGTTACCGTGTGTAAGAAAGGTCGAGATCTGTGCCTTCGCAGTGATCAATGTAGGATATTGAGCAACCATGGCATCCAACTCATTCAGCATTTGCTGATAGGTCAAATATCCCCCCATAGAACCGAGGTTGAAATTGGTTGGAGTTGAAGGTGTGAAGCCTGCTGTTCCACCGCCACCTGTTCCGGAACACGTTGCATTCTTTTCTGATGGGGACGGGTCATTCGCATGGTCTACATAGTATTGCTGAACATCAGCGATCAACACTTCATAATTGAAGCCCATTTGTTGCATGGTCTGAATTTCCGCAGCAGAAAAATCTGAGATGAAGAATGACTCTTGCTTGTAAATTCCGTGGTCGACAGCAACACCAGCATCGCCTAATTGTTTCAAGCCCTCTGATCCTGTGTAGATCTTTACCCTTGAATACTCTTGAGAATACGCAAAAAGACCGGAAATCAATGCAATAAAGAGAGCGAAGAATCTGTTCATAGTTTCGTTTTTTAGTTTTAGCGAGGCAAATTACAAATTTATTCCATTCATTCGCCCCAATTTGCCCATCGGATAAAAATTAAGGTACTGAACAGGTTGTGATCCCCAATCTAAGATAGACATTCATCACGGGAAATTATCAATTCATAAAGTTCGAATTGCCACCTGTCCTTTTAAGACAAATCACTTCAGCAGATTGATCTATTTTTGATGTATTAAACTGCTTGAAGATGACAGATAAAAAAATAACATTTGGAAGAATTTTCTGGCCCAGTTTTTTGGCCGTTTTCATCATGTCCGTGATCGGACTCTTGTTGTTTTCCCTCATTCTGGGTGGAATCATTGGTAGCTTTGGTGAATTCGGCCCGAAACCTCTGGCCATCAAAAGCAACACCGTTCTGCACATGACACTCAACGGTGAGATCGGTGAAGAGGCAGAAAACAGTTTTAATGCTTCCTCGTTCTCCCTGAATAAAAAGCTTGGTTTGTCTGACATACTATTTGGTCTAGAACACGCAAAGAAAGATAACAAAATTAAGGGTGTATTCGTCGAGATCGGGGATCTTGATTGCGGTTATTCAACGGCGCGAGAAATACGCCAAGCACTCAATGACTTCGAGAAATCAGGTAAATTCCTGGTAGCCTACAATTCGGGGGAAATGATCACACAAAAAGAATATTACCTTTCATCGGCGGCAAATGAGGTCTTCGGATTCCCATCGTCAGCGATGGAGATCATTGGACTAGGTACAGAAATGGCTTTTTTCAAAGGAACACTTGACAAACTCGATGTTGAAGTCCAGGTTATACGCGGATCGAACAATGATTTCAAAAGTGCGGTAGAACCCTATTTCAGGACAGCCATGAGTGATTCGAGCCGTGTTCAGGTCGAACGCTATCTTACGTCAATGTGGGAAGATATTCGCACAGACATCGCAGCAGACCGTAAGATCACGATTGAAGAAATTAATGCGATCGCAGACAGCGCGAAGATAAGACGAGCAGAAGACGCCATCGATTTTAACTTAATGGATGGCGTTAAATACAGAGATGAAGTGATCGCTCACATTTCAAAAAAGATTGGTTTGGAGGAGGAAGAGGACCTTAGCCTGCAGTCTTTCGAAAAATATGCAAAGAAGAAATTCTACCAAAACCAGTTGCTGACAAAGAATGACAGACCTAATATTGCCGTTATACTTGCCGAAGGTGCAGTTTCAAAGGATGGTGATGAACTCACATCAAAAGAGATCTGCAAGCTTTTTCAAGATGTTCGTAAGAACAAAACAATAAAAACGGTTGTCTTCCGCATAAATAGTCCAGGAGGAAGTGCTCTTGCAAGCGATGAGATCTGGAGAGAAGTTCAACTGACCAATAAGACCAAAAAAGTAATCGTTTCAATGGGCGATGTAGCTGCATCAGGGGGCTATTATATTGCTGCCCCAGCAGCTGCAATTTTTGCAGAACCCACAACAATCACAGGCTCTATCGGCGTTTTCGGAATGATCCCATACACAGGGAAAATGCTCGAAAACAAGCTGGGTATTTCGTTCGATCGTGCAGGAACGAACAGGCATTCGATCATGACGACCAACCGGAAACTTGATGCTGAAGAATATGGCATTATCCAGGAAGAGGTCGATGCCATTTACGAACAGTTCCTCACGAGAGTTGCCGAAGGGAGGGGTATGACGACTGAAAAGGTCAATGTACTTGCAAGAGGTCGCGTTTGGACAGGACGAGATGCTTTGAAGATCGGATTAGTTGACAAGCTCGGGGGAATAAACGATGCCATTGATTATGCAGCCAAGAAAGCAGACATCAAAGAAAAGAAAGTATTGTACTATCCCTTGAAAAAAGAAGATAAACTATCAGAGATACTTGAGCAATTGGAAGAAGATGAGGAATTCGAGATCTCCGGAGGTCAAATGCCATCAGAGCTTGTTGCGTATTACACGCAATTAAAGAAGATCGAATCGATGACCGGAATACAGATGAGAATGCCCTATGAGCTCGTTATAAGGTAATCCCCTAAAAGAACGAACATCTGAAGATCCTGACTGATCACACTTTTTATTTCATCACGTGTTTCTTCGTTTGAACTTCACTTTTTGGTGAACCCACGGATGTTTTCTGCGATTAAAATGATCCGGTTTTTTTGAAGCTTGCTTTTTATAGACTAATCCAACGGCGTATTGAAAATAATCATATCGGGAGACATAGATATCCGGTACAACGGCCATTTTCCCTGTTACTTGAACATTCACTCCCCATCGTCTTGAAAAGAAGAAGTTCATTCCTGCCGACAGATTTGCAGTTAGTGTTAACGGGGCTTCGAGTGGTTGTCTGTAGGTTATCCCCAAACCAGAGGAAAGATACGGATCGAACCGCCGTGCGCCCTTCATAAATCTCCAAAAACTGTATTTTGCCGAAAAATCACCTGCAATAAAACTGCCTTTTCTTCCGGTTGAATCGTTGACAATCTTGTTGGATGAGTATTGATTATAGGCTAACGCACCTTCCACACTCCACCCTTTTCTCACATATTTATTGAAGGTTAAGCGGGTCGGGAAATATAAATAGTTCCACGAACCATTTACATCAATCAGGTTCGGTAATTTTTCCTCGTTATCGTTAACAACATTCCATCCCAGGCCGAACATCCACTTGTATGGATCTTTCTGCCTCTCAATGGATGAGGGCTGTTCAAAAGAACCAAAAACAGTCATTAAACATATTAGAACAGAAAAAGTCCTTTGTAATCTTTTGCTATTTTTCATATTGCCATTTTTATTCCCCGACTTCCTGCGTATGAAATTAAAATTAATTGCGCTGTGTCATTCAATTAGACATAAAAAAACCCTCATTTTAACGTGAGGGTTTGAATAGCAATTTATTTCGAAGCGATCTCGACGAATTCATCGTATGACACTTCTTTTTCATTCAATTTCACGGTGCTTTTGAAATAGTTTGTCAATTTCTGTTCGGCGAGCATGTCGTAGATTCGGCCAGCCTCCTCTTTGTTGCCCAAAACCTGGACAGCAGAAGCCGTGAGCTCTTTGTCTTCCGGAGCAGGGATACCGTACTGTGCATAGTTACTTACCAGCAATCCTTTCGTGAAATCAATCACCTCCTGGTTGTCCAGTTTAATCTCGTTAGTTTTAAAGATATTTCCCTGGATCAACTGCCATTTCAGACCTTTGGCATAACCATCATATTCCGTATCGATCTGGTCATCAGTGATTGGCTTCTCATTCGACATTTTTATCCAACGCTTCAAGAATGTATTCGGCAGATCAACTTTGGTCTTTTCAACAAGATCATTGTAGATATCGCGTGTCAAGATCCGATCGGAATCATTCTCAAACATTTTTCTCAGGTCATTCGAGATACGTTCGCGAAGCTCATCTTCAGAGTTAACATTTCCAGGACCGAACAATTTATCGAATAGTTCCTGATTAAGATCCGCAAGTTCCATTCTTTTGATCTCGTTGATCGTCATACGGAACTTATCTGAAATACTTGCAAGTTCATCCTCCTTGATCCCGAGCATCGCAGCAGTGTCCTTTCCACCTTTCGAAACAGATTCAGGGTTTACTTCGATCTGATCGCTTTTGGTTTTGCCCATCAGTTCTTTCTTGACCTTCTTATCCTCTACGAATTCCATGGAGATCGTTGATGAGTGCATGATTCCACCTTCTTTAACGGAACCATCCTCTTTCAGCTCTACGAATTGTGCAAGAATCATATCACCATCTCCGACATTTTCCACAGAGATCAATTTCCCGTAACGTCGGCGAAGATCATCCACCTGCTGGTCCAACAACTTGTTGTCCACTTTAACCTTTACATAATCATACTTACTCTTTCCGGAAAGCGGAATGTCGAATGACGGTGTCAGTCCTATTTCGTATTCAAACTCAAAGGTATCCGGCTTTTCAAAGTTTCCAACAACATCGGAACCTTCCTTTGGGATCGGATTACCAAGGATTTCGATATTATTGTCCTGAATGTATTTGTACAATGCATCATTCACAAGCTTATTCAACTCTTCAGCCAACACCGCTTTACTATACTGTTTTTGAACCATTCCAAAGGGAACATGACCCGGACGGAATCCAGGTATCTTAGCAGTTTTACGGTATTTTTCAAGCGTAGTTTTTACCTTTACCTGGTAATCAGCCGGAGCGATCTCTACTTTCAACACTGCGTTCAACGCATCAACATCTTGACGAATAACGTTCATTCTTTTTTATTTTTTTAAACGACTATAAACAAAAATGGTCTCGTTAGAAATCAACGAGACCATGTTTTCGTGCGGATGGAGGGACTCGAACCCGCACACCTCTCGGCACTAGATCCTAAGTCTAGCGTGTCTACCAATTTCACCACATCCGCAAATTTTATTTCAACTGTAAAGGTTTCGCTTAACCTTTCCCTGCTTCGTTTTATCGAATTGGGAGTGCAAAGATATTTATTTATTTTAAAGAATGAAATGAAGACTAAAAAAAATATTCGATGTGCCTTAAAAATTGTGGATAAATCATTTTCTTCAGCTGTTGAACAGAATTTAATTCAGGTTATTTTTGGAGCCAGAAACAGTGACTTATGCTGAGTATTGATCCCAAATCGTTGCCTATTCCGAAGCTCCATCAGTATTTACTGGGGGCAATCGGTCCACGTCCAATTGCATTCGCATCAACGATCGATTCGGATGGAAATCACAATTTGGCCCCGTTCAGTTTTTTCAATGTTTTCAGTGCCAATCCGCCGATCATGATCTTTTCGCCTGCCCGTTCAGGAAGATCGAATACAACAAAGGACACCTACAACAATGTTAAAGTTGTACCCGAAGTTGTTATCAATGTTGTATCCTATGATATCGTTCACCAGATGAGCCTTGCCAGTTCACCTTATCCGGCAGGTGTGAGCGAATTCCTTAAGGCAGGGTTCACTCCACTTCCTTCAGAGCGCATTAAACCAATGCGCGTGGGAGAATCACCCATTCAATTCGAATGCAAGGTGATCGAGGTAAAGGAACTCGGAACGGAGGGTGGCGCAGGAAACCTGGTGATCTGTGAAGTTGTTCAAATCCATATTCATGAGAATGTATTGGATGAAAATGGGATGATCGACCAGCACAAAATCGACCTGGTTTCGAGGATGGGTGGAAACTGGTATTGTCGTGCGGACAAAAATTCGATGTTTGAAATCGCAAAACCTATCACGACCTGTGGTGTCGGATATGATCAGATACCTGCAGACATTCTGAACAGTTCCATCCTTACGGGCAATGATCTTGGTTATCTTGGGGGGATCGAAGAACTGCCTAACGAGACTGATGTTAATGAATACAAACTCTTGGAATTAAGCGAAATCTTTGTATCTTTAGAAGACAAACCTGCAGAATTGGAGGTTGCTCTTCACCAGAGAGCAAAAGAGCTGCTGTCGGAGAACAAACTGGAAGAAGCCTGGATGACACTTCTTTCTTTTAACAACGGATAAAACAACAACAATCTAAATAAATACCATTATGTTTAAACTTACAGGAACCGTGAAGGTGGTGAACAGTACTGTTCAAGTGTCAGAGAAATTTTCCAAAAGGGAATTTGTAGTAACCGATACATCGAGCATGTATCCTCAAGATATCCTATTTCAGGCTACACAGGATAAATGTTCTCTGTTGGATGCTGTGCAAACGGGCGAACAAGTGGAGGTATCTTTCAACCTGCGTGGTCGGGAATGGACAAGTCCACAGGGAGAAGTAAAGTACTTCAACACATTGGAAGCGTGGAGAATCGAGAAGGCAGGAGTTGGGGCGCCTCAGGGCATTCCTCAGGGTGGTCCTTCCGCAATGAATCTTGACCCGCTCACCGCTGCACCTTCTGCAGCAATGAATGTTGACAGTGAAGATGATGATCTACCGTTCTAAGATCATTCAACTATATAATGGCCGGGCATTTGTCCGGCTTTTTTATTTACAGTTGGAAGATAGTTGAAATGCTGTTTCTATCGCTGTATAAATTTTCGATTGACTGATTATCGATGGCCGTAGCATTCAGAATTTGAATATGCTCATTCCAGCTAAGAACCTTCGCATGTTGTATCGTTTTCCCGTAAATTCCGGCACCAAATTTTTCCGGTTCTACCGAAACCCAATTAAAAGGTATACCCATCTCCAGGAGAATTCTTGCTGTCAATCTACCTTTTGTACCTGTGCCATTTAGAATGAGTGGAGCTTTGACCAGATCATGATCAATAAATCTTCTGATCTTCAGGTCAAAAAATTGTTCCTGGCTGTAGTCTTTACTGTTACGAGATGTTCGCATCGGATGTTCTCGCCACAGGTGCGTCACCTCATCGATCCCTTTTATCTTCAAGCCAAAAGAATACCATCTAAAAAGGAGGTCATAATCCTCCGGGTAAACCAAGCCGTCAAATCCTCCGCATTGTCTTAATCTTTCGGCGCGCATCATCCAGTTACCGGATGAAAGACTACATTCCCTGTAGATCTCGGAATAAAAATCCTGCCGATCGACCCGATCGTTCAGCCATTTTTCATATTTCAAATAACCGGGAGAAATGATACCTGCTTCCGAAAAATACTTCACTTTTCCGGTGACGATGTCAATGCCTGATTCATTCAATGACGAAAGAAAAACGGATAATTTATCGGGCGGCATAATGTCATCGGAATCCATTCTTGTTACAAAGGTTCCTTCGGCGATCTTGAATCCCGTTACCAATGCATCACTGATCCCTTTACCGGTATTTCTGACCAATTTAACTCGGGAATCTCTAAGGTATGGTTTCAAGAGCTCCACTTCATTTTGCAGGGAATGATCATTTATCAAGATCCATTCCCAGTCATCATAGGACTGACTAAAAATTGATTCAGCAGTTTCACGGATAAAATCAGCTGAATTGCGAAATGGAGTGATGATTGAAATGGTCGGCATATCAGTTCCCAATCTTTGAAAGTATTAGGTCAATTTGATGAAAGTCGCAAGCAAACCCAACTGAATCAAAAACATGATCAATCCAAAAGACAATCCCTTTCGTCCCGAAAGGATCAACTTTTTAAAACTCACCTTCATTCCGATTGCCGCCATGGCCACAGTCAGAACTACCTTACCACAGGACTCCATCAATTCTAGCCAAGATTCAGGAAACTCAACAACTGTTCCTAAAACAGTAATCACAATGAACCCAATTAGATACCAGGGAAGTTTAAAATGATCTTTCCAGGTGGCCGCTGTTTTTCGATTGATCAAAAAATTAATAAAGATCAAACCGGGAGTTAGCAGTGCAACGCGAGCCAGTTTAATTGTGATAGCCGCCTCTCCTGCTTCCTCGCCTACTGTGAAACCTGCGCCGGCAACGTTACCTACGGAATGTAATGACCCTCCGATCATCAGGCCGATCTCGGAGCTATCGAAACCAGTTTTTAAAAGGACCATTGGCAATATTATCATTCCCAATGTGCCATACAAATTTACCACTGCCATTGAGATCGCAACATCTTCCTTGTCTTTTGACACACTTGGTGCCAGGGCTGCGATCGCGCTTGATCCACAGATAGCTGTTCCGAATCCGACCAACCAACCCGTCGACCCGGGACAATTGAACTTTTGAGCCAAGACAACGGAAAGTATCAAAATGATAAACAAAACCGCTGCAACAGCAATAAAACTAGTTGCTCCCAGCTCTGTGATATGGGAATAATTAATGGCGAACGCCAGAAATAAGATGGAAAGTTCGAGTAATTTGCTGCTCGTGTATGAGATTCCTGACTCCACGGATTCAGGAAGGTTTGTAGCGTTACCAAGAGTGATCCCCAGTATCAGTGCTATCATCACACTGTTGACAGCGGAAGGAGTAAATTCAGCAAGAAAAAAGGAGAGCACTCCAAGGGCCGCAGCCAGGATGATCCCCCTTCCCTCCCTCTGAAAAAAGTTCATTACTTCTTTACGACTTTACCCGTCCAACCTGTGATTCCACCTTCAAGATTGTATACGCTTTGAAACCCTTGAGCTACCATCATGTCTGAAGCGCCTGCACTTCGGCCTCCGCTTCGGCAATACACGATATAGGTCTTTGATTTATCCAATTTTGCGATCTCAGAGGCAAAATTCGCATTCTTATAATCCACAAATACCGTTGCGCCTTCAATGATCCCTTCATTGATCTCTTCCGGAGTGCGCACATCGATTAGGATCGCATTCTTTTCATTCATGATCTTCCCGACAGCAGACGGTCCTATGTTCTGAACTGCCGCAATCGTTTGCTCTTGAGTCGGGGCAGTTCCTTCTGTCGCTTCAGGTTTTGTCCCGCATGACATCACAGTGATCGCTCCGACCAACATTACTGATATAACTCCTGTCATTTTCATCTTTTTTCAATTTTAAACGAATTTCGCGAATTGATCTCAAATAGAAGTAACAAATGTTACTCAGCTTACGAAATACACGATTACATTCAACAAAAAAGCCCATCATTACTGACGGGCTCTTCCAAAAAATAACTTCTATCTATCAGATAACTTTCACCTTAACAGCGTTAAGTCCTTTTCTTCCTTCTTCCAATTCAAATTCTACTTCGTCACCATCACGGATCTCGTCGATCAAACCTGATACGTGAACAAAATACTCTTTGTTTGTTCCTTCTTCATTAATGAAACCAAAACCTTTTGTCTCATTAAAGAATTTTACTGTGCCTTTACTCATTTTGATGTAATAAAAAATATATAATGGCGCAATGTACGGTTTAATTTCGGATAAATCTATTAAATTCTTCAGCACTTTTAAAATAAGTTGTAATCCCTTCTTGCAACCCTGCACTTTTCACACCCAATTCACCAATGATATTGGCTCCTTCTGTTGACCTTCACCCTCCATTACCGCAAATAGTTACCTGCACTGTATTTCAATTCAGATAGTGTACAATTTTTTAATTGCTCCAATGGCATTTGGAATGACTTCCGGCATATACGAATTGACATGTTCCTCTCTTTTGACCGAACAGTGATCAGCGTAAGCGGAACCCCATTCTCAATCTTTACGGTTCATTTTTCCATTGTTATCCTTGTATTCATTCTGATCATTTCTTCATTCGCACCTGAATTACCACCCCTGAAACCATGGTTATTCCCGCTATGAACAATATGGCTGCATCCATGTTCAGTTGATCAGCAATAATCCCCGTTATTACCGCTCCGATTGCGTAACCCAGATCTCTCCACAAGCGAAAAACCCCAATACTCTCTGCCCGATCAAGAGGATGCGTGTTCTCAGCGACGGTCGCAAGGAAGGTTGGATAAACCATGGCAGTACCCCACCCCAGCAGTGCAGACAATAAACTATAATCCAACTCACTTCGGGCATAGATCATGGCGAAGAGTGCAATTGCCTGCAGGACCATCCCTGTAACGAGCATGTATTTTTTAGAGAAATGATCGGCCATTTTACCCGTGATCAATTGACCCAGCCCCCAGACAGCCGGGTAAACTGCAGTGATCACTCCGACAGTGCCAATCGAGAATCCCTTTGACATCAGCAAAACAGGTAAAAGCCCCCAGGACATACCGTCGTTCAGATTATTGATCAGGCCTGCCTGAGTAACCGATCCCAGATTGCGATTCTTCCACGTTGTTTCCCAAAAGATATTCTTTAATCGTGGCACTTTACTGGAAACCGTTTCCTTTGTCACATACCCGGTCGTGTCCCTAATGAGAAGAATACTCCCCATCAATCCCATGATCACCAGCGCAACACCTATAAAAAACGGATATGGCCGTAAACCAAATTCGGAAGCCGTCCAACCGGTAAGAAAGGCTACCAATGCTACCGCGATATATCCAGCAAATTCATTCAAACCCATTGCGAGCCCTCGCTGTTTTTCTCCAACAAGATCGATCTTCATCAACACCGTTGACGACCAGGCCAATCCCTGATTTAAACCCAACAATACATTCGCTACAATGATCCAGTTCCATGAAGGTGCATACATCAGGATGAATGGGATAGGCAATGCGACCAACCAACCTACCACGAGCAATTTCTTTCTTCCAAATAGTCCGGCCAGGACACCGGTATAATAATTAGTAACAGCTTTAACGAGTCCAAAGACTACAATAAAGGAGAGGATAGCAGTATGTGCGGCAATATGGAACTCCTCCCGAGCGATCTCCGGCAAGATACTTCGTTCAAGTCCTACCATACCACCAACAAACGCATTGATAATGACCAGCAGTGTAAATTGCTTCCAGTTCTCCTTAAGTCCGAGTTGTACCTCCATGATCTTAGATCAATTTGATACAAAGGTCAGAAGCTACGGAGCGTTATCCTTTTACAATTGTTAAATAATGAAATCTCAACGGATCATTTTCTGGACCTGATCCGACTCAAACTTACCTGAGTGATCCCCAGGTAGGAGGCAATAAATTTCAATGGTACTCGCTTCAACATATCCGGCTGTGTTGTGATCAATTGTCTGTACCGCTCTTCCGGAGTCTGGAACTGCAAACTTTCGATCCGCTGTATGGTTTTCACATACTGCTGTTCTATGATCCTTCTGAACATTCGTTCGATTGCAGGATGCCTATCAAACAAGTCGAACAGTTTTGGCGCACTTACTGCGATCAATTGTGAATCCTCTACTGCCTGGATGGCTTTTTTTGAAGGCACTCCGGCAAATAAACTCTCTGCTCTAGCCACTATGGCATTCTCCGGTTCAAAACTTTCGGTGATATCCGTTCCGTCTTTCAAGTACCAGATACGCAACATTCCTGATGTCACAAAATAGATGGTTCTACACGTATGACCAACAGGCTGAAGCTCTTCATTCCTGGAAATTGACTGTTCAGTCGATATTTTACGGATCACGTCCAATTCGTTCTCGTCAAGTGCTTGAATGCTATTGAGAAAATTCAGAAAATGCTCCATTTTATATTCGGTTCATAGCACATTTATAAAACCCGTTACAGATGACTTTTCCTTTTCGCTGACCTTTCTGTAGTCGATCTTCCAAAAATACGTTCCACTTGGAAATTTAGCTTGCCCCTTTTCGCTTTCATTCATGTTCAGATCGAGAGACTTACCAAATTTCTTGGATTCATACAAAAGAGATCCCCATCTGTTGAACAATTGAAAATTGAACTCAGACAGATCACATTTACAGGTTATGGTTAATGAATCACCATTGTTCTTGACGAGTGAAACAGGCAATTCAAAACAATTTTCGGCGGGCGTTGTAGTTTGGGCATTTCCATAATAACCGCCGACCAGAATAACCATTAACAAAAGGATGGATCGCATATATATCATTTGAAAGAACAAGGTACGATTTACATCAAAGATAAGAAACACTTTTCTGCATGACATGCCATGTTTACCTACAATACACTATCTTTGCACCTCATTTTTTCATTCATATGATCTCAGTTAATGGCCTTACGGTCGAATTCAGTGCGCGAACACTTTTTAAGGATGTAAGTTTCGTAATTAATCCAAACGATAAGATCGCCCTGATGGGAAAGAACGGTGCCGGAAAATCGACCATGATGAAGATCATTGCCGGCGTTCAAAATCCCAACCGAGGGAGTATTCAATGTGCACCAGATACCAAGATCGCCTACCTGCCGCAGCACTTATTGACAGAAGATAATTGTACAGTTTTCGAGGAGACAGCCAAAGCATTCGGACAGATCATTGAAATGAAGAATGAGATGGAACGTCTGAACAAAGAACTTGAAACGAGAACCGATTACGAATCTGATTCCTACATGAAGGTGATCGAACGGGTTGCCGAACTGGGCGAGAAATATTATGCCATTGAGGAAACAAATTTTGATGCTGAAGTAGAGAAGGCGTTACTTGGTTTGGGATTCAAAAGAAGTGACTTTACGCGAAATACG
>Ga0315908_10001682_pt1 | contig 16515 bp, 16 predicted proteins | sample LakEriMetagenome_12_FD_203520 | JGI IMG/M metagenome (GOLD analysis project Ga0315908, IMG submission 203520) | Freshwater fungal communities from buoy surface, Lake Erie, Ohio, United States - Buoy 4 MA124 | ecosystem: Environmental > Aquatic > Freshwater > Lake > Lake biofilm | place: USA... | reverse complement strand
GGAACAGCTTGGCGAGAACCTAGCAGTTGCTCTAGATGAAATATTGAGACTAAAGCCTTCATCTTCAAAGGGTAAGTACCTATTGAAGGCGTCTCTAGCAACAACCTTTGGCCCTGGTATCCCACTAGACACCAGCGTTACCAAAGTAGAGTTCTAAAAAGTTTTACCTAGCATTCACTAAAGAAAGTTAGGCTGAAGGACCAGGAGAAATCCTGGTCCTTCATCATCTTGTTAGCAGTTCGTAGAAATGCGAATGTAGATCGAAAGGTTGGGATATTGCCAACAGAACCGTTTGGTGCAGCCACACTGCTAGATACAAAAGATCCAATGGGGCTAAGAGCAACAGCTCCTCTACTAGACGCGTGGATACGCGACATGGAGACAGACAGATCTCCTTTCCAAATCCCCGGCCATAAAGGTCGCACCAATCTAACCGGTCCCATCGTTGATGGAGACATTCCAGTTCTGCCAGGTAATCACCCATATCGAATCTCACCTTCCCTAATCCTTGAAGCAGAGAAACTAGCTGCTGATCTATGGGGAGCAGACCTATGCCGCTTTGGAGTTAATGGTTCATCTGGTTCTAACCACGCAGCTGTTATGGCAGTAGCTGGTCCTGGTGACAAAGTCATTGTTTCTAGAACCCTTCATAAATCAGTTCTTGTTGGAATGGTTTATGCCGGAGTAATTCCTGTCTGGGTAAGACCAGAGATTAACCCAGCTACAGGTTTACCTGAGTACCTCCCTTCATCAAGGTTGCGAGAAACCCTAGAACAACATCCAGATGCTAAAGCAGTTCTAATCGGTGAACCTTCATACGTTGGAACCATGTCTAACATTCCAAGACTTGCCAAGGTGTCCCATGAGTTTGGTGTTCCACTAGTTGTTGATGCAGCTTGGGCCGCTCACTATGGTTTCCACCCAGAACTACCTCAGCATCCTCTTGCTGAAGGTGCAGACATTGTTGTCACCTCAGCACACAAGACTCTCCCAGCTTGGTCTCAAGCAAGCTTTGTATTAGTCAGAGAAGGTCTAGTTGATCTCAATAGATTCAACAAGGCATTTGATTCAACCCAGACAACTTCAATGTCTGGAAGAATCCTTGCATCCATTGATGCCTCTCGTGCTCTTCTAGAAAAGCACGGCTATGACCTGATTGACCCAATTATTGATGCAACCGAAAAAGGTAGAGCAACACTTGTTGCTGCTGGCATTGAAGTTATTGATGGTGAATACATTGATCCACTCAAGCTGGTTATCTTGCTTCCTAAGACCGGAGCAGATGGAAACCTAGTTGAGCAAGATCTACTAAATGCCAACATCGATGTTGAGATGGCTAACAGAGACCTAATCATTCCAATGATTACCTTTGCTGACACACCTGAACTGATTGAAGATTTAGTAAACAGAATCATTGAGTCAGTCAACAAACACAGGGGAGAACCTAGATCTGTTTCAACGGCAGCAGTGTTCTCTATCGTTCCCGAAGTTGTTGTTAGCCCTAGAGATGCATTCTTCTCTAAGCAAGAGGTAGTAACTGCAGACAAAGCGGTTGGTCGAGTATCAGCGGAGATGATCTGCCCTTACCCACCAGGTGTTCCAGTGTTATCTCCAGGCGAAAGAATTACTCAGCAAGCTCTAGATGCCCTATTCGAAGCTAGAGATAGTGGAGTGAGAATTGCCTTTGCTGCCGATAGAACTCTAGAGACCTTTGTAGTTCTACCTGAGTAATTAGTTTTTGTAGAAATTTTGTCGAGGTCCCATCTTCAGGACTACCAAACGCTTATTTTCTTCATCTACTTCTACTCGAGCCCTGTAGATTCCAAATCGGATTTTGTAAAGCCCCGCCCATTGGCCCGTCAGTTTAGATAAATGAGGATAAGGGTTACCTGTTTCAACTATTCGGTTTAGTTCGGCTTGGATTTCTTGCACTACTAACCTTGGCATCTTTCGTTGTTGCTTTTGAGCTCGCGCGCTTAGTGCCCAGCTCCAGCTCCTCAAGTTCAAATTCACGCAATACATCTTCCATGGAATACATTTTCTGGTTGCGTCCACCGTCAGCAATGTATTGCTTGATAGCTTTCAAATCCTCAAGATCTTCATAAAACTCTTCTAGGCCACGTACAAGCAAATCCTCGAGGAGCGATTGCTCGTCGCGATCAATCTTCTTGGCTAGCTTTCTGACTAGTTTTTCGATTTTTGGAGAGACTTCGATGTTAACCATTGGCATAATAATTCCTCTTTTGGAAGTGATATGAAAGACACTAAGTCAATTTGTGGATAAGTTCAAGAGTCAAAGCCCTGATGGGAACTGATACGGAGTTCTCTAATCCCACCCTATGGTGTGGGAACTCCAAGCTCTCGGGAATAAATCCAAACCTGAAATAGTTCTAATAACTAGCGATGTCAGTGGTCAGGACTAGCATCTTATTCCCAGAGCAATTACCGATCTAGTCAGGAGATTTTCATGAGCAAAAATGCAAAAAAGTTCCAGAAGCCTCAAGCTAGCAAGCACAACGCTAGATGCACACAGACCCCTAGTAAAGAGCGTTACCGTGACATGAAGGAAGCCAAGCGCGACCTTCGCTTCTTCAGAAGCAAAGCGGCTGAAGACATGCAGAACCAGGGTTGGACCACCTTCAACCAGAAGCGTGTCTATGAGTGCTCAGGATGTAAGGGTTATCACCTAACTTCTCAAGAGCTAGGCAGAGTTGAGTTCGAAGTAGTTAGAGCACCAGAGCTGACAATTGCAGATCTAATTCTTTCCGCATAAACGGGAATAAACCAAAGTTCCAACCGCTTTACACAATTAGAGCTAGCCCATGGAAGGGGCCGACCATAAACTTTTTCGACATCATTGGATTTCTAGTCCTGCTATTTCTAGCTGGTGTTGTGATCTTTGCTATCGGCATCCACTTCTTTATTGCTCTCTACGCAGCCTTTGGGAATCCCAAACCAGCTCCCCGCCCCACCAGTAAAAACGATTCCGAATATTAAATAATCGGGAACGGCGTGTTTGTATCCAAAACACAAAAATAGTTTCACAATAACTTTCCAACTAAATTTTCCAACCCCCTAAGGCACATAGAAGTGTCAGAACCTTGGAGCAAAATGAACGTCGATTTCACAACCCCTGAAGACGAACTCTGGGAAGAATTCAACCAAGCAGCAACACTCCCTGCTCGTAGAGTTGAGATCCTTTATAGCTTCGGTCACCGTGAAGCTTGGAACTTTCCAATCAAGGAACCTATGAAGTACTGGATGCCAGCACTAGAGATGGCTAGAGAAAACCAGCTTGTTCGTGAGTGGGTTGAGGTTACTGAAGCAATCACTCGTGAATACATCATGAACCAGCATGAGTATGAACTTGCCATTGAGATGGCAAATGAAGGTTTAGGTCTTATTCCTGAACTTGCCTTTGATCTGGAAGATCGCGTCTCGCAAGCCCATCTAACCTGGGGTAAGGCAGTGGCCTACGACAACCTGGAAAAGTACCCTGAAGCTCTAGCGTTTTTCAACTTAGGTTCAAGAATGTATGCCAACGTTGGCAATGACATTCTGGCAAACGTCCTTGCTAGTGCTTCAGCATTCATCCACACCCAGCTTGATGAACACGACGAGGCCGAGAACATGCTTCCTGCCATTAGAGAGTTCTTTATTCAGAAGGAAGATCTAGCCAGAGTTGCCTACTGTGATCTAATCTCGGCAATTGTCATGATGCATAAGGGACAGTACCAAGAGGCACTTGAACTAGCCCTTGAGGTCAAGTCTGTAGAGAAGCAAGTCAACAAACTAGATTCAGGAACGTTGCGTTGGGTAGCTAAGGCCTACTTCTACACCGAGAACTATGGAGAAGCAGTGGCTCATTACCGTCAAGCAATCAAGATGGCAAGCAAGAAGCCTGACCGTGACTATAAGGATGTAGTCAAGGCAACCCTAGGGCTTGCTGAAGTCTATGCAGCCCAGGGTAAGACTAAGGAAGCTGCTGCAGCAAGATTCGACGCCAAAGTCATGGACAAGCGTTTGAAGAAGCCAAGATTGACTAACAGTGCTAAAGCCATCAAGGAAGTTGAACAGCTGCGCGCTAAAGGTGAATACGATCTTGCTATTCAACTCACAGCTGAACTAGTTCAAGAAAGCTCAGAGGCAGGGGATATCTCTCTTCGCCTTCGTGCAGAATGCGAACACATCATCACTAACTTCCTGAAGGAAGACTATGAAGGTGTAGCAAGCACCTGGGAAGCAATGCCAAGAGCAACTCTTGAACTCCACGACGAACTCGTCATCAAAATCAAGAACATGGTTTGCCACTCGCTAGCAAAACTAGGCAGAGTTCAAGAAGCATCAGAACTGAACAACCAGGTTCTCTCTGACATTCGCGTAGCTCAAAACAAGCAAGAGCAAGCCTATGCTTTCGAAAACAGAGTTGAGATTGAATCTGATCCAAACGAAAAGAAGAAGCACATCTCTTACGCAATCGAAACAAACCTAGAAGCACAGAACCCTGATCGCGCCTTAAAAATTACTCGCAAATTCCGCGATCAGTACTAAGATGTTCTTAGGTGGAAACACCAACTAAAACTAAATATCTACTGTTCAAACTCGAAAGAGTTTAAGAAGAGTGCAACCTGCCGCCCATCGGCAAGGTGCCAAAGAAGTAACAAAGGAACAGGCCTAGACAACCGTCTAAGCAACTAAAGATGGGGCAGTTATGCCCCGATAGATCAAGCGAAAGCTTGAAGAAAGGGGCACTACTCATGTCCGAAGAAACACAACAAAACCGAGGGCCATACCTGCTCGAAGTTTTTAGCTTCCAGCACCACAAGCAGTATGCGTCTAACGCTGAGGACGGCGTGAAAAAGGGATTCCTCCTAGGGCCAGTGCGGACTGACTGCCAGGCCTATTCAGCAGGACATCACTTCCACTGGATCCCAGTGTTCCGATACAGCAAGGAAAAAGAGTTCGCTGAAGTGGAGTGGCTTGAAGGTCAATCATTTGAAGTTACAACTCAAGGCAAAACACAAACCTGGTATCACCATGACCCAGAGCGTCTAAAGCTGGCTGTTGAAAGCTGCAGAAGAGAAGACGTCATGGCAATCAAAGACAGACCTTGGATCTTCATCTGGTGTGGCGATGGATGCTACGCATTCAACTGCTCAGAAGAACCAATTACTCATTGCAACGAATAACCCCTAACCAAAGAGAGAATCTAAAACCTATGTCTGAAGAAACTAGAAATAACGTGTGTCACAGCTACGGTGGTGGCCACCACTTTCACTACATCGCCATCAATTCAGCCAGCCGACCAAGAGTTCCAGCAGCAGTGAAAGTGTTCGGCGATGCAGCCTTCCAAGTGACAGTAGAAGACGTAACTAACTTCTGGTTCACTCATGACCCACAGAGACTCCTCATCGCTCTAGCCGGAGCAAAGCCTGAGAACATCGAAGCCACCAAAGGTAGAACCTGGCTCTTTGTCAAAGGGGATTATGGAGTTAGCTGTTTCAACATGACTACCAGCCCAATCACACCTTGTGTGAGAGAAGTTGCAAAAGTTGACATGTCTGGTATCTGGGAGATTGTCAGAAGACTAGAAAAGGAGGAGCAAGATCAGTAAATAAATACCGCAGTCAAATGTTGAGAAGCGAAAGCTTCAAAGAAGAGTGCAACCTGCCCCATTCGGCAAGGTGCCAAAGATCCAAGCGAACGCAACAGACCAAAGCACAAGGTAACTAAAGAAAGGGCATCTCAATGTCTGAAATAACCTGCTACAGCTTTCACCAAGGGCACAACATCTATCACGAAAAGATAGATGACTTCAAGCAACCAAGAGTTGCCATAGACATCTCTCACGTCATGAACCGAGCCTTCTTGGTTTCATTCAATGGAGAACAAGAGTATTGGTATCACCACATGCCGCACAGATTACTTGAAGCACTATTCAAGAGCCACCCTGAAGGTATTGAAGCTACTCAAGATAAGAGATTCATCTTTGTATACACAGGTGGCCTAATCCTTAGATTTAGCATGTCTCAGGAACCACTAACTAGCTGCATGCATGTATCCGAAGGATCAAAGGTCCACCCAGTAATCGCCGCAACAATCAAGCACATCCATGCCGAGAACATCAAGAAGCTAATAGAAAGAGGAATCAGTGGCTAAAAGCATTTAGTACTTTCGTATTGAGCCAAGAGGATCGCTAGGCCACTCCCTCGGGAGAACCCCCGAGAATTACTTTCGTACACTTAGCCTTGAGTAGCTAAACTCCGTCAAGTCTGTGCTGAGAATGCTTTGAGACTAGAGTGTGCCACTCCGAAAGTTATTAGATCGTTGAAGTTAAGTTCGAAGCTCACTTTTCCTATCGCTGTAGAAGCTTGAGTAGAAGGAATTTCTGGCCTAGGCAAGTCAACAGCATTGAAAATCAGAATCTCATCTGAGCCACCTAAGAGAGTGAATCGATAATTCTCAGTTTCTTCTAGATTTGTCCCAATGGTCTTGAAGAAAACATCCACCACGTGCTGCTGGTTAATAGGGGTGAGGAGCGAAACACACTCTGTTAATAGTTCGAGAAGGTTCTTACCCGAGGTATCTGGTGTTAATTTCACAGAGGCAAAAAATATTGGCCGATCGGGTTGGCTCATTTGATGAAGGCGCAGAGAATGAATTCGATCGTTCCCATCTGTTGTCTTCACCTCAACAAAGTTTGAACTGAAACTAAAATCACTTTTTGCTGTTGGAAGGACATGCCAGGCCTGAGCATTCTGATTTGGATCGTCCGAGCAAGCGATGAAGGCAAGTTCGCCCCAAAGTCCCACAATTGCACTTTTAGACACAGTAGGAGTTGCCAAGAAAAGTTCAACAATTCTCTCTACACTTAACCGAACTTCCGAAGTCGTCGGCTCTTGTGGAAGCGAGTTTACGAATGTTGCGACCAATGTGCAGAACGCCTCTTGCATTGATCTATCCGTGGACAGTAGTTTGAGTAACGTAAAGTCTTTACCCACAACAATTCCGTTAATCTCAATTTCATATCTAGCACTGTATTCAATTCGAAGATTCTTAAACTTTTTTGTTGGAAGCACTTTAGGCTCAGAGTCAGCAAAAAGAACTAACATGTCACCTGAAGAATCTTTCCCAATAAAAACATTTGTTCGACCGGGAAGCTCATGGGCGACTACTGCACCTTCCTGAACTGGCTCGCCACTCAGTCCATCAAAGGTGTCTAAGAAATCTTGACCTATTTTCTTCATTCTGCTTCCTCAAGTATCGCCGTTGCTAAGTCTTCGGATGGCCTAATTGATACCCATGGCACATAAGAGACCGAATCATCCGCTGGGTTCTGGATCTTCGCAAATCTCAAGTGCATGGTGGTGTGCTCCGTATAAATTTTTTCATCACCTACATAAGTAAGCGACTTCAAGGACGCTCCTTGTGGGTTGCGTCCAATGAAAATATTGTCTAGTTCATCCGCTGGGGATAGCTTACGCGTCTGAAGTTTTGTTTTGTCAAGGTCATTGATGAGCACTACATCCAGCACCAAGTCGGGTTTGCGCTCAAGTGCATTCATAGCACACATCTGTACAAGAATCATGGCAGAAACGTCTCGTGCCTCAGGTATCTGGAGTTCCAAGAGAAAATCCACCAACTGTTGCAGTGGAATTCCTCGGAGAAGGACATGCTTCTGTGAGGACTCTCTTTTGTCTACCCAAGCTACAGGGTGCGCTTTTGGCGGGAAGTCTTTCCTCCACTTGTCAACGTATGCTTGCATTACCTTAACGTTGTGTTGAACAGAGTTTGCTTCTGAGTGAAGGTACTTGTTCTTAACCCAACCCTGCTTCAAAACGGACTTTACACTGTTGATGCCAATGACACTGGGGCGAGTTGCATGACGAAAGATTGGATCAAGAATAAATGTACGCTTCCACTCCCGCAATGGACGTCCTTGAAGGCTTGCTAGAGAAGCTCTAAGAGCGTTCTCATGAATCACATACTTTTCGAATGCTGTTTTTACAGTTTCTGCTAGGAAAACTCTCACCAGCCCAAGGTAGTCATGGTGATAACCAAAAAAACGAGCCCGCTGCTGAAGGGTGTCAGGAGTGCTAGTCATTGTTCTCGGCATATAAGTGGTAGTTATTCCCTTAACCGTGAAACCTCTATCGAGCTTCATTCCTCCAATTAGTACCCAGAACTGATTTTGGTACCAGTCAATTTTTGCGACGGCATCGTCTGTGCTGTTCACTATGACCACGCTTGTTTCGCTCATTGCATCAATCAGGTGTTCAATTAAATCATCCAAATCTGGCATCGAGGGGTAAGTGCTCTTCAAGTCTTCATAGGTTTGTCTGAATGCAAGAATCAACTCCTGAAAACTTTCACCACTCCCACTCGACAGAACCTCTCTCCAATGACTCCTGTTGTTATCTGTCCACTTGTTGAAAGTCGCATGGGGTAGAGTTTGAGCTGAGACTTGAATCATCATGGATCTTGCCGATTTCTTTTTCCCAGGTTCCTGTTGTTCGTGTAGTTGAACGGCGCATCCAAGCCAGAAACTCCTTAGAGCTGCAAGGAGAGATTCGGGCACCTCGTCGGGCATATCTTTGGGGCGTATTATGTCCACATCAGGTATTAGGCGTATGTTGTTCTCAAGCCCTTCTGGCCCAAAAAAAGTGCTCCCACCTGTGTATAAGTCACCTGGATCAAGGACTCGTGCAAAAGCAGGTGAGAGAACGTCAGCTTTTGAAGCTAATAGGTTAGCTTGAGGCGTGGCTGTGTACTGCAGATATGTGTGCTTCGGTAATACACCTCTAAGAGCCTTAACCGCACCGTGAATCCTTGAAGACGACTCCTCTCTTTCCTCCGCCAGTTGCTTCGCTGACAAATTGACCTTCGACTTGTTGTTTGGTGTTGCTTGGTCACTTTCGTCATCTATGAGAAGAACTGGGACATTAGACATATCCACAGTCTCTAGTAGGCGCTTAAGGTCATCGATGTGAGTACCATGCTTGAGAATCGTTATGAGAACTGAATGTTTAGCAGGATTATTTGCCCAGTAATTGATCCTGTCCTTCACGTCCGAGGCTTGAGCGGAAGGTTGCCCATTCGATTTGATTCCCGGGGAAAGATACGATTTCCAGTCAGAGGAGTACTCTGCCTTCATGCCCAGGTCGTCTTCCATTCTCTCTATGGATTGGTGCTTCAATAGATTGGTAACGCCAGCGAGAAGGATAACAACTCCATAGCCATTGTCCCTGGCTAGTACCGTCACTGTTGTGAAAGACTGTGTTTTTCCTGACTGAACGTAACCCAGCACTAAGCCAGATTCCGCGTATGCTACAGCAGAGTTTGGGTTTTCGCAGTTACCCAGAATTGCTACTGAATTAGCCTGCAGACGCTCGATAGCTGCAATGTCGAAATTCTTCAGACCTTCAAGGTATTTGTTGGTACATTCGCCGATGATGGGCTCCCACTTTTGAACCCCTTTGTTAATGATCACTGGCTTGAGAACGATATCCGATTCACTCAATTTATTCTCCGATTCTAAGTAACTGGTTTAGGAAGTCAATGATGTAACCTGATTTAGCTCCAACTTGCTTTCCCAAGGAGAGAGCAACACAGAGGTGTGCTGTAAAAGCTAGCAAAAGTTCCAGGTTCTCATGGTTTGGGCCAAGATACTGCGACGCAAAAGTATGAGCAAGGTTTACTTGCACCTCGATACTGTTCTCTGAACCTTGACCAATCTGGCTGGACGACAGTCGAAAGAAGTCGGTAACTGCTGGATCGCTGAAACCAATAAGTTTGACGTTCCACATCCCGTGACTTTGACTCTTTAATCTAAAAGTCTTTTCGACGGATTCGGTAACGGGGCTAGCAATTATATCAGGGACCACTTCCTCAATGTCAGTTTGTTCTGGGTTTACCCTATCTATTGCGTCAACCAATGAAAGTTCCAAGGCGTCTGAAACTGCCTCCATGGCGTCATCCAAAGTAGTCTTTGGAGGAGGATTGCCACGAACACGATATTTTTCTGCCTGGGCCAAAAGGTTCAGCGGTTCAGATTTGAGCTCTGCCTGAAGAATTTTGAGAAAACTTTCTTTTTGACCCTCATTCCACTTAATTGCATCTTTTGTGTGGGTTACTTTGAAGTCTGTGAGGTTTAGTTCACCAAATATTCTCTGGTAAGAGTAGCTATTCGAGTTTCCAAAAATCTCTTGGGGACGCCACGTCTCATCGGCTGATCCTTCAATGAGACGACGTTTTCTAAGCAGAGCCAAACCAGCATGAGTGGTGTTTCCTTTGTTTCTGATGGCAACAAAACCTTTTACATGTCCCCCCTCTGGAATGTGGAAGTCTATGGTTTTCTTCCACTCCTCATTCGATTGATCTTCTGCACCGACTTTCGGGGCTAGCAGAACCTCAACTTCTTCATATTCGAGTTCTTCTCCGTTTAGGTAGAGTTCCAGCACGCCATCACGAATGAATTGACGATACATTCCCGTTAGGTGCTCACGAATCTTTGCGACCGTCCGCCCCTTTGGAGTCTGATTGAGTTCTGTGAGCCTGACTGTTGTGAAGTGGCTTTCAGCAGATGCAGCTGATGACAGTGGAGCAATCTCGGTGGTTTGGTTCTTGAGAATCTCAGAAAGGTTGAAGTTCATTGTACGTTCGAGGGGCTCGCCTGCGTATGACGTGCGAACAGACCAACTGTTGGCAAACCAAAATCCTGCGGTTTTCATACCCATGCCAAATTCATTCAAACTTGATGCATCCTCCGGGATTGACGCCACCTTGAATGCTCTGCCGAAGTCTTCGAACTTGATCCCTGATGAGTTGTCACGAATCTCTATAAATGGAGACGGAAAGGAGTTTTCGATTACAAGCTCAACTCTTACTTTTGCAGGCTTCGGAAGGCACGTAAGTTTCTGGTCCCACTTCTCCCAACTGGCGATTGAGTTATCAACGAACTCGGCAAGGGCGTACCAAGGCTTGTAGTTGAGATTTCGAAAGATTCCGAAAATGTTAGCTTCTGGGGTGATGTCTACCATCGCTCTGTCCTGCCTAATGTATAAATTGGGTGCCCAAGATGTGAAAATCTCAGCAGTGCTGCCCGTTTTACCAAGAATAGCGTTTCCAAGTGGTGCCAGTAGTATGTAATGCGGCAATCAAGCAGATTATTCCCAAATTGTTAGGATTTCCCCACAACATAAACTGTGCATAGCACTATGGGCTAAGCTCTTGAGTGGGTAAGCTAGACACAGGCATCAGCGAAAGGTTTCAATTGTCCGCCAACAATAAAAAGGAAATTGATTCTCAATTCACTTACACTGATCTGTTCGCAGGAGTAGGGGGGTTCGCTGCGGCGCTAAACGCACTTGGGGGGCGCCACGTCCTATCCGCCGAAATCGATGTCGAGGCAGCGAGAACATACCTAGCAAACTTCAACACAGAACCCCTCGGAGACGTGCGCGAACTTGCTAGTGAATCTGGAGTTAAGAAAGTTTCAACTGATGTTGTTGCAGCAGGCTTTCCCTGCCAGCCATTCTCCAAATCTGGAGCTCAAAAAGGCACACTAGACAAAGTGCGCGGGACACTATTTGAGAACATTATTCACTTTGTTTCAAAAAACAAACCAACTGTGATTATTTTGGAGAACGTTAGGAACCTTATAGGTCCAAAACATTTCAGTGATTATCAAGAGATTATTGCGCAACTTCGAGGCCTTGGCTACAAAGTGAGTGATTATCCATCCGTAATCTCACCTCACTTGATCTCGAGAGAGTTTGGCGGAAGACCTCAGTCAAGGCCTAGGGTCTATATAACTGCGACTTATAACCCTTCAGCGAATAACCTCAATTCCTGGGAGCGACCTGAGCCTCCGGTAAGTCCCGCTGGTTTGGCAAAACTCTTCGAGTCGGTCTCTTGGAATGTTGGAGCAGATCTGCCGTTGGACAAAAAAAATAAAAAAGCCAACACTCTAATCTCCCCGGAAGAGATCGCTTGGATTGAAGTTTGGCAATCATTTGTTGAGAGAAATTTGAAGTTCAATGATGGATTTAAACTCCCAGGATTTCCTTTATGGAGTGACGTTTGGTTCAACAGAAATTCCGCCGAATTTTCTGGTGACTTGCCTGATTGGAAGGCAGAGATTATAAGAAAGAACAAAGATTTTTACGCCAAAAATCGTAAATGGATAAATCAATGGGTAAAAGAGAATTCTTCATTTGCGAACTTTCCTTCATCGCGGAGAAAGCTTGAGTGGCAGGCTGGTTCGTCAAGTTCAATTTGGGAGAATGCAATACAGTTGAGGCCTTCAGGGATTCGTGTAAAAAAATTAAACTATCTTCCAGCTTTAGTGGCCATGAATCAATCGAGTATCATTGGTCCTCTGAAACGACGGGTGACTGTTAGGGAATCCGCCCGACTTCAAGGTTTTCCAGACGGATATGTCTTAACGGAGGTTAGTGACAAAGCCGGTTACAAACAGATGGGTAATGCCATACATGTCGGATCTGCATACTTCATTCTCAGAGAGCACGTGAAGAGAGATCGCGAAATTTTGAAAAATACAACAGCCGGTCAAAGAATTTTGAGTTCTGTATCTTTAGCCCCAAATAATCCTGACGAAGTTTTCAAAACTTGGGGTAATAAAGTCATCCCTAGCGAGTGATGCAAACTTTCTGTATTTCCTCCAAAGTAGGAGGCTCACAACCAGCTCTCTCACAAGCGATGCTTGCAGCTATGCCTGAGATTCTTACGTATTCGGATAGGTCTTCGTTGGTTAAGGCTCTTAGTTTGTTTAGAGCGTCTTCGCCTAGGTAGTTGTTGTCGTTTAGTTGACCTAGAAGGTTAGCTACGAAGGTGTCTCCCGCTCCTACTGTGTCTACTACTGTGATCTTTCTTGCAGGAACATCTATTGTTTGGTTGTTTCTGTAGATTCTGGTTCCTTGAGATCCTCTGGTTAGTAGAACAATCTTGTTGGAGTCTTTGATCCAGTTGTTAATGATTGGAGTGACATCACTGTCTGGAGCTAAGTCGTATAGCCATTCGATATCTTCATCACTGGCTTTGATGATGTGTGAGAAAGAGTTGACTCTTTCAACTCTTTCTCTTTCTTTATCTCTATCAAAGCCAAGAGCGGCTCGGATGTTGATGTCATGGCTAATGGTTACATCGTTCTGTAGTTCTTTAGCCCAGGCTTCAATGACATGGTTACCTGGTTCCATCGCCATGGTTAGGCAACCAAATGAGATTGCTTTGGCTACCAGAGCTTTTAGTTGTTCTTTAGTTGGAAGTTCTTCCTTAGTCCAACCCCAGTCTGCTGTTCCATTGGTATAGAAGTTGTATGTGGGGGAGCCTTGAGCGTTCACGCTGATAACTGCAAGAGTTGTTGGTTCATCTGTGTTGATGATGTGATCTAAGTTCACATTGTTTGAGCTAAGTCTGTCTTTGATTAGTATTCCGAAGCGATCGCTTGATATACGGGCTAGGAACTGGTGATTAGTTCCTCTTCTAGCTAGGGCAAGGGCTACGTTAGCGTTAGCTCCTCCAACTACTGCTTGGAACTGCCCCTTAGTCTCTCTGGACTCGATGAGGTCAATAAGGGCTTCGCCAATAACTAGAATCATGCTTCAAGTTTAGGGTTCGTGGGTAGGCTAAAAGTATGAATAAAACACTAAAGACAGCAATTGCCTTCGTAATAGTAGGTATCGACATCGCATGGCTAGGTATGGTTCTAGCTAACTACGCAGGACTCTATGAAGCTCCTAGATACAACGAGTTCGGGACCCTAAGTAGCGGTTCTGATGCTTTGACTAAAGCCAGCACCTATATCTTCCTCTTAGCTCTTGCAGGTTTTGCTCTATTCTCAGGGCTCGCCTACCGAATGGCAGATCATGAGGTTGTGAAGAAAACTAAGGGATCTCTTCCTGTCTTTAGATTCGCATCTGTTGCTGTGATTGTGGCTCTAGTGTCTCTAGCAATCTTTGCTATCTCAGCATTCTTTGCTTCATTCAATGTCTATGGTCCAAGCAAAGGCATTGGCGACCAGCTACTAGGTGTTTACCTTCCTATTGTTCTAGCTGCGGCTATGTGCGTAGTTCTATTGCTTAGCGCAACTGTCTATAGAAAATCTGAAGCTAAGGTTGAGGTTGTTTCCAAGGAGCAGAAGAAGGCTAAGCGCGAAGCTGCACTAGCTTTTGTCTATCCAATCGTTGGAACAACTATTGCTCTTCTTATTGGTCTTACTGTTTACTCAGCAAAAAGAGAGAACCCTCAGGTTTGGATCTGGGTTCTTATCCTGGCTATCGTTGGTGGCTCTATTGCTATGGGAACTATCTATGCTGCTAGAACCAAGAGCAACACTCCTAAATCAAGAGCAGTTACTCCTAAGAAGTCTGGTTCAGCAGCACTTAGCTTGAACTTTGTCCTAGTAGTGATCTTCGTTGTTGTCGTGACTCTAATGTCCTTCACATTCGGTATCACTGCTATTCAGGAACTTGGTATCTACCAGATCAACTCAGGTAACGGTGGAAAGTACGTTCTACAGGATCCTGACCTTAAGTGGTTCCTCAAGTTAATGCTTCCTGCAATTGTGATTCTGGCAATTACTAACGTAACTACTAGCATTGCCGTTCGTATCAGAAGTATTGTTTCTGCTAACTAAGCCTTATGTAAGAACGTAAACGTTACGTACCAGAACACTCCTAAGCCAACGGCTAGCAGTATTAAGAACGAAGCTGCTGTGGAAACGTATAGTCTCAGTTTTTGTTGCTGAGATTGGACCCCATAACGAATAGCAACTACTGCGGTTGTAACAACGAGAGCAGTTGAAATAACGATTGGCACAAGTATCCCTTGACCAAGGTTCATATGTCCTATTACGAAGTTGGCTACTGTTTGGACTATTAGCAAAGGAATTGAGAGTAGAGCAAAAGCAATAGCTCGCTCTCCAAGAACTTCTTCACGTTTAGCGTCACCTTCGGCAGGTAGTGGGGTTCTAATCACACGAACGAAACCAGTCAGCAGGATGACCAGACCTACTAGTGCGACCACTGCTCCTATGGGGCCAGTGACGATGGTCAGCATGAAGACCATGAGCCCCCAACCCCCACCATCGCCCGGCGTGCTTGTCAAAAGTGCCATAACGTAACCGATGATGGCTGGAGCTGAACCCAAAGCTATAGCAATGAGGGTCAAGATCGCACCGAATTTTGCCTGAGAGATTGGCGTTCTCTTTTTCTTTGCTGTATTTGCCATTAGAGAACTCTACTTTTTCTAACCATGGGTTGAACTTTCTCACAACTCACAATTTCCCCTAGTCCGCAAGAGCACTGTGCCCCCACTGCTTAAATGCTAGCGTTTCCGGTTGGGCAAAGACGTGCACCTCGATAACAGTTCAGCCACAGGGTAGCCTTTAGATTATGAAGTACTCCTGCTCTGCTCTCTTATTCGACAACGACGGAGTTCTGGTCGATTCACACCAAGCAGCTAAGACTGCTTGGGATGTTTGGGCTAAAGAGTATTCACCTGGCTATGACCTAGACAAAGCAAACAATGCTGGTCGTCGGGCAGAAGACATGGTTCGTGAATTAGTCAGTGCTGAACTATTTAGTGCTGCTAATGATCGGATCAATGCTCTTGAGCAAGACACTGCTCATCTAACTGTTGGTCTAAAAGGCGCTAAGGAACTACTTCTTTCTCTTAGACCAGGTATCTGGACTATCTGCACATCGGCTAATCCCAACCTAGGTAGAGCAAGGCTAGAAGCAGCAGGGCTAGTTATTCCTAAAGAACTAGTAACTGGAGATGATGTTCAAAGAGGTAAGCCTCATCCTGATCCTTATTTACTAGGAGCTAAGAACCTAGGCTTTGATCTGCAGGATTGTGTGGTGTTTGAGGACGCTGATGCAGGAGTTATCTCAGCTATTGAAGCAGGTGTTGGCCTAGTAATAGGTGTTGGCAAAAAAGCTGTGAACTCTGATGCAGATATAGTCGTCAAAGACCTAACTGGTATTACCTTTGATGGTGAAGAGTTGTTCATTCCTGACACAAATAGATTGAGGTAAGAAGATGAGTGAAGTAGTTGTTTACGGTGCTGACTGGTGCGGAGACTGCAGAAGATCAGAGAGACTTCTCAAAACTCTAAACGTTGAATATGAAAAGAAAGACGTTGAACAGTCTGCTGAATACACAGAAGAAGCAAGACAAATCTCCGGAAGAACGAACATTCCAGTAATCGTCTTTGCAGATGGCAAGCATTTGGTTGAGCCAACTGATCCGGAGCTTCATGCTGAATTAACACTCAGAGGGCTAATATAAAAGCGACCCGCATGGGAAAGAACAGAATAGAAAACAACGGAGATACCAATGAGTGATGTAACTGCACCTGCAATAACACCAAGAAGAATTCACCCGCTGAGCATTGTCGCTTCGGTGCTGTATTTAGCCTTTGCGGTAATTTCGATTATTCATATGCTCATTCGTGGATCGTTTCAGTATTTCTTTGAAAATTTGACCAGAATT
>Ga0315908_10001680_pt1 | contig 16524 bp, 24 predicted proteins | sample LakEriMetagenome_12_FD_203520 | JGI IMG/M metagenome (GOLD analysis project Ga0315908, IMG submission 203520) | Freshwater fungal communities from buoy surface, Lake Erie, Ohio, United States - Buoy 4 MA124 | ecosystem: Environmental > Aquatic > Freshwater > Lake > Lake biofilm | place: USA... | reverse complement strand
GGCTTGCTGGCACAGATTGTGCCGCAGCTTGATTGATGTGTGAGCTTGATGGGCCCTGGCTGGGGTCCTGCTGGCTGGCGCCCCCAAGCGCAGCTGCAGCTGCTCACAGCAGCTGTGGCAGGCACCCCACCTCTCCCTTGAGAGCATGCGCAGGGCTGACATGCTGGGGTGCCCCACCCACTGCAGGGACAGGGCCAGCATCCTGGCAGCGTTTGCGCCGGCCGCGCTGCCGGCCGTGCTGGAGGTCTGCGACATTACGGTGGCATATGCATTGAGCGGGCCAACGGAGACGTTCGATGCCTCGGAGCCCCCCAGAAGCTGGCACTGGGCCCACACAGCGCTGCTGCTGACCCAGGACCTGTTTGAGGCGGTGGCGGGCATGCCGCCCAGCAGCCTGCCGGCAGGGGCGGAGCTGCCGCCGGCTGCGCGCCTGGCAGCGGTGGCCGAGCGCAGCCTGCGCTGCCCCATCCTGGACCTGCAGCTGGGGGGCATGCAGCTGCTGGGCGGGCTGCTGCGCGGCGGTGCGGCGGCGCTGCTGCTGCCGCCGGCGCCGGCGTCGCAGCAGGCGGCGCGGTTGCCGCGCGCCAGCAGCAGCCGCCAGCAGCAGCCGCAGCAGCGGCCGCAGGCCTGGCTGGTGCGTGGCGGGGCAACCCAGGTGGCGAGCGCCGTCATCAGCGCCGGCAAGCAGATCTTGAAGGCCTGCCAGCAGGCGCCGCCCGACCTGGACACGCTCAGCGGCGCGCTGTGGCCCCTGCTGGACGCTGCTGAGCGGCTGGCGAGCAGCTGCAACGCCACCGCCGGCACACGGGCCGCCAGCAGCGTCAGCGCCGCGGGCCCCGCCAGCCTGGAGCCGCTGGTGCTACTGACGGCTGCCAGGCTGGCGGGCCCCGTGGCCGCCCTCATTCAGGTGCATGGGCAGCAGGACCAGCAGGGCGCCGAGTTCAAGCAGAGCCTGGTGGGCATTGCCAAGCAGCTGGCCAGCCCGCACATGGCGCCCTGGGTGGCGGCGGGCACACACGGCGCGGCGGCGCCCTCGCCTGACGCCCAGGCGGCGCTCAACGCAGCGCCAGCAGCGTTCATGGCGTCGGCGCCCGACGCGGACAGCCTGTGGGGCCACGCAGCCGACCTGCTGACCGGCCTGCACATGCGCTTTGACCCGCTGGCGCTGAAGCTGCCGCTGCCTGGGTGCGACAGCTGGGCCTGCACGCGCCTGGAGGGGGAGACGGAGGCGGCCTTCAAGACCAAGGTGGGCCTTGGGCAGGGGAAGGGGCGTTTGTTGGGGCCAGCATCCAGACTGGCGCTGCAATCGTGGCTGCGCGGTGGCTGCTCCAAGGCTGCTGCGCCACCTGAGGACGGTGGCTGCTGCGTCGCGCAGGTGTGCATGGGCTGCCGTTCAGTGCGCTACTGCGACGCAGTCTGCAGCAAGGCGGCGTGGCCCGCCCACAAGGCCAGCTGCAAGCAGCTGGCGGCAAAGGGCGCCAAGGGATCCAAGTCCTAGGCGCAGAGGGCGTGGCGGCAGCTGCCAGTTGTGTTTGTGCGCGGGGTTGAGGTAGCATGGGCTGTGCGTGCCGGCAGCAGCAGGGGATCTCAGTTGTGCTTGTGCGTGGGGTCTAGCTGGCAGGGATGTGTGTGCCCGCTTTGCGTCGCTCTCTCCTGTAGTAAGGTGTGGCCTGGCGTCGGGCTGCCCGTGCATTGCACAGCATTCGGCAGATTTCTAGGCGTGCTGACAAGCGCATGTCGCAGCGCTCCTTCCAATCACAAAGCCACGACGTGAATAAAGTCAAGCAATTGCCTGATCGCTGTTGCTGCTACTGCTGCTGTCGCTGATCATGGAATGAAGTCAAGCAACGGACAACGCCTCGTCACTATCGCTGCTGCTGCTGTCGCTGACCCGGCTGTCCGGCGAGGCCGAGCCCCAGCCACTGCTGGGCACCAGCTCAGGCTGCGCCTCTGCAGCGCCGCCAGACTCTCTCGCCACCCCGGGGCCTGCCGCCGCCATTGCTGCAGCATCTGCACCTGCAGGACCTGCAGCGCCACCCGAACCGTCCTCTGCTGGCAGCTCCAGGCCCAGGCGCCCTGCCAGGCGCCCGCGCGCCTTGGCGCGCCAGCGCTGCGCAAACTTGAAGGCCCTCAACACCTTGTCCAGCGCCCGTATCCTGCAGGGCAAGGTGCGCGTGGGCAGGAACTCAGAGGCCAGCTTCATGGCTGCTGCCAGCAGGCTGGAATGGCGGAACGGCAATGGGACACGCGTTGCCTTGCCATGGGGACGGCAGTGCGCCGGCAGCCGGCAGCGATGTGCAGGCCGCACCTCTCCTGCGGGGTCAGCACGGGAGCATCGAAGCTCCACAGCACGCCGGACGCCACGTCAGCGACTGCCAGCTGGGTGGCTGCGCCGTGCCGGTCGGGGTCGGCCAGGCAGGCGTACAGCAGGACCTGGTTCACCCAGGCCTGGTTGTACCTGCGGCCGTGCGCGCATGCCGCGGTGGGCTGTGCTGCTGCGCTGTGGGGGTGGGCCCCAGGCCGGGTGGTGGGCAAACATGAGGGGAGATGGGGGAAGGGAGAATCACTGACACTGTGGCACATGCCTGGCACGGCAGGCTGATGCCAGCCCCTGCAAAGTCCATGCAAGCCACAACCCGAGCCGCCGGCAGCGTGGCGACAACGTGGCCCCACTCACTCGTCCCGGGGCCGGGTGGGGCACTTGACCTCCACCAGGAGCGAGTGCTGCCCCGCCCTGCGGATGATGTCGCTGCGCGCCCCGATGCCCAGGTGCATGGGCACATCCTGGTCCGGACGCGCGTCGCGCACGCACATCATCAGACTGTGGTCGTCCTGCAGCCGCCGGGGCAGGGCAGCAAACCGTCATCGCTCACGGCAGTCGGCAGACGAGCATCAGGGCAGGCAGCAGACCGGCCCAATGGGGCCGGCGGCCCACATTCGACAGCAGACATGCGAGGCTGCCATGGATAAAGTGTCGATGGGGATTGAGCCTGTTATGCAGAATGCAGGATCAACCCACCTGGCAGGTGACCTGCCCGCCCTTCAGCATGGCTGCCAGGGCGCTCACATTGTCCAGCAGCTGCCTGTACCCCTGCTTGGGCGCGGCCTGCTGGTACTTCTTGCTGCAGGCACGCAGGCAGGCAGGCAGGCAGCCAGGGTGGAGGGGTAGGCAGGCGAGGCTGCCAGGCGGCACGCCTTGCAGCGCGTTCCTGGGTAGGCCCCCGGGCCCGAGGCGGCACGCCTTGCAGCGCGTTCCTGGGTAGGCCCCCAGGCCCGGACCCTGGCTGCTCTGGTGGCTGCTACCTTCCTCTTTGGTGCGCAATTGCGTGCGGCACCAGATTGCAGGCAGCTGCTCCTGCGCCGCAAGGAGCAATGCCGCCGCGCCAGCCAACCCCACACCTGGCCAGCCAGGGCTTGCGGACCTCATCCCCCAGCATCTGAGTGGCCAGCGCCACCTTCCAGGCAGCGCTGCAGCTCAGCTTGCGCGTGGGCGCTGGCCCCAGGTAGGCCTTCAGCGCCAGCTGCGCAAGCAAGGGAGCAGGGGGCGGGATGTCGGCAGCGGTGCGTCCTGCCCTGCCCGTGCTGCGGGTAGGGGAGGGGGGTGCTGCAGCCAGGTGCACCCAGTACCATGCAGCCGCAGCAGCAGAGCTGCCCCCTCTCTATGCCAGCGCTGAGCAGGTCTGCCACTGCAGGCATGACCTGCAGCCGCAGGCAGGGGAGCTGCCAGGCACCTGGAAGCCCTTCTTTTGCACCCAGCTGGGCAGCAGCCAGTGCTGGCGGGGCGCCTCTTTGAGCCGAGCGACCACGGCAGCCGCCTCCCTGATGCCCGCGTCCGAGCCCTGGTGCTTGTCCGCCAGCAGCTGCTGCAGGTGGTCCTGCGCTTGCAGCCGCGCGAATCCATCGGGCAGTGAGCAGGGGGACGGCGGGCTCTGGTGCTTGTCCGCCAGCAGCGGCTGCAGGTGCTCCGGCGCTTGCAGGCGTGTGGTCCAACCGGCAGTAAGCAGAGGGCCAGAGAAGCCACCATGCCTCTCTCGAGGCCCCCGGGCTTGCTCATGCAGCGTGCGTGCTGCTTGCAACAGGAGTGATGCGCCCCTGCGCCCAGCTGCTGGTCGAGAGGAGGGCTTGCCTGCATCTCTGACAGCACGGCCTGCCACTTCTTGGGCGACCCGTCGGGCCGCACTGCCTGGTTCAGCTGCTTGTCCACCGCCAGGTTGAGCAGCAGCTCGTTGTCGGAGTACCTGCCAAAGTTGGGCAGCAGGTCGCCATGTCAGCAACTGCCAAAGTTGGGCAGCAGGTCGTCATGTCAGCACCGGCGCCAAGCGGAGCGGCTGTGGTTCACGGCTGCGCCATGTGCAGGCTGCAACGGGCATGTGCACCAGCGGCATGTGCAGTGCAGCCTGCGCACCCACCAGTGGCTGCCCAAGTCCTGCAGGTACCCATAGAGGTCCTGCAGCGACTGCTGGCGCCTGCCGGGCCTGGCACCTGCGCCAAGGGCGCTGCCAGCGGCGCTGCCGGGCTGGCCGTCATGCAGCAGGATCCGCTCCAGCAGCACCTCCGCCAGCACGCCTCCCAGCATCGCCAGGTCAGCGTCGCAGGGCTGATGGTTGGGGAGGGGCACGCTGCTGGCGGCGGCGCTGACGGCGGCAGCCTGCTGCACGCCGCTGCCGCCGCTGCTGCCGGCCGCAGGCTGACGGGCGGAGCTGGTGAACAGCCAGAGCTCCCTGCCAAACTGGTGGCGTGTGGGCTTCAGGTTCATGAAGCTGGGCACCAGCTGCATCGGGTGCTCGAACTCGTGGGCTGCATCCACCGACACGCTGACGGTCGCCTTGACCGGCAGGTCCGTGACCTGCGAGTGCAGCCGCCACGCGTGTCAGCGCCCCGCGCACCCACACGACTGCTGCCCGCTTGCGCGCATGAGGTACCCAAGTGCAGGAGGCTCTCTGGGCACAGTGCTGACAGAACGGCTGGGGCACCGGGCGACATGACAGCGCACAGGGCAGGCAGCAGCCAGGGGACCTGCCTCGGGTGGCTGCGTCAGGATGGCCAGCGGGTCGGTGGGCGCGCCGGGCACCGCAGTCACAGCAGCAGACAGCTCCCGCCAGAATGGGTCAGGGTCGCCCCGCGCCAGCCAGGACGCCTTGGCCAGGGGCGGCGCGGGCGCGGGCGGCTGCGCCCCGGCACCTGCATCCTGCTGCTGCCTCAGCCGCCGGCGCCGCCGGCCTGGCTGCTGGTCCGTGCTGGCAGCCTGGTCGCCGCCGCCCTCCAAGGGTGCAGCAGCCAGGGGCTGGCCGGGCATCATGGCTGCATCCAGCGTCTGGGATGGCACAGCGCCGCCGTCCAGCCTGTTTGCCAGCATGTCTACCAGGTAGTAGCTGGGGGCGAACTGGCGCACGCCAAACGCCAGGAACTGGGTCGACCTGCAGGCGGGCACGTCGTGTCATACAGCAGTGAGCAATGCTTGTGCGGCACAAACCGCAAGCCGACCAAGCGACTTTGGGGGCAATTGCAAGGGCCTGTTGCAAGGGGTCCAGGACTTGGGTGGCAGTGCAGGCACATGCCTGGTCAGCGCCACGTTGAGCAGCGATGCGTCCACCAGCTCGGTTGGGCGCCCCGCACGGTGCGGCGCTGGCAGGGCGCCATCCGACAGGTCCAGCACGATCACCAGCCTGCGGGCGCGGGTGGGTTGCAAACGTGTGGTGAGCCATGTCAGAGGAGCGGCATCCGCCGCAGTAGTGCAGCAATGCAGCAGTGCAGGGATGCGGTGCGGCGATGACGCAGCAGCCCAGCACTGCCAGCACCCGCGTACAGGTGGGGGCGCCCACCTGTGACCCTTGCCCTTCTCGCCGTGGATGGACACGCAGGGCGTCTGCCCCTTGGCCATGTCCCAGTTGATGGTGTACTGGTCCACATCGTCCCGGGTCTTGAAGTGGTGGGCGCCTGCACCAAGCAGCGACCCAGCACTACCATGTCATCGTGACGTACTGCACCACATCACATCAACCCGTGTGCTGCAGTGGTGGGCGCCTGCGCCATCAGTCATGCAGTGCGATGCAGCATTGGCGTGACGATTGACGGGGTCAACCAAGCTGCTGCCATGCAGCTGTGTTGCGCAACCCAGGCACCCGCTCTCAGTGAGCACATCGCAGCCTGCCCCCGGCTGCAGGCAGGGCAGTCAGCTGGGCAGCTCCCGCTGCAGAGCGCACAGCCGCCACACCGGGGCTCACCCGCCCCCTTGATGCCCAGCCGCCTGTACACCTCCGCCAGCTCAAGCTCCAGCTGCTTGAATGTGCGGTTGCTGTTGCTGGTGGTGCAGATGATGGCGATGTCGTCTGGCCGCAGGTCTGCAGGTGATGACGATCTGTCATGCTTTGCCACGGGCTGACTGGGATCGGCCAAGTGCAGACGCTGCTGCCCAGCTCACACAGCATTGCACAAGCAAGCCTGCGGGCTTGCCTGGGTGGTGTCGCCGGAAGGTGAGCACGATGGCAGCCACCTGCTGGGCTGTGCTTTGAGCAGCCAGGTTGCCTCCTGCGTCCGACTGCAAGCACAGCACGGTCAGGCGCCCGGTCAGGCACACACTTCGGTAGAGAAGCATCAGGCAGGTGCCGGGTCAAGTCAAAATCAAGTCTCTGCCGGGTTGCAGGCAGCAGGCTGCGCCAACAGTGCAGAGACTGCAATGCAGCTGCTGCCGAGCACTGCTGGGCTGCCTGCTGCCGCCCTGACCTGCAAGAACACAAACGGCTCGCTGTGCGGCAGATGGCCCTTGTGAGCTTTCAACCTCACTCCCTCGTAGCGCTCCTGCACAGCGTGCAAGCAAGCGCAGGTCGGGGTGGATGCCACTGGCCTCATGCAAACAGGCTGCACATGAACACGCAAGCGCTTTGAAGTGTGCAGATTGGCAGCATGCACCACTCCTGCTGCTGCAGGTGGCAGCCTTGCCGGCCAGCGATGCAGCTGCTGCGCTGCCGCGGCTACCTGGAACGGGTGCATGACGTGATTGACCAGGTCCACGTGACCTGAGGGGCAGCGGTAGCAGGTGGGCATGCCATACACGGCGGCGCCGGTGGCCTTCTCCCAGGCGCGCATTGCTGGCAGGCCGTCCTCATCGGATGGCACGCTCTTGTCAAACACAGCCTGCGGTGGCAGCCGCCAGCGCCACCTCAGCATGGCCGCTTCTGTCTGATGGCGTGCCTGGGCTGTCGCGAGGAGTCTCACCCAAGTCACCCCAGGACTGATGGCAGTCAGTGCGACCATGCGCCCACCTGCAGAGGGTCCCCGACCAGCAGCGTGTGCAGGCTGCTGCTGCTGGTGGCTGCGATGGACAGCAGCTCGATCTGGGAGGGCGTCAGGTCCTGCGCCTCATCAACCAGCAGCAGCCCTGCAAGGGGGCATGGGCGCAGAGGGGCCAGCTGATACGCCATCACTGAAACAAAGCAGTGCTCATCAACGCTAGCAGACGGACGATGCTGCAGAATAGCAGGCGCCGGGCAAGCTAGATGCCTGCGGCTGGCACGCACGGCATGGCAGCAGGTCAACAAGTGCCAGAAAGGGGACAAGGGGGGAGGGAGGCGCCCCCACCTGCCGGGCGCCTGCGTGTGAACTGGTGCATGTACAGCTCCTGCGCCAGCCCCGTCCGTGCGCCCTCACGCATGAGCTTGCGCAGGCGATCCGCCTTGACTGTGTGGCAGCTGCCGTGCGTGTGGCACACCCTACGAGACCAATAGCTGGACGCGTCAGCTTTATCGGGGGAGGGGGGAGGCTCATGCAAGCTCACGCCAAAACGGCAGCACACCGCCAGCCTGCGCTGTGCAACTCACGAGTCCCGTCTGTGGCGCAGATTGGTGTGCACGCCCGCGTCAAAGTTGGCGACCTCCAGCAGAGCTCCCGTGCTGGCACAGCTGTACAGGTAGTGGCTGCCCTCCCTCCGGAAGCGGATGGCGGGCGCATAGGCGCTGATGCGGCCCTTGATCTCCGCCGTGACGCTGCTGATCTTGGTGAGCACCAGCACATCACGCCCCTGGGACAGGGCCTGCATGCCCCACACACACCAGCGCTACGTGGGCGGGTGGGGGCACCAGCGCTCGGTGGGCGGGTGGGGGCCTTGTGTTGGGTGCTGGCTGGTGGTTTTTTCTTTTTCCCTGGCCGGGCAGCATGCATGCCTTCTGCTCTGGCCAGCCAGCTGCGCACCTGCAGCGCCGCCGCCACAAGGACCTCTGTCTTCCCGCTGCCTGCGACGGCCACCAGCAGCCTGTGGCGGGCGGTGCTGTCCACAACAGCCCGCTGCTCGCTGCTCAGCTGCATGCAGCGGGGTGGGGGCCGGCGGGACGTCAAAAGTCGTGATTGAATCCGCCCTGGAGGCCGCACTACTGCCCCGCGGCCGGGCGCGCCGGGCCAGGCCAAGCAGCTAGGCATCCCAACAACTCAACCAGCACCAAGCCAGGCCGGCCGACGCGATGAGGGCCGCACAGATCGCCCCGGCAGCGCGAGTTCGCACCTTGCTCAGGAAGCGGGTGTCCGGCACGGCTGTAGCAGTCCTGTAGGCGTAGCATGTCACGCTCACTCGCCGCGCCAGCAGGCACCGGCGCTGGTCAAGTAGGAGCGAGCGTCGCGCAAACCCGACTCCTCCCGCCGCTGCCACCCCCAGCTGCATGTCGGGAGTGTGCAGGGAAGTGTGATCCAGGGGACGCGGCGGGCAGGGAGCGTGCGCGCGGGCGGTGTGCTATGCTGTGCCCGCAGTCTGTTTCACGGACGGCTCGTCCCAGCCACCCACGCCACGGCCAGCACGCGCAATCACACCATCACAGACTGAATTACAGCATCCTTGTGGCCACTGGCAGATGCTGCTGTGGACACAGTCCTGCCACAGCACCTTGCAGGCAGGGGCAGCACGACATGCGGTGCAATCCTGCTCACTGGCAGGCAGCTGCGCAATCCCACGACACGCTACAAGTCGGCTGACATCCTGAACTGTGCAGTCCGCTACGTTCAAAACAGTCCCCAACAATCAAGCAGCATGCAGTTCCCTACATCATCACTTGCTGTGCCAAAGTTGTGCCCTGCACTGTGCCCTGCGGGAGCTGGGCCGGTCAAAACAGGAGCCCCCGCCCCCAAAACAATTCCCTTGCACGGCAGCCACGCCGCCGGGCCAGCTGGCTGCTCCTCCGCCGCGGCCGCAAGCAGGAGTGCACACCATGCCCAAGTCACTCCACCTTCTGGTTGTACTCTCCAGCCGCGTTGGCGTACGAGCTGGCGGCAGGCCTGCAGTGCAGCAAGCGGCGGCGCTCACACACCCGCCTGGCCGCCGGCATACACGGCACGTGCATCCACAGTGGCGGCATGCTCAGGCAGTGTGCAGGGAGCCTGCTCTGCCGCACACCTATTGCGCTTGCCCTCAATCTCCTCGGCGATCACGTAGTAGATGCTGCCATCAAAGTTGCCGCGGATCTTCTCCTTGCTGATGACGCCGTGCTTGTCAGCGCATAGAAAGTAGGTGGTCCACCATTCCAGGCGCTCAGCAATCCTGCAGGATTCGCGGGGCTCAGAAGTCAGCAGCCAGCGCCATTGATGGCGATGCTGTGCCGTCGGTGCATGCAGGCAGCAGCCAACACTGCTGGTGCACGCAGCGCAGCCGCCAGCCCGGCCAGGCCAGGCCGCGCCGCCCAACAGGACGCACCAGCCGGCAGGGTCCATGATGTTCATGTTGCCCTGGATCATGTCGTTAATGTCGCGCCAGTCCAGGCCGCCCTTGTTGCCGCGGTCGTACTTGCTGAACAGCTCTTCGAACTGCAGAGCGGCAGCAGACAGCACGTGGATGCATCAAGATACCAGGAGCTGCAGCAGGGGTGCACAGGCGTGCCAGCGCTGTGCGCACAGCTCACTGCTGTGGACAAAGGACCGCACCGCTGCCACATCCATGGTGCCGGCACCTGCCAGGCTGCAGCGCGCCAGGACGCCAAGGCAACAGCGGTACACTAGCACAAGCCAAAGTATGCTGCAGGTCTCACCTTCTCAGGCACGAAGCGACCTTCTGTGTCGAACACCTCTGCAGGGGGGGGACACGCACGTGGCGTTGGCACCTGCGACGGCTGCCAGCTGCCATGCTGCAAGGGCATCACCACCCGCGGCTGCACGCGCGCTGCGGCGCACAGCACGTCGAACAGCAGCACCCCTGGAAGCACACCACTGCAGGGTCGCGGGCGGGGTGCCCACCTGAGTCGCTGCCATGCTTGCAGCGATGCACGTTCTTCACGAAGATGCGGAAGAAGGGGTCGGGCAGCCAGCTGGGGCCGCTGGGGTAGGAGAAGCTACAAGGCACAGCAGGGGGGCCGGTCACGGATGAGGGCTCACTGAGGTCACATGGTGTTGGCATCACCCCGCAGCAGCTTGCTGGGACGGCCAGCAGATGACTGCGTCACGCATGGCCACAAGCCCCTGGCCTGCGGGCTGGGCAGGCCTGCGGGCTGGGCAGGCCCGCGGGCTGGGCAGGCCTGCGGGCTGGGAAGGCCTGCGGGCTGGGCAGGCCTGCGGGCTGGGCAGGCCCCTGCTCCAGCTCCTGCTCCTGCCGCCGCCCTGCGGGCGCCGTTGCTCCACCCACCTGGCATGAATAAAGGGCACGGCCGCCAGGCTGTACAGGATGGAGAAGCCCAGCCGCCGGAAGCCTGCACACACAGGTGCATGTGACCTTGGCTGGTTGAGGTGATGGTGGCTGGTTGAGGTGGTGGTTGAGGAGATGGCGTGCAGGCTGCAGCAAGGCGAGGGACGATGGCGTGCAGGCTGCAGCGAGCAACCGCCAACTGCAGGCCCAGCGACGCGCGACAGCGCAGGGGCGCTGGGCTCACCAATGTAGGTGTCGTAGGGCCAGATGATGCCGTCGCCATTCCTGCGGGCAGCCGGACAGGCAGCGCGTCGACAGCTGGTAGCGGGCGTGTGGCTGCAAGGCACCCAGGATCCCCTACAGGCAAGCGCCCAGCAGGAGACAGGCGGCCGTACATCCCAGCCAGCGCCCACCTGTCCCAGAACGACACGTGGTTCTGCAGCACCGTCATGTGGGTGGGGGCCAAGGCCGGGTCGCTGCCATTGGGCACCTCCTGTAGGTTGCAAGGAGAGAGCGGGAGCTCGCTGTGGGTAATAATGATAATGGCGGGGTGGCCGGGGGCGCTGGCAGGGGGCAACCTCCAGGCTGAGGCGCCGACCGTGTGTGAAACACACAAGCACCAGCGGCCGGGTCCAGCGCACCTTGCTGACCGCCTTGTTGGCACGTGGGATGCCTGCAGCCAGGGCAGGGGCAGGCAGGGGGAAGGTGCGGCTCAGCCAGCGACGACGCATGGCTGGCGGCAGGCCTGGGGCGGCGATGATGCATGCACCAGCACCACCCCAGACACCGGCCCCCACCAGACAGCTGCTGCGTGCGCACCCGGCTTGTCCAGGCTCTGGTCCAGATCAATCGGAACGGGGCGCGCCTGAGGAGGGCGGGCGATCGAGCGAGCGTGACCTCACTGTGACTGCCGCCAGCCGCCTGCGACCCAGGTCACGCCTGCCCCGGGGGGAGGCTCCCACGGTGCCCACCGGGGCCCTGGATCACCGAAAGCGATCCAACACGCGACTTACCACCGTGATGGGCACGTCCGGGATGGCGGTGACGATGTCGGGCGCCATGCTGACCGTTTTGACTGCTGCGGGACGGAAGTGGTGGCGCTTTGGATGCTATGTGGGCAAATGAATAACGTTGGGCGCAGCGCCAAGTACACGCGGTGGCGCGGCTGCTGCCTGGATTCCGGCGGTGACGTTTGGCCAATCAAATCCACGTCAAGCCCCCCTGAAAAGCCTGTACAACGTTCAAGGTTGCACACACAGTAGCAGCACCGGGCGTTGCACGCAGTCACTACGATCTGGGCCGCGGGAACACGCGCTGCCTGCCTGGCCTGCTGGCGGAGCCTGCGCCATGAGGTCGCTGCAAAGACTGGCATGGGCGCAGATGCTCACCTGGCTGTGCCTGTGGCTGAGCGCTTGCCACCCCCGCTGCGCGGCTATCCCCAGGCAGCAGCCCAGCCTGGAGCCAGCGCAACTACAACAGCTGGCAGTCATGGGGTGAGCTCAGGGGCGCCTGGCCCTGCCGCGGGCCTGTGCGCGGAGCCATGGCGTTTGGCGGCACTCGATCTGTGATCCTCTCCGTGGCCGCAGGACCGCCACCCTCCTGCCCTCCGATGGTGGCGAGGCAGACGCCGCCACGTGCATCCGCATCAATGCTTCCCTGGCTATCCTGTCACCCGCGCCCCACAGCCTGCGACATGCGGGCGCCGGCAGCACGCTTGTGCCAGCCGCCGCGACCACCCACACGCGAAGCGTATGCGCACGCCAGCAGCAGCAGCAGGCGCCTGTGCGCTACGCGCTGCTGCTGCCGCTGCCTGCCGCCGTGCCGGACGCCAACAGGCAGCTGCTGGTGACCCTGGTGGCGCAGCAGGCTTCCGGCTCCGCCACCTTTACCTGGACTGGGCAGGCGGTGGTGTCACGTAGGCTGCCCGCCGCTGCCGGGCTGCCTGCTTGCCCGCACCGCGCGACTCCCAGCATTTCAGCAGCCGGCGCGCAGTACCAGTCATGGGTCTGGATGCCTGCATTGACAGCCATGCGGCTGGTGGTGCTGGGCACACCACAACACGGTGCTGCCTGGGCATGGGCTGAGTCAGCGCGGGCGCCTGCGCCCCCTGCAGGCGGCAGCAGCCTGCGACTGGACATCAACATGCCTCACCACCACACACGGCAGGAGCATGTGCAGCAGCTGGCAGGCAGCCCGCCAGCACAGCAGTCGGGGCCGCATGGGGCAGGCACTGGCACCCACTCAGGCCGCCCCACCTGCAGCGCCTGCGACGCCCAGGAGGAATTCGAAGCAGCAGGGGCAGAGGCCGCGGGCTGCCTGCCGATCGCTGGGCAGCAGCCCTCGGCAGCAGCAGCGCAGCGCACAGCCTGGCGATTCATCAGCATGAGTCCGCAGCATGCAGCCTGGGCCGCTCAGCTGGCAGCAGACACCTATGGCGCTCCCAAAGGCGGCGCTGGGGGTGGCGCCGCCAGCACCTGCCAGGCATGGGCAGGCTCTGCGGCTGACTGGGGTGGCCTCCTGGCGCCGTCACCAGCGCCGGCACAGCCCGCAGCAGCTGCCTCCTGTCCAGCCGGCGCGCAGCCGCAGCTGCCGCATGCCACGAGCCCAGCAGCTGACGCATGCACCCCAGCTGCCTGGCAGCTGCATGGCGTGGCATGGTGCAGCGCCTGCCTGGCGGCAGGCGCCCTGGCCGGCTGGCTGGCTCGCAGCCAGGCCTGGCCGGCAGGCCGCCCGCCGCCCCCAGCTGCTGCCGGTGCCACAAGCCGCACAGTCTCCCTGGCCTGGCAGGCGGCACCCACACCACAGGCGGTCAACGAAGAAGATGAGCTGCAGCTGCACCTGGACCTGTCCTCTGAGGTACGCACTGCTACATACGTGCTGCTGCTGTGTCCCAACCCTGCCAGCATCTCAGCACCACCCGCGCCCGCTGGCGTGGCCTTGTGATGGCCCCACGGCAGCAAGATAAGTGGCAGAGGCATGGCCGCACAAGCCATGCAGCAGCCATGCTGCAGGGACGGGGCACGCGCGCAGGGATAGGCATGGCTGCACAGTGGGACGGCCATTGGGTGCGTGCCGCGGATACGCGTCTGACAGACGTGGGCCCTCTTCAGGCCGAGGAGGATGAGAGGGACGATCTGCCGACGGCTCCCCCTCACGGCAGAGGGCCCGTCCGGCGGCGCCTGAGCAGTGCCTTCCAGCAGGCAGCTGCTGGCGCTGTGACGGGCATCTCGGGGGGCTTGATGCGCGCGTCGAGCGGTGAGCGCCTGCCTGCAGGCTGCTTGGGACGCCTGGCCTGATGGCAGACCTGCTTGCCAGCTCAGCGTCAGCTCGGGACAGCCGCCTGCATTGTATTGCGCCCGCAGAGGCAAACGGTAGGACAAGGTGCTGCTCGAGGCATGTACACATGACGAGAGGATGGCTGCGGGTGCCATCCCTTCAGGCGGCGCTGCCATGTCAGCTGCAGCAACAGCCGCCTGGAACCGAGGCAGCGCTGGCAGGCTGAGGCCACTGAGGATCCATGGAGAGCCAGGGACGGCGGCAGCAACGGCAGAGACGGCAGCAGGCGCCCAGGAAGGCGGCAACAGTCACGAGCAGCATGGTGCAGCGTCGCTGGCGCGCGGCCGCAACTCTGAGGGTGAGGCGGGGAGCATGGGTGCCCTGCTGTGCTGGGCAAGACACCATTGGCCAGGGAGCAAGGGTGCCCTGCCATGCTGTGCGCCTTGGGTCAGCATACGCTGTGCATGCCCGTCAGCGGCATCAGCACGGTTGGACCACGGTGCGCGGGCCAACAGGCGCGCTTGCCTGGCACGCTTGCCTGCTGTTGCAGCTGCTGCAGGCGGTGGCAACTACAGTGCTACGCTGGCTGCGGTGGCAGGATCTTCGCTACATGGTTCACCTTTTCTCAACGCGCCGGGTAACAGCACCACAAGCCACGAGCAGCAGGCAGCAGAGGCGGCAGCGGCCGCAGCGGCAGCGGCTGGCGCAAACCTGAAGGCGGCCATCGCCGCCAACACAGCCCGGCTGCCGTAGTACTGGCATGGCCAGGCGGGCGGCGGCATCGGTAGCAGCAAGGCCGGCAGCTGGGCCGTGTGTGTGGGTGGGCGTTACAATGTAACAAAGCATGAAGCACGAGGCGTGCGGAGCCACCTGCGGCGAGAGCACCGATCAGGGTTGGGATGGCGGGCGTGTGCTGCCAGGGGGGCCGCACATGCAGGTTGGCCGTGTCCTTGATCTGGTGGCGCGCCCGCACGCAAAACAGGCGGTCCTCGGGCTGGTACGCCACGGGCTGCTGCTGCTGGATGAACCTGGGTGCGGCGAGTGTGACGGCGGGGGCTGCGCTGGTGACCACGCATTCGCGGGAATCCGGGTGCATATGGATTGCCTGCTGCCAGGCCGCCGGCTCGGGCCCTGCGCCGGCGCCAGGGCTCACGTCCCAGGCAGGCATTCATGAGTGTGGTTCAAATGCAGCATCAAGGCACTGACCAGGGCGCGGCTGTGTAGCGGACGATGTCAAAGTGTCTCTGCGCTATTGAAGCCGGCGGGCGGGCAGGACGCCGCCTGCTGCAGCTCCCTTGCTGATGCCGCCACGCACAGGAGCGCCTGCCCAGCCCTGCCAGCATATGCCCACTGCCCCACCCCCCTAGAGCATCATGCCAAGCATGTTCTTACACAGCTTTCCTACTGTCTCACATGCCAAGAGCCAGCAGTGCGGACGACACACCAGGCGTGGCATCAATAACGCCCCTGCTGCTGTCCCCAGCGCAGCGACCACACAAAAAGCAGTGCAGTCCAGTCCACAGCGACGTCAAGGACATTATTGACTGCAATGCGCCATGGCATATGCAACAAAATGGCTTGCGCTTGCAGCAAGCAATGCATTCGCGGTGCATCGCCCCATGCGCGCACACTCAACACTCCACTCGCAATCAAGGCAGAGGCACTCATATGTGTTCCCTCACACCAACGGATTTCTTCAGCACCAGGAAGCCCATGGCAGACTGCCTCATCGACCACTAAAAATAGATGATGGACGACGGCAGCTGTATCAGCATGCTGCCAGCATAGTGAGGCGGCAGGCCATGTGCTGGTCAAGTCAAGACTCAGCAGCGCTGATGATAGCGAATCATCGCACGCTTCGCCAGCGCAGCGCCAGCCCCTCCTCAGCAATCAAAGGGTGATATGTACGCCCCGCCAGCACGCGTGGGGCAGCCTCTGCAGCTGCAGCGCCTGGTTGAGGGGATGTGCTCACACGGGGGGGTAGACGCAGCCCTGCTGCGCCACCGGCTTCAGCACGCTCAGGTCGAAGCCCAGGCGGCTGGCCTCGGCACGCAGGCCATCAATGACGGCCTGTGGAGGGTTCTGCAGGTCCCGGACACAAGCCACAGGCGTGGGGCTGTCAGGCACGGCTCAAATCGTGGGGTGCAGCGCCGCCTGGTCGGCGTGGCGGGCGCTGCGCCCGTCTGCAGGGCAGCACGCAGGCCTCCCCAGCAGCCGCGGCTGCCAGCAGGCATGCGCGCCGGCTGCGAGCTGCACAGCACGCAGTAGCGGAGGCCTGCACCCGCTGCACCCACCTGGGCGCGCGTGAACAGCCACAGGCCGACGCCGTTGTAGAGGGCCCTGTCCAGGAAGGTCTGCGTGCCGGTGGCGCACTTGCCGTTGCTGGGCGTCTTGGGTGGGCCGCCTGACACAATGGCTGCAGTGTAGTCAGCGTTGACGTACACGATCCAGTCTGCGGGGGCGCAGGAGCCAGCGGCGGAGGACGGGGTCAGGTGCCGGCTGTGGTTTGTGGGAGGGAGGTTTGGGCAGTGGGCAGTTTGGGTTTGGGCAGTGGGCTGGGAGCGGTCGCGCGGGGGGGGGGGGGGGGGGGGGGGGGCCCAACCCCCCCCCGCGCCCGCCCCCCGGCCCCGGGGCCAAACAAAGGGCCCAAAACC